>Ga0065720_1020604_pt1 | contig 13625 bp, 5 predicted proteins | sample Thericmetagenome_FD_59107 | JGI IMG/M metagenome (GOLD analysis project Ga0065720, IMG submission 59107) | Thermophilic microbial communities from the Joint Bioenergy Institute, California, USA of rice/straw/compost enrichment - eDNA_2 v2... | ecosystem: Engineered > Solid waste > Grass >... | reverse complement strand
TTTTTTTTTTTTTTTTTGGGCTTGACGATAGTTGATCTTCAGCTAATATCAACGCAAGGAGCAGGGTGCCCGAGTTGGTAGTTTGCGATGCCGACCGTCGGTAGGATCCGCACCCACACAGACACAAGGCAAAACTCTAGAAATTTCTCCTCGCTGCTCTCATCACATCAGATCCCCTCCTAGAGGGGTTTACACCACCAACGCATTGCACCATATCGTTCCGCATAAACATCGCAGACCACAGCAACGATCTGGCCACGCTCCGCAGCCTGGCGGGGACGGTGGACGATTGGTGTCAAGTCTGCGCGCCATCGTGCAGTCTGGTGTGGATGTGAACTTTCACTCCAGCCACCAAATCTCCAGATAGGTGTTTTGACGTTGGGGCCATCGAGAGGAGGGTTTTTTTTTCCCTCGCTCGCCTTTGCTTTCCTCTGTGAGTGATACGAGGGGATCCGTCGTGACGTCATCGCGCATTTTGCCGATGCAAGCGGGATCCCCTGTCAGCCGAGCCGTGAGCCAACAAGCCCAACAAACACTCAGCAAAGCCCCACATTGTTCATTGCTGTCGGACCGTTAGTCGCCCCGGTGAGGGTTGCGACGACTGTGGGTGTCTGCGACACGAGACGGATCTCGGTCAGCGAGATGTAGTATTTTTGGGGCATATCGTTGCCGGGTAAATGTCTGAAATCGCAGATGGGTAAATAAACCGATGAGAATATTTACAACTCACCAGCGTTTATCAACGGTTGCGGATGGCACAAAGACAGCGGTGTGCATCTGCGAAAATGAGCAAATCTGTGGACCGGCGGCTGATGCGAGTGAGGATGGATCGAGGATCGAGTAGGTGGGGACCGTATCTGTGGTTCGGACAGTTCTGATCACAGGTCACGGTACATGGCGCGAGGACTGCTGGCTGTCACACGGTCCGTTTTCTGCTGGAGGAGATCGGCGAACCCACGAAGTCGCGCACTGGTAACGAACAACGTCACTAGGTATCGACAACACGCACCAGATCCTCGCACTGCTCGTTCCTATTGGTCTAAGGCGATGCTGCTGTGGCTCTCGGTCGTAATCGTGGCGATATGATGGGAGCACAGCCACGGTGTCGTATGTAACGTGCGATGGGCGGATGTGCGAGACATCCATCGACGGGCGATGAGATTGGTGACGACCGGTCTTTGTTCATTTTTCCACGAACCCTTTAATTTTCAACTTTGGCCTATAGTTCAGGGCCCAGATCCTCTCAGTTGTTGCCACCTGTCTGAGTTTCAGCTCTCGACGAATCTTTTTTGTTGACTATTGAAAGTAGATACAAAACTAACCAAAACAAACGAACTGCAATACTGACGCGAGCACACCCTTCCGCGGCATATCGACCCTTCGATCCGTTGCATGATGCAGACAGCCAAAACGAAACCATTTACGCAGGCAGGCAACGATACTGGTACAGGTACCAGTACTAGAACATCAGGCCAGTGGTCGCTGGTTCGCTGCTCGCTCGACTTCGGCGTGCTTCCCCGCTACCCCACCTGCCCACGGTCCACGGCCCCACTCAGTGCCATCATCTCTCCGCTTGACTTTTCCACTGTGTTCCTTTGCCCCCCTCCGCGCCATTCGCTCTTCCATCTGTCTCCCTATCTGCATGTCTCACAGAAGAGTCAGAGTCATAGCAGCCAGCAAACTGCCATCTGTAAATTTACTACTTAGCTGTCTGTAGCTGTTTGAGCTGAGGGGAGTCATCATTTTCTCTGCTCCTAACCCCACCTCCAAGACGTGAAGTGGCCGTTGTCGTGATTCCCCCCCCCCCTGCTGTGTGTGCTCTAAATAGGAAAAATAGAAGACAAAAAGCTGTTCGAGTGGGGAGCGCATGCGCACCACGCAACAACGGTGTCGGGACCCGTCCTGACACGCGCGTATCGGTACAAGGGTGCCTGAGCCCGAGTGCTCTGGTCCATTTGATCCACGGGTGACGACGGGTGGTCCCATTTATAAGCTTAAGAAAGGGAGACACCTCAGACGCCCTACCCGACCAAGCATCCGACCATCCGCATCACGCGCCTCCAGTGCCCCAGCCCGACCCCAAACTTTTTTTTGTTTGCGGTTTGCGGGGAGTCAGCCAATTCAGTGGCTGTCAGAACGGCCTTCTTTTGCGCCGTCATATCCACCTCTTCCTCTCGTTTGCTACGCCTGCCCTCTGCCGTCTGACACCTGTCCTCTGCCGACGCTCGTTTGATCGGACTCGACTTTTCGATTCGAGAAGACTCGTCGCATACCAAACGTCACGGCACCTGGTCACAACAAACAGCTACTCATACAGGTATACGTGTGTTTGCGACAGCCATCAGAACCATAGCGCCGAGAACCGATCTTGCGAGTATCCGGACGAAGTCTACGGATTAGGATAGAGATCGAATACAAAGACAAAGACGTCAAGTTTCATCGCATTACAGACCATCATTCTCATCCGTCCTGTCTATCTCTTTAATCTACGTTAGCCTTACAAGGCCCATACATACAATAGCAATGTTCCGTCAAAGGCAAGTCAACAAAGATCATTTCGGCTTGCGTCGTCGCAGCGGCTGCTGACCCCTGCGATATAGGACAAGCTCACGAAAACCAGGCGAGGACCTGGTGGCCAACTTCAGACAACAGTTCCCTGAGGTGGTCGCAGCCACCTCGACAGCAGGAGGACCAGCAAGGACAGTGACAACCGGTCAGCCAAGTTTGGCTGGTCCGGATAGGTATGCGTCACCTAGATAATATAAGAGTTTTGGTCAAAGACTAACGTCGCCCAGATCCCAGTCCCTGAGCCAGGATATGTTCCGCGATCAGGATCCGACTCCCAGAGCCTCCAACGAGCCATGGCGGTTTACTCCGACATTACTGGACCCTGCCTCGTTCACCTTTAACTTCGCCAACTACAACTACTACACCGCGACGACCCCTGGAGGGACGAATACGCTCTACCATCCCCAGGCCGGCGACCTGCACACGCCGACGCTCGGCCTCGGGATGGGAACACCGCTATCCATGGCAACCTCGGGGGCCGCCATGCAGCCAGGCGCGACTTCGATGGACATGTCGTTCAATAATGGCTTTCCGCTCCCTCAATTTCCCAATCAGTTCAACCCCTTCGTCCCGACGACTGAACCCCAGCCTTCGCTCGCTCCATCACATTTTCTGAGCCAGAACCCTGGCTTTGAGGCCATGGACCAAGACACAGCGCAGGCAGACTCGGATCACGACCAAGGCGACGATCAATCAAGCACGATCGAGACTGCCTTTCAGCCTCAGTCGATTCCCGCGTTCCAGGCGGGGTCGTCCGACGCCGACAGGACAGCTCTACCCCCTGCATTTGCCGAAAAGTTCCGTTTCCACGCCGTCCTTCACGCCCCGACCGCGATGATCAGGCATCCCGATGAGATCCCTGTAACATATCTCAATAAGGGACAGAGTTATACCATTACCATCACCGACACCAACCAGCCTAGTCAGCCCATTACTCCAGGAACACGCTTCCGTACATACATCCGCGTATCGTTCGAAGAAGAACAGCAACGCCAGAAGCCAAACGTGTACTGGGGCTTGTGGAAGGAGGGTCGCGGTACCAGCGAGGCTCATCAACGCGGAGGCAAGCTCCAGGCCGTAGAATACGTAGAAACATCGTCGTCGCAGGTCGAGGACGACAAGAAGACGCGCATCGAGCTCGAAAGCTCGTCGTTCGACGGTTTCGCGGTCGTCTGGACGCCCCCGGCGTGCGACTCCGCCCCTGAATGTACCATCACCGTCCGTTTCAACTTCCTATCCACCGATTTTAGTCACTCCAAAGGTGTCAAGGGTATACCTGTGCGGTTATGTGCCAAGACCCAGCAGCTTCCCCCATCACAAGACTCGGCTGCTGCCTCGTCCTCGGATTACTCACAAGAAAACTCGGCCTACGAAGCCGAAATCAGCTACTGCATGGTGAAACTCTTCCGTGACCACGGTGCTGAGCGCAAGCTGTCCAACGACGTGGCCCACGTCCGCAAGATGATCGACAAGCTTAAGCAGCAGATCGCGCAGGCCGAGGCAGGCATGAAAGACGGCTCAAAACGGAAACGGAGCGCTGCGTCCCAGGCGCTAAAGGGAGCGCCTGACCTCCAGCGCCCTGGGAAGGTGCCCAAACATAAGCGCTCGTGGTCTATGTCATCTGTTAGTAGCGCCACGGATTCGGGACAACAGAGCCAGGGACAGCAGGGACAGCAGGGACAGCAGCAGCAGAGGATGAGTTCCCTCGAGGAGGATCTCAATGCCAAGTTGCAGTCATTGCAGGATATGTTTACCAGCACGCGGCCCGTGTCGGTGTTTAGTTTGCGCGGCGACGCTTTGGATGATCCCGACCTGCACCCCGTCACCTTACCAGGCACAACCAGCGACGTGCACATCGACTTCCGAGACAATAGCGACTGGCGCAGTCACCGCTCATCGATCGCCGCCGACTCCTCGCTCTTGTCCCTCTCCCCCAGTTCGGCATCCATCAACTACCCTCAGCAAGCACAAGACGGCAACTTCGACCCTGACCAGCAGACGACTCGAGTGCCGAGACTCAACTCGAATGGGACGTCGATTACGGGATGGATTGATGCCCTTGGCGTGGACCCGTCGTATCGTCCGCCCCCAAGGCAGACTCCCAAGCCGGTGGCGTGTTTCTATGTTGCTCGGAGGAGTGATGGGCATGAAGCCTCAGGAGAGAAGATGGTTTACCGTGCCGTATACTTGTTCAAGAGGACGGTTTCTGACCTGGTGGAGAGGTTAGCGGGCAAGTTTGGGGGGTTCGATGCCAGGCTAGTTAGCCGGGTCGTTCGGGAGGTCGAAGGGAAAGGCTTGGAAGTCATCGTCGATGATGATGTCGTCAGGGAAATGAACGAGGGGATGGATTTCGTGATGGACGTGCGGCAGATTCCGAGCAATAATGGAGTGAACGGGATGAATGGTAACGGAAGCGGGGTCAAGAGGGAGAACTCGGAGAGCGAGTGGGGGGACGAGATGGTGCTGGATATGGATGCTGATGGGGAGGCGGATCCCTTATCGGATGACGGTTCGAGTCCTGGTGGAGGGGTGAGAGGGATGAGGTATGAGATTCGGTTAAGATGGTGAGGTTGATAAATGAAGAGTTTTGGTTATGATGGATTTGGGAACATGGTAAAAACGGCTGATGGATCAAAGCGAGTTGGGTAAGGTGCATTTCGTTTATATATTTCTTTGAGTCTTTCAGATACCATTCCCTATCTCTCATTTAGTCCCTTTTTTTCTTGTTTTTTTTTCGTGTCTCACACACGGAACGATGATTTCTTTCCTTTATTACGAAACGACGCTGCGCATGGTTACGAGATGTCGGGAACATTTATGAGGCTTTTTTTTTCTTGCTATGTTGTTGATTGGAGCAAGCATACACGTTTTGGTTACAAACATTGAAACACGCCCCTCCCTTCCCCTTCCACTCTCATGTATTCTTATGGGGTTCCTTTCCCCTTCCTGTTCATGGTTTTGTTATGATGCTCTTTATCATGATGATTGTATCATGATGATTGATGAATAAGCACGGAAACAGACGGAGAAAGATGATATGTATTTTCATGCATGACTTAGACAGATGGTTCGCACTACATGTACTTACATTAGGTTTGTACTATGCGATGATGATGCTCATGAGCTTCAGAGATGGGAGGTGAGAGGGGAGGTGGACTTTTTGTTGACTAGGTAGGCAGGCAGGTAATGGTATTAATGCTCTGAATAGTGTGTGTGCTTATGGGTGTGATATTTGCCGTTCGATGTGCTCAAGAGATGGTCATTTCACTTTTTGAACTTTCCTCCCTGACATATGTTGGCGAGTTATATATATCCTGCGTTGGGGGTATTCCCATCAATGGCCCCGATGTTTCCCGTCACTGATGGAAATGATGTGTCATTGTGAACCTGTGTAACCGTCCAGGAGTTGGCGTCTGTGGATGTCGAGGTCTAGTTTGATTTTCGGACAAAAAAAAACTAAAGGTTGTCAGAGAAATGTTATGCTCCTAAGTAGGCTAAATCAAAACGAGTGAGCCAGCAGTATCATGTTATAGCAGCGCCTGAGACTGCTCCTGGTAAAGCTCATGTAGTCTGCGGAATTTGGTTGGTGCCAGCTTGATGCTTCGTCAGCCGGAAACCCCACGAGCTGCCTTCCCAGCCATGCGGTACACCAGCCAGCACACGTCCTCTGAGTGTCGTAGTGTCCACTGGACGCAATTACACGGGAGCACCCTAGCTAAACTACCTAGCCATACCGGAACACTACGACGTATTGTTTGGGCAAAGTGAAGTGTGGACACGTTAGATAAATTCGGTGCACGACGAATTTAGCATTAGAGATGGCATCTCCTGTAGCAGCTGGCCCCGTCCTTGGCCTTTCGCTAGACGGTGTAGCCAGAGCTGACGCTAAACCTGGTGAGGTGCGCTTCCAGTTACACAACGACCCGACCGGCTTGGTTCGGCATTCGGCAATGGGAGGGCCAGTGGATGCGCTCTAGGAATCCTTGCCCCAGCGTGCGGTTAAGGTGGCCAGCGTAGGGCAGAGTTGGCCCCTGCACGGAGGAGAGTTGAAAAAAATCAGGTAAAAAGTTAATTGGAAAAAGTTAGTTGGAAAGTCGGTCCGAAAAGTTAGTCGAAGAAGTCAAGATATAAAGCATCGACAAAATCAGTAAGAGAAGTTAGTTGAACACGTTAGAAAAAAAAGTCGGTTGAAAAAGTCAGTCAAGAATAGTTAGTTTATTAAGACAAACAGGGTGTATCAGGAGGGAAAAGTAGTATCAAGCACAAAGAGCTGATAAAGACGCGGCTCACGCAGGTCCGAAACGGTCAATAGGAAAACAAGACCAAAAGTTACTGACAAAGAAAGGCCTGCGGTAGAAAGAAGAACGGATCATCAGTTCATAGGGCAGATAGATCGCTCATGGGAGAAGGAGACGCAGAACTCCCCAGTCAGCAATAGAAAAAGCTGTACAAAATCAACTAATTACTGCAGTGACCCTGAGTTTGTGTGGGAATTCTTGTCTCTCAAATCCATAAGCCTTAAGCCGAATCCGAAACCCTCGGAGGAGGGCTAGGTGGATCGTCACATAGTTGAGACAAAAGTTGGATTTTAGAAAAAAAAAAGTTGGAAGAGCCTAGTCGACGTCAGCTCAAATAGTTAAAGATGTCGATCAAAGTTGAAGGATCTAGTTGAAAAACCGAAAAAATGCTAAAGTTCGTTAAAGAAGTTGGTTAGAGAACTTGCTTATAACTAAAAGTCAATCAAAGAGTTAGCATATTGGCCAGCTATTAGGTTAGATATCCTGTCACAACTAAGAGGGAGTACCTCGCCAGGAAAGTGGGATAAAACACAAAGGACACATAAGACGCGGCTCACGCGATATTCCAAACGACCAACAAGAAACAAAGGGTTTCTGACTAATGGTTGTCAGAGCTAGGAACTGATGAAGGACTAAAAGCTCCCTGGGAGAAGAGACAAGGAAGGATTCTGAGTATCTAGGGTAGATAAATTCCTCGCAGCAGGAAAGGTACGAAAGAACTCCCAAATCAGCAATCCAACAGTTGCCCAAGACAACTGGTGACCACAGTGCTCTCGAGTCTGTGTGAGAACTTCTGTCTCTCAGATCCTTAAGCCTTGAACCGGATCCCAACCCGTCTCAGGCAGGCTGCCTGGATCGCCATATATTCTCTATATTGTGACTTATAAGTGATAATGTTATAACTTAGAGAACTTTACTAGTTTTCAATTTCCAGCAATAAGCCAGTTGAGCTAAAAGGCAGGAAAGCAAGCAAAGCTCTCCTCGTCCCCTGAAAGCTCAATATAGAGAAGGCTTCTCCTAGAACTCCCAAAGACAGTGTATTGCGAGACAACCGCGGTCATTTTTTTTTTTTTTTCATTTAGGAAAAGGTAACCTAAGTTACTGATACAGTATCCAAATTATAGGGGATTCCAAACTTTGACTTAGAAAACATATTAGATCCAGCACAATATGTAGTGCTCTGAAAAGTTGGACATAGATATAGCTCGTAGCTACTCTGGGTTCTAATAAAGCTTCTCTGCACTAAGGGCTTCAGAGGCTTCGAACCCCCGTTTATTAGGAGAGTAGGCATTAGGTGTTTGAGCAGTTGTCTCAAGCGCCCAGGGTCAACTTTTGCTGGTTGAAGGGCTTGATAGGATGACAGTAACAGGAGCCACAAACAAGCCCCAATTAGCATTCTGATACCTTGCATTGCGCTTAAGGTGATTGGCGACGTTGATGCGGCTGAACAAGGTTGTCCAAACAAGAGTTAGCGCGGCCTGGGGGTGATCCGTGCGGTAGGGCTACAACACTCTCGCACTGGGCTCCCCACAATTGATCGGATTCTTCCGACTGCCGGCCTTACTTGGGCCCAGAATGCTGGCTGGGAGAGAACAGGGGTTTGTCACCATTAGAGCTTCTGGGTTTGTCAAGATTTTTTGGGATTATGAAAAAAAAAAAAAGAAAATGTGCTTGACAGCTACGCAATTTGATCATATTGCTGCTTATCACGGGTTCCTTTTTGCATGCCGGAAATTCCCTTCCGTTGGCTCCTGTTCTAACCTGTGACAAGCCACACTCTGCCAGCCAATTGTGCTCTCACCCTCCTTAGCACAGTGATCAACAGCTTAAGAAGGAACATTTGATGAATCACAGCTCTGCAATGAAATGAGACCATTAGAACAAATTTCCTGGGTTTAATAAGGATGCAAGAGATGCACAGCGCTTGATGTTCCCATCGGTTGTGATCTGAATTAGCCCTTCTTCTGGGCCCGTGACGTCATCACAGGCATTTCCAGGGTCCTCTTCATCCCACCAGGCATCTGAGCGTGCCGTCAGGGACGTTAGTTACAATATGTTCAGCAGTGAGAGTTTCCCTGCAGATGTCAGTCTTGATTCGTTAACGAAGAGAGAATTCTTCAGTCACACCTTACTGAGACCAAACTTCAAGGATATCAGGAATTTGAATCTTTCAGTCAAGAGGTGTGGATCAAACTGGCCACTAGGAGCTGAGATCTTTACGGTTCAAGATACGTGCCCAGGGATCCAAGAATCAGTTTCTTTGCGACTGCCCTTTTCACTTACAAAAAGTTGATCAAAGTTGGTTGACTTTTTCTTTTTTGGTGTAAAGAGCTGGTCGCCCCCCCCCCAAGTCGGCCCACAATTGATTGTCCCAAAGTCGGTTACAAGAAGTCTGTCAACCATTGTTTGAGTTAGCAAGTTGGTGATGCATCATGCCCCCAGGTATCTTATCACTAGACGAAATGCTTCTGTAACTCGTGAGCGGAAAACTCAGAGACTCATTGGCACACTTTGCGGTCATGTAAGGCCACTTTGCCATCGTAAGTTTCAGAATCATGGTCGGGGTCAGGGGCCAGCATGTGATCTGTACTATGTTGGATGCTATGTTTCTGTGACAGGACTTGGATGCCTTCATAATCTAAATGACTTATCGGAGACCCAGCGGAATCCTGTGATCTGTTGGCTGTCCTCAATTCACGTCCTCATTGTGGTGCCTGTGGTCAAGAGATGGAATAGCACCAGGGTACGTACTTAGCCTGGATTTGCCCCAGAATCCACATTTGGCGGGAGATGTGGGGCATAAGGCTCCTCCACCCAATCAGAATGTTGAAACGACACAAGCCAACACAGCAACGCCGCAAGCCACGACGAAGCACAAGCCTGAGATAAAAAAATAGGTCATGACAGTGTGGAGCCGATCCTGATCGCTGGTGCGTGTGTGTGCGTGTGGTGTCTCGCCCATGCTGCCACCCACTGCAGCAGCGCCGCCGGCTGCCCGCTGCCGTGTCCGCCTTCTCTCGACCCTTTCCTCTCTCTCCTCGCCTTCCCCGTCCCTCCCTTCCTGCCCAGGCCCATCAACACGCACCGCCTCCGCCAATCTTCCCCAAGGGCGCCTCTGTTCTTCTCTTTTGTTCCCCGTCTTCTTCTTCTCTGTCGGTCGGCTTTTTTTTTCTTTCGCAAAAAGCGGGTTTCAAATTTTCCCTGCCGCAGCAACAGACCTCGTCGTCCCATCCGCCGCGTCTTTGTGTGCCGAGCCCATCAAAGACCACCTGAGTGCCCGACATCCTGTCTGCCTGCTGCTCTCCCCGTTGTCTCGTTTCGTCTGCCGTCACGGAGTCGAGCTACATCACCAGCATTACAGGACATCTTTGGCTTTGCTGCCTCACGTGTGTGTGTGTGTGTGTGTGTGTGTGCCCGCCGCATTCTTCGCGCCCCCCGCTGCTCGTCCCACGTCACGGCTGCTGCTGCTGCGTCGGCCAGAGTCAGTCCCTGACTGCCGTTGATCTGGTGTTGACGCTCGAAAGACGCGCATCACCCATTCGGCTGCGTTCAGCTTCTGAACACTTGACTGATTATTTTATCTCCCTTTTTGTGGCAGGCGCTTCTAGCAAGTCGAACTCTGATCCTTCTTAACCCATCGACATCCGTTGTTGTTACGGTTGAGCCAAGCACATTCACACATCGCACACGTGTCTATCTTTCGCAGGCCCGCCTATCCAAGAAAGAAGCGCGGTAGTTCTTCAAGCCAACCAACCCGAGAAGAAGACTTGATTGACACCCCATTTGGAACACTTTACTGCTATCGCGACAACCTGTGGCTTTGACTAGTCATGGCGAATCCGTTGCAGTTTGCTTACCGGACCCAGAAGACCATCGGCGTCTTTGATGCCGCGCCGGCCTACCGAGCCGTCCCTGGATTCGCAAAGCCCGAGGGGAACACGCGGTGTTGTGGGTACTCGCCCTGTGGCCGCTTCTTCGCCTATGCCACCAATGAGGCCGTCGTGGTCGTCGACACTCCCAGTGGCCACGTCTGGACCACCCTCCCGGTGCCCAACGTCTACGAGCTTGGCTTTTCGCCTCGCGGCACCTACCTCAGCACGTGGGAGCGCCCATCCAAGGACGAGAATGGCGATGCCAATAAGAACTTGAAGGTTTGGCGCACTGTCGAGGACCTTGCTCCTGGTGCCCAGAAGCAGCCCGTCGGCCAGTGGGTCCAGAAGTCGCAGTCGGGCTGGAACCTTCAGTACAGCGACGATGAGAAGTATTGCGCGCGCATGGTTACCAACGAGATACAGTTCTACCGGAGCGAAGACCTCTCGACGGTTTGGAGCAAGCTCCGCGTCGAGGGCGTTACCGACTTTGCCCTCGCTCCGGGCAAGAACCAAAACGTGGCCGTGTTCGTTCCCGAGCGCAAGGTATGTACACCGAGAGGGTCTTATACGCAAGCGGGCTAACAGCTTCCAGGGCCAACCCGCCGCTGTCAAGGTTTACAACGTCCCCCTTTTCAATAGCCCGGTCTCTCAAAAGACCTTTTTCAAGGGCGACAAGGTTCAACTCAAGTGGAACGGTCTGGGTACTGCGCTGATTGTGTTGGCGCAAACGGACGTTGACAAGTCGAACAAGAGCTACTATGGCGAGACCACCATGTACTTGCTCACCGCCAACGGCGCCTTTGACGCGCGCATCACTCTGGACAAGGAGGGCCCGATCCACGATGTCGCCTGGTCGCCCAACTCGACCGAGTTCGGCGTCGTGTATGGCTACATGCCGTCCAAAACCACCATCTTCAACCACCGCGGCATTGCCAACCACACCTTCCCGATCGCCCCTCGCAACACCATCATCTTCTCGCCCACTGGTCGCTTCGCCCTGATTGCCGGCTTTGGCAACTTGGCTGGTCAGATCGACGTATACGACCTTGACAAGGGCTACCGCAAGATCTGCACCATCGAGAGCGGCAACCCAAGCGTCTGCGCTTGGAGCCCCGACAGCAAGTATATCATGACTGCCACCACGTCCCCTCGGCTGCGTGTCGACAACGGCGTCAAGCTCTGGCACGTCAGCGGCGCCCTCATGTACAACGAGGACATGGTTGAGTTGTACAACGTCATGTGGCGTCCGGCTCCTCCTTCTAGCTTCCCGGCGAACGAGGATCCGTTGACCCCCGTTCCCAGCGCGCACCCATCGGCCGCTGAATATCTTAGCAAGGCGAAGGCGCCGGCCAAGGCAGTTGGCGTTTACCGCCCTCCTGGTGCTCGCGGCACCAGCACTCCTCTCCATTTCAAGCGGGAGGATGAGGGCGGTGCTGCCCATACCGTCAGCAACGGCACTTCGAACATTGGCGCCAATGGATTTGGTCGTCCCCGGAACCAGGTCCCTGGTGCTGAGCCCGCTCAGCGCACCGTTCCTGGTGCCATCGCTGCTGACGGTGAGAACCTGTCCAAGACCGCTCTCAAAAACAAGAAGAAACGCAACAGGAAGAAGGAGGGCGGTGCTGGTGGTGATGCTAACGCTTCCGACGGCCACCTGGCTCCTCCATCGGACGGCTCTGCGGGTAATGCCCAGAACCGTCGGGACCGTAGCCGGACGCGGAACAACAACGGTAATGGGCAGCAACAGCAAAAGGGCAACAACGCCGATAACAACCGCAAGCCCAGCACTGAGCCATCTGCACCCGCGGCTGCTGCATCCACTCCCGCTGAGACCGCTTCGCCCGCGCAGACTCAAGCCCCTACGAATCCGAACGCGAAGAAGATTCGCAGCCTGCAAAAGAAGATCCGCGCGATAGAGGACCTGGAGATGCGCCTTGCGGGCGGCGAGAAGCTCGAGGATACGCAGATCAAGAAGATTCAGACTAAGGCTGCTGTGCTGAAGGAGCTGGAGGCCCTGGAGAGGGAGGCTGTTGCAGCGTAAGCGGTGATCTGAGCAGTCTGTGGAATATGTTGGAAGGAGAGGATTCTGGGCTGTGTTTTTAGGTGGGTGGGGAGGGTTGTGATGATGTGGGCGAGCCTTGACTGGCTCTCTCGGGTCATTGCGTTCCACGTGGGCTGGCTGCTTTGACCCGCAGCAGGACTACGCGATTTTCCATCCACCTTGATGGACCTGGAAGGACAAGAGAACAGACAGGGACTCTTAATAAGGCCTGGCTGACTCGGCTTTGTTTTGCCGCTGTTTTGGGATACAAACAGCCGCTGGTTAGCAATGCCAGTCGGTCACTAGGTCCGTGGTGCTTTCAAGGCGTAGATAGAAACCGAAGATAACCTATGAAGAGCCTCTGCTACCTTTTTCATGGAGGTTTAAAGGTTGAGTTCGTGGAAAGCAGCCCCCCTTTGCTCATAGCCCTGTGCGCTCGATGATTCTTCGATGATTCTTCGATCTAACACCGATCAAAAACTGAACCATCTCTAAGTTATCCACACAACCCTAACCCTCTGGGTGAAGAAGACAAGGGATAACCAACATCCAAGTCGGTCAACCACCATCCTGCGTATGGTACTTGCGATAAGCATTCAACCGAGAGTCCAGAATCACCAAAGGCCCCACGCATCAGTCAACCAGAACCGAATGGTGGGCTCCATGACTGTTTTGGTTTCACCATCATGTCTCATTGCAATACACTCTTCACCCTATCCGATGCCTTTCCTGTCACCCTAGTCGCCACCACAGCTTTTAAGCTATCTCGGGGCTCATTAAACGGTTGTCGTAAAACTCGCAACTCTGACCAAGATAACCCAGTTTTTTTTTTTTTTTTTTTTTTTT
>Ga0065720_1020603_pt1 | contig 13627 bp, 8 predicted proteins | sample Thericmetagenome_FD_59107 | JGI IMG/M metagenome (GOLD analysis project Ga0065720, IMG submission 59107) | Thermophilic microbial communities from the Joint Bioenergy Institute, California, USA of rice/straw/compost enrichment - eDNA_2 v2... | ecosystem: Engineered > Solid waste > Grass >... | reverse complement strand
GAATTAGTCATTTTTTTCTCCATCCTCAATGGGATAAGATATAAGTGATTTTGTACAAATGAATTCATCTTGAAAACAATAAATTCATGATCTGCTGTATCTCACTTTGGCCTGGAATAGTTGCTTAAATTCCCCTTCATTGGAGAGGTCGATTCCTGATAACTTTTGATGTGCCTCCCAGAACTTGTCAATATTACTGTGTAATAATTGATAAAAATTGTATTCTACAGAATTATTCTTCTCATGATATGGCATATATCCAAACTTGAAAATAAATAAGACAATTCCTGCAGAATAAACGTCAGCTTTACAAGGGTTTTTACAAACTCTGTTTGCTATCTCAGGTCGCTCTGTAGTTTATTGTGCCTCGTCCATTAATTGTTATATGACCTGGATGATGTGAAAAATCAAAATCTGCTATCTTTAGCTTATAATCATTTCCCAGTAATAGATTTTCAACTTTTATATCAAGATGTGCGATACTTTGAGCATGAAGGTAACTCATCCCTTCCACTAATTGACAGAAAAAAGTTCGTCCTAAAATTTCATTTTGTTGAAAGTTGAGAGAATGAAGCTCAGCAAAATCACAGATGGCAAGTTCCATAAGAACATAAGAAACTGTGCAAACCTTGTCTTTTTTGAGAGCTTGCTGCTCATCCTCACAACCCAGATACTGAATAATATTTTCATGACTTAGATGTGTATTCCTGCACTCCTTGATGTATGAGAAACTAACCTTGTTATCTTCAAATGGAAACATTTTAACAGCAATGTATTTTTCCATCTTGGGCAAGAAGCCAAGAAAGATGAGGTACCTTGAATTACAGATCGTCTTAATCAACTTAAGATCATCAAATTTCATAGAACTCTTCTGAGATATATCTTTGAAGGGAAGACTGGATACAAAAGTTCCAGGAAAGGCACTAGCCTTCATTCTTAGAAACTTATTATATTATTCTAAATTTAAGAAACCTTCCTATTTTATTTAGGCTTCCGATTCGGTTTTTCGAAGGTAATAAACATAAAGGTACTTAATCCTTAGAACAGGTGGAAGAGAATTAGATAGTCAGAAGATAGATCGATCATTTGAGAGAAAGACATGGGATGTTGGTGTGATACACCATTCAGTTTGATGAAATTTGGATACTTCATCTTCGACACATAAACTAATTTAACCCGACTTCCTTATGAAGATTTAGATGTACTCCATGTTAAAGATCGATCTTGTTATCAAAAATAAAAACTATAGTTATTATTTGGAGCACAGGGTTAGGTGCTCAAAAACAGTAAAAGTACCATAAAACATTTCTTTTTTGTCGGAGGAGAGATTTTTTTGAGGGCATAGCTAAGATTTGGTACTTAAAGCTCAATACTATCATCCATTACATGAATTAGAATTTTTTATGATTCAAGAATGACTATTGAGCGTGATAGGAAGAAGTCCACAAATATGAAAAGTTAAAGAATTAACTTATAGTGGAGAGAGACTAATAATCTATATCTTCTTGATTGTCACTGATGATTAATATCCTCTTAGTAATAAGTAATAACTTGACTGCTACTGACTATTGTCAATGAAGTTTCTCTTCACAATGCAAATTAAAAAGGCAAAGCTTCCGAAAGACAATCTCCTGTGAGTGAAGATCTATAATATGCAGCAAATATTTTCTGAAACAGCATTCTCTTCTCAGCAACTCAAAATACTGTTTGGGTTGGCTAGCCACTCCTATTTATGCTAACATTAAAGTAAATATGAAATATAGACTAGCCAAGACAGCGATTAACAAATTTAAACTTTTCGATGATGATATGACATGTTTTCTGGTTAGTTGATAGACATAGAATGTGAAATTTAAGTGCCTATTATTTTTCTATAGGACTATGCTGATTTCTTTGGGAATCAATAAACTTCTTTCAGTTTGATTTAGAATGCAAGAATAAAAGCTTGCTTACTTGAGAATAGCTGAGAACTAATGAAGGAAGCAAATGGGGAGTTTCTCCTATGAGACAAAATCTCGGAAAACAAGGAGTGACTTTAGTGAAAATCAACTTGAAGTTCACACTTTAAAACTCAAAGAGGAAAGAGAAATGGAGAAAGGAAGCTAATAACAGAGGATATAATTCAATGAGTGTGTCTGAAGGTACTAACATACCTTCAAGAGCTTGATAATGATATGATAATTGATGAGTTGGAGTAAAGTGTCTCAGAAACATAGTACGAGAAATTGATCATTCTATTCGTAATAAAAGTTACATCAAAGTAGTACGAGAAAAGAAATTAACGAAAAAGCCTAGACATGATTGAGTAAATCTCATTTGAGCTGTATATAGGCCCATTCATCCAGTCACTGGATCTAATTTCATTTATGGTAGCTCGCTTTTCAGGGACTTCCTGAACCATTGAAATAAAGAGAGACTTGAAGCTCTCTTCAAGCTGAAGATTTTTTCCTTGAATGTTTTCATGAGCCTTCCAAAACGCGTCTGGATCTTCACGGAGTAATTTCTTTAGATCATATTGGCCAATGGGGCCTTCTTCACTATAAGGTAAGCAACCTACTCTGAAAGTAAATAAGATAATTCCTGCAGAATATATATCTGATAGTTTAGGTTTTTTACATTTTCGGCTCAGTAATTCAGGAGCTCTGTAAATGGTTGTTCCTTTGCCAACTATGACATCATCCCCTTCTTTGTGAGCAAAATCGAAATCAATAATCTTCAGCTGATAGTCTCCACCTAGGAGGAGGTTTTCAAGTTTTATATCCATGTGAGCAATGTTTTCTGAATGTAAATACTCTAGCCCATCTATGAGTTGAGAGAAATAGGTTCTACATAGGACATCATCTTGTGTAAAATCAATTAATTTCAATAAATCAGCAAAGTCACATATAGCCAGTTCCATGAGTAAGTAAGAAAAATAGGTTGTGTTAGGCTGGTTTGGAACTTCTTGTTGGTCAACAGCATCAAAGAATTTGATAATATTAGGGTGATTTAAGTTGATGAATCTCGACTCATTTAAATAGCTCTCATTCATTCCATCTCCTTGGAATGGAAATGCCTTGAGGGCTAAATACTTCCCTGCTCTTGGAGCATGAACCAGAAATATTGGAAATCTGGAATTGCATAATTGCTTGAGAATATTAATTTCGTCATACTTGGTCTCTTCTGAAGATTGAGAAGTCGAATCATCTAAAGAGGAATTGTTGAGATGAGAAGATGTTAGTAATAACTCGTTGTTCATTTAAAGAGTAAAATAATGGTGAGTTTCTTTGTTTTTTTCTAGCTGCTATTATTAAATATAAATTTATTATATATAGGTGTAAAATACCAGTATATAACTACATCGATGACTGGTACATTAATTCACCTGGAATATCCCTTTTTCTATATGAGAGGTGGAAAGGATGGCTTTCCTAACTCTGGCTTAAGATGGTTCGATTTAGAATATTTTGCCTAAGATAGATTTAGTTCCAGAACTCGAAATTGAGATCCCTTCCATTCTTTTTTATTATAAGAAAGTAAATTTATTAAGGGCTTCTAAAAAGAATATTCGATTTGAATCGAGAAAATTTGATATAGTAATTAGATTCTCTGACACATAGTAACAATAACTTGTGACAGGTTCTATATAATGCTCAATATTGAGATTATGCAAACTGGTTTAAAGAATAGACACTTATTTCTTCTGAGTTAGACCTAATCAAGTATTTCATCTTCAAATATTATATCAGAAATTCATCTGGAAAAAAGACCTATTTTGCTTGGAATCAATTCTTGAGTCTATTTAGAATCGAGATTTTAAACACAAATTTCCTTCCCAGTGACAACACTGTGAACAAACCTGTGAATGATTCAATTCACATTATTCAGCCGAATTTGTTCGTTGATATTGTTCATACTTTAGATCAATCAAATTAGATCTTTGCTATATATATTTAGAATATTCAAAGGTGTTGTATTACATTTTTCTTATTCTGGAAGTTTTGAGTTGAGTTTGTTTCTAAACCCTTCTTTGGAAGTACAAGCATTGCAATTTTTTTTATTTCTGAGTTCTGTTCAAATAAAAGGCAATATTTCAATAAATTTTATTTACTCGAATTGGCAACCAATTCATAGAACATATGTGTAAAATAAATAAAAAAAAGAGGTTAATTACAAAAAAGGCCCTCCTTATGAATATCAATACCTGTAAAATAATATTAATGGGATTTTGACAGTTTTTCTTTCATAATGTTCGATAACTCACTTTCAGAGTATTTATTTTGCCGGAACCAACTGTGATTCTTGATTTCTTGAATACTTATTCTAGCAGCTGGATCATAGCGAGTCATTGAGATAAACAAATTCTTAAAATCATCATCCAAAGTAATATCTGGACTTCTTATAGCTTCATGAGCATCCCAAAAACCTTTAGGATCCCTGTACAGAAGCCCTTGTAGATCATAACCCTTAATAGGGCCATTTTCGTCATATGGAAGATGGCCTAATCTGAGAATAAAGAGCATAATTCCAGCTGAATAAATATCAGCTTGTTTAGGATTTTTTATCTTTCCTGTAATGAGTTCAGGAGCCCTGAATTGGATGGTACCTTTTCCAGTTGGAAGAGGCTCACCCTCTTTGTATGAGAGATCAAAATCAATGATTTTTAGTTGATAATCTTCTGAAAGAAGGAGGTTCTCAGCTTTGATATCAAGGTGAGAAATTCCTTGAGAATGAAGGTAATCCAAGCCTTCAATAAGTTGAGAGAAATAAGTCCTAGCAAGAATCTCATCAAGATGAAATTCAGCAAGTGGAAGAAGATCAATGAAGTCAAAGAGTCCCAACTCCATGACCAGAGAAGAAGCATAAAGAGGTCTATCCTTATCAGCACACACTCTTAATTCTTGTGTTCCAACAATGGAAACGATGTTAGGATGATTCAAAGTCATGAAGCGGGCTTCCTTTTTGAATGAGGGTGAAACCTCCCCTTTAGAACAAGAGAAGATTTTGATTGCGTAGTTTTTTTGGTGGAAAGGGGAGAAAGCTAGAAAGATTGGGAATTTGGAGTTGCTGATCCTTTTCAATATCTGGATATCAGAAAAAGTGTTTAGATTGCAAGTGGAGTCATCCTCTAGTATTACAGGAGAGATTTTATGATCAGTTAATCTTGGTTGTTTCATGGGAGTTTCCTTCAGTAATTACTGTCTGATTTTTTCAGATTATAATCTATGTGAAAGCTCGCTCTTATTATTGTGTTAATTAATTGAGTTTCCAATAACTGGCTTCTAATGATTTAATTATTGTCATTTAATAGAACCAAAGAAATCAAATTATATACATTCAAGATTAGGACTAATGAATAAGCCTAGTTTAGCAATTAAGTTAGGAATTTACCATCACACTTTCAATACATTCCTCAACTTGTTGTTCCATGAGGTACTTGAAGACCATATGCCTTTTTAAAGAGCTTTCTTTCTTTTCTTTCATAAACGATTTTATTAAAAGTACACCAAAATTTAGTATTAAACCTATTACTGATTTTGATATTGGAGTAAAGAAAAAGCTCCTTTCCACACCGTGGCACATTCAACAATGCTTGAAAGTTCATATTTGAGATAATCTACACATACAATAAACACTGGTTTAAAAGTAAACCCTGAATCCAATTAGAAATAGCTAAAAAAGAAAAAAGAAATTTTGATAAACCTCTCACATGTACGGATCACAATTATGTCTGAGGCCTAAACTCCTCATCAAGACGAAAAGACCCATAGTTTTCTTGCAGGTTTATACTCTAAGGAGGACAATGTTTGTTGCCTTGATTACAACTAAATTTGAAGACTATTCACAGTTGTAAGTTCTGCTGAGTAATAAGACAATACAGTGAAATTAAAAATTCTATTCTTCTCAGGGCTTCGGCTGCCAAACCTTCAACTTTTAATATGAAATCAGGTCTTATCAGTCGCATTTTTCTTCTTGCTAGGGGAGAAAACATAATAATAAAATCTTCAACCTTAATGGAGATGTGATGGATTCTGTGGGATCCTAAAAACAAATGACCTTAGAAAGAAAAAGAAGGTGAAGATTGCGATGTTCTATCAAAGCGCCAATGATGCTATCATTCTAGAAGACTTTCTATAATCATAATAAAGTTTGGTTCACAAAGACTTTGGCTAAGAAATCGAGATGTAGGAGCGATTGAGACTTTACTTGGTTGAAAGCATCAGAAAGTTCGAATAATTGGAGAGAAGGAGCAAATTTAGTTGAAGCTAATAATAAGAACAAAATTTCGCCTAAATTCAAGTCATTTTATTCTAAATAAATTCAAGTTTTAGAAGATGATTACTCGCTTGATATCTAATCATTTTAGTTCAGTGAAGAGCTTTAAAGCAGCATCACTCAAAATACAATCTTGCTCCATTATTTGTTTAGTAGACGAGATTTTAAGATGCCTTATAATATCTTTCAATTAGAATAAAATAGCATTGGGTATTTTTTTTTTTTTTTGAAATTCATACATACAAAACAAGCATTACTTCAATAAGAATCAATACATTATGTCTTATACTTCATTTATAAAATTTAGGGCATGATTCCATTTGTATACTTTTGGAAGTTATCATACTGGAATGTTCTCCAATTGTCATAGCTCAAATCAACAAGACGATCGATATACTCCATGGCTTCTGCATCTGTGGCACTTTCCTTGAATCTCTCTCTAAATACATTGATATCAAAGTTTTCGAAGCAAGGAAGGTCAGATCCTTCAGTCATAACTTGTAACATGATTACAAATTGATCAACATGTTTTCTAAGTTCTAAAAATCCCTTCAGCAGCTGTAATTTGAAGTAAGTAAAAGTATCAGATCCATATCCTCCCATAAGTTCAGCGTATTCCTTTGTCAATTTGAATGGTGCGGACTCAAAATTGATAGCTCCTGGTGAGATGGAAAAGATAAACCCAAAGTCGATATGAACAATATTACCATAAGCATCAAGCAAGATGTTTCCATTGTGTCTGTCCTTAATCTGAAGGAAATAACAAATCAAGCAATAAGCAGCTAATGAATCCATAAAGTTCTTCTGGGCCTCTCCGAAGCTAAAACCATATGTATCCAAGAAGAATTGTCTCAAAGATTTCTTAGCTTTCTTTTTTACACCATCAATTGAATAAGTATCAACAACACATTCGATTATACCAGAATCATCTGAGGTGACCAAAATATCATATGATCTGACTCTTAAGCTCAGACCAGCTTCTTTCCAGATTTGTTCGAATTTTTGGATGAGCTGCATGGCTATAAGTTCCTGTCTCAGATCATCAGCAGCCTTAACAATAATGCTTCTAAGCTTGTAAGACTTGAAATTTCCAAAAGGTGATGTAGCTCTGATTAACTCTTTCTTATATTCCCAAAGTTCATCCCAGACTCCCCATCCTACTTTACGATATTTGCTCTGACGAAGTGTAGTCTTGCCTCTTCCTTTTCTCCTTCTTCTTTTCTCTGGAGATACAGTTGAATTATATTTCTCAGTTAAAGCGTGCAATATTTTCTCAGCTTTTTCTTGTTGATCATCATTCAAGCTTCTAACAAATGTCTCCACTAATTTGATATTCTCATCTTCAGAAAGATACTGTAAACTAGGTCTTTTGTTTAGAGTTGGCTTTTCAAATGTATCATCAGAAACTTCAGTTAAAGGTATCACACTGTTCCTTCTAGTTGGAGTCGCTCTCTGAGGAAAGACTGTAGCAAACTTCTTTAAATTTTGTTTATGTCTTTCTTCATCATAAAGTTCCTCTTGATCTTCTTCTAGTTCCTTTTTAGATTCTTCTATAGATTTCAGATGAGTTTCAAGATCTCCTTTCTTTTCTTCTTCTATTTGGTGATGGGGTTGAGTGGAAAGTTGAACAATTGAGTCTGGTGCTAGCTTTTGGGCAAAGCTTTCATCTTTTAAAGAGATATCTCCTGCGAGTTTGGCTTGCTCTTCAATGATCTTATTAAAGTCCACAAGGGCATTATACTTATTCTTATCAAGACTTGGCCTAATAGTACTTTCTTCCTTGTTTCTACTCTTTTCCCAGTTGGCTTGCTCTGATAAAATATCCTCAAAGTTATCTTCTGGTTCATCAGGGTTCAATGGAGGAAGCTCTTCTCTAGGTTCAGTTTCATGGACCTCTCGCATGTCAATTGTTTCAACGACTATTTTGTAAGGGGCTCTTTTCTTTGTGTTGAAGCATGCTACTTCATCTTCAAGAATTCTGACGATCTGGGTTGATCTATCCTCAGATAAACTTCTGAAAGGTAAATGAACGCCATAAAATAATTCTCTGAAATAAGGGTCTTCATCATTCTTATGCAATTGTCTAATTCGGTTAATCCATTTATTGAGTCTTTTGACATATTCCTTTAAAACAGGTTTTCTATCTTCTGGTTTGAGAGTCTTGAGCTTGAGAGAGATAGCAGTCAGGATATCAACAAATGAAAAAGTGTCCTTAAGATATTGGGATTTTTTATTTTCATTTTCATCTGTAGCCCCTAGTGAAAGACGTTTTGGGATTGCAGAGCATTGAGTCATGGCTGCCTGGGTTTTCTTGATCAGTGAATCAACATATTCATAAGCTTTCTTATTCTTCCTTTCGGCTTGTCCATAAGCTTTTAGACACCAATGGATCTTCAAAAATAAAGTTATGTTTGAAGTACACTTGTCTAGAATGAATCTTTCAAGCGTAGGAGCTTTTGTTTTTATGAGCATATAACAAAGCTGAGGGATATAGAAATCAACTTCATGATCCTTGTATGAGTAAAACTTGTTGACCAAAAAATCATGAACACCTTTCACATTTCTCTTTTTATACAAATAAGTCATTGCCATGTCCAAAGTAAAGTATGGAGAATTAAAGAGCTTTAGCAAGCTTCCCACATTCTCCTTGGGATGATCTTGTATTATCTTAATCTCGATTTTTTTTGTCGGCGACTTTTGCATTTCCTCTATAAATTTTATTTCAGACTATCTTTATAAGACTAACAGTTCCGATTTCAGATCATGATTAGACTCCCACTTGGACTTAATTTAACAATAGCAATTAGGCTTTTAAAGATACATGAATATGGGTTTATGAGCCTGCCATCGCATTTTAGTTTACAAATACTTCAATTCTCATGCTAATCAATCTAAATTCATTAACTATTCTTTATATTACTTCTGAGTAATGCCCTTATTCTCTTTAATATGTGCAGACACCTACTTTTCTATGTTTATTTTTACACTATCAAAATTTGAAAGACTTATGGCAACTTATTGAGTAGAAATACCAAGGATGATTGTTAAATGAAATCTCATTCTTAAAGGATAAAGGATTAACCATTACTGTGCATCTAGTTAGCTACACATTCCAGTCTAAAAACAATGATTCAGAGATGAATAACGAGAAACTGTCATTAACTGAATTTCACAATGGAGCATTCTTTTGTTGGATCTAAAATATTCTATAGAATTAGGTTGCAAAAGCTAGTTTATTTTTTTTCGTGAAATTTATATCTTTTTTTACTTTTCTCTCAATAATTTGTTGAGGTATATTTATTATAGACTATCAAGCTGACTAATTTTCCTAAAGAAAAATTAGTTTGAATACTTAATCTGGAAATCTTCCGTGATAACTTCACGAACAAACACTATTAAATAGATCAATTGTGAACAAGGAAAAAATTATATAATCTACTGACGGAAAATTACAAGCAATTAAATAACAAATAATAATGATAAAATTAGAGTAGAGCTTTTTTCATTGCAAGAGGAAGTTCTTGCTGAGAGTAAATAGGACCATTATACCATTGTGTTCTTTTTATTTCTGCTAGGGTAATTCTTTGTGCAGGATCCTCCCTAGTCATCATAATAAATAAGTCTTTAAAATCATTTGAGAGCCTTTGGTGAATTCCATTGAAGCTTTTGTGAGCTTTCCAGAAATTTTCAGGCTCATGATGAAGGAGATAGTAAAGATCAAATCCCTGGACTTTTTCTTTTTCTAAATAAGGAAAATGTCCAATTCTTAGGATAAAGAGCACAATTCCCATTGAGTAGACATCAGACAAAGTGGGATCTTGGATCTTTCTATCCCTAACTTCAGGGGCTCTGTAAATAAGACTGCCTTGACCGAAAGGCTTCTTATCACCCTGTTGATGAGCCATATCGAAATCTGTGATTTTTAGCTGAAAATCCTTCCCTAACAAAAGGTTTTCAAGCTTAATATCAAGATGAGAAATGCCAAGAGAATGTAGGTACTCCATGCCCTCAACCAGCTGATGAAAATAAGTGCGCACAAGTTTTTCATCTTGGTTAAAGGCAGGATATTTTATAATATCAGCAAAGTCTCTCGAAGCAAGCTCCATTATCACATATGAAATATAAAGGACCGCATCGTCAGACTGCAACTGTTCAAAATCAGAAGTTTTTAAGAATTTCACAATATTCTTATGAGACAGAAAAGAAAATCTTTTTTCATTTAGGTAGCTTGGAGATATTTCTTCTTTCTTGTAAGGAAAAATTTTGATAGCCTGGTATTGGTTATCATTCAATGACTGCATTAAATAGACAGGAAATTTTGAATATCCCAGCTGAGAAATAATCTCGATTTTTGAAAAGTCTTCATAGGACTCTGACCCTGACTCCAAACTATCATGGGAGTGAATACTACTCTGAGAGGAAACAAGAGGAGTGTCGAGAGTAAGTGTGTCCATAGAAGTATTTTATTTCTTGTTATTTTATTTATTATAGATTGATTAAGGGAATTTATAGATAATTTTTCTATAACTCCTGTTATTTTTTTAGATTGATCAAAGGAAAAAAGTATGAACCCACTGCCAAAAAGCCCTGTTGGAAAAAAAACCCACCACTCTTAGTGCTCTAAGTTGTCAATACATTGTATTTTATCTAGAGAAAGCAATTTAGAAGTTCCTTTGAAAGAAAAATGCAATGAATAACACCTTAGAGGAGTGCAGAGAGGGTGCGTACTGTCTTCAAGACTGGTTTGCCACTAAAGATATATGTCATGCTATCATAAGTCTAGTTAGATTGAAGAAAGGCTAAATAAATAGTTTGGTCTTGGTTCTATTAATCGGAGCTCCTCATTATAGACGAGACTTAAATAATTTTACTACTAAAAGCGTCTAACCAAGAGATATCTTTTATCGAGCACTCAATTTTAAACCATGCTTATAAGAATAACACAACCTTTTTATCTCTAATGCTACCTGAGTCTTCCATCAACATTCATGCTTATAGGCATATAAGATTCAATCAGATTTATGTAGAATAATACAGAACAGAAATTTGTAGAGTAGCTTTTTTGTAGACGAATAATAGGTTATGCTAAAGAAACCTCAAGTATCTTAATTTCCAAATATGATGAAACGGCTTGAAATATGGTAAGCGCCTAAAAAGAGATGAAGATACACGAGAACTATCATTATTAGACTTTCTACGATGCATAGCCCAGACAGGGGTCAAAATAGTTTATTTTTTATTGATGACCAAGATATTGAGACTAATCCTACTTCCAAGAATATGGAATAATTCGTTGTTAAGGAACCGTCCATTCTATATAAAGGTGTGATAATATGAACTCTAATTATAAAACAGCATAGTTGCTCAGAAATAAGGTATCTTTCGAATGAAGTATACTTGATGTATAAAACTTCTTGATCCTTGAAATAGTGCATTCCTAATGAGAGAACTTTTTGTCAGATAACTTTCGTATTCAATCGAATTACATTATGGAACATGCAGAAACAAGTAGAAAATAACAAGAAACTTAGTTATATTTAAAGCCCTCCTCTAAGTCTGAGGACAAGATGAAGAGTAGATTCCTTTTGAATGTTGTAGTCAGCAAGGGTTCTTCCATCTTCAAGTTGCTTTCCAGCGAAGATGAGTCTTTGTTGATCAGGAGGAATACCTTCCTTATCCTGAATCTTGGCTTTAACATTCTCAATTGAGTCAGATGCTTCAACGTCAAGGGTGATGGTCTTGCCAGTCAAGGTCTTGACGAAGATTTGCATACCACCTCTAAGTCTGAGGACGAGGTGAAGAGTAGATTCCTTTTGAATGTTGTAGTCAGCAAGGGTTCTACCATCTTCAAGTTGTTTTCCAGCGAAGATGAGTCTTTGTTGATCAGGAGGAATACCTTCCTTGTCCTGGATCTTAGCCTTGACATTTTCGATGCTGTCAGAAGCTTCAACATCGAGAGTAATTGTTTTTCCAGTCAAGGTCTTAACAAAGATCTGCATACCACCTCTAAGTCTAAGGACTAAGTGGAGGGTAGATTCCTTTTGAATGTTGTAGTCAGCAAGGGTTCTTCCATCTTCAAGTTGCTTTCCAGCGAAGATGAGTCTTTGTTGATCAGGAGGGATACCCTCCTTATCTTGAATCTTGGCCTTGACATTCTCAATGGAGTCTGAAGCTTCAACATCAAGTGTAATGGTCTTTCCTGTTAAAGTTTTGACGAAGATTTGCATGGTTTACTGGTTATATGTTTGTGTTCTGATTATTGTTTATTGAACTAGTTCTCAAGATAATAATTTGAATTTAGTTTGATCAGTTCTGACCAGGTGATAAAACAGAATTTTCTAGAACATCACTTCCTCTAGCCAGTTGGCCACATTTCCATAGTTCTCTAGATTCGGATATGTAGACTCTGTAATAATACCAAATGAAAAGGTTCAATAAGAATTTTCTCTAAGGGTAACTTCATACCTGAATAAGTAGATTCTGAATGCGTTATTAAATTCTGATCTTTAAGTATAAATTGGTATGCGGATTAATTCTGATTCAGGTATTTGAATATTTATAGAGACCGATTTAGATTATAAACAATAAATTAACAAACATATTCAATCTCAACACACATGCAAATATTCGTCAAAACTTTAACAGGAAAGACCATTACTCTCGATGTTGAAGCCTCTGATTCCATCGAGAATGTTAAGGCCAAGATTCAAGATAAGGAAGGTATCCCTCCTGATCAACAAAGACTCATCTTCGCTGGAAAGCAACTTGAAGATGGAAGAACCTTGGCTGATTACAATATTCAAAAGGAATCTACCCTCCACTTAGTCCTTAGACTTAGAGGTGGTATGCAAATCTTTGTTAAGACCTTAACCGGAAAGACCATCACACTTGATGTTGAGGCTTCCGATTCAATTGAGAATGTTAAGGCTAAGATTCAGGATAAGGAAGGTATTCCTCCTGATCAACAAAGATTGATCTTTGCTGGAAAACAATTAGAAGATGGAAGAACCCTCGCTGACTACAACATTCAAAAAGAATCTACTTTACACTTGGTGTTGAGATTAAGAGGTGGCATGCAAATTTTCGTCAAGACCTTGACTGGAAAGACAATTACTCTCGACGTCGAAGCTTCTGATTCTATCGAGAATGTTAAGGCCAAGATCCAGGATAAGGAAGGTATTCCTCCTGACCAACAAAGATTGATCTTCGCCGGAAAACAATTGGAAGATGGTAGAACTCTCGCCGACTACAACATTCAAAAGGAATCCACCCTTCATCTGGTCCTCAGATTAAGAGGTGGTATGCAAATCTTCGTCAAGACCTTGACTGGCAAGACCATCACCCTTGACGTTGAAGCATCTGACTCAATTGA
>Ga0065720_1004116_pt1 | contig 13628 bp, 11 predicted proteins | sample Thericmetagenome_FD_59107 | JGI IMG/M metagenome (GOLD analysis project Ga0065720, IMG submission 59107) | Thermophilic microbial communities from the Joint Bioenergy Institute, California, USA of rice/straw/compost enrichment - eDNA_2 v2... | ecosystem: Engineered > Solid waste > Grass >... | reverse complement strand
AGCCCGTCGCGAGCGACCGCGAGATCGGCGATCCGCCACCGGATCTCGCCGAAGCTTCCAATCGGCCGGCCGAACTGCTCGCGCTCCCGCGCGTGGCTGGCCGCGAGGTCGACGACCGAAGTGAGCGCTCCGGCCACCCAGAACGCGTCGAGCAGGACACGCATGGCGATGATGCGATCGACGTCGATATCCGGGTCGACGGGAGCGGGTCGGGCGATCGCCTCCGTGGCGAACGGGTCGAGCGGGGCACGCTGAGCCGCTCCGGCCGTGACCGGGGTGGCGGACCGTTTCCCGACATCGATCGCGATCGCGTTCTGGAACAGGTCGAGGTGGTCCAGCCGGCGCGGCTGCCCCGTGGTCAGGTAGACGCCGTCGATGTGTTGACGCAGGGGGGCGGGCACGGCGAGGGCGTGAGCCAGCGGCCAGGGCAGGGCCGCCGCGCCCGCCGCCCGGACGCCGAGCATCGCCGCGGCCGACTCGTCCTCGTCGGCCCACGGATCCAACTCCGTCAAGCCGAGCTGGCTCAGCAGCGGGGGCACCACGAGACGCCGTCGCGCGGGGTCGGCCTCGGCGGCCCGGGTGACGTCCACTCCGCCCAGGGCGCGGATCGCGGCGGTGACGCTCTGTTCATAGGACACCGCGGCGGCCGGCCAGTCACGCCGCATGACGGGCTCCTTCCAGCATCGACCGGGCGACGATCATTCTCTGTATTTCAATGGTCCCGGAGGCGATGGTCGAGGCCCGTGCGTACCGGAACACGTCCTCGACGTGGCCGAGCAGGCCGGCGGGGGGATCGGGCACGAGGGCGTCGGAGCCGCACAGGTCCAGCGCCAGCCGCGCCACCTCCTGGTCGAGCTGAATCGAGGCGAGCCGGGCGATCGACGCCTCGCGATCCGTAAGGCGGCCGGTCTCCTGCAGGGCCACGGCCCGGTAGTTGAGCAGGCGGGCCACGCGGGCGTGGACGAGCGTGCGCGCGTACTCCGCCCGGGCGCTCGGCCGATCCAGCGCCGAGTGCCCGGCAAGCTCGGCCAGCACCCGCTCGTCCCGCGCGTACCGAGGAATGCCGATGCGCTCATGCTTGAGCACCAGCCGGATGACGTCCCAGCCGCGCCCGACGCCCCCCAGCACGGCGTCGGGCCCGACCCGTACGTTGTCGAAGAAGACCTCGTTGAGGTGCTGCTCGCCGAGCATCGAGTCGATCGGGCGGACCGTGATGCCCGGAGTATCCATTGGTACCAAGAAGATCGTAATGCCGTCGTGCTTGCGGGCCGTCCGGTCGGTGCGGGCGGCCAGGAAGCACCACTGGGCCAGGCCGGCGTACGAGGTCCAGATCTTCTGGCCGTTGAGCACCCACTGGCCGTTGTCGAACTCGGCCCGCAACTGCAGCGAGCCCAGGTCGGAGCCCGCGCCTGGCTCGCTGAACCCCTGGCACCACACGACCCGCCCGGCCGAGATGGCGGGCAGGTGGCGAGCCTTCTGCTCCTCGGTGCCGACCTCCATGATCACGGGACCGACCCAGTTGAGGCCCATGTACTGCGGACCACGGGGCTCGAAGTGGGCCCACATCTCCTCACGGAGCACCGTCTGCTGCCAGAGGTCGGCCTCCGCCCCGCCGTACTCGCGCGGCCAGCTGAGGGTCAGCAGGCCCTCGCTCGCCAGCCGCTCGACCACGGTCCGTACGACCGACTGCACCGCCGGATCAAGCGAGAAGGACGTCGACCAGTCGGCGGGCAGTAACTCGGCGAGGATGGCCCGCAGGCGGACCCGAAGATGGTCCGCCTGCGGGCCCAGTCGGAAATCGACCGCGGGCTCCACGCTTGCCCCGGGTGTCGCCCCACCGGCAGCGTCGCCCGGGTGCGCTCCGTGAACGTCGCCGGAAGTCATCCGATCGACGCCTCCACACAGATGTTGTTCTCGCATGGCTTGGCCGGAACGAAGACCGACAGGTCGTCGGCGTCCAGGCCGATGCGCTTGTCGGGGCCGAACGTGTAGGTGCCGTTGGCGCCCTCGAACTCGTCCGCCGAGACGAGCTGGTTCTTGATGGCTTCGCCATCCGTCGAGCCGGCCCGCTTGACGGCCTCCGCCACCAGCAGCGCCCAGTCGAAGGACATCGCGCCAACGGTGTCGAGGGCGTTGAAGTCGGTCTTGTTCCGCAGCTTCAGGTAGAGCTTCACGAACTCCGCCGCGATGCCGGTCGGCTCGGCCCCGGGCGTGGACGAGACGAAGGTCTTGGCGATGGGCCCGGCCGCGAGCGTCTCCTTCATGCCCTCGGGGATGAGCTCCGACACGGATGGGTCACCGATGCCGAGAACCCCGGACATCTGCGGGTTCCAGCCGATCCGGTTGAGGCTGTTCATGGTCGTGACCAGTGGGGCGCCGTACGACCAGACGATCAGTGACTGCGCGCCCGAGTCTCGCAGCTCCGACAGCTCGGCGGTGTTGTCCGAGGCGGTGCTGGGGAAGGTCTTGTGGACGATGGTCACATTGGGGAAGTCGCGCTCCGCGATGGTCTTCGTCAGCTCGGATTGGGCCGTCCCGAAGGCCGACGAGTCGTCGAGCATCGCCACCGTGTCGCCGGCCGAGGCGGCGTAGGCAAGCAGCGGAATGATCGACGTCTCGCCCGAGGTGCCGGCGCCGGTGCTGAACGCATACTTGTACTTCTTCGAGTCGCCGACATCGGGCAGCACGGCCCCGATGCCACCAGCGGTCGCGCCCGGGATCTTCACCTGGTTGAGGTAGTCCTGTACCGGCGGGAACGCCTCGGTGGTGAACCAGATCGCGCTGACGCCTTCCTGCACCAACGCCCGCGTCGCGGCCACCGCCTGGGTCGGCTCACCCTGGGTGTCCCGCTCCACGATCTCGATCGTCACGTTCGGGTCGCGCGACTGGACGTACTCCGCGCCAGCCTGCAGACCGACGAGCGCCACCTGGCCGCTGGGGGCCAGCGGACCGGTGAGCGAGCCGACGAATCCGATTTTGATCGTGGTGGTTCCGCTCGCGTCGGAGCTCTCCCCTCCACCGCCACACGCTGCCGAGAGCATCAGCGCGGTCGCGCCGAGCGCGGCGACGGCGGTTCTCAGGAGTGGTCGGCCACGGTGGGTATGCAATCGCTTCATGACGGGGCACCTTTCCTCGATGGACAGACAGATGGGCGATGGCTTCAGGAGAGGTAGGCGGCGTGCAGGACGTCGGGCAGGGACGGGTCCGTCCCGTGCAGGCGATGCGCGGCGCGGCCGTGGCGCAGGACCACCACGTCGGCCGCGAGCTTCTGCGCGACCTCGAGGCGCTGCTCGACCAGCAGCACGGCAAACCCAGCGGATCGCAGATCTTCCAATATGCGGATCACGCGCGCCACGAGCTTGGGGGCCAGGCCGTTGGTTGGCTCGTCGAGCATGATGACGCGCGGCGCCCCGGCCACCGCCCGGGCGATCGCGAGCATCTGCTGCTGCCCACCGGAGAGGCCGCCGGCCAGGCGCGGCATCAGCTCGCGCAGTTCCGGCAGGAGGTCGAGCGGGTCGATGTCCGAGCGGCGGCCCGCCCGGCCGGCCGCCACGCGAAGGTTCTCGGCGACGGTCAGGCTCTTGAAGACGTGCCGTCCCTCCAGCACGTGCCCCAGACCGGCTCGGGCCCGCTGGCTCGCGGACATGCCGTCGATGCGCCGATCGTCCAGGTACACCCGACCGGTGGCCGGCGTCAGGCCACCGATACCGCGCAGAGTCGAGGTCTTGCCGGCTCCGTTCGCCCCGAGCAGGGCGACGCAGGTTCCGGGTTCGACGGTCAGCGACAGGTCCTCGACGGCCGTCACGCCCCCGTACCGGACCCGCAGACCCTCGACCGTCAATCGCCCGAACCGGGATGGTATGGCCGAGTCGGTGGTCGCGGCCCGGCCGAACGTCAAGCGCTTCATACGATCCCCATGTAGGCGGCTCGGACGCTCTCGGCGTCGTGGAGGTCAGCCGGCGGCCCGGTCCACAGCACCTTCCCCAGATCGAGCACCACGACCCGGTCGACGAGACGGCTGATCATCTCCAGGTGATGCTCGACGATGATCACGCCGATGCCGGCCCGCGCGACGTCGTGCACAACCCGTTCAAAGCCCTCGATCTCGGCGGCGGAGAGTCCCGCGGCCGGCTCGTCGAGCAGCAGCACCCGCGGGCAGGTGCTGATGGCGGTGGCAGCCTCGAGGAACCGGAGCTGGCCGTGGCTCATCACTCGGCTCTCGCGCATCAGGCTGGCCGGATGGCGCGGGTCGAGGCCACCCATCTCGAGCAGGGCCAGCGCGCCGGCCCGGCAGGCCCGCAGCAGCTCGGGGTCGCGGTCACCCTGGGCGGTGGCCAGCGCGAGATGCTCCTCGATGCTCATGCCGTCGAAGGTCTTGGGAGTCTGGAACGTCCGGGCGACGCCGAGGCGGGCGATCGCCTCTGGGCGCCGGCCGGCGATCGGCTCACCGCCGAGGTGAATCTCGCCCGCGGTCGGTGGGTAGTGTCCACACACGACGTTGAGCAGCGTGGTCTTTCCCGAGCCGTTGGGGCCGATGAGCCCGAGAATCTCGCCGCGGGCCAGCGACAGCGAGACGCCGGCCAGGGCGTCGACGCCGCCGAAGCTGCGCCGGACGTCGGTCAGGCGGAGCACCTCGGTGCCGCGTCGCGGTCGCGGCCCGGTGGGTTCGTTCTCGGCCGGCGTACGTTCGCCCGCGCTGGCGGCCATGATCGGCGTTGGCTCAGCGGGCGTACGGTCCGCCGGACCGGCGGGCGCGGCCGTTCCTGGCTCGGGGGGCGTGCTCTCCGCCGACCCGGCCGGGGCCGCGGCGGCGACCGCGTCGAAGAGCGGCCGCATCGCCTGGGGTGCTGGTGCAGCCGACCGGCTGAACAGGCCGCGCGGACGCAGTCGCATGAGGACGATCAGCAGCAGGCCGTAGATGATCGTGTTCAGGTGCGGGTACTCGGCCAGCTGCAGCGGGATGATGACGAGCAGGATCGCCCCGACCACCGGTCCGAACCGCGAGCCGCTGCCACCGAGAACCACCATGACCAGGAACAGGATCGACAGGTGGGACGAGAAGGCGTCCGGTGAGATGTAGCCCGACAGGAGCGAGAAGAGGCCGCCGGCCAGGGCGGCGAACGCCGATCCGACGGCGAAGGCCGCGACCTTCGTGAGGTAACCGGAGATGCCCAGGGCGGAGGCCCCGATCGGCTCGTCCCGAACGGCCACTGTGGAGCGACCGAGCCGCGACACCCGGTACCGGGCGTGCAGCCAGTAGCAGAGGCCGGCGACGACCACGATGACGATGGGCACGACCCACAGCGACTCGGCTGGGTCCTGGCCGAACCAGTACCGGGCGGTGATCGAGGGGATGCCGAACATGCCGCCGGTCACCGTGCGGAACTGGATCAGCATGTCGCCCACCACCAGCACGAGGCCGAGCGACATCATCGCCAGCCCGATGACGCCGAGGCGTCCGGCCGGGAACCCCGTCGCGGCCCCCGCGAGCAGGCCGGCCACGGTGGCGAGCAGCAGGGCCAGCCAGAACGGCCACTCGTAGGTGCTCACAAGGACGCCGGTCACGTAGGCGCCGATGGCGAAGGCCGCGCCCTGTCCCAGTGACAGGGCGCCGGCGTAGCCGGTGGTGATGTTCAGGCCGAGTGTCGCGACGGCGTAGACGCATATCAATTGCGTGACGTACCCGTGGTACGACTGCGGGCCCCAGGACGCCAGCAGTGCCAGGACGATGGCGGCCATGACGACGCTGTGCAGGCTCGGCGCGGCGAGCAGGCGCCACACCGGCGGCGGGAGGGTGTCGCGGACGCGTTCGGCCCGGATCCGTACGGCGGTCGCGGCCGCCGTCGCCGCCTGCGTCGCTCGTTCGCGAAGATCGACCATGTTCATACGGCACGCACCGGGGCAACACCGACGAAGCCGTGCGGGCGGATCAGGTAGACCGCCAACAGGAGCAGGAACACCGAGACGTTGACGAACAGGCCGCCGATGTAGACGCCGGCGGCCTGGGTCGCCACGCCCACGATGAGGCCGCCGATGATGGCGCCGCTGATGCTGCCCATGCCGCCCATGGCCGTGGCCACGAAACCGTAGAAGGTGTACGACATGCCCAGCGAGGGCGTGACCGGCTGGGTGGAGGCGACCAGCACGCCGGTCACCGCCGCGACGACCGCGGAGAGAATCATCGCGATCTGGGAAGCCCGCGCCCGTGAGATGCCGACCGACTCGGCGCCGTCGAGGTCGTCGGCGATCGCGCGCAGTTCCAGGCCCAGGCGCGTGCGTCGATAGAAGAGGGTGAGCAGTCCGCCGACGAGCAGCAGCGTCGCGACGGCGGCGGCCTCGGCCGGGGACACCGCGAGGCCCGTGCCGGCGATCTCCACCCGTCGGGAGCTCACGCCGTGCCAGAAGTTGCGCGCCTCCCCGCCGTACGGGATCGCGAGGATTTCGGCGAGCACCACGCTGACGCCGAGGGTCGACAGCAACCACGAGACCGAGTGGCCCGACTGCATGAAGGGCCGCACCGCGGCCCACTCGATGGCCAGCGCGATGACCAGGACGACCACCAGCGCGACCAGGTACGCGAGCCAGACCGGCAGGCCGGCGCCCTCGGCGACCAGGATCGACATCGGCATGACCATCACGAGCTGGCCGTGGGCGAAGTTGATGACGCCGGTCGTCTGGAACAGCGTCGCGAAGGCCACAGCGACCAGTCCGTAGATTGCGCCCGCGGCCAGGCCGGGGACGATGACGGACTGCAGGACGTGCATCCCTACTCCCACTCGGGTCATCAGGACGGGCGGTCTTCCGCGTGGTGCAAAAGATATATATGATTTGAGCGACCGTCAAGGGTCTGGATGGAGGAAACGGTCTGTTGGGCAGGAAGGCGTCCTTCTTGGGCATCTGGCGTCAAGCGGGCGTCCTTGCTGACGCAGAGCAGCCCGGTGGGTGACGAGGCAGCCTGTGGGTGACGAGGAGGTGCGGGTGACGATGGGTGGCGGGGGCGACGGCTTGGAGCGGGCTGAGGGGGTGCTGCTCAGCCGAGTGGTCGGCACGACCCTGGTCGTGACCCTCAACCGCCCGGAGGTGGCCAACGCGCTCAACGACGAGCTCATGGACGCGTTGGCGGCGCTGTGGCGGACGGCCGCCCACGCCCCGGGACTGCGCGCGGTGCTGCTCACCGGCGCCGGTTCGGCGTTCTGCACCGGCGCGGACGCCTCCCTGCTGTCGGTGCCCCGGGTCAGGATCGGCGACACCGCCGCCGAGGAGCTCGACTTCGTGCCCGGTCCACACCTGCCGATCCCCGTCATCGTGGCGGTCAACGGGGTTTGTGCCGGTGGGGGTCTGCACTTCGTGGCGGACGCCGACATCTGCATCGCCTCGTCGAAAGCCCGGTTCCTCGACCCGCACGTCAGCGTCGGGCAGGTCAGCGCCCTCGAGCCGCTGCACCTGCTGTTGCGGATGCGGCCGGACATCCTACGGCGCATGGTGCTGCTCGGCCGCCATGAGGCGCTGTCGGCCGAGCATGCCGAGCGGGTCGGTCTGGTCTCGGAGGTGGTCGATCCCCCGGCCCTGCTCGACCGGGGGATGGCCCTGGCTGAGACGATCGCGAAGAACTCACCCGAGGCCGTACGGCTGAGCCGGCGGGTGCTGCGGACGTTCGAGGAGCGCCTCATCGCCACCGACCTCGACCTGGGTTGGGAGCTGATCCAGCGGCACCGCCATCACCCCGACGCGATCGAGGGGCCACAGGCGTTTCTGGACAAGCGCGCACCGGTATGGAGGACGTCGTGAAGGTGGTCGACTGGCACCGTCGCCCCCGTGTGGTGGGGCCGGACCAGGTTGCGGTGTGGCGGGAGCAGGGGTTCGTCACCGACGAGCGGATCGGTTACCTGTTGGAGCACCGGGCCGCCAAGTGGCCGGACCGGCCCGGCGTCATCACCGAGTCAGGATCGATAAGTTTCGCTCAGCTCGCCGCCCGGTCGGCCGCGATCGCCCGTAGCCTGCTCGAGGGCGGGGTGCAGCCCGGGGACGCGGTCTGCTGGCTGCTGCCGACCGGGGCCGACGCGGTCGTCACGGCGGCGGCCATCTGGCGCATCGGGGCGATCAGCAGCCCGATCGTGCCGCTCTACGGCCCCCGGGAGATCCGCAGCGTCCTGGACCAGGTCCGCCCGGCCGGCATCGTCACCTTCGCCACCGATCCCCGGCGGGAGTACCCCGACGAGTTCGACGATGCATTGAAAGATATCTCACATACGCCGAGCGTACGGCTGCTCACCTCCGGCCAGCGGGCCGGCTGGCGGTCGGCGGAGTTCGCGGGAACCGGCGCGCTGCCGGCCGGCGTCGTGCCCGCCGCCCCGGACGACCCCTGCCTCGTGCTGTTCACCTCCGGCACGGAGTCCGAGCCCAAGGGCGTGGTGCACTCCGTGGCGGCCCTGCAGCACGAACTGCGGACGACCATCTCCGAGTGGGGCGTCACCTTCCGCGACCGCATGGTGATGGCGTCGCCCATGACGCACATCACCGGTCTGCTGCAGGGCTTCATGATTCCGTCCCGGGTCGGGGCCGCCGCCGTGCTGATGCCGCGGTGGGACCCCGCGCTGTGCGTGGAGCTCATCGAGCGGACAGGCGCGACGTACATGGCCGGGGCGACGCCGTTCCTGCGCGAGCTGCTGGCGGCCTACGCGGCGTCCGGCCGGGACGGGTCCGCGCTGCGTCAGTACTGCTGTGGCGGCGCTGCGGTGCCGCCGGCGTTGATCCGCAGCGCCCAGGAGCTGGGCATCGCGGCCTACCGGCTCTGGGGCATGACCGAACTGCCGACCGCGACCACCGCGTGCGAGCTCGATCCGCTCGAGTTGCGGGCCGAGACCGACGGGACGCCGGCGCCCGGCGTGTCGCTGCGGGTGCTGGACGACTCCGGTACCCCGGTCGGGCCGGGGGAGGTCGGTGAGCTGCAGCTGCGAGGCCCCGAAATGATGCTCGGCTACATCCGGGAAGAGCTCAACGAGCGCGCGTTCACGCCCGACGGGTGGCTGCGGACCGGCGACCTCGGGTGGCTGGGGACCGATGGCTGGGTCCGGATCTCCGGGCGGCTCAAGGACATCATCAACCGGGGCGGCGAGAAGTTCAGCACCCGGGAGATCGAGCAGGCGCTGGAGGCGCACCCCGACATCCAGGGGGCGGCGGTCGTTGGCGTGCCGGGCGGGCGCCTGGGCGAGCGCATCGGTGCGGCCATCGTCTCGACCCGCGCGGACTGGACTCTCGAGGAACTCGGCCGTACGGTCACCGGAGCCGGGCTGTCCCGGCACAAGCAGCCGGAGCTGTTCCGGGTCGTGTCATCATTACCCACCAACGCAACCGGAAAGATCAACAAGAAGGCGCTGGTGGAGTTGCTGGACCCCGATGCGAGCCCCGACACAGGTCCGGCGCTCTGACATACCCATGGGAGCGGGCGCATGACTCTCCTGTCTGGACGGTCCGTCGTCGTCACCGGCGCCGGGAAGGGACTGGGCCGGGCCTACGCGTTGGCCTGCGCGGCGCACGGGGCGGACGTGGTCGTCAACGACGTCGACGAGCAGGGCGCGTACGACTGCGCCCGCGAGATCGTCGCGGCCGGCGGCCGAGCTGTCCACATTGCTGGGTCGGTCGCGTCGTGGGACGTCGCGGCCGAGATGGTGGAGATTGCGCTACGCCGCTTCGGTCGCCTCGACGGGCTCGTGGCCAACGCCGGCATCATCCACAACGCCCTGCCGTGGGACGAGGACGAGGCCTCGCTGCGGCGCATCGTCGAGGTGAACGTGCTGGGCGTGCTCTTCTGCGCCACCCACGCGATGCGGGCCATGGTCCGCCAGGGGACGGGCGGCTCCATCGTCACCGTCGTCTCGGGCGCCCGGTTCGGCATCGAGGGCATGAGCACGTATGGCGCCACCAAGGGGGCGGTGGCAGCCATGACGGCGGCGTGGGCGCACGAAGGAGCGGCAGTGGGGATACGGGTCAATGCCATCTCCCCGCTGGCGGCCACCGACATGGCCGCCTACGACCACCGGGCCGACCCGCCCCCGCTCGGCTCGCCCGAGGACGTCGCCCCGGCGGTGGTCGCGCTGCTCTCCGACGCCACCGACGGGCTGACCGGCCGAATCATCCGCTTCGATGGTGTCACCTTGAGCCGATACGAGCCGGAGAGGTTGACGGTGATAGGTGAACCTCCGGGCCCGGACCGGGCTGGNACAGNGTGGCGTGCGGCGCCGGAGGCCATCGCTCGTATCCTGATGCAACCGGACAGCTGAGGAGGTGCGATGCCGGACGGCGTCGGCGAAACGACCGAGCCGGGCGGGCCCCTGCGCGGCGTGCGGGTCGTGGAGTTCGCCGCCATCGGCCCGGTCCCGCACGCGGCCATGGTCCTCGCCGACCTCGGGGCCGATGTCGTCTGCGTGGACCGGCCCGGGCCGCCCGCCCTCGCGTTGGGGAAGCCGGGCACCCCGGATCCGTTGCAGCGCGGCCGCCGCCGGATCGTGCTGGACCTCAAGGCTCCGGAAGGGCGGGCCGCTGCCCTCGACCTGGTCGCCCGGGCCGACGTCCTGCTGGAAGGCATGCGCCCGGGTGTGATGGAGCGGCTCGGCCTCGGCCCCGACGAGTGCCGCGCCCGCAACCCACGTCTGGTGTACGCCCGGATGACCGGCTGGGGCCAGGACGGGCCGCTGGCCGGTGAGGTTGGCCACGATCTTAACTACATCGGTCTCACCGGAGTTCTGCACGCGATCGGCCGGGCCGGTGGTCCACCGCCGCCCCCGCTCAACCTCGTCGGAGACTTCGGGGGCGGCTCGATGCTGCTGCTCGTCGGCGTGCTCGCCGCGTTGTGGGAGCGGGAGCGGTCGGGCCGGGGCCAGGTGATCGACGCAGCCATGGTCGACGGTACGGCCGTGCTGGCCCAGCTCATGCTCAGCATGCGGGCCCGGGGGGCCTGGCGGGACGAGCGGGACAGCAACCTGCTCGACGGCGGAGCGCCCTTCTACGACACATATACATGTGCAGACGGCAAGTTCGTGGCGGTCGCCGCGCTCGAACCGCGGTTCTTCGCGGCGCTGCTGCAGGGCCTCGGCCTGACCGACATCGATCCGGGGCGGCAGGCCGACGTGGCGTTCTGGCCCGAGCTGCGCCGGCGGTTCACCGAGGCCTTCGCCAGCCGGACGCGGGACGAGTGGGCCGCCCACTTCGCGGGGACGGAGGCGTGCGTGACCCCGGTGCTGACCTTCGCCGAGGCGGCCGAGCACCCCCACCTGGTCCATCGCCAGACCTACGTGGTCGCCGACGGCATGACCCAGGCCGGGACGGCTCCCCGGTTCTCCCGTACCCCGGGCCAGCCCGGCCGTACGACGATGGACGCCGTGACCGCCGCCGAGGTCCTCGCCACCTGGGGCCGGGCCGACGAGAAGGAGTGACATGCACATCGACGCCGCCGCCGATGTCGCGGCCGACCTCATGCACATCGAGGCCGTGGCCGCCACCGCCGAACAGAACGGCTACGACGGGCTCGCGATCCCCGAGACCCGCCACGACGTGTTCACCGCGCTGACGCTGGCGGCCAAAGCGACCAGCCGCATCAAGCTCCAGTCGGGGATCGCGGTCGCGTTCGCCCGCAACCCGATGTCGCTGGCCATCTGCGCCAACGACGTCCAGCTCGTCTCCGCCGGTCGGCTGCAACTGGGCCTCGGCTCGCAGGTACAGCAGCACATCGAGCGTCGCTTCGCCATGCCGTGGGGCCAGCCGGCCGCGCGGATGGAGGAGTTCATCGCGGCCATCCGGGCGATCTGGTCGTGCTGGGCCACGGGTGAGCGGCTCGCCTTCCGCGGTCGCTTCTATCAGCACACCCTGATGACCGACTTCTTCAACCCCGGCCCGAACCCGTACGGCAACCCGCCGATCTGGCTCGCCGCAGTCGGGGAGCGCATGGCCGCCGTCGCCGGCCGCGTCGCCGACGGCATCATCTGCCACAGCTTCACGACCGCCGCCTACCTGCGCGAGCGCACGCTGCCGGCCGTGCGCAATGCCCGGGGTTCGCTGGACGGCTTCGACTGCGCGCTCTCCGCCATGGCCGTGCTCGGCACCGACGAAGCGGCCCGGTCGGAGGCCGAGCGGGCCGTACGCCGGCAGATCGCCTTCTACGGCTCCACCCCGGCGTACCGTCCGGTGCTCGAACTGCACGGCTGGACCGACCTGCACGAGCGGCTCAACGCGCTGTCCCGGCGGCAGGCCTGGGAGGAGATGGCCGACCTCATCGACGACGACGTGCTCGACGCGTTCGCGGTCAGCGGCCCGCCCGACGCCGTGGCCGCGGCTCTACGGGAGCGGTTCGGCGGGGCCGTCACCCGCCTGTCGCTCTACACGCCGTACGCCGTCGACCCGGACCTGGCCCTCCAGGTGGTCGCCGCCCTCCGCACGGCCGACGCCGGGTGACCGGGCCGCGGCCGGGTCACCCCGGCAGCGACCCGACCGACCGGTGGCCGCTATGCGGGTTGGCGCAGCCGCGCGCGGATCGCGTCGCGGATCCGGTCCACGATCGCCAGGCCCGGGCCGAGCAGGATGTTGGCCGCCGCCGACTCGATCCCGGGGTGGGGTCGGGTCGGCGCGACCATCTCGGCCAGCCGGACGGCGTCGGCCATGCGTTCCCGTGTCCGCGCGTCGGTCGTCTGCCGCAGGTGCGGGAACTCGTAGCGCTCCTCCCGCTTCGCGTGCAGCAGCACAATGTCACGTAAGGCGATGAATCGATCCTCGAAGTCCGCGGCGTCGGTGCCGCTCTCGTACAGCCGGAGCAGGAGCTCCTTGGTCATGCGCTCCTCGGCCAGCCGGGCCTGCACGACCTCGGCACCGGCGTCGATCCGCGTCCGGGCGAGGGGATGGACGACCTCCTCCTCGGCCGTCTCGTGTACGGCCAGCAGCCGCACCAGATCCTCGAAGCGCTGACGCCGCTGCTCGCCCTGGGCGTCGAGCACGTCGCGGAAGAGCTGCTCGATGCGGGCGTGCTGGGCCAGCAGGAGATCGATCACGTCCACGGCGGCCCGCGTACCGCCCTCCGGCTCACCCACGGACGACCTCCCGCAGCTCCTCGGCCGGGTGCGGCCCTTCGGTCTCGATGCGGTACTCGCCGCCGAACATCTCGCGATGCTGGTCGATCACCCGCTCGCTCGGTGGCTGCTCGCCGCCATGGATCTGGGCCTGCATCTTTTCGAATCGCTCGTGCTGTTCGCGGACGTAGCCGGCGCCCAGCGTGGTCAGGTCCATCTGAGTGGCGAGCAGGTGGCGGACGTACTCCTTGTTCGGCTCGAACCGCACCGGCTCGGGCAGGGCGGGCGCCAGGATCTCCTCCGGCTCCCGCCCGTCGTGGCGGCGCATCAGGTCGCAGGCCGTCTGCAGGTGAGCCAGCTCCATCTCCAGGTGCAGTTCCCACACCGACCGCACCGCGGGATCGGGCTCCTGCTGCAGGAACGAGTAGTACATGTAGCACTCGTTGTACTCGTGGTTGACCAGCCGCTCCCACCACGTCTCGCCCGGGTCCACCAGCGACTCGTAGTGCGTCACGTGCTCCTGCTCGATCAGCCCGATCTCCTGGTAGAGCTGCCGCGCGATCGGCTCCATGT
>Ga0065720_1020601_pt1 | contig 13634 bp, 11 predicted proteins | sample Thericmetagenome_FD_59107 | JGI IMG/M metagenome (GOLD analysis project Ga0065720, IMG submission 59107) | Thermophilic microbial communities from the Joint Bioenergy Institute, California, USA of rice/straw/compost enrichment - eDNA_2 v2... | ecosystem: Engineered > Solid waste > Grass >... | reverse complement strand
TTTTTTTTTTTTTTTTTGCGATGGCCGACTTTAAGAACAACACCAGCGCCGGCAGAGCCAAGAGTGTCGGCATTCCGAGTAAGTTTTAACTTCTCCTTCGTTTGGCTCTGCGCTTTCTGCTCAAGTTGCCTACCACGGTTTCCCCATGTCCTGCCCGGCCCTCTCTGCCTTCACGTCGCTTGGATTTCCCTGTCCTGCCCTGGGTTGGTTGGCTGGTCGGTTAATCGGTTGGTCAGTCAATCAGCCAACCAACCAGTTGGTTCATGGCCAGTTGAGCTTCAAGTTGAAGTCTTTAAATCCTTAAGTCTTGTCTCCTCAGTGAGCGGTTGAAAGAATCAACCTAGCTTAGGTTGATTGAATGACTTCTTTGACTTGACGAAGTTGCCTACTTCCTACACTGGTATCACCTCCTCAATCCCTGATACCAGAACAACAACCCCTTGATCACTTTGACTTCCTGTCTGAACTTGTGACATCCTGAGCAACATCACACATCTCGGACGAGATTCACATCCTGTCAAGGAGTGATGTCATTTCAAAATATGGCGAAAGATTTGTCTGGTTTTTATTATTTGGGGCTGCTTCAACCTGTTTAAATCTTTGTGCAGCCCTGCTTGAGCACTTGACATCTCTGATGTTAGTCTGCTGAATCCGCGCTAATGAGCATACCTCTGATTTTCTTAGTTGATCCTGCCTTGCTCGCTTGGGACGCTGCGCAGCAGGCGTCCTCGTCCTCGTCTTCCTTGCGGACTGCTACCTGTATGCACTCCGGCGAAGGTCTTGTTCGTTCTGCTGCAGTCCGCCCTGGCGCAGTGCCGTCTCGTTCTGCTCGGTTGGCTGCCCCTTCGTTCTCGCTTTCTGCGCCTGCCGTCTTGTTCACCTCCTCGCGTGTGCCAGGCCTTTCTACTCCCCCAGCTCCTGCTCACGCCTTCGCTGCCGTGCACGCCCACACTGGCCACCTCTCTATGCCGGTTCCCTCCACCTCCTCTGACCTCGATGCCATGCTTGAGGAGGTGCTTACCCGCTCGTCGCCCGCGCTCCAACTCGCTGTCCCCTTCGACTCCTCTGTATTGGGGCCCGCTGAGGCTCCCTTCCCGTCGTCATCATCGGCGTTCCCGGGGTACCCCGACCCTAAATATGCGGCCGGCTTTGAGGGATATGACAGCATCCGGGGAGCCTGTGACGATGACGAAGATGATGACAGCGATGTATTTGATGTGCTGGCTGCTCCAGCCAATGTCTTCGTCATGCAGACGCCCGCTACTTCAGCCCCTGTTGCTCCCAATGTCGATTTCGCCACGTGCCCGCCTGCTTTCACTCTAGCTGCAGCCCCTGAGAGCGACTTTGCGCCCGCCGCCAGTTTTACATTGTTTGCTGCTGTGCCGGCTGTCACTGCTCCCGTCGTGCCTGCACTCATGCCTGCTGCGCCCGCTGCCCGCGATCGCCAAGCGTTGGACCAAGCCCTGCGAAACATTGCCTCCATCCAGCCTATTGTGCCTGTCGCCGCGTCCCAGCCCGACAGCATTACCCGACGGCCCCTATCTTTGGCTCAGCTCGAGGGCCTGAACTGGATGGCCCAGATGGAACAGACCCAGTTCCGTGGCGGCTTCATCGATGCCGATAAGATGCAGCTCCTGGCGTACATCATCGCCGACCGGTCTCCTGAGCAAGCAAAACCCAATCTGGTGATTTCTAATGTGCAGGGTCGGGATGCGTGGGCCGTCGCTGTTCAGGAGTTCCGCGATAATTACCTCGACCAAGCCATTAGCCAGACCTTCAGAACCGTCCCATGGGAAGCCAATGGCGCGCGGAGCGGCGGTCGGTCTCAAGCCGACACGCTGCGCCACTTCGACCTCGTCATCGTCTCCTACCAGACCCTGAAGTCTCAGTACCAGAGGGAGCGGCGCCCCAACGACCCACGCGAGTCCCCCCTCCACAGCATCGACTGGCATCGCGTCATCTTTGACGAAGGAGACTTCCTCAAGGAGGGAGACAACCCCACAGCGCAGGCCTGCTATCCCATCCGGGCTACGTATCGTTGGTGCCTGACCGCGAAGCATCCGCTTGACTATGAGGCCAACTTCCCGACCATAATCCAGTTTTTGCGCATCGAACCCCTTGCGAGCCACTTCTGCGCCGAATGTGATTGCCGCGCGTCCATCGATGATTTCGGGGGCAGGAGCTGCAACGCTTGTCAACACGCTATGTGCCGACATTTCTCTATGGTGAACTACATTTGGGCGAGGAAAAACCCAACCGGACCCGGACTTATCGGCACTTTGATGAATCGACTCATGCTGCGGCGGAGGGTGAGGAGCGACGTGGACCCGCCGGTGGTTCAGAGGGAATGGCTTGCTGAGGCCCACGTCGATTTTGCCGGCAGCATCATGGCCCAATTGCCTTAGTTTTGAGTAAGTCGCAGGGGGTTTCGGCCCGACAATGAGCCCCCTCTCCAGGTTGAGTGTGTCGAGCCTCGATGACTCTAATCTCGTGAGCTGCGACTGCGATGACCAGATCACATCGACCTTAATATATCAATACTCTCAACATGATCCGTTATCCAGAGGAACCGTATCGACTCCACAACAGGGCATTCTTTGAGTTCGAGCAGGGCTGGTTTTGATTGTATTGGCTTGGTGTTCGACTCCAACACTTGATTCTGCCCCGTGAGTCTTGTTCCTCAGAATCAGATACCCGGGGCCGCGGGCTACCAAGAGCCATCACGACCGTTTCGGGTTATTACTTTTGGCTTCGACAGATTAACTTCTCTACTTTTTCACTTTGGGTCGGCCCAGCTTCCGCATAGTTTCTTTGTCTGCGAATGGCATCGTCTTTTGACAGCAGCTCGGGCAACATGCTTCTTAACATCTTTTGGGTTTTATGTTTTATGTGGGAATGGTTATAAGGGCAAAGGAATATTAGGGATTTGCATCACGACAATATCGTAGCATTCGAGACAGATAAATACATGGCATGTGTGTCGCAAAGCGGTGCAGGGCGTAGTCGTGTGTTGCGATGCAAAAACCATGGTGATGTGATCCGTGAACGATGCTCAACCGCAGCTGTTTGTTCGGTCGACCTCAAGGGTTCAAAAATGTAGCTTATGTAATCAAATTCCGCCAAGCCAAAACCCCAGCTCCGCAGAGGTGCGCTCCACCCGCCAATCCCAATGCGGGGTAGCCGGGGGTAAATTGCGGGGAGACCCTATGCTCTCGAGGAATGATTGGAAGGAACGGGGACGTCTTCCAAGGCTCACAAGCTCCCCCGCCGTGTCTCAAAAAGCAGACATATGCATGACAAGACCTGAGCCAGGGAAGGCTGCGGTCACGAGTGTCCCTGAGCGTCCCGTCGTTGTCAATCGTTCAGGTCGTCGTTTTGTTTTAACTTCTCGGCACCCGAGTTGCTCTTCCCCTCATTTCTTCCCAGTCTCTCCTCTCTGGTCTAAGCGGGCTTTAGATCAACTGCCTGACTGATACTTCCTATCAAGATTGCAGCTTTACGCGTGGCTACTTTTATTTGAGAACCGGTTCTTTGGCTCACCGCTGGAGACGCTCTTCGAGTTGTTTCCTTGCTGCATTGTTTACTCGCCCATCTGACTCGGGCTCGCTTGTTCCTTGGCTCTCGATCCGGCCTCGGACATTGTGTACATTATTATATCTCCTCTGAAGTAGTATTATCGAATTCCACGCTCACCGTCGGGAGCTCTGAGCTACGGTTTCAAAGCACACGAGCCAGAGACCTTCAGCGACAACTTGACTGACCACACTATACACACACACACACACCACACTCTGACTTCACCTCATCACACCCTTCGGCTGACCGAGCTAAGTATGACGACGACGAGCCGCCATTGATTCAGCGTCTAAATCCTCAACAACGGCATCCAAGCCTTTTATATCGTTCTTCCTTCCCCTCCCCCCCCACCAACCCCCCTGTCTTTGTGACATATCTATTCTGCGGTCTTTCGAGCCAGCTATTGTAACCCGTCCGCTAGCTCTCCGAGATGAAACTTGACGTCTTGGCGCTGGCCGCTGTGGCCGGCGCATCAACGCTGACCCCTAATGTCCTCCCGTTAATCGTCCGGAACCCGTATCTCAGCACCTGGCTCTACCATGCCCGCGGTGCCCCTTGGGACAATTGGCCCATCTTTTGGACTGGTGCTCATGTGCGTTCCCTTTCTTGTGTTCAGCTTACTAGGACGCTCAACTAACTCAATGTTTTCAATGTCTAGGTCGGTTTCTCCGTCATGGCATCCGTTCCCGAGACAGGAAAGGTTTATCCTCTGCTCGGACGACCACAAGACTCCCTTCGCTGGGATCATCCGCAGTATAAGATCACGTACCCCGAGTACCTCGGTGCGAACTTCGATGCCTCAACCACGAACCTAACATACAGAATCTACGGCTTCTCGTCATCCAACTCCGCACTCGTGACCCTGTCATTTCTCTCCCCCATCACCCCGTCCTCGACGTTCCGGCAGTCCATTCCCGCCGCCTACATGACCATCTACGTCGAGGGCTGCATCGATCTCAACATCTACACGGACACCAACGGCGAATGGGTCACAGGAAATAGGAACAACCAGATCAAATGGACACTACACACACCGGTCCGCTACGGCAATGGCCAGGGGACGGCCCTCAAGTCGTGGAAGGTGTCGCGGGTGCACGAGCAGCTCTTCACGGAATTCGCTGACCACGCGGAATGGGGTACGCTCTACTTCTCTGCGCCGAGCGACGTGCACCATCAAGCTGGGACATCGGCCATCCTCCGCCAGCAGTTTGCTGAGCACGGCGCGTTGAGCAATACCGTCGACAAGAGATGGCGTAAAGTCATGCAAGAGGAGCCAGTCTTTGCCTTCTCCAAGTCCTTCAACCTCGCCGGCAAGAAGAAGGTAGACCGCTGCCCCCCCAAGGCGGACAGCATCACCTTCACCTTCGCCCTAATCCAGGACCCCGTCGTCCAGTTCGCCTCTGCCAAGGGCCTCATCCACATGAAGCCCCTCTGGCAATCCTACATCCACACCACCGATGAGTTGATCACCTACCACTACGACGACTTCCCAACAGCCGCTGCCCTCGCCCAGAACTATTCCGACACCCTCGCCATCGACGCCTTCAACTCGGGTTCCTCCGAGTACAAAGACATTGCCGCTCTGTCAGCCCGGCAGGTCCTCGGTGCGACGCAGTTCTCAGGCACACCCGACCGGCCCATCCTCTTCCTCAAGGAGATCTCGTCGAACGGGAATTTCCAGACCGTCGACGTCATTTTCCCTTCGTTCCCCTTCTTTTTGTACACCAACCCCAAGTGGCTGGCGCATTTGCTAGAGCCGCTGCTAGAGCATCAGCTCAGCGGGCAGTACCCCAATGATTACAGCATGCATGATTTGGGGGCTCATTTCCCCAACGCGACTGGGCACCCGGATGGGAAGGATGAGTACATGCCCGTGGAGGAGTGCGGGAATATGCTTATTATGGCGCTGGCGCTGGCTAATGCGCTTAAGGATGAGGATTCTTCGTCTCCGGCGTACCTTCAGGCTCATGAGACGGCTGCGGAGGTGCTGCCTTACTCTCCTAGCGGGGCGTCCGCCGATAAGTACGGGTTTGACTTGGTCGGAAAGACATCGGGCGAAGAGGCAGCGACCCGATGGCTAGCCCGGTCATGGAAGCTCTGGGAACAGTGGACGGGCTATCTTGTCCGCGAGTCACTCATCCCGCACAACCAGCTTTGCACGGATGATTTTGCTGGCTGGCTCGCCAACCAGACCAACCTCGCGCTCAAGGGGATCATCGGCATCCGCGCCATGAGCGAGATCTCAGAGATGTTGGGGAAAGTGGATGAGGCCAAGCACTATCGCGCCATTGCAGAGTGGTATATTGATAAGTGGCAGGAGTATGGCATCTCGAGGGATGGTACCCATGCCAAGCTGGCGTACACCTGGTATGGGTCGTGGACGACGATTTATAATTTGTATGCGGACTCGCTATTGTGTTTTCATGTTAGGGAGTCCGAGGGGAAGGGGAGTGATTATGACGACGCAAAGGATCAGGTACCCGGCCGCCTGAGGGGCCAGAAACCCCTGGGTGGGTTGAGCAGTCTTGCGCGAAGGGCATCATTGGTCAGGAAGAGGAGCGAGGCGACTCAGTACAAGAAGAGGGAGGTGTTCATCCCGGACAGGATCTACCAGATGCAGAGTGACTGGTATTCTGCTGTTCTGCAGCGATACGGACTGCCGCTGGATTCGCGGCACTTGTATACGAAGAGCGACTGGGAGTTCTTTGCTGCCGCCGTGACGAGCAAGAAGACCCGGACGGAAATTCTGACCGCGGTGGCGAGGTGGGTGAATGAGACTTCGACTGGTACGTCCCCGCTTGGTCCCCCTTTTCTGGTGGTGATGAGCATCGACTGACGAAATCGCAGACCGCCCCCTAACAGATCTCTACGATACCGAAGGAACGGGCGGGTATCCAGGTATTCACTTCATGGCGCGGCCGGTTGTGGGCGGTCACTTTGCGTTCTTGGCGCTGGAGAGGGCTTGCGGGGGGAAGGCGATTGAGGCGCTGAGGTTTCTGGATGAGATTGAACCTAAGGAGTTGGATGTTGTGCGGTTGTTGAGGAGGGAGAGGGAGCTTGGCTTGGAGCTGCAGCAGAAAGAGGGATGGAGGGGTGAGGACCTCTAGTAGCGGTTTGGTTGAAAGTTTGAGCGGTGGCGTTGGGGTTGGGGAGATGTTGTTGTTGTTTTATTGGCACCTATGGTTACGGAAGTAGGATTAGGAGTACATTGTATGTGTTCTGATATTGAAAGACCGGCGATACTTGTTTTGTGCTTGTTATTTCATTTCGGGGATGGCTTGCTTGGTGCTCGGGTGTTTGTCCTGACTCCTTCAAGGTCGCCAAAGTTTGAGAGAGTTGGCAAGCGTTCGAGGAGCGGGAAGGCCTTCGGTCGGAAACTGGAACTGGAATAGCCATCGACACAACGCAAGACAGGGCGACCAATCGCCGAACAGCACGAGGGTGTTGATCGAACCCCCCGAATTTTATGTCTTGCGCCACAGAAGGCTGTGTTGCTGCATTACCCAGGATGTTCCGCCCATCTTCGTGAGTTAAGGGGAAAGCCCTTGGCCGAGATAGATTTGAGCCAGTCTTGCAATTGTGAGTCTAACAAACCTCGTAGAGTATACGTTGCAATTTCAAATCATCAAATCCATACTTCCAAAACTCAAAAAAAAAAAAACAGTGGTTGCAGCCGACCGCGTCGCGAAAGCGTGAATCGTAATAGAATGATTCTGGATCGATAGCGGTCGCGGAGCCTTGGATCCATTCTGAGAATGCGCTAACCATATCAGGTTAGTACAAGGTCTCGGCTGCTGAACCTTCTTGGCCCAGAGAGAGTCTTGCTCAGCGTCAACCACAACTGCCAGGAGCTGAAGGCCTGGGCAAACGCCGGGTGCGCCGCCTCCCAAAAATTTCGCCTCCTGGCTGCCTTCCCTTCCAGGTTCCCTTTCTTCCCTTTCCTCCTGCTGCTGCCAGACCCAGTGCTTGACAGTGTCTCCTCTGCCTTGTCAGTCGTCACCTGCCTTCATCATCTGCTCCGCCTTGGCCTCGCAGCCTTCTTTCTGATTTTTTTTTTTAAAAACCCCTTTCTTTGTCTATCCAGGCGGACGCCTTCCCAACAACTTTTACCTCTTCCCATTTCTATCCAGAAAGGGGATCACAGCAGCTCCCTCAGGTTTTCTTTTTTTTTTTTTTCCCCGTCTGCAAAAACAGGCCACAGGCCACCACAGTCCACAGCACGCACGCGCCTCATTTCAGCTTTCCAACAAATCGTGTTTTCTCATTTATCTCTTCCCTCCTCCACTCCACAACTCACGGCTCGCTGCTCCAGCCGCGCTCCACCCAACAAAGTCGGCTAGGCTAGTCTTTCCCTTTCTCCATCATTCACCCAACCTTCGAACACAACGACGTCACGCAACGAAATCCATCAAAATGGCGACCACTTCGATGGATTATGAGAACGCCAACGGCGATCGTTACGAGGGTATGTGTTCGCAATCCATGCCATGCATCCATCAGTCCGAGTCGGACGCGTGCCCCCCGACCGCCGATCGACGGCCACGCGCACTCGACCTTGACCACCTGTTACATCAGATTGATTCACCATCCATCATCGACACGCCAAACAATGCTGACCTCTCCATCTAGACGACGGTCATCGCTATGACCGCGACCGCAGCGCTTCCCCGCGCCGCGATGACAGCCGCGATGAGCGTCGCCGCTCTGTGTCGCCCAACGGCAATGACCGGTAGGTCCTCGACAGTACCCCCTTCTACTTCAGTCTTTGCCATGTCGATTGGGAATTGTCTGCTAATCATCATGCTTCAACAGTGCTCCTACTAAGAGCGAGAACGCTCCCAAAGAAGAGGATAACAGCGCGGTCAATCCTGGTTCCAACCTTTTCGTGACTGGCATTCACCCTCGTCTCGAGGAGTCGGAGATCACTCGCCTGTTCGAGAAATATGGCGAGGTCGAGAAGTGCCAGATCATGCGGGACCCTCACACCGGCGAGTCGCGTGGCTTCGGCTTCGTCAAGATGATGACCTCGGAGCAGGCTGAGGCCGCCATGGAGGGCCTCAAGGGCGAAATCATCGAGGGCCGCACTTTGAACATCGAGAAGGCTCGTCGCTCTCGTCCTCGTACCCCGACTCCTGGCAAATACTTCGGCCCCCCAAAGCGTGGTGAGCGACCCTCTTTTTCTCTTTCATCTGCCTTCTGAGCTAACCATGTATGCAGACCCTCGTCGCTATGACGATCGTCGCCGTGGCGGCTATGGTGGTTACGGTCGTGATGACTCCTACCGCGGCGGCCGTGGTTATGGCCGTGATGATCGTGGCTATGACCGTGGTTATGATCGCGGCTACGACCGTGGCTACGACCGCAGCTACGGCCGCGACTACCGTGATGATCGTGGTTATGATCGCCGTGACTATCGCGATGATCGCTACGACCGTATCGATCGTTACCGCGATGATCGCGATCGCTATGGCCGTGACGATCGCGACCGCTACGGTGGCCGTGGTGGCCCCGATGACCGCCGTGGTCCCAGCTATGACCGCGACCGTTACGAGCGCCCCATGGACCGCGACCGCGACTCTCGTCCTCGTGATGCTCCTCCCAGCGGTGCTGGCTATGACTCGGCTCCCCGTGGCGACGTCCGCGACCGTGAGCCTTATGGTAGGACTCGCTCGCCTTCCCACTCCCGCTATTCCCCTCGCTCCCGTTATTCTCCCCGTTACTCGCCTCCTCCCCGCTCCCGCTACTACTGATGGCTGGGCGTGACGCGTGTGTGTTTAAAAATTTAACTGATTATCATAGGTGGCCGCTAAACCAAACACACACCCCACCATCGATCTTCCTGGGCGTCAAATGCGTCAAAAGGGGCGGCTAGCTATCCGACGAATGTTGCGGCTCGGATTTCCTTTATCTCTGGTTTTCACGTTTGGCGAGGGCAAATAATTCGGCGGATGTCCTAAAAAAAAATTCGATCGATTGGAGTTTCGGCAGGCACATGGAGGGTACATGGCCTTGTTTTCCTTTTCGGCATATGGCCCGTTTTCAGACAAGTTTCCCTAGATCTTAGCCATTTGGTGGTTGCGACACTTCGACTCTCTTGATGGCAGGAGATCTGGCTCTCGATCTGCAGCAGCATTAGTCGACATTTGTCATGGCCTCCATCTTCTTCTCTTTTCCCTCCCCCCCCCAACCCCAGCCTAACTCCCGGTTTGGATGCACAAAAAAAAAGACACGGAGCAGAGATGGGAGCCGCCTCTGTACGATTATCTCTTTTCTTTTGCGCCTTTTATTTACGGCCACACACAAATAACGGTAACGGCACCGCTACTACCGTGACGACTTTGCTTCAGCAGCGCAGTTTTTCGCTTAATTCTCGTAGTCGGCATGATGCGAAAAGGCAACACATGACAACCTCTAATTTCCCTCACAACAGCATTAAATCGTGATCAGCACGCCCCATACATGCCCGTGGCACTTCTTTTCACACCCTTTTCAGGACTGGCAACTAATGAGACACGAAGCCTGTACTGAGGGGTCAGTCGAGTTTCTCCTGGCTCGGCTGTGTAAAAAAAAAAAAACATTGCGATTTTTGAGAACGCCATAGTCAATGCAGCCGTGTCGCCATGTTCGCTTTTCACCTGCTATGCCTTGAATGACCTTTCACCCATCCAGCTCCAACTCGCCCCGTTATAACCTTTGGAGCCCCCCCGCCCATCACCAACGTGCTATTGATGTTCATCAAACCCGCCCGTTCAACCAGGACAATAACCTAGCTCTGGCATCTGTCGGTCGCCCAGTGCTGTTGGGAAATTAGACCACTTGCGGTTGGCTGGTTTCGTTGTACCCCTGTTACTAACACGGCCAACAGGATCTGATCTAGTTTGCGAACCAACACCTAAGGCACGTAGCGACCATTTCATTTTCAGCCCATCCCTCGAAGTTCGGTTCTAGAAGTTCCGACAGGTGATTGACCTGACTCGAGCCAGCCAGCCTGCAGGTATCGGCTTCGTTCTGGGTTTGAATCTGCACTCGGATTTCGGCTGGGTCGGGATCTGGTTGGAAGAACAAAGAAAATAGGTAATGTTTCCCCTGTTGGTTAAACTAGTCTGTTAACTGAGTCGAGTTGGGGTGGTGTGAGTTGGTATTGGTGTTGGTTGATTTGATGGGGTGTTGGTTTGCAGGTTCTCAACTGCAGAGGTTGTTGGCCGGTCAATGACGGCTATCAATATTAAGCTCCGGGTTCGACGAAGGCCGGGCTTGTTGAGTGCTGAGCCTGACAGCTCGGGTCTGTTGGGTGTCCCAACGGACGAAAACTTGCCTGCTGGCTAGTTAGAACAAGCAGGTTGGTCCAGTTCCGGCTGGCTCTCGGTTCAAGTATGTCACCTCGACGCAGACCAATATATGGAAGCGACAAAGAGAGTCGAACAGAAAGTACAGAGCTGGGAGTTGGAACAAAAATCGAGCAGGAGGAAGGAGCGGGATTGTTAAGGTGTTTCAGCAGAATCATCTATGGGATTCTCGCGCCATGCTAATTGTGTCTGCCATTTCTGTGAACTGAATGGCGACGCAATAAGCTCTTGCTGATTTGCTGATCGTTACCTTCTCTCTTGCATGATCACACTCCTGCTTCAACCTGTCAGGCTGCTGGCCTTTCAACTTCTAGCCCCAGACTACAGCTGTGAGGCTGTTGCTGCTAGAAGGCTGTGAGTATTGCAGTCTGGTAATTCTTTTTTTTTCCCCTTTATCTCAGTGTATTAATTGTCAAGAGGGCCTTGTTCGTATTAAGTTTTTTTTTTCCAACTTCTCTGGGGTCGACTCTACAGACCCCCTAGCTGTCGTTTGTTCAATTAATCTTGTACTTTGCAACGAGGATTTTCTAGGTTGTAGACAGTCAGTAATAGGTAACTAATCCTTTCAACTGTATTCCTGGTTGACATCCCCTGGATGGGCATGCTCTATTGGTGATACGTGTGCTCAATGCCCTAACTCAAGCTCCTGGACGGCTTTCCCCCTCTACAGCAATGAGTCATGGTTACGCAGGAGGCTGTGTTCTATGCGGCATCACCTTTGGAGAAGTGATGTTCTGGACAAACCAGGCATGACAGCAGCATCTTCTGTCATTCTTTTTACCTTTTTCGAAAGACATTGAAAAGAAACTCTGCACGGGAGTGAAATAGCGGTAAGTTGCAAAGAAAGCGGCGAACTATTCTCAAATAAGCAACGGCGCTTCCCACGTGAGCAAATACTTTGACAGCTTAGAAGAGTCAAAAAGCTGGGCACAACTGCGGCCAGAAGCTTTCTCCAAAAGACGCCAAGCATACCTGACCGATCTTCATCACAACAACGGCTCTCACAAATTCGGGAACAAAGGGTTACCTAGGTTGTACCACAGGTTTGGTATGGCACAAGCTGCAGATAACGGTATCCCCTTCGCACGAGGGTCCTTCAATCCTTATCATCAACCGTTCTGTAGTAACTTGGGAGGTTGCAGAGAGAGAACAAGTGCTCGGCTGAAGTTTACTGTTTGGAAGGGAAGCTCGTTTAAGCCCCCATCTGTAAGGCCCCAAGGTAAGGTAGTGTATATGCGCGTTACATTGCAACCACCACTGCGGGGATGCAAATCACATTGGGGGAAGGAGGATGACGAGACGCCGCTCGGCTTGCCGAGAGTGCTACGTGCTTGGGTATGTACCGTGCTTAAGGCGGCAGAGATGGGAAGCAAGATCCCCCCTTTCCCCCCAAACCTACGTACCTACCTACCTACCTAGGTACCTGACCCAACAATGGATGAACGAGGCATCGGTTTCGCTTTTGAAAAACTCCTGGAAGATATCCACACACACACACACACACACACACGCCCCCGCGTGTCGCGGGTTTAATTTTTTCTAAATCGCCACAACGGACAAAAGTTAGCATTACTACATTGGTACTTAGCGATCTTTTACCCAGGTGACTGAACCCGCAGCTCTCAATGAGGTGATTACAAAGCTAGATGACGACTGGGGAGGCGGAGTGGTGCGCTAATGTACTCTCGGCGGGCAGAATGGCCGATATCTCCGAACGATTTGCAGACCTGCTACAGGGCTCCAGCCGCAAAAGCTTGAGCAGAGAGCCAAGATCCTCTGATGGAGACGATATCCTTAGTTCGGGTGGTGCAAAGTTACCGAAATCCACCTCCTTCTTCCTCGACTTACATATGCAAGCCGCGTATAAGTTTTGCCAACCATGACAGTTTTGAAGGCCCGGAAAATTTTCGTACACTCTTAATAGTATTATAAGTACAGAAACAATGTTTTTATTGATGCTTGTGAGTTTTGCGGATTTATTATTGCTGTAAGTGCAGTGTATGCACTGCTGTGCGAGGTAGCGTACAGGTATAGCTTGAAAAATTGTTAGTGAGTAGCGCCTATGATTGGCCAAAAAGGCAAAAAAAGGATAGTTTCGTCCCCATCAGAGGGATAAGGGACTCTAGGCCAAAGTTGACACTCTGTCCAACTCCGGCAACAGCAGCAGCAACAGCAGCCAAGGCCGTCGCCGACAAGAAAAAGAAGGGAAGGGGTCGAGAAGGCGGTCGGTCAGTTAGTCGGCGGGTCGGGCATTGGGGCGTGCCGTTTGCCGACGGTCGGGTGGGTGTCCACTTGCTGCTTGGATGCTGGGAATGTGGGCCTTGCAGCAACGAGCAAAACAGCGGGAAATTCTATTGAAATGAGAGGAACTTTGGACAACAGAATTTAAAATAATAAATAATAAAAGCGATCAAAAGTGCGCTAACTTGCGGCGATGATGATGCAGCACAGCAGATTGGGGAAGGTGCTGGGTCCATTGGGATGTGTGAACCTACAGATTTGTGCAGAATAAACTTTTTTTTCTACCTCTAACCTGCTCGCTGGTTGACTGATGTTGAGAAAGAAAATCGGGACTTGACGGCTATGGGTGGATGACTGGATGGACGGGCACACAGACACGAGCCAACGGACACAGGCACAGGCACAAAAGCCCAGCCAGGCACGGATGCGGTCACTCGTGGCTGTTGCTCACACTTGCTTGGGTGGGAAGGA
>Ga0065720_1001881_pt1 | contig 13638 bp, 12 predicted proteins | sample Thericmetagenome_FD_59107 | JGI IMG/M metagenome (GOLD analysis project Ga0065720, IMG submission 59107) | Thermophilic microbial communities from the Joint Bioenergy Institute, California, USA of rice/straw/compost enrichment - eDNA_2 v2... | ecosystem: Engineered > Solid waste > Grass >... | reverse complement strand
TCGAGGCCGTGCGGGTAGCGGCCGAGGTGGAACATGCCGGACAGCGGGGCGGCGTAGGCGACGACGACGCCGGGCTCCAGGTGCGCGGCGGGCAGCCACACGCACATGCCGTACACGCGGGCGAACCGGCGCAGCGCGAGGCGCTCGTTCTCCACCCCGTTCTGGGCGCACACGATGGGCAGCCGTGCCGCGGCCGTGCCGCCGCCCGCGACCGGGGCGTACGCCCAGGCGTCCAGCGCCGCGACGCTGTCCTGGGTCTTCACGCAGAGCACGAGCACGTCGTCGGGGGTGAGCCGCAGCTCGTCGGGGGACTCCACGGCCGGGATCGGCAACGTCACGGGACCTTGGGGGGTGACCAGGCGCAGGCCCTCGTCGCGGAGGGCGCGGGCGTGCGCGCCCCGGGCGACGAGCACCACGTCGTGGCCGCCCTCGAAGAGCCGGCCGCCGATCGTGCCGCCGATGGCGCCCGCGCCGATGATGATGTAACGCATGGCCCCGAGCATCCCACGCGCGCTCCAAGCGGTTCCGGGCCGTCCGAGTCCCTCGGCCGTCCGGCCGGGTCAGGGCCTCCAGCCCGCCTCCGCGGGGAGTCGATAGGAGGCCGCCACGCCCGTGACGGTCGTCCGGCCGCGGGTGTCAGGTGACGCTGCTCGCCGGAGGTGACCAGGTGTTGCACGCGGCGGGCCTGCCGGAGCGGAAGCCCTTGCGCATCCACCGGTACTGGGTGCTGGGGCGGCCGTGGTCGGTGGCCCACTTCTTCGGCATCGAGCCGGTGTAGAGGTACCGGAACTCCTCCCAGGGCGGCAGTTCGGCGCGCATCGCGTGGAGCGCCACGCCGGCGAGGCACTCGGCCTGGAGTTCGAGCCGCCTCGTCACCAGGTTCTTGGTCCGGTCGGTGGTGGCGGCCGCCAGCATCCTCTCCTGGTAGTCGAGGATGCGGGTGAGGTACTGGACGTGGTGACCGTACTCGTGCGCGATCACCGTGGCCGCCCACGCCTGCCACGGGCGGCGGGAGTCGTCGAGGAGGATGAAGTAGGCGCCCGCGGCGGGGCAGTAGGTCCCGTCGGAACCCTTCAGCGGCATCGTGCCGCAGGCCGGGTGCCGCACGCGCTTCCGCAGGAACTGCCGCTCGGGCGGGATGAAGTGGAGGTTCACCTCGCGCAGCTCGCGCTCCCAGAGCCGGTCGAGGCAGGCGGAGAGGTTCTCCATGTAGCGCCGCATCGACGCCTCGTCGCCCTCGCCGACCGCCGGCATCGGGCACTTCACCTTCGCCCGCGGCGCGTCGTAGATCGAGCGCCGCTGCCCCGCCACCGTGGCGGAGGGCTCCTCGTTCCCGTACTCGTCCGGCGCCTCCAGCCCCGAGGACGAGTCCGGCGGCGAGTCCAGCGGCTCCTCGTACGGCCTCGCGTCCGGCAGCGGAGCGACCGGATCGGCCGTCGGGGGCTCCGCCGTACAGGCGGCCAGGAGAACGCAGGCGGCCAGCGACAGAAGGAGGCGGCGCATGGTCCGGGAGCATATGACCCGCTGATCACAAAAGCGATATCAATGGAAGAACGCCCCATTTTGTCGTTTTAGCGATCCCCCGCCACCGGGGTCACTCCAGCACGAGGGGAACACCCCGCCGCCGCCCGAGATCGCACCCTATGTCACTGTTGATCCACTTTGACATCGTTATATTAAGATCATAATGTTACGTTATGCCACGACACGCCGACCCCATGGAACGCCGCCGGCAGGTCGCGGACGCCCTGTTGCGGGTGGTCGCGGCCGAGGGTTTCGAGGCGGCGAGCATTCCCCGCATCGCCCGTGAGCTCGGCGCCTCCACCGGACTGGTGCAGGCCTACTTCCGCAGCAAGGACGAGCTGCTGCTGTTCGCCGCGCACCAGCTCGGCGACCGGCTGCGAGCGCGCGTCGAGGCCGCGCTCGCGCGCGGCGGCGACGGCATCAAGGAGCGGCTGCTGCACGGCATGAGCGTGATCGGCGGAGCGGACGAGGAGTATCCGGTCGAGGGGCGGGTCTGGCTGGCGTTCCTGGCGCGGGCGGCGGTGCATCCCACGCTGCGCGAGGTGCACGCCGAGGGCGAACGGGAGATCCGGGAACGGTGCCGGCTCGCCTTCGAGGCGGCCCGCGACCGGGGCGAGCTGCCCGGCGACATCGACCCGGAGGCCGAGGCGAGGTCCCTCACCGCGTTCGCGGACGGGCTCGCGATGCAGCGCGCCGTGGAGCCGGACGTGATCACCGGCGACGAGGTCCGCGCCCGCCTCCGGCACTACCTCGACCGCGTCTTCGGGTACAGCACGGCGGCGGGAGAGCGCGGATGACCCCCGCGCTGCCGCTCACGCTCGCCGGCCTCGCCCTGCTCGACAGCACGAGCATCGGCACGCTGTTCATCCCGGTCTGGCTGCTGCTCGCCCCCGAGCGGATCCGGGCCACGCGCGTCCTCGGCTACCTGGGGACGATCGCCGTCTTCTACTTCGCCCTCGGCCTGCTCGTCGTCCTCGGCGCGGACTCGATCGTCGCCGCGATCGGCGACGCGCTGGACGGCCGCACCGGGCTGTGGATCCAGCTCGCCGTCGGCGTGGGCCTGTTCGCGCTCAGCTTCCGCTTCGACGGCAAGCGGCGCGGGAAGCGGGCCGGCGGGGTCGCCCGGTGGCGCGACCGGGTCGTGTCCGGCTCGGCGTCGCCCGGCTGGCTGTTCGGCCTCGCCCTGCTCGCCGCGCTCGCCGAGGTCGCCACGATGCTGCCGTACCTGGGCGCGATCGCCATCATGACCACCTCCGACCTGAGCATCGCCGTGAGCGCCGCGCTGCTCGCCGGGTACTGCCTGGTGATGGTGCTGCCCGCCGCCCTGCTCGTGCTCGCCAGGACCGTCGCCCGGTCCCGCGTCGAGCCGTTCCTGCAGCGGCTCAACCGGTGGATCGGCGAGAAGGCCGCGGGCGCCACGGGCTGGGTGCTCGGGATCGCGGGCTTCCTGATCGCCCGCGACGCCGCCGCCCGCCTGTGGTTCCTCTAGCGGGCGCCGCCGGAAACACGGGGAGGCCGGTCCGGCGTGACAGACCGGACCGGCCCTGAGGTGACTGACCGGACGTTCCGCGGCGGACGGCTCTCATGCGATCACCGGCCGCCGCGCGCCCTGAGGTCATCGCGGTGTGTCGCTACCGGCGCACCCGGTCAGAACCCGAGGCAGCTGCCGCCGAACCCGACGAGGCCGAAGTCATCGATGCCGAAGGTCCCGAAGGTGCCGAAGTCGCCGAACGCGCCGAAGTCACCGAACCCGAAGCCGTGGCCGAAGACCCCACAGCCGCCGAGGATGCCCCCGGACGCGGTCGCGGTCGTGGTGCTGCTCGCCTGAGCCGGGGCCGCGAGCGCGGCACCCATCGTCATGGCGCCACCCGCGAGAGCGGCGGCGACGAGCACGTTGGCCAATCGCGAGAGTTTCATTCGTCACTCCTTGTGATGTTCCTGGGAGCCATTGGGGCTGATGTCCTGGTACGTGGCGAAATAACTCGATACATAGAGCTATCTAGTGAATACTCACAGTTAGTAGTAGATGGCGGCGACGCCATTACGTGATCCTGAAAGCGCCTCTGGCGTACCACGAGCTCCGCCGACACCGCCCGGGCGCGAGCCGTACCGCACGGCGCCGGACCCGACCGGCGACCGCCGGGCGAGACCTCGGCCATCCCGCCGCGAAAGGGCCGGCATGCCCGGGCAATGACCCGCGCCCGTCCGGTTCAGTGCGGCACCGGTACGGCATGGCCCGCCCGTTGCGCCGGTCACCATTCCGCCAGGCCCCAGGACCGACTGGGTCAAAGGCCGTCGACACGCCCGCCGTCACCCGCCCACCCTGGGAGGGACGGCCCGTCGATACCTGGTCCGCGACGCCCGCGGGCGTCATCGGGAGATCTCCACCACCCGGCACGGCTCTGGCGACGACACAGCCTGGGGAAAGGGGATTGCACATGCACAACGGCCAGCGGTTCATGATGTTCGCCTCACCGTTGCTCGCCGCGCTCGCCTGCGGGACACCGGCGCTCGCCGCCGAACCGGACCCCGCCGCGACCCCCCTCACCACCCGCGCGCAGACCATCGAGAACCACACCACGGCGACCGGCCCGGCGGACGGCACGGAGAACGGCGCGGTGACCGCGGCGACCGGCCCGGAGACGCCCGCGACGACCAGGACGACGACCGGGACGGCGGCCGGGACGACCGCCGAGACGGCGGCGGAGCCGGCCACGGCGAAGCCCGCCGGTGCCGCGCCCGTCGAGGAGCCCGTCGAGGAGTCCGGCAAGGAGCCCGGCGAGCGGCCGTCCACCGCCTCCCCCGCCACCGACACGGCCGCGGCGGACCCGAGCGCCCTGCGGCCGACCGGCACCCGGACCGTCCCGCTCGACGAGGAGGTCCTCCGCGATCTGGGCGAGGACGAGCGGAACGCGGTCGAGGTCGTCGGCCGGTTCTGGGCGGAGAACTGGCCGCGCAACTTCCAGGGCGAATACCGGCCGCCCACCGTACGCGGCCGCTATGACCCGGCCGACCCGCCGATGTGCGGCGACGTACGGCTGGAGCCGGGCAACGCGTACTACTGCCCGTCCGGCGACTACATCACCTGGGACGCCGACTTCGCGCGCGGCGACCCGAGCCTGGAGGGCAACACCTTCCCGTACATCGTGGTGGCCCATGAGTGGGGTCACGCCGTCCAGCAGCGCCTCGGCGGCATCCAGGAGCCGCTCTCCCGCACCGAACTCCAGGCGGACTGCCTCGCCGGCGCCACCCTCACCGGCGCCCGCGACGAGGGCTACCTCGTCTGGGAGCCCCTCGACCGGGAGCGCCTGACGAACGCCCTCGCCAGGATCGGCGACGACCTGCCCGAGGAGCACCCCGGCCACCACGGCTACCCCGAGGAGCGCGTCACCGCCTTCGAGATCGGCGAGGACGGCGTCGCGGCCTGCATCGCCCAGCCGTGACCGCGCACCGGAGGACGCATCCCCGGATCCCCGCCCCGAGCCCGGTACGGCCCGGCCCGGGCGGCCCCGGCAAGATCGTCCGCTTCTACCCTGGTGCCCACTGTCCTCCGCCCGGCGGTGGGCGGAACCGATAAGGGAGAAGCGATGATCCGTCGTTGGAGTCCTGCCGAAGTGCCCGCGCCGATCGCGGCGTACCACCATCTCGCGGCCGTCCCCGAGGGCCATGAGCTGGTCGTCTTCGCCGGGCAGGTGGGCACGCTCGCCGACGGCAGCCTCGCCGGGCCCGACGCCGAGGCGCAGGCGAGGCAGGCCCTGCGCAACATCGAAGGCCTGCTCGCCTCGCTCGGCGCCGGGCCGGGCAACCTGGTGAAGCTGTTCACGCTGGTCGCGGGGCGCGAGCACCTGCCCGGGCTGCGCGCCGCGCTGGGCGAGGCGCTCGGCAAGTGGTTCCCGGACGGCGACGTGCCGCCGAACACGCTCGCCGTGGTCGCCGGGCTGGCCAGGCCCGAGCTCGTCGTCGAGATCGAGGCGATGGCCGCGGTCCCGGCCCGGCGGTGACCCTGCTCGCCGTACCGGCCTGACGCCGGTCCCGGCGGGAGTGCGCGCGGCCCGGGCCGCCCGATGCCGCGGCCCGGGCCCTCGCGCCGGGTCACCCGGCGGGCGCCGGCCGGCAGGTGGTGCCCGGCGGGGGCAGGCGGAGGAACGTGAGATACTGGTTGACGTGGGCGATCACGCACTGGTTGCCGCTCAGCACCAGGCCGTGCCCGTGGCCCTCGAAGCGGACCGTCGACGAGCCCGGCACGCCCCTCACCATCGCGGCGGAGTAGGCGTGGTCGATCCAGGCGCCGACGCCGAGCAGCGGCGGCAGCCGGTCGCCGGGCAGCGGGGCGGGCGGATTCGTCACCGGTGCCGGCCAGCCGACGCAGCCGAGCGCGTGCCACAGGTTGACATCGGCGAAGTGCGGGGAGAGGCGTTCGCCGAGCGCCTTGAGCCGCCGGAACTCCGCGTAGTCCGCGAACCCCCGCCCGTCGGTGCAGTGGGTGGCGTTCATGCCCCTGGTGGAGGGGAACTTCCTGCTCCTCGTGATCTGCTCGATGTTGTCGGCGAAGCCCGAGGCGTCGCCCTTCACGGCCGCGTCGATCGCCCGGGCGAGCCGCCCCCAGTTGACGAACTCGGGCGCCTGGCCGGGGGACTGCAGGTCGGGCAGGGCGGCCGTCTTGAGGTCGAAGCCGCTGTACGCGACGCGATCTCCCCGCACCGGGACGGGTGACCGGTCGGCCGCCGCGGTGAGCTCCCGCCACACCGCCCCGACGTCCCGCCCGTGCAGCGCGCAGTCGGGGGTGTCCGCGCACCAGGCGGCGAACCGGGCGAACTGCTCCTCGATCGCCTGGTACTGCCGCCTCGCCTCCTCCTCCCGGTCGACGACCGGCCCCGCGGCGCCGTCGATCGCCAGCGCGCGCACCCGCCCGGGGAACAGCCGCGCGTACGTGGCGGCGGACGTCGCGCCGTACGACGTGGCGAGGAGGCTCAGCCGCTCCTCGCCGAGCGCGGCCCGGATCGCCTCGATGTCCCGCGCCACCGAGGCCGAGTCGAGATGGTCGAAGAACTCCGGGTCGTGCGCCCGGCACTCCTCGGCCGCCCGCCGGTTCCGCTCGGCCAGCCGGCGGTAGGCGGCGCGGTCCTCCGGCACGGTGATCCACGGCCCGGAGATGAAGCAGTCGGCGGGGAGGACGCCCAGGTTCCAGGTGTTCCGCGGCGCGAAGCTGACCACGTCGAACCATCCGCGCAGCTGGGCGAAGCCGCCGCCGCGCTTCCGCAGGTCCGCCACGCCCGAGGTGCCCGGCCCGCCGGGGACGGCGAACACCGTGCCGATCCTGCGGTGCGCGCCCGTGTGGGCGAGCCGGGCGATCGGGATGGAGATCCGGCGCCCGGACGGCTTCGACCAGTCCACCGGCACCGGTACGGCCGCGCATTCCAGCTCGCCGCCGCACGGCTTCCAGGTCACCGTGGCCGCGGCCTCGACCGGTGGGATCACGACCACCCCGGCGAGCAGCGCGGTCGCCAGCCCGCCCGCGACCAGGGTGCCGCGCCGGCGCCGCCGTACCGCGATGGCGGCCGCGCCCGCGGTGAGCGCCGCCACCGGGTAGGCGATGAGCAGGGCGAGGGCCGCGAGCGGCGCGAGGACGCCGGCGCCGTCCCCGCCGACGATCTGCGCCGGCAGGTTCTCGATCATGACGGAGCCGATCCTCGCCCGCCACGGCATGGGCAGCGCCTGCGCCACCAGCGGCAGCACGAAGAGGATCACGATCAGCGTGACGAGCGACCCGGCGGTGGAGCGGAGCACCGCGCCCAGGCCGAGCCCGACCATCGCGACGAGCGGCATCGCCGCCGCGGCGACGAGCAGCTCGGCCGCCACCCCCGGGTCGGCGAGCGTGCCGCCGAGCGTACGGCCGTCGAGCACGACATGCCCGGCCCGCTCCCCCAGCACGGCCGCGGTGGCGGCGTGCATGCCGAACACCAGGAGCAGCCCGGCGACGAGGGTGACCGCGGCGAGCGGCGGGATCTTGGCGAACAGCAGGAGCCGCCGCCGCGGCACGGCCGCGAGGCTCGTATGGATCATGCCGCTGGCGTACTCGGAGGTGATCGACAGCGCGCCGAGCGCGCCCATGACGAAGTAGGCGACCGGCAGCCCGGTGCCCACCCCGGCGCCGAGGCTGTCGAAGCGCAGCCGGTCGTCCCCGGTCTGCCCGTCGTAGCCCCTGATGACCAGGTACGCCACTCCGGCGCAGAGCAGCACGGAGACGAGCGAGAAGGCGAGCAGGTAGCGGTTCGACCGCAGCGTGCGCAGCTTCAGCCATTCCGCGGCGACGACGTCGATCATCAGGCCGCGCCCCCCGAGCCGAACTCGACGCTCTCCCCGGTGAGCTCCATGAACGCCTCCTCCAGCGAGGCGCTGCGCGGTGTGAGCTCGTGCAGCGCGATCCGGTGCGCGAGGGCGAGCTCGCCGATCCGCGCGGCGTCCATCCCGCTCACCGAGAGCGCGTCGCCCTCCTCGCGCACGGTCGCGCCGCTTTCGTGCAGCGCCCGGGCGAGCGCCCGCCGGTCGGCGGCGCGGACGAGCACGCCCCGCTGGAACCGTTCGACGAGCTCGGCCATGGCGGTGTCGGCGATCAGCCTGCCGCGCCCGATCACCACGACGTGGTCGGCGGTGAGCGCCATCTCCCCCATCAGGTGGCTGGAGACGAGGACGGTGCGGCCCTCCCCGGCGAGCCGCCGCAGCAGCTCGCGGGCCCACCGGATGCCCTCCGGATCCAGCCCGTTGATCGGCTCGTCGAACAGCAGCACCCCCGGGTCGCCGAGCAGCGCCGCCGCGATGCCGAGCCGCTGCCGCATGCCGAGCGAGAACCCGGCGATCCGCCGCCCGGCGACCTCGGCGAGGCCCACCAGCTCCAGCACCTCGCCCACCCGCCGCCGGGGTATGCCGTTGCTGCGGGCGAGGCACCACAGGTGCGCGGCCGCGGTCCGCCCGCCGTGCACCGCGCCCGCGTCGAGCAGGGCGCCGACCCGCCGCATCGGCCGCCGCAGCGACCCGTACGGCCGGCCGTCCACGAGCGCCGTGCCCCGCCGCGGCTCCTCCAGCCCGAGGATCGCCCGCATCGTCGAGGACTTGCCCGCCCCGTTGGGGCCGAGAAACCCGGTCACCACCCCGGGTTTCACGGTGAAGGTCAGGTCGTCGACCGCGACCCTGCGGCCGTAGGCGACCGTGAGACCGGTCACTTCGATCATGAGATCCCCATCGCGTGTCGCATGAGGCCAAGCGTCGGGGCGCGGCGTGCGCTCCGCCATCCGCCTCCGCCCACCGCGGAGGTGGCATTTCACCCCGTCAGGGGTAGGGCTGGACCTACCGTCCCGGCGGCGCGCCGCGGGCAGACTTGCTGACATGCGCAGGTTCCGCCGCATGCTCGGCCCGCCCGCCGGGCTGCTGCTCAACGCCGTCACCGGCGTGGCGGCGTGGCCGCTGCTCCTGCTGCTCGGCGGGTGCGCCGTCCTCGTCCCCGTCGGCGGGCTCGGCCGGCCGCCGCTCGACCGGGCGCTCCGCGCGGTGCACGCGCTCGCCGGCCTCCACCGGGCGAGGGCCGCCCGGGTGCTCGGCCGCCGGATGCCGGCGCGGCCCGGGCACGCGCGTGATCTGGCCTGGCTCGCCGTACACGCCGTCGCCGGGCCGGCCGCCCTGTTCGCCGCCTGCGCGCCGTACTACGCCGCGGTCAGGATCCTCTTCCTGGGGACGGTGGAGCGCGGCTGGATCGTGTCGCTCACCCTGCTCTTGGCGATCTTCGCCTGCGTGGCGATCGGGCTCGCCGCGATCCCGCTGCTGCACACGCTGCAGGCGCGCCTGATCGAGCTGCTGTCCCGGCCGTCCGCGGCGGGGCGGATCCGGGAGCTCGCCGAGTCGCGGGCCGCGGTCGTCGACGCGCAGGCGGCCGAGCTGCGCCGCATCGAACGTGACCTGCACGACGGCGTGCAGGGCAGACTGATCTCGATGCGGATGAACCTCGGCCTGATCAAGAAGATGAGCGACGCCGACCCGGTCCGCGAGCTGGCCCGCGAGGCGTATGACACGGCCGGGGAGGCGCTCGCCGAGCTGCGCGCCCTGGTGCGCGGCATCCACCCGCCGGTGCTCGCCGACCGCGGGCTCGCGGGCGCGATCCGCGCCGCCGCGCTCGCCCAGCCGATCCCGGTGGAGGTCGAGATCGACCTGCCCGCCCGGCCCGAGCCGCCGGTCGAGTCCGCGAGCTACTTCGCCGCCGTCGAGGCGCTGAACAACGTGGCCAAGCACAGCGAGGCCGGCCGGGCGTGGGTACGGCTCGGCCACGCGGACGGCGTGCTGCGGCTGCCGGTGATCGACAACGGCCGCGGCGGCGCCGACCCGGCGTCCGGCACCGGCCTCGACGGCATCCGCCGCCGCCTGGCCGCGTTCGACGGCACGCTGGCCGTGCACAGCCCTCTCGGCGGCCCGACTGAGATCACCATGGAGCTTCCGTGCGCGTTGTCATCGCAGAAGATCTCGCACTCCTGAGGGACGGCCTGGTCCGCCTGCTCACGGCCCACGACTTCGAGGTGGTCGAGGCGGTCGACAACGCCCCCATGCTGCTCAACGCGATCATCCGGCACCGCCCCGACGTCGCCGTGATCGACGTCCGCCTCCCGCCCACCTTCACCGACGAGGGCCTGCGCGCCGCCCTGGAGGCCCGCAAGCGAGTGCCCGGCCTGCCCGTGCTGATCCTCTCCCAGTACGTCGAGCAGCTCTACGCCCGCGAGCTCCTCTCCGACCGCGCCGGCGCGGTGGGCTACCTGCTGAAAGATCGGGTGGGCGACGTCGAGCAGTTCGTCGACGCGGTCCGCCGGGTGGCCGAGGGCGGCACCGCCATGGACACCGAGGTGATCTCCCAGCTCCTCACCCGCCACAGGCGCGACGAACCCCTCGCCCGGCTCACCCCCAAGGAACGCGAGGTGCTGGCGATGATGGCCGAGGGCCTCTCCAACACCGCGATCGCCGCCCGCCTCTCGGTCACCGACAAGGCGATCGGCAAGCACACCAACAACATCTTCGCCAAGCTGGGGCTTGCCCCGTCCGACGACCACAATCGGCGGGTGCTCGCCGTACTGGCCTATCTGGAGGCCGAGCCGAGATGACCCGGGCGGCGCGTTCCCGTCCCGCCCACGCGGACGTCCGGCGAATCAGAATGAAAGTGTGACTCATGAATGGCCGCTAGACGCCCGCGAAGTCGCGATTGCGAAGCGGGACATCAGAATTGATACCGAATCGTTGGGGAACCGTTTCGTCCGTTCAAGAAGGGGTTTTAGGAAGGATTACGACGTCTACCTCGTCGACCGCGAGGGGTCCACCCTCAAAGTGCGCTGCTCGGAATTGGAGGAGATGTGGTGGCAGGTTACCGCCAAGCGCTTCCTCGACGCACTGTCCGACGCGTACGCACGGCTGCTAAGGGCCCACGGCGCCCGCGGAGTGGAGGTCGACCTTTGGACCGGGCGGAAATCCTGGAAGGCTCCGCGGGCTCTTCCTCCCTTTCCCGGCCGGATGTTGTTGCTCGGCATCCGGTCGTGGTACGCCCAGAAGCGGTTCCTCGAACGCGCCGACGCCGCCCTAGCGGAGTACGCACTGGCGCGGAAGGACATCGAGGACCGGATTGCGGAGGTCCGCGCCCGAGAGGAGGAGCGAAAGCGGGCGATTGAGATGTGGGAGCGCTTCGAGCAGGAGCGCCTCCGTGAGGAGGAGAGTCGGCGGCGCCGAGAGCAGACGTTGCAGGACACCCGCCGACAGCGGGTGTGGGCGTACGCGGAGCTCCCCGGCGACGGTGAGGACATTGTGTATGTCTACCGGCGCGACCGACCGCCCGCCAAACAAATCCCACCCGGCGCGCAGCTGACGGAGGGGCCACTGGACGTGGCGGAGCTGGAGGCGGCGCTCCGGGCTCTGGACGATCACAGACGCCGTCGCATCGTATGGGACCCGGACGCGTGTACCGAGGTCGAGTCGACCCTCCGGGCGCAGGGCGTCGACCTCCGCTTCGACGACTGGTGGGCGACGGTCACCTCCGGCGAATGGCGCACCCACAAGAGGACCGGTCGCCCGAGGTACCGGATGTACAAGACGCTTTACGTCACCACGCATCACTCCGCTTACGAAATCCGCTGGCCCGAATTGATCGCCGTGGACGCCCTGTTCAGCGCGGACGGCGTGATCGGCCCGGACGCCGTGGCCGGAATCGACGGCGGTGCGGACGGCGGCGACAGCGGCGGTTCGGACGGCGGTGGCGGGGGCGCCGACGGTGGTGGCGGCGGCGGGGACGGCGGCGGTGGCGGTGGTGATTAGCAACGCGTCTGGGTGCGGGGAGTTGCTGTCAGTGTNGCNACCCGCCTAAGCCGTGGCCGCCCGCAAGACCAACGGGGTCACGGAGATTTTCCTGCTGAAGAGCGTGACAAGGTACGGGGAGCATCGCAGCTTGTGGCGGCCCCGCTGAAGCACTTGTTCGAGGAACAATGCCGTAGCGTGCATGAGCACAACGTTCGGTTACTCCTCAATCTTCGGTCGCCGAGATTCGCCGGAGCTCATCGATCAATCTCCTGCAGAGGATCTCACTACCGTCATCAGGGGTCCATTGGACAAACCCGATTCCTGTGGCCATCATAAGCAGCCGATAGGCGGCATCGGTCATGGTTGTATTGGAAGTCAGGACAACATGACCCCGCACGCTCGGTACGCGTGCCAAAAGTGTCCTTATGGCGTCTTCCGACATCGGCGTTTGTTTATATACGATGATGATGTTTACCGTACCGAGTTGCGTCTCCACTACCAGATCTATAGGGCCGGCCTGGGATTCATAGACCGGCCAGCCTGCCGCATCGAATGCAGCGCGCATGGATGAAAAATATGACGACACTATAGAGCTGTAGTAATTCCAGACACTCAACTGCTGCGCCTGGGACACCGTGGTAGGACTTACTTCTGCGCCTAGGTGCTTCTGCGCTAGCAGCAGGAACGACTTCACGGTCGCCATACGGAAAGGGACCCCCGCCACGTTCAGCATTTCGGCGACCAGCTCAGGGCGTGGCCCGACCTTCCTCCCCAATACCTCCCGAACCCAGTCGGGCTTCTGCTCGTTCGTGACGAGCAGTACGGGCTTCGCCCTTCTGGCAGCCTCGATCAGGAGCTGTCGCCACACAAGGTAATCACCTATTGCCTGCTCTGGATCCTTCTTGTGATCGGCATATCCCGGAGGAATCTTTTCGGCGATACGCCGGGCACCCTCCGCTTCTTCCAGCTTCAGGTCTTCGAGGGGCGGGCCGACCTTCCCGTCCAAAATGCTCTCCAGTTCGGCAAGGATCTTATCGTCCCGAACGGCCCCGTCTACAGTGAGGTCAAAATCGAAGAAGCCGCTGGCCTGTGANGAGATCTCCTTGTAGGCGCGATCCGCAACTGCCTGCAGCGAAGATATCTGCTCTTCCGTTAACCCTCGCCGGTTCCCGAAGCCCCTGATCCGCTGCGAAATCNCGTCAAAAAGCTTCTGAATCTCCCCGTCGAAGGATCGGTTCGCCTCGGCGCATTCCCTGATNACCGCAAGCCTCCGCTCTAGTATCTCATGAGCCACTCGGTGCGGTATCCAGAGCCTCTCGCCGAGCAGCNTGAGCGCCGCGACGAATTCTGAGCGCGCCTGCCGATTGAACCNGTAGATGTCGAACAGTGCATTGGTATCAAAAGCCACCATGCCTTCCGCTATAAAACTCCGCAGCTCGTCGTCACGCGGAAGGAAATAGCCCGGGAACAGGCTTCGCAAGCTATTGGCGGCAGAGTTTTCGCTCCCGATTCGCTCGCTCTCCGGAATTTTTCTCCCCACGAAGGGGATACTAGCCGTTGGCTCACTCATCGCACAGGTGTCAACGCAGACCGGCCTGGGTTAGACCGACCAAGCCTCCCTCTCGATTGAGTGGCCGAACCGCATTTAGCGATGAAGCCGCTCTGCTGGTGCCTTCGCGCGAGGGCGCGCGCCGCGACCGGCCGGAGAGTTGCAACGCGGACAGCCTGCGCCTGGACGCACCACCGGCCGCCGCAGGCGGGCGGCCGCAACGAACTCGGCCCACCTCCGGCTCGCCC
>Ga0065720_1004469_pt1 | contig 13646 bp, 6 predicted proteins | sample Thericmetagenome_FD_59107 | JGI IMG/M metagenome (GOLD analysis project Ga0065720, IMG submission 59107) | Thermophilic microbial communities from the Joint Bioenergy Institute, California, USA of rice/straw/compost enrichment - eDNA_2 v2... | ecosystem: Engineered > Solid waste > Grass >... | reverse complement strand
CGCAGAGCCGGACTCCGCCTTCCCGTCGGACTCGGCCTTCTCCGCAGAGCCGGACTCCGCCTTCCCGTCGGACTCGGCCTTCTCCGCAGAGCCGGACTCCGCCTTCCCGTCGGACTCGGCCTTCTCCGCAGAGCCGGACTCCGCCTTCCCGTCAGAGTCGGCCTTCTCCGCAGAGCCGGACTCCGCCTTCCCGTCAGAGTCGGCCTTCTCCGCAGAGCCGGACTCCGCCTTGCCGTCGGACTCGGCCTTGTCGGTGGAGCCGGATTCGCTCTTCAGGTGCGCCGTCGCGCGGTCGATGAGCTCCTGCTCGCTGCCGCCCAGGTAGGCGCGGACGACCCGGGGGTCGTTCACCGCGACCTCGGGGGTGTCGCAGCAGATGACCTCACCGAAGTCGAGCACGAGCACGCGGTCGGCCACCTTGGTGACGAGCGCCATGTCGTGCTCGATCATCATGATGGTGAGGTCGAGCTCGCGCTTCGCGGTGAGCACCCAGGAGGCGAGCTCGGCGGTCTCCGCGCTGTTCATGCCGGCCACGGGCTCGTCGAGCAGGAGCAGCTTGGGCCGCATGGCGAGCGCGCGGGCGAGCTCGATGCGCTTCTTCACGCCGTACGGGAGCTCCCGGACCATCTCGTCGCGGATGTCGGAGAGGCCCATGAGCTCCAGCAGGGGCAGGCAGTCGCGGCGGGCGTCGTACTCCTCCTTGCGCGCCCGGCCCCACCAGAGGATGCCGCTGAGCACGCCCGACTTCATGAAGTGGTGGCGGCCCAGGACGATGTTGTCGAGGACCGTCATCTCCTCGAACAACGCCAGGTTCTGGAAGGTGCGGGCGATGCCGAGCTTGGCGATGTCCGCGGGCCTGCGGCCCAGCAGCGACTGCCCCTCGAACAGCACGTCGCCGGAACTGGGCTTGTACACCCCGTTCACCACGTTGAGCATCGAGGTCTTGCCCGCCCCGTTGGGTCCGATGATGGCGAAGAACTCACCCTTGGCGACCTCGAACGAGACGTCCTTGATCGCGGTGATGCCGCCGAAGGTGAGCTTGATATTGCGTGCCGCGAGCAGCGGCTGCCCGGTGGCGGTCATACGGTCGCTCCGTGCGTAACGGCGTCGATGTCGCCGGTGTCCTCGCCCAGCCCCAGGTAGAAGGACTGGATGTCGGGGTCGGCGAGCAGTTCCTTGGCCGGTCCCTGCTTGGTCACGGTTCCGTGCGAGAGAATGTATCCGTAGTCGGCCACGGAGAGCGCCATGGTGGCGTTCTGCTCGATGAGCAGGACGCTGGTCCCGGTCTCCCGGATATTGGCGATCGTCTCCCGGATGTTCTCCACGATGGCCGGTGCCAGTCCGAGGGAGGGCTCGTCGAGGACGAGCAGCTCGGGGGACTGCATGAGCGCCCGCCCGATCGCCAGCATCTGCTGCTCGCCACCGGACAGATAGCCGGCCATCTGGTCCCGGCGCTCCCGCAGCCGCGGAAACATCTCGTATATCGAGTCGCGCCGCTCCTTCAGAGCGTTGTCATTCCGCTTGGTGATACCGCCGACCGAGAGGTTCTGGTCGACGGTGAGCTCGGCGAAGATCCGCCGCCCCTCCAACACCTGGCTGATGCCGGCACGCACGATCTTCCCGGGCTTGAGACCGACGATCGAGCGCCCCTTCCACCTGATGTCCCCGGAGACAACCGAACCGCCGTGGAAGGACAACATGCCGGTCACCGCTCGGGTCAGGGTCGTCTTGCCGGCACCGTTCACGCCCATGAACGCGACCACGGTGCGGGGACGGACCTCGACGTCGATGGATCGCAGCACGGTGATGGCAGGTCCGTACCGGACTGTGAGATCTCGGACGACCAGTCCCTCGTCTGACTGGGATCTGGTTTCCCCACCTGTCACAAAAAGACTCCTCGCTAGGCTGGTTCGACAAGGCGTGTCGGCGACGTTACACATGTCACTCGCGCCCGACGACGGCCAAATGACCGCACCGACAGGACAAAGTGCAGCCCCTCACCTACGTCAAATGACGCATGTGATGATTCTTCCGTTTCGGGTGGTTGCCGACGGTTCCTACAAGGATGTCACTTCGAACCGCAGGGTAGGACACCGCTTCGCGCGCGTGGAGCCGATTTGATCTTGTACCGTCGCGCAGCATCAGGTCAAGACGGGTTGCCGCAGGACGGCAGGGGAAGGCGCGACAAAACCTTGATGAAGCCGTAACCGAACGGTATTCTGCCTGGCCAGTCTGGTGATCGGCGCGTCACCGGCCGTCATGGGCGCGCCACGGCCGTGGCGCCGCCCGGCCGCCGCCACCGTCCGCCCGGCCGTACCCGAGGGGCGGCCCCGGTTCCGCACGGCGAGAACGGCCGCGGACGCCCGGCGGGACCGCCGAAACCCGGTGACGATCCCGCCTGCGATCACGATCCTCGCTTCGAGNTCCGGTGCGCGCGCCGGAGCGGCGCCGAGGCGGAGGCGGCCNGCCGCGCCGGGCCGGTCCCCGCCCGCCACCCGGGGATATCGGTCCCGTGAAATTCCGGTTTTGGGATTGGAATATCGCCCGGCACGTGCGGGAAAGACGCNCACAGCGGGGCAAGATTGACAGTCCNTCCCGAGAATGGCAGTTTCGTCGTGACCTTGCTGTCGGGGCATGAGGGGCAAGAGATGTCGTCTTCACTTCCGCGTTTGCCGTTCGTTTCGAAAAACCCGCTCGAGTTGCCGCACGAATACACGGAGCTACAGAGGAAGGCGCCCATCAGCAGGGTCACCACCGCAGCCGGGGACGAGGCGTGGCTGGTCACGGCGTATGCGGAGATGCGGCAGCTGCTCGCCGACGACCGGCTGGGCCGTTCCCATCCCGACCCGGAGAATGCGCCGCGCATTTCCGGTTCGGTGCTGCTCGGCGGGCCGCAGGGCGATTACGAAACCGAACGGGAGAGCCACGCCAAGATGCGGCGGCTGCTCACTCCGGCATTCTCCGCGCGGCGTATGACCGCGCTCCGCCCGCGCGTGCAGCAACTCGTCGACGAGCTGCTCGACCGGCTCACCGAGACGCCGCCGCCGGCCGACCTGCACGAGCGGTTCTCGGTCCCGCTGCCCATCCTGGTGATCTGCGAGCTGCTCGGCGTGCCGTACGAGGACCGGGACCACTTCCGCAAACTCAGCGACGGCATCGGCGAGATGCGCGACCGGGAGCGCGGGGCGGCCGCGCTGGAGCAGTTCATCGGGTACACCGGCGAGCTGCTGCGGCGGAAGAAGGCGGAGCCCGCCGAGGACGTGTACTCCGACCTCGCCGCGGCCGACATCCCGGACCGGGAGGCGGCCCTGCTCGCCGCCGGGCTGCTGTTCGCCGGGCACGAGACCACGGTGAACCGGATCGACTTCGGCACGCTGCTGCTGCTGACCAACCCCGGCCAGCGGGAGCTGGTGGCCCAGGATCCGTCGCGGGTGCCCGCCCTGGTCGAGGAGATCCTCCGGGTGGCCGCGCCGAACCAGGGCAACGGCGTCACCCGGTACGCGCACGACGACATCGAGATCGCCGGGATCACGATCCGCAAGGGCGAGGCGCTGGTGCTCCCGCCCGCCGTCGCCAACCGCGACCCGTCGGTCTACCCGGACCCGGACCGCTTCGACATCACCCGCGAGTCCCCCGCGCCGCACCTCGCCTTCGGCCACGGCCCGCACTTCTGCCTCGGCGCGAGCCTCGCCCGGGTGGAGCTCCAGACGGTCTTCGGCACGCTGTTCCAGCGCATCCCGACCCTCGAGCTCGCCGTACCGGTGGAGGAGCTCAAGCTGCGGCAGGACCGCATGACCGGCGGCCTGGTCCGGCTCCCCGTCACCTGGTGAGCCTGGCGGGCCTGGTCCCGGCCGGACGGCCGGTCGCGGCGCGCGCCGGCGGCGCCGCGCCGGCGGCGGCTCCCCGGGCGCGCGGTCGTCGAGGACGTCGTCACCGGCATCGTCAGGGGCTCCTCGTCAGGGGCCTGGTCAAGGGCCTCGTCAGGGGCGCGGTGACCGCCTGACCCAGGGCCTGCTCCAGCCGCGGGCGGAGCGGCGGCCGGAGGCCGCCAGGCACCGGCGGCAGACCTGGCGGATCCGCTCCGCCGCCCCGCCGGACTCCGGGAACACGTCCGGCCACGGCACGTGCTGGAAGCGGTACAGGTGGGCGCGGCTCAACGGCACGCCGCACAGCGTCTGGTTCGTCCCCGGGTACCAGGCGTGCGCGTCCCCGGCGGGGAGACGCACGCCCTCCCGGTCGTCGCGCCACTCCCCCGAGGCGGCGACGCGCGGCTCTCCTCGTGGCATGCTCGGCCTCCTCCCCCTCGCCTACCCCCGCGGCGCGTGGTGACCGTACCGGACGGCGACCGGGACCGGCGGCCCGGCCCGGAGCGGCCACGGGTGATCGCCTCCGCTGGACGGCCCGAGCGCGCACGGGCTTGACGGCGGACGCGCGAGAGGGGTGGCATAGGCATCACCGGAGGAGCGCAAAGGGCGCATCACCGGTGAAATCGGGCGCAAGCCGTACCCCCGGGAGCCCTGCCGCCCACCGGTACGGCACGGCGACCCGCACAGGAGCACCTCGGGAGAGAGCGCGCGGCATGACCTTCACCTTCGGCATCTTCGACTCCTTCGACCTCGGCGACTCCACCCCCGGGCAGGTGATCGCCGACCGGCTCGGCTTCGCCGTCGCCGCCGAGGCCGCGGGGATCGGCCACTACCACGTGACCGAGCACCACGGCACGCCGCTGTCGGTGTGCCCGTCGCCGAACCTCTTCCTCGCCGCGCTGAGCCAGCGCACCACCCGGATGCGGATCGGCGCGCTCGTGCACGTGCTGCCGTCGTACGAGCCGCTGCGCCTCGCCGAGGAGATCGCCACGCTCGACCAGCTCTGCCACGGGCGGCTCGACGTCGGCGTCGGCCGGGGCGTCAGCCCGTACGAGCTCGCCTTCTTCGGCGTCAAGGCCGAGGAGTCCCGCGCGATCTTCACCGAGACGCTCGACGTGCTGACCCGCGCCCTGGCGACCGGCCGCATGGTGCACCAGGGGCGGCTGCTGCGCGACTACGACGTGGAGCTGTCCGTCCGGCCGGTGCAGCGCCCCCACCCGCCGCTGTGGTACGCCTCCAGCAACACCGACTCGGCCGAGTGGGCGGGCGCGAACAACGTCAACTTCGTCGGCCGGTGGAACGGGGGCCGGTTCGCCGGCGCCGCCGAAGCGTACTGGGCGGCCTGGCGGCGGGCGCACGGCGCGGACGCCGCGCCGCCGCGGCTCGGGGTCGCCGCCACCGTCTGCATCGGGGCCACCGACGACGAGGCGCTGCGCCGGTACCGCCGGGCCAACGCGATCTTCTGCCAGCAGCTCACCTGGCTGTGGCACCGCAACGGCGACCATCGCGGCGACGCGTACGCCGACACCGAGGCCCAGCTGCGCAACGGCACCGCGCTCGTCGGGTCCGCCGAGACCGTCCGCGACCTGCTCATCGAGCAGATCGAGCGGGCGCCGGTCAACTACTTCGAGGGCACCTTCGCGTTCGGCGACCTCACCGGCGCGGAGGCGAGGGAGAACCTGCGCGCGTTCGCCGAGGTCGTCATGCCCGCGGTACGGCAGGCCGCGGCTCGCCGTACCGGGGTGCCCGGCGCGGCGGGCGCCTGAGCCGGGCTCGCCGGGCGGCCCGGCCCCGGTCAGGCGTCGGCGTCGTCGGTGGTGTCGGCGATCAGCGGCTCCAGGGTGAGCTCCGGGTGGTCGCGGGCGACGCTGCGCATCCGCCAGCGGTCGGTGAAGAGCGCGAGCAGGGCCTGGTCGCGGCCGCGCACGAGCACCTCGGTGCCGCGCTGCCGGGCGAGCGTCTCGGCCGAGGCCGCGTCGGTACGGCGGGCGAGCGTGTACTCCAGCCGGTCCAGTGTGATCTCGACGCCGAACTCGGTGGCGAGCCGATGCTGCACCACCTCGAACTGCATCGGCCCGACCGCGGCGAGCACCGGGGCGGCGTCGCCGCGCAGGTCCGAGCGGAGCACCTGGACGACGCCCTCGGCGTCCATCTGCTCGATGCCGCGGCGGAACTGCTTGGCACGCCCGGTGTCCCGGGACCGGGCGACGGCGAAGTGCTCGGGCGCGAAGCTGGGGATCGGCGGGAACTCGGCGGCCGGGCCGGCATAGAGGGTGTCACCGGGCCGCAGCGCGCTCGCGTTCACCAGGCCGACCACGTCGCCCGGGTAGGCGTCGTCGATCGTGGACCGCTCCTGGCCGAACACCGAGTGGGCGTACTTGGTGGCGAACGGCCGGCCGGTCGCGCCGTGGGTGAGCACCATGCCGCGCTCGAACCGGCCCGAGCACACCCGCACGAACGCGATCCGGTCCCGGTGCGCCGGGTCCATGTTCGCCTGCACCTTGAACACGAGCCCGGAGAACGGCGCGTCGAGCGCCCGGGCCCGCCCCGAGACCTCGGTGCGCGGCGACGGCGCCGGGGCGAGGTCGACGAGCGCGTCGAGCAGCCGGGCGACGCCGAAGTTGGGCAGCGCCGCGCCGAACAGCACCGGCGTGGTCTCGTGCGCCTCGAACAGTTTCTGGTCGTGGTCGGCGCCGATCGCCTCCAGCAGCCCGAGCTCCTCGCTCGCCCGCGCCCAGTCCTCCCCCAGCTCGGCGGCGGCCTGGTCGGCCGTGAGCTCGGTCTCCAGCGCCTTTGTCGCGCCGCCGGGCGCCCGGGTGTACCGCAGGATCCGGCCGTCGAGCCGGTCGACGACGCCGTGGAAGTTCCCGGCGATGCCGAGCGGCCAGGTGACCGGGGTGGGACGCAGCCCCGTGCGCGCCTCGATCTGGTCGAGCAGCTCCAGCGGCTCGCGGCCGGGCCGGTCCCACTTGTTGATGAAGGTGATCACCGGGATGCGGCGGTGCCGGCACACCTCGAACAGCTTCAGCGTCTGCGGCTCCATGCCCTTCGCGGCGTCGAGCAGCATCACCGCGCAGTCCACCGCCGCGAGCACCCGGTAGGTGTCCTCGGAGAAGTCCGCGTGCCCCGGCGTGTCCACCAGGTTGAACACGTGATCCCGGTACTCGAAGCGGAGCGCCGCCGAGGTGATGGAGATGCCGCGCGACCGCTCCAGCTCCATCCAGTCCGAGGTGACCCCGCGCCGGCCCGCCTTGCCGTGCACCGCCCCGGCCTCGCCGATCGCCGACGCGTGCAGCGCCAGCGCCTCGGTCATCGTCGACTTCCCCGCGTCCGGGTGGCTGATCACCGCGAAGGTACGCCTGCGCCGCGCCTCACCGAGGATGTCACCCGCCGTCGTTCTCGTCCCCGTCGTCGCCACTTCTCGTCCCTGTCACCGGTCGGGCCCGCGATCGCCACGCGCGTGTCGTCGCCCGTGCACGGCCCTGCTCAACGTCCCAACAGGGTAGGAGAGATCGGACCTGACCGGTGCACAGCACCCGGATCTTCGCCGATCCCATCACGGCCTCGGCCCACGGTCTCATGCTCGCGCCCTGATCGGCCTCGACGGGTCCGCGGCGGCGCCGGGCGTACGGCCGAGGCCACGGTCGCGGTGCGGGAGGCCGAGCGTGGCGGCTCGTGACAGCCACGGCCGAGCAGCACGGTCCGCGGGGTGTCGTGGCCCGCCGTGGCGGGTGCCTATCGCGGAAGCCCGCGGCCGGCTCCGGCCGCAGCCGGGCAGGGGTCACAAGGCCGATCAGGCCACCCGTGTGCGGGACGGGCCGGCACGCCTGATCGCCAGGACGGAGCGGATCGATCGGAGCGATCGGCCAATGCCCCGGAGCCGGTTCCGAGCTTGACCGAACAGGGATAAGGCACGGCGGGTGAGACCACCGTGTGCGACGCCGCAGCGAATCCCAGCGGATGCGGTGAATGATTGCGATTACGCAAACCCGGATCGAAACCCGTCCCCAACTGCGTTCTGGACAAAGAGACGTGAGCGGTTTTCGTCCCCGGAGGAATCCGCATGCCCGATCCCGACGTCGCCCGCTCCCTGTCCGACCTGAGCATCCGCCTTTTCGACTTAGGGCGAACGGCTGAAGCACTGCCCGTGATGCAGGACGCTGTGGCCGTTTACCGGGAACTGGCCGAGACCGATGACGGCCACCGCCTCGAACTCGCACGCTGCCTGTCCGGCATCGTCATTTATCTGCGGGACCTGGGGCGCCCGGCGGATGCCGTACCCGTGCTGCGCGAGATAGTGGCCGCACTCAGGAATCTGAACGAAACTCACGACCTTGCCATCTGCCTGACCGACCTCGGCGAGAGCCTCCTGGAATTGGGAGATCCTGCCGAGGCACTGCCCGCCTTGCGGGAGGCCGTGACCACCCTCCGAGCGCCGGCCGGAACTGATCCCGGCCGGTACCGCCCCCTCCTCGCCGCCTCCTTGTCCNGCCTCGGCGCGGCCTTGACCGCGNTGCACCGCCAGGCCGAGGCCATGTCCGTGACGCGGGAGGCCGAGACCATCCGCCGGACGGCGGCCGCGGATCCCGGCGACGACCGGTCCGGCCCCGCCCGCTTGCTGCTCACCCGCCGCCATTCCCCGTCGCCGCCGAAGCAGCCGGCCGAATCCCTGCCCGTGTTGGAGCAGACCGTGGCCGTCTATCGGGAGCTGGCCGAAAATCACCCTGACCGCTACCGGCCCGGCCTGGCCCGCGCCTTGTCCGCGCTCGGCTCCCTTCTCGCCGGTCTATGGCGTTCGAATGCCATACCCGTGCTGCGGGAGGCCGTGACCGTCCACCAGAAACTGAGTCAGGAGGATTTCGAGCGCTACCGCCCCGAACGCGCCGCGCTCCTGTACGAACTCGGCTCGCTTCTTGAAAGGTCAGCCCGTCCGGCCGAGGCCGTACCCGTGCTGCGGGAGGCCGTGGCCGCCTACCGGAAACTGGTCGAAAAAGATCCCGAGCGCTACCGTCCCGGCCTCGCCACCACCCTGTTCAAGCTCGGCGAGTGCTTCTCCCCGCGGCGCGAGGCCGAGGCCGCCCTGCCCCCGATGCAGGAGGCCGTGGCCACGTACCGAATACTGGCCGAAACCGACCCCGGGCGATACCGCCCCGGCCTTGCCGCCTCCTTGGACAAACTCGGCCACCTCTTCTCCCAATCGGAACGTCGGGCCGAGGCCGTACCGGTATGGCAGGAGGCCGCAGCCCGCTACCGGGAGCTGACCGGAACCGGCCCCGGCGAATACCTACACGAGCTCACCGGAGTCCTGCAGCACCTCGGCGTCCTTCTGCTGGAGCTCGGGCGTCCGGCCGAGGCCGCACCGGTGCTGGAGGAGGCCGTGGCCGCCTACCGGGCGCTGAACGAAACCAACCCCGACATCGGCCTGTTCGAACTCGCCACATGCCTGTCCATGCTCGCCACCGCCTTCAAGGAGACGCGGCGTCCGGCCGATGCGCTGTCGGCCGAGCGGCAGGCCGTGGCCGTCTACCGGGAGCTGGCCGAGGAAGATCCTGACCTCGTGGCCGGCGACTTCGCCGCCTCCCTGTCCGGGTTCGGCGCGAGCCTGGTGGCGATGAACCGTCCCGCCGAGGCCCTGCCGGTGCTGGGGGAGGCGGCGGCGGTCTACCGGGAGCTGGCCGAGGACGAGCCTGAGCGGTACCGCTCCGCTTTCGCCACGTCCTTGCACGACTTCGGCGCCTCTCTCCTGAGGTTCGGGCGTCCGGCCGAGGCCGTACTCGTACTGCAGGAGGCCGCGGCCGCCTATCGCGAGCTGGCCGGGACGGACCCCGGCGGCGATCGCCCCGGCCTCGCCCGCTGTCTGTCCAGCCTCGGCCTCGCGTTGACGGCGTCGGGGCGTCTGCCCGAGGCCCTCCCCGTGATCGAGGAGGCCGAAGCCATCTCCGCGGAACCGGACGGACAGGACACCGACCCCGAACCCGCCGGCCCGGCCGATGCCACGACCGGCCCCGCCCGCGCCCTGTCCGACCGCGGCGTCCGCCTTCTCCAGCAGGGGCGCCCGGCCGAGGCCCTCGCCGCCGAGCAGGAGGCCGTGACCATCTACCGGAGGCTCGCCGAGACCCANCCCGACCGCTACCGCCCCGAACTCGCCCGCTCCTTGCAGAGCCTCGGCNTCTATCTTTCGGCCTCGGGGCGCACGGCCGAAGCGATNCCTGTGACGCAGGAGGCCGTGGCGATCTACCGGGAGCTGGACGCCGCCCCCGACCTGGCCAACTGTCTGTTCAACCTCGGCGACCATCTCCTGGGATCAGGGCGCCCGGCCGAGGCCGTATCCGTGACGCAGCAGGCCGTGGCCATCTACCGCGAGCTGGTCGAAGCCGACCACGACCGCTACCATCCCGAACTCGCCCGCTTCCTGCACGGCCTCGGTGCCCGGCTGCTGGAGTCGGGGCGTCCGGCCGAGGCCGAGTCCGCGATCAAGGAGGCCGTGGCCATCCGCAAGTACCTGGCCTACGACCACCCCGGCCGTTACCGGGCCGACCTCGCCGCCTCCTTCTCCCTGCTCGCCTCGGCCTACCGGGCGTTACAGCGCCCGTATGAGGTCGTGCAGGCCGAGGAGCGCGCCACGGATCTCTATCGCGAGCTGGCCCGCATCGACCGCGACCGCTACCGTCCCGAACTCGCCCGCGCCCTGTCCCGGCTCGGCGCGGCCCACCACGACATCGGGAGTCAGGCCGCCGCCCTGTCGGTGAGGCGGGAGGCCGTCAAGGTTTACCGCGAGCTGATCGACTTTTACGGCGAGCTGGCCGACTTCTATCCCGACCGCCATATCCCCGACCTCGCCCGCGCGCTGTCCGATCTCGACGCCGCCCTCCAGGAGGTGGGACGTCCGGCTGAAGCCGTACCCATGCTGCAGCACATCGTGCACGACTACCGGTGGCTGGCCGAGCGCGACCCCGAACGGTACCGTCAGCACCTGGGCATGTCCCTGCACCGGCTCGGCACGGCCCTGCTGGAGTCGGGTTCCCCGGATACGGCACTGGTGGCCGAGCGGGAGGCCGTGGCGATCTACCGCGAGCTGGCCGAGACCCACCCCGACCGGTACCGCCCCGAACTCGCCCGTCTCCTTGACGGCCTCGGCGCGATCTTCGAGGAATCGGGCTACCTGGGCAAAGCCGAGGAAGCTCGCGAGGAGGCCGCGCGCATCAGGGGCGAGGATCCCGGCGACCGGTGACGTCGTCCCCGCGGCGGGGCCCGCGATCCCGGTGGGCCGTGCCCGATGACGCCGCGGCCGTCACGGCCGATCCGGCCTCCGCTCGTACGGTTTCCACGGCTCATCCGGCCTTGGACGCGCTCGGGGCTCCCGTCGGGCGGTCGAGGGCCACGGCCAGGCGTTGGATCCTGCCCCTGAGGATCCTGCCCCTGAGCGGCCGCACCCCGGGGTCGCCATGACGCTGCCGTACAGCTCGTCGTTCGTGCCGCGCTCTGNCGCCGCCCNGATGGGCGTCCTGGCTACGCGACGAGACGCGGGGCCCGGTGCACTGCCCGGTGCCGGGCCGCAGCACGCCACGGCCGCCGGCCGAGTTCGCGGAGCGCGCGAGCGGCGGCGGATGATGCCGCCACGCCGGCCGACCGAATAGCGACGCGGTCCCGCTCATTCCTGCATCCCGTGCCATACCGTCGCCTCGGAGAGAATTCAGAAACAGCGCGCGTCCGGATATCCGCGGGCAATGCAGACGCGACGATCAGCGAAAGCTGAGAACTCGGTTGCGATTACGCAACCGATATCGCATTCAGCTTCGGCGTGATTTAGACAGAGNAACGTGAGCGGTTTTCGTCTGCTGGGAGGATCCACGTGCCGGTGCACGACCTCGCCTTCTCNCTCTTCATGCTGAGCAGGCGCCTCCATGAGCTGCGGCTGACGGCCGACGCCCTGCCCGTGATGGAGGATGCCGTGGCGTCCTACCGGGAGCTGGCCGAAAGATACCCTGACCGCTACCGCCGGGACCTCGCCCTCNCCCTGTCCCGCNTCGNCGATTATCTGCAGGAGCTGGGGCGTCCGGCGGACGCCGTACCTGTGCTGCGGGAGGCCCTGGCCATCTTCCGGGAGCAGGACTCGACTCGGGAGGTCGGCATCACTCTGGGCGTTCTCAGCGAAGCCCTTCTGCAACTGGGGCGTGCTGCCGAGGCCCTGCCCGTGACGCAGGAGGCCATGGTCGTCTTCGACGAGCTGGACGCGATATCCCCCGGCACTTATCGCTTCCCGTCCGCCCGTGCCTCGTCCGCCTTCGGCGCGTGCCTTCTGGAGACGGGGCGTCTTGCCGAGGCCCTGCCCGTGACGCAGCGGGCGGTGACCGCATTTCGCGAGCTGGCGGCGACGGATCCCCACTCCTACCTCGTTGATTACGCCGTGGCCTCGTCCAACCTTGCCGCGATTCTCCTTGAATTGCGACGTCCCGCCGAGGCCCTGCCGGCCGGGCAGGAGGCCGTGGCCGTCTTCCGTCGGCTGATCGACTGGGCCCCCTACCATTACCGCTGGCATCTCGCCGTCTCCTTGACCACCCTCGGCGCGATCCTCACAGCGTTGCACCGCCCCGCCGAAGCCCGGTCCGTGTCGCAGGAGGCTGAGGCCGTCCACCGGACGTTGGGCGTGCCGGGCACCGACCACTGCCGCCCTCCCTTCGTCCGCGCCTTGCTCGGCGCTTACTTAGACCGGTCGGCGGTGGAGCTGCCACGAGCCTCCCTGCCCGCGACGGAGGAGGCCGTGGCCGTCTACCGGGAGCTGGTCGGCATCGATCCCGGCCGCTACCGCCCGGGCCTGGCCGCCGCCCTGGATGCCCTCGGCAGACATCTCGCGGTGAGCGACCGTACGGCCGAGGCCGTACCCGTGATGCTGGAGGCGGTCGCCGTCTACCGAAAGCTGGCCGAAACGAACCTCGACTACCACGGTTTCCACCTCGCTCAAAGTCTGGACAAACTCGGCGACTGCCTTGTCGAGCTGGGATATCCGGCGGAGGCGTTGGCGGTACGCCGGGAAACCGTGGACATCTACCGGGAGCTGGCCGGAACGAACCCCGACTACCACCGTCTCGACCTCGCCGAATGCCTGGACAAACTCGGCGACTGCCTTATGGAGTTCGGACGCCCGGAGGAGGCCGTGCCGGTATGGCAGGAGGCCGTGGACATCTACGGGGAGCAGGACGAGGATTTCCTCCCCGAATTCGGGGCCTCGTTGTCCAAGCTCGCCATGGCCTACTTGGAGTCGGAGCGCCCGGCCGAGGCCCTGTCGGCCGGACAGCTGGCCGTGACCATAGTCCGGGAGGAGGAGGAACGAGACCCCGGCCTATACAGGTCCGATCTCGCCGCCTCCTTGAACAGACTCGGGGCGATATTTCTGGCGTTTGAACGGCCGGACGAGGCGCTGCCGTTGCTGCAAGAGGCCGAGGCCCTCTACCGGGAGCTGGCCGAACCGGACGCCGAGGAACATCGCCGTGGTCTCGCCCGCTGCCTGTCCGACCTCGGTTCGGCCATGATGTCATCGGGACGTGTTACCGAGGCCCTGCCCTTGATACGTGAGGCCGAAGAAATCCGCAGCGAACTGGGGGAAAGGTCCGGCGACATGCACTCCGGCTTCCCCGCCGATCCGACCGAGCGCGACATCCGCCAGCATTCGTCCACGGGGCCGGCCGAGGTCCTGCCGCTGACACCGGAAACGGTCTCCATCTATCGAAGGCTGGCCGAAGCCTACCCCGAGCACCGGCCCCGTCACGCCAAGACCGCGCA
>Ga0065720_1020599_pt1 | contig 13647 bp, 17 predicted proteins | sample Thericmetagenome_FD_59107 | JGI IMG/M metagenome (GOLD analysis project Ga0065720, IMG submission 59107) | Thermophilic microbial communities from the Joint Bioenergy Institute, California, USA of rice/straw/compost enrichment - eDNA_2 v2... | ecosystem: Engineered > Solid waste > Grass >... | reverse complement strand
GGGGGGGGGGGGGATAATTGACTACTTGACCTCTTTATACATGGCTCAAAGCGAACAAAGCAGACCTCATGAAGTGCGTGTGGGCTAGGGAAAGATACAAGCCGAATATTCAACCATCTTCCATGATAGCAGTTATCATGTCAGATATACCGGTGTATAACAATATAAACAACATTTATTCTATTCTAGAAGTCATTTAGGCCTAAAAATCCTCAGGATGAAAACCCAAAATGCGTTGTTGCTCCTGATCCCCTTATTTAACCCTAACCCTCCCCAGTATATCAACCACTCAAGCTTTGGTAGGGGTGGAGGCTAGCCACCATCACAGCCTCATCCAACCGCCAACTCAGCAATAAAAACACACCTTTCCCTGAACTTCATTTTTTCAACAACCGATCGGAGTGTTTTTCTTTTAAAGAGTTCACAAAAAATGGGCAAGGACAAGAAGGATAATAAAGCTGCCGCTGGCAAGAACCAGAAGGGCGGCAAGAGCGGGAAAAATGAAGAGGCTGAGCAGAAGCCTGCTAAGATGAAGGGCGCCTCGAGCATCAATGTCAGGCACATTCTGGTATGTACTGCAACTCTTTCAATATTTTCATAGGTGCTCCGTATTTCCCATTCTCTTTCAAACACTCCCATAGAGTTTTTTTTTCTTGGCGACGCAGAAGAGTTCAGCATAGCTCTGTTAACCTTCTGTCTCTCTTGCTGTTTCGACCTGCTCTCACCGCAGAGCCTCTTGAATTCTCATGTATGGATATAATCTGGTTGATACGCCATACCCATCCCGAAATAAGGCTGTGATTTGGTCAACTTTCCAACTATCATCATGTGTCTTCCGCATCTTGATCAACAGTCAAATCCGAAGAACATAGCTGACAATATCCCAGTGTGAGAAAGAGAGCAAGCTCCTACAAGCTATCGAGAAGCTTGAAAATGGTGAGAGGTTTGATAAGGTTGCTGCTGAGTTCTCTGAGGACAAGGCCAGGCAAGGTACATTTCATATTTCCCTTCAGCAATACATGGCATTGACCAAGCATTACTGATTCACAACTACACAGGTGGTTTGCTGGGTTGGAAGGTCAAGGGAAGTCTTGATAAGCAGTTTGAAGAGGCCGCCTATCAGCTTGAGCCCAGCACGGTGGACAAGCCGAAGTGGGTGAAGGTTAAGACTCAATTTGGCTGGCATTGCATCATGGTTGAGGGTCGCAAGTAATGAACGGCAAGCAAGAAAGTGAGAGTTTGGCATGACATTTTTATTTGCTTTTGAGGCGCAATGCCACGCAAGTCTAGCCGCGTGAAGGGCTCTCATGGTCTTCCCGACTGCTACAACCATGCCGCCGGTGAGAGCTAGAGTACATCTCGTAAAAGATGCCATCGGACCGTGACCCGGGAGAAGGTAGAGGTGCCTTCTCGATATCACTCATAGATATCCTCATTTTATAACCCTACTTTTATCCCACAAGGGGACATCACGCCGCTATCCTCGCTTGCCACGTCACCCCTTTACGCCTCCTGCTGGAAGTAGTTGAGGAGGACGGTACGCTCCTGCGACTCCTCACCCCAGTCCTTGACGACGACGCAAGAGCAGTTGACGACCTTGCGAGCGTTGCCCTCGCGGTCCAGGACGCCTGAACAACCAGTCAGCACTCAGCCCATTCCAACAATCCATCGTATTCATCTACGGGGATACTCACAAAGACCGGCCCACTCGCCGAGCTGCTTGCCATCAGGAACCTTGATGAGGGGAATCTTGTGCTCCTGGCAGAGAGCAATAACGAGCTTCTTGTAGGCCTCCTCTTCGCAGGACTCGTTGAGGACGCACATGTGCGCCTGCCTGCGGTCGAGGGCCTTGGAAGCCTCACGGAGACCGCGGGCCAGGCCGTCGTGCATGAGCGAAAGCTTCAGGACGCCCTTGAGAGCATCCAGAACGGACATCTGGCCCTTGCCGGCCTCAGCCGAAACCTCAACCTCCTGGGGGGCGGTAGTCTCTTCTACGTCCGACTATATGTTGGAGAGACGGCATTGTTAGCGGGGGCTGTTCCTTAGCGAATAGAGGGTTCGTGATTTCGAGGACAATGAGAACGTCCAGTTGAGTTGGACAACTCCGTTCTTGCTTGCTGTCGAGGGCTAGGGATGGGATCAATATAGGATGGGAGCCTCACCATCTTGACGGCTTAGTTGTTGTTAATGTCGGGGCGATCCTCGAAGAGTAAATGGGTGACAGGACTTTTGGTGTTGGAGGTCGCGGGAACTCAGTCGCCAGAAATTGGAGAATATTGTGCGAAGTCGGCCCCACTAAGCTCTGGCCGTCCAAATTTGGGCCGGATTTTTGTGAGCTTCACCGCCCGCTTGGCATACGCGAAATCCATAGGGACAGCCACACCCAGCCGTTAGGGCAAGTTTTTCTCGCGCACGGACCACATGCACACCCCACACGTCCAGGAAATTTTACCCAGCCAGCTCAACGCCAGAGAAATCTTACTCTTAAACTCTTCCACCAGCTGTGACGAAGCCCATCAATCGAGGTATGTAGCACACCGCCGCCCACGAACATGACGACACAACAGGAAGACGCCTTTCGCGAAGGCCGAGGAAAGCAATCACAGCTCGGCTGAAGGTCGCAAAATCGACCCGAATGCTTTCAGCTGTGATACGCTTCTCCTCTTCGGCATTGAGCGGGCAGAACCCTCTTGCGACGTCAACGAGGGCACTCTCCAAGCTCACGAGCCTCGGAAGGCTAACATGATCGCTTCGGCACTTTGGCAGATACCTCATCTCCCTCGGCCGATTTGAGAATCTCCCAATAGTCAACCCCCAAACACCGCCAAAATGGTCCGCACTTCCGTCCTCCACGATGCTCTTAACAGCATCAACAATGCCGAGAAGATGGGCAAGCGCCAGGTCATGATCCGGCCCTCGTCCAAGGTCATTGTCAAGTTCCTGCAGGTCATGCAGCGCCACGGTACGTTCCAAAAGGACATCCCTTCTAAGTTATTTCTGGGGTCTCCAGGAATGTGTACCAAGCTCGCAAACCCTACACACCTCAATCGGCATGATAACTAGACTATGGTCATATCTGCCCCGCGGCTATGGTCTTTTAAGTTGCCGAAAGATAAATTTCGCGAGCCTGTTACACATTCCCGGAGACTTACAATGATGTCGAGTGGTCTTGTGCCTCGCAACATTTCGCTAACATGGATATTAAGGCTACATTGGCGAGTTCGAAGAGGTCGACAACCACCGCTCTGGCAAGATCGTCGTCCAGCTCAATGGCCGTCTCAACAAGTGCGGTGTTATCTCTCCCCGCTACAATGTCCGCCTGGCTGAGCTCGAGAAGTGGGTCACCAAGCTCCTTCCTGCTCGTCAGTTCGGCTATGTCATCCTCACCACCTCGGCTGGTATCATGGATCACGAGGAGGCTCGCCGCAAGCACGTTGCTGGCAAGATCATTGGCTTCTTCTACTAAAGAACCACACACCAATGTTAGACGATTGGATGCTCTAAAACAAAATGGGATGGCACAAGTCCGGCGTTAAGGGAGACATTTTTCGTTATGTGATACCCTTGGTGAATACAGCATGTCTCTGTTCGAACGTCAGCCTTCCCTCAGTGTGATCCAAGCTACCTACCACACTTGTCCATGATTAGCATGGCATTCGGTGCTCATCTACTAGTTGGATGAAACCATCGGCCGTGAAACAACAAGCCCATTCCTTGCTGATATGACTCCTGGATCGGATTCTTTCCGTAGCCATTCCTTTAGACCTTGTCAAGTAGATCTTTATATAATGCCATTTGTCCTGACATATCCCTTGGGGAACAATCCATCGACTTGTCCTCACGGTCTCGAACCCGGAAAAGAATATGCCAGATAATTGTGGCTTCCATACAACCATTCTGCGCTTTTAGGAACTTTCAAACTCAGGTTTCCTCGAGCTCCAAGCTGCTTATCCCTCCGATCAGCGATAAGATAAGCCATTGGTGGGGCTGCTTTGACCCCGCCATATTTCTCCCCCGGGATTGTGCTCGAAAGCAAGCTGCATCTTGATTTAAGACTCGTCTTCTGAGGCCAGCGTCTGTATTCAAAGACTATGTCTTGCATTCTATAAGCAGCCAGTCATGCCGGTAAGTTTGGTAATTCTTTCAGCTTTCAATCCTTCGAGTCAGGACTGACAAGACCAGCTCATCGTTGTTACCGGCCTGCCTTCCTCGGGCAAGACCACGCGCGCCCGCCAACTATACGCCTATCTCGAGGAGCGTATTGCATCTCAGCCGAAGTCTCAAATGCCCTCGCAGCCCCAAACACAACATCCCTCTCAGTCGCAACCTCCATCCCAGTCCCAAACCTCGCCGACCCCTCCCCCCCTCTCATCAACCCCTCAATACCGCCTCCACTACATCTCTGACGCGACTCTCTCCATCTCGCGCTCCGTGTATGACCTCTCCCCTGAGAAACTCCCTGCCCACGTGCGCTCGGCCAATGCGTCGGAAAAGGACGCGCGCGCGGCGCTTTACGCGGCAGTCAAGCGCGTGCTGGGGCCGAAGGATATTGTGATATTGGACAGTCTGAATTACATCAAGGGGTGGCGGTATCAGTTGTATTGCGAGGCGAAGAATGCGCGGACGCCGTCGTGTGTATTACAGGTAGGAGGAGGGGTGGAAAAGGCTAGGGAGGTGAATGAAAGGCGGTTGGAGAGGAGGGAAAGGAAGTTGAAGGAGCAAGGAGAGAAGAAGGAGGGAGAGGAGAAGAAGGAAGCGGCCGAGAGTGATGAGGAGCCATATGAACGGTCTAACTGGGAGAATTTGGTCTTCCGGTATGAGGAGCCCAACCCAATGACGCGGTGGGATTCACCTCTGTTCCTCCTCGCTTGGGACGATGACGAGGCGCAGACAAGGCAGGTGTTTGACAAGATCTGGGACGCGATTGCTGGCGAGGGGAGGAAGCCTATCAAACCGAACCAATCGACCGTTCAGCGTGACAAGGATCCTGGAGGGGATTATCTTTATGTGCTGGAGCGAGAAACGCAGGATATTGTAAAGAAGATTTTGGAGAGGCAGGGTGATGAGGGAGGGGGGACAGTTGTGCTGCCGAGGATCAATGGTGGTGGTGCTAATGGTGAGGGAGAGGGTGAGCTTGTGGTTCAGCTGCCGAATAAGAAGGTTGGATTGCCACAGCTGCAGAGGTATAGGAGGGCGTTCGTGGCGTTGAACAGGGGTGGGATTGGACTGGAGTTAGTGGGAAAGTTGGCCGCGGGAAGGATACGGGAGAGCTTTGTTGGGTATTTGAATGATGCGTTTGAGAAGGACGGGTAAGCTAGGCTTGAGCCATGAAGCCTTGAGGTTAAGAACGACTTTGTCTTGAGGGTTGTGGAGTCCGTATTTCGCATTATCTGGCCAGGAGGACACCGGGGCCTGAAAGATGAAAGACCAAATTAACTCTAGTTCCACTGTGAGCTGGCTACCCTCTGAAGGAAGCATGCGAAGAGCAGTCTCCCTAAAGCTATAGACAAAACAACTAGTAGTTCAGATACCCATAATCTTAAACAGTTATACACAATTTTAAACCAATAAACACTACGCTTTGGTTCTATGAGCTGGTCTGTCACTCTCCTTTTTGTCTAGACAATCTCAAGAGGAATGCTAGACGGGTGTTGAACAGGTAGTGGAGAAGGGTTCGATATATGCTGGCCCACGTGGCATTTTAGTGCCTATTAGGAAGCATAGCGAACTGGTGGTATGCCATGTAAAGCGCATGACAACTTTGGTATCTGAGTTTGTCCGCTGGGCTCCCTTTTTGTTCTTCTTACAAAATGACAAAGCTCGGGGATAACCTGGAGAGTTGGCTATCTCTCGGCGATGACGGCATGGTATCGGTGGAACCTCGTGGTCGGCTCGGGAAGCTCTTTATCCTTCCCGAGCGCTGGGGCTTGCCCCCAGTTACCCCTCCATCCCCCGCCGGATCGGGATGCGATAAAGGTGGGGTGAAGGCCCCGGTGCTTGCGGGAGGATATCGAGGTACCCGCTCTCATACTTTTGGGGACGTTATAGTCTAGGTTAAAAGCCACGAACACGTCGGGATCCAATAATAGCCCCTTGTTCAACAAAGTCGTCTTTGGGAAACCTTCTCGGTGTGATTTTAAAATTCATCTGAGCCATTGCTTCCTCTCACCCTCACTTAACAGTCAACACAACACCAGTCTCACAACCATCGCCGCCATAGAATTGTCAAAATGGCATCTGCCTTCACCATCAAAGCAACCATCGCCTCCTTCGGCGGCAAGCTCTTCAAGCTGTCCCACAACTCCGCAACCACCACAACCCCCATGGCCCTGAACCTCTACCTCCCGCCAAAATCCTTCACCACCCCGACCCCCAAAGTCCCCCTCCTGATCTACCTCTCCGGCCTGACCTGCTCCCCCGAGAACTGCTCTGAAAAGGGCTTCTTCCAGCACCGCGCCTCGCAACTCGGCTTGGCTATCCTCTACCCCGACACCTCCCCGCGCGGCCTCAACTACCCCGGCGAGACCGACAGCTGGGACTTTGGCGTCGCGGCCGGGTTCTACCTCGACGCGACCCGCGAGCCGTGGAGCGGCGGCTACAAGATGGAGACATACCTGACCAGCGAGCTCCCCTCTACCTTGTTCAACGACACCGAGTTCGGCAAGTATCTGGACGCTGAAAAGGTCTCCATCACGGGCCACTCGATGGGCGGGCACGGCGCTCTGACGCTGTATTTGCGCCATCCGGAACTGTATAAGAGCGTGAGCGCCTTCGCGCCGATCTCGAACCCGGTGAACTGCCCTTGGGGACAGAAGGCTTTTGCGGGGTACTTGGGGGAGGAGGATAAGGAGGCGTGGAAGGAGCATGATGCGACGGAGTTAATTCGGAAGGGGGTGTGGAAGGGGAAGGGGGATATGAAGGCCCTGGTAGATGTTGGATTGGCAGATGGGTTTTACAAGCAAGGGCAGTTGCTGCCGGAGAATTTGGAGGCTGCGGCGAAGGAGGCGGGTGTGGAAGGGTTGACGGTGCGGTATCATGAGGTGAGTTGGAGCTGTGTCAGAGGATCTATGAAGCAGAGGATGCTGACAGGTTACCACAGGGTTATGACCATTCGTACTACTTCATTTCGACCTTCGCTGCTGAGCATGTCGACCATGCAGCGAAGCATCTGGGGCTGTTGTAAATTGCGGGAGTGTGGATGGAGTGATTTAGGGGAACGTTGAATCAAGGATCTTTGCTCAACTATAGCGATGCGAGGGTCATTGTATGAAAACAAAATGGTATCGCCACTACATTACAACTAATATCCCAATATATAAAAACAGTCCCTTCGCAAGTGACCGAAACGTCAAATTCATAGATTCCCGGCCACAAGCCTATACACCCTTTTAACTCGCCCTCCTATTATCCGTCGGACTCCCAATTCCAAACCCGCCTTCCCGTTCCTGCATCGCCTTGGCCCTCGCCTCAGCTTCCGCCTCACGCTTAATCCGCATATACGCCAACTTCTCAAACCTGCTCAACGCCCGCCACCAATGCTGCCCGGCCTCATGCTCAGCAATGCGCTCGAGCAGGTCGGCGGTACGGAAGCGCACGTCGCGGTCCTTGTGGAACAGGCCCAGCGCCACGTAGAACAGGCCGGCCTGCGACTCGGGCGCGACGCTCAGTAGCAGGCAGATCTCGTCGTATGAGCGCACGTACTTGCATAGCGCGTCGTAGATCTCGCGGCTCTGCTGGGGGGTAAGGCGCTGCGTGCGCAGCCGGTCGTGGAGGTGGGCTAGGTCGAGACCTTTGAGGGGGCGGAGTGTGTAGGATTGGGCGACGTCCTGGGCATAGGGTCAGTTTCCGGGATAAGAAATGAGATGGGGGTGTGGTTTGGACATACCTGGATGTAGCTGTAGTAACTCCTCGTGTTCCTCCACGCCTCAATCCGTGTGACGTTGCCCGCGAGCTCCCTCACCTTGGTCGCCTCGTCGGCCCAGACATAACCATGCCCGTACTGCGCCAGCGTGGCTGCCTCGGGGTCGTCGCTGGTGATGTGCAAGGCACTAGTGCCAAACACAGACTCCTCAAAAGCAGCAGCAATACGAGTAAACTTCTGTATCCATCCTCTCCACTTGGCCCGGATTACGCGCTCGCCGGCACGCGAAGCAATGCTACGCAGAATATCAGCCATGAAGGCCGCATCGCCCGTCAGGTCATTGTTTGCGGCCGCCCAGCCGCCGACCAGGTTCGCATAAGCAGGATTCTGCTGCTGGAAATAGACCAACCCTTCCGTGATGGGTGCTGCTTCGATCTTGCTGCTGATCTTGATCTTGCCGCTGGGCAGGTCACACAGCAAGTCCCACCATTCCGGGTGATGCTCGAAGGTTGGGTTTGTCACGCCAGCGATGAACCCGGGCACCTTGAGCAGATCATCGATCTTGGTCAGATCGGTATAGGGGAAGGCATGGCGTGTGAAGCCCCTAAGGATGCCACCCGAAGCAAGAGCGCATGCAGCGAGCACAGCCTCGGCGACCTCCCCTGATGGCATGTTATGGCCTAGGAAGATGATGCGCTTCTCTGTGAGAAGCGCGTTGACTAGGACAATGATCGGGTGCGTGTTAGGGCCATTGGTCGTCAGATGAGGGTGTAGGGGGAAAGTCTGAGGGTTCTTCGCGTGTGGCTCGGAGAAGTTTTGGATGAGCTTGATCAGGGAAAAGTCTCCCACAGTCTCAGGCATGACGGCCACAGGGACTTTGATCGGGATAGGGATGCCTTTGTACACGACTTTGCTCTCGAACTCGTGGGTGTCTCGAGGGACAGCGTATGCCGAGTGACCCTCGATGTGCTGCTTCGTCCCGGACCGGAAGATGCTGGGCCGTTTTGGTGGCTCCCTGCTGGCATCCAGCGGCTGGTCGGCAAGGTCCTCTCCTTGCTCCTCGGCGATGCGTTCTTGGATCATTTGCTCGAACTTTTCGACGAAGAGATCCTTGTTATCGCTTACTTGGAGGAGGTGTCTCTCGAGGTAGCTGAGCTTCGGCATCAGAGACAGATCCATCTCGTTCACAGCATTGTAGAGCATGGCCAAGGTCTCAGGTACCGGGGCTTTGAAGTACTCTTCCAGGGCAAGGAGTAATAGGGGCTAGAGATGAGGTCAGCCAGAGCTTGCCCGAGGTAAATTCGATGTTGCTAATCACCTTGTATATATGTAGAAAAGGGTGTCTTGTGCATATTGCCATGGCTTTCACTATGGCGCCTCGCTTAACCGTCTTGTCCTGTTTTGTGTTGACAAGGTTGAGCACATAGATCAGCGGTGGTCCCTCGTTTATCTCTGGCTCCGAGTCACTCGAGTCGTCGTCCCAGTCATCATCATCCAACCCGGTACCATCGGCCTCGTCATCGGATTCGTGTATTATGCCCTTGGCCCTATCGCGCCTGCGAGCACGCCGGGCTCGCCTCTCTTCCCTTGCGCGGCGCTCTGCTTCCTCCTCCTCTTGGCTGGGATCCTTGTGCAGGAAGAATATGGTCCAGTCCTGGTTTCTGACGTGAGCCTGGTCCGGAAGCATGAGCTCGGCCAGCATGTGCTCGTCACCCGTGATGGCAACAGGGTACTGATGTTCCATGACCGGGCCGCGGTCGATGTCGAAGGAGGCCACGAGGATGTACTCGACATGGTTCTCCGTCGACCCTCGGGGGTACTGAGAGCGCAGCTTCTTGCGTTTGCGACCGGAAGCATCGTAGCGCCCACGTCGCGAGGCAACCGAGAGCGTGTTATTTTGGTGTGACGAAGAAGCCGTGGAAGGCGTCTTGCTCTTGGCGTTCGTGTCGGACAGATCGGGATCGGAAGCCATGGCGGTGGGACGTGCGATCTGTGACATGTCGGCGCTGGACTGTGAAGGGGATGTTGTCGAGAAGGATCTGCTATGGCTTAAGCTCGGACCATTGGTACGGCTACGAGCACTGAGTGACCGTTTGATCGAAGAGAGCAGCGGCGGGCCCAATGCCATCGTCCTGCGGATGCGCCCGCCAGCCCTGTCACCCTCCTGGCTGCTGTCAAGGGCCGTGTTTACTGTGTATGTATGTGCGTGCGGTTATCAAACGGCTGGGGAGGGACCTCAATGTGCGGGCTGTGTCGTCACTTAGTCGAACAAAGTTGGTGATAACGTGAAGGGTACAGTATATATAAATATATATCCCTCAATGATACCTGTCCGAGTTGCAGGACCATGCGATATCTGATCAGATCGTCAACAGGGACGTTCTCGGGCTACTGCTTGGTCTGAGCAACGCAAGCCCAACAATGTCCTGCAAAGCCTTGCTTTTGTGATGCCCAATGCTTAACGTATCGCAGGATACGATCGAGGTATAGAAAACCAGCCCTGGGGTATCCGGCGCCAAGCGTGGCTAAGATGCCTTTTTTTTCGAGGAGGCACGAGATACCGATACCAACACGACGTAGGACGAAGATCGCGGATGCAAAGGGCGTTTGGGTGCAGCTGCTGTGTCAACGCAGCTGCTGCTGGAAGAACGGATCGCCGATAGGAGTACCGTCGCTGTTCGGCTGTAACCCGAAAGACAGACACAGATGCGAGATTCAAGACACGACCGGTTGTGACCCCCCGTCCAACGGTCAAGGCCACAGTCACGGTGAACGTCGCGATTCCGTGGATGCAGTGGGTGGTCGCTAAAGTTGGCCGGACCCTGGTCGCCTTCTCTTAGGAGTCAGGGGTCTGTTCCAACCCTCTCACCTTCACTGGCAAAGCGGGGTGGGGCAGTCTGCCACCCAAGATCCAATGGTGGGGTTTTGTCTTGGAAGCTGGTGTCTGAACAGAAGCTGGGTCCATCCGCCGCCCCCCCCCTCCCCTTACCCTTGCTCGCGTGCTGTCAGCCGCGGAAGCGAAGCGCTGATTGGCCAGTAAGGACTCTCCTCAGCCCCGCAGCCCCGCAGCCGACAGCAGCAAGCCACGCATCGCGATGCCCTGGTTGGTCGAACGCTGGTTGTCAGGTGCGATTGTTTACTTCGGTCATGGTCTACCAACCTCTCACCACGCACGAAATCACGGAACGTGCAGATGGTAATTCGTAGATGCCCGAGTATCGCTTTTGACCTAGGTCAGCGTTCGGCGTAGTCTCCAGAATCTCCATACAGAATTACGCATCTTATTCATCTTAGTAGAATTCGCAAAAGATTTTGGGGCTGGAAACGCGGTGTCTTACAGTTTCGGGTCTACCTAACTTGGTACTTGTTTACGGGGCAACGATCACCAGCCGACTCCATCCTCATTCGAATCAGCCGAAGACAAGTCAATCGCAGTGGCAACATGGTAATTTGACCCAGAACAAAAATCCACATTAACACGACGAGTTTCTGATGTGGTCGCAGGCTTTCAAACCATCCCCATTGTCATTTTCGACACCAAGATCATCACCATTTCGCCGGCCCCAATCGCCAGCATCCACGGCCCCATTGCGACAAACTACCCCGGGATCATCGTCACCGGTGAAGACGGGAGGGGTCGCCGAGGGAATTGCCCGGTTCAGCAGTCCCGCTGTCACAGCTAGTCCGATTCCCGTCCGGCCGCATCGTGTTTTCGCGCCCACAGTAGAGGACGCTCCGGACTCAGAACCGCCAACCCCGCCCCGGCACGGAACCACTCCCCAGCCGGCGCCAGCGCCCGCACACGCGCAGTCACCGATGCCAGTTCCTGGTCCTGCGCGGTCACCAGCTGCGCGGTCACCAGTCCCGACAGCATCTGGGATTGGAATACCAACGGCAACCAACATTGGACAGGCAAACGCGCTGTCGCAATTGCAGCCGTCGCAAGTGCGGACAATGCGGGAGGCGTTTCAGATCCTCGATCGCGATAGCGACGGTGCTGTGAATAGGGAGGACATAGCCGACATGCTTAACCAGCTAGGTAGGGGAGCATCTCCCCATATGACAGGTTGATCCTGGGTGCTGACCTACGCTGCACAGGCTTGCCGTCAACCCCAGTAGACGTCGCACAATTCTTCCCTCCATCGGGACCCCAAACTATGACGATGGCCATGTTCTTAAATTCCATAGCAACTCCGCTAGCTGCAATGTCCCCGCCATCCGAGCTCATATCAGCCCTCGAAGCATTCGATGACGATGATAGCGGGCAGATTGACGTGGAGGAACTCCGGGATGCTCTGTTACACACGGCTCCAGAGCCGGGTCAGCGGCCATTGACAGCTGCTGATGTTGACAAGGTTATCAGTGGCTTCACCGGCCGTAGAGCCTTTCCCAAGAGCAGCAGCAAGGCGGGGTCTCTTGGCCAGGCCAAGCGGGGTGATGTGTTCAGGTACCAGGATTTCGTCAACATGCTCATTGGTAAGAACGCAGGAGGGGAGCAAGCATCCGAAATGGCCGAGGCTGCATGAAGTATGCGGGAGGGTGGTAGTCAGCATCGTGACCAGCCGTCATCACCAACCAGAACACCGCTGTTGGGATGAGCTGCAGAATCTCACTGTGAGATGAGAGAGCCGGGCCTCAAGATACGGTCGTTTAATGCTCTGGTAATCCTGATGGGCGTCGTTTGCGGAGCTGGGACGGGATCCCCTACCACGACAGGCTGCAGAACAGGACCGGCAGGCATCATGATGACAAGAAATGCATGACGACAGAACTGGACTGGGCTTGCTTGTAGATTTTCGATTTGGCCAGGCAGACAATGGAACCCGAGACAACGGACCTGGGACTTTGAGGGGGCTGGAGGAAGAGTTACCGACCAATGAAGACAGATATGGTTGACCCCATGCAGCTGTGGCCATCAACTGCCGTCACAGGTGATGGGCGGTCCGCGCCTAACGTCGACAGGTGCTGCGCTAGTGTGTGTGCTTGTATGCGCCTGTGTTGATTCTTGGCGCTGCTCGGTAAGGCATGCATTTATCCGAAACTTACCAAATATGGGGCGATACGGTACACATTAGGTAATCCACAAACAGTGCACAGCGCTGCCAACCAAGGTTTGTGTCTTCAAAGCCAGCCGTATTCAAAAGCCGATACGGAGCTCTTGACCGCCATCCGCATTGATACGCTCCCAAAGATCTTCATGTTCATTGTCTGAAAAAAAGCCTTCGTTTTGAAGACAACTGAATGGGACGCCATGGCATGCCTCTTGGGATAACTGACCCACAGAAACTTCGAGAATCGGCAGCCCCAGCCTCCGATCAAAATATCCGATAGTTCAGTATACCCCGATAGAGGCATAAAAGAAGGTTCTCTTAATGTCTATACCGAGGATCCTCGTGCCTGAAGTCAGGCCCCACGACAGGCTCCGGATCCCTCCCGCCTTTCCCGCTGGCGCCGTACAAGGCTCACAGCCCACGAGATCCCCACACTCTGAGGGTGCAAACGCGCCACCGGAGCGCTGGGACATGCTGAGAAAGCTGTGAATCAATGGACAAATGACCTGTGATTTTTTACCCGTCTCCCAGAGGACCCCAGCCTTCTCGATAGCGTGGACAATTTGGGATCAAGAGGGTCTTGGAATCACAAATCAAAACTCACAAAAGAGGATAAAGAAGCCAGCTACCCGACAGCAAAAAGGGCACCAGAACCAAGGGGGATTAGAGGTGATCTGCTTGCCCGGGGGGGGGGGGCGGGGCAGCCGGCACAATCGCTGAGCTTGGCGTGAAAAA
>Ga0065720_1020598_pt1 | contig 13647 bp, 11 predicted proteins | sample Thericmetagenome_FD_59107 | JGI IMG/M metagenome (GOLD analysis project Ga0065720, IMG submission 59107) | Thermophilic microbial communities from the Joint Bioenergy Institute, California, USA of rice/straw/compost enrichment - eDNA_2 v2... | ecosystem: Engineered > Solid waste > Grass >... | reverse complement strand
CGAGAGGCGCGCGCGCTCCAAGCTGGCTCCGGCGAAAACGTATCTCTTGAATATTTTGAGTGACCTGCATGTGTTAGCCACTGTCAACGTAGAAGTCGCTCAAGGAGAGTTTGATAGGGTGAACAGGGAACTTCAGGAGCTCGAGCCCCAGCTAGAGTCAAGCAAGAAGGCGAGAACGGAGATCAACGAGAAGATCGATCTCACCATTGAGGAAACATGCAAGGAAGTCTACGACTACTCTCGCCAGACGATCAGCTCCACGATTTCCAATATTGGCGACAGCAACCTTGGGATCCCGTACCCTGGCCTCTTCGGTGCGTTCCAGTATGCAGACCAGCTTAAGGAGGCAATGCTTGCTCAAATCGCGGCTTCAGTCGTTCACTGCGAGGAGCATGCCCGCACCAAGACCGTCGCTGGTGTCAACATGATCAAGCAACTTGGTCTCCTTCACCTCGGCGACGAGTATGAGAATCTCAACTTCAAGTCCGACGTCATGTTCCAGCACAAGAAGCATGCGCTCGCTCGCCAGGTTGAGATTGCCACTGAGTTCTGGGACTTTGTTGATTGGTCCACTCTCCTCCAGAAAGAAGAGAAGGCCGGTATGGCCATCACCTTGGCTGGTGTGGTCGGGACCGGCGTTATCGGCAGCTACGGGGAGCTGAACATTGCGCTCCGGGTTGCCCAACTGCTTGGCAGTGACAATCTACGCCGTCTCATTATTCCTGGTGCCATTGCAGCTGGTAAGTACCTCGAGAATTTGTTTCTTCACTTTCCGTTTTTCCTTGTACTAACTATGACATTTCAAGTTGTTGCATTTGGTATCTATGTCCTCAAGCAAATTCCTTATTCGCTCCCACACCGACTCAGCAGCAAGATCGCGAGCCAGCTCGAGGCCATGGATTACGTCCACTCCAACAGCTCCAGAATTTCTACCACTGTGCGGAAAGTTCTGCACATCCCTGCCAACTCGCTGCGCGTCGGCCTGCAGCGCTCTGTCGAGCAACTCGACAACCGCCGGGATGCCACGCTCAAGGTGCGCAAGGAGAGCCACGATGCTCTCCGCTTTTTCGGAAACCTCGCCCAGAGGAGCGCAGCCCAGAGGCAGCAGATTGAGATGTTGGATCTCGATGGTCACCCACCTGCAGCCCATGGTTTCCACTGAGTGAGGAGGCGGATGATGATACTGGTTTTTTTGACATAGAGAACTTTGGCCGCATTGGGCATTGGCGTTGTCGGGATATCCAGGGTTTCAAAAAAGGAGGATGGAGGAAATACCAAGTAGGTGCACGAAGCGACTGCTATGAAATGGTGGACACTCGGCTTCTTGGGAGGAGATATCTTCATGAAAATTCCAGGTCCATGTATAAATGGGGGGTCGGTTGTCAAGAGGCAGTACAAATGAGCAGAGTCGCCGAAGACGATGCTGCCCGAGCAGCATTATTTCAGTCGGGATTGCGACACTCCGCTCGTTAGTTATTTTCTCCTTATTTATGTCATTGTATGATCCGTTGCTCTTAGAAGGCGTACAATAGGTATTTGTCATAGCATGATGCTTTGTTCAGTGCGTGTTATGCCGTCCACAGAACTCTCCTAAGCCGTTCTTTTTCAGCATCTCCTCCAAAAATGACGTCTATGCCCCTTCTGACAAGATCACAGATTTCCTGCCGACTAAGTCCGAAATGCTGGGAAACAAGGGCATATTCGTTGGATAAAGGGCTTCCAAATACACCCACATCATCTGTCTGTATCAACCCCCCCCCCGGCCGTCAGTACCAGTTTTCTGGATCGTGTATTCCAAAAGAAGGTGCCAGGTCACTTACGCTCAGAACTACCACAGTTTCAGAGACCTTCCACCATTCTCCAAAATGACTGTTTACACTGTTGTTAGCTTGCCTACATCAGGAAGATAAGCATCAAATGAACTTGACATACTGTCCCTCAAACCCGCCTGAGACCATGCCCGCGTGCACATTGCAGCTCAGACATAACTCTAACCCAAGTCCTCCCTTTTTTTTGATCTCTTGCTTCATCGTATCGCTCACACAAATGACGTGCCCCAGTCGGTCCGGCTGCCACGATAGAAGCAACTGCAGCTCAGCATCCGTACCACTGCACTCGGCCTCAGCAAAATGAACCGTTACCCCGAGGCCCAGGGCGCGCGCCTTCTGGAAGACTGGCGTGAAGGCTGATAGGGAGGAGATGCTGCCGGCGGCCGGGTCGCCACACAGGTCAATGCCTACGACACCTTTTCCAAGGAAGCGGGTAGCCAAGGAAAGAACTTCATAGGCCTGCTCAAGGGTGTTACGGCGGTCGACCTGGTTGCAGAGGGAAACAGGTTAGCGTTGTGCCTGGCTGCTTGAGTATGGCTGATAGGCATACAGAAAGGATAAGCTTTGTCCTGAGCTTTGGCTCCGGTTTGTCTAATTGCTCTCGTTCGTGTTCGGCAATGGCATCGAGAATAGTTTGAATGTAGCCTTCCTTCGTAAGACCGGCCGCGGGCATAGCTCGCGGAGTGGTCCGCAGCTCCAAGTAAACTACACCATCACGAGCAAAGTCTCGAAGCACTGACAGGGTCGTATAGCGCAAACTGGCGACATCGTTGACGAGATGGTAAATGTAAGATGAGAAAAGGGGAAAGAAACTGTTTGAGAGACCGGAACTTTGCGTTAGGACAACCAGCATTTACCCACGGAATACTCATCATCTTGCAACATTATTTGTATCTCTCTTGCCCAATGCTAATATCTTTTTCCTTTTTGATTCAGGGGCGAGATGATATGTGAGTACCGGCTGCAATACTCACGTTTTTAAGTCGTAGTCATGTTTCCCCGGAGGCATCTCAATCAAGGGGTCCTGCAAATCTGTCTCCCCTGCGGCTTTCTTCATTAGCCAGACTTCATGAAGGCATTCTCTGCTGATACTGCCGCTAAGGTGGGCATGAAGCTATAAGGCTAATATGTCAGTGTGTCCAACCCATTGCAGGGAGTGAATGTGAACCAATGATGTACCTCTATTTTAGGCAGTGCTTTGAAATCAAGGACGTTCTGATCAGGCCGTGTCATTTTTGAAACATCAGGCATCACTGGTTGTTCTAACAATATCACACGCTCTCGCAAGCCACAGTTGGTGGTGAAGCGATGAGGGGGTGCAAACACTTTTGTAGGTGGACAGTCGGAGGTGAGAGACACTCATATTTTTGTCGGGCTCCGTTGGCTTCCACAACAGCAGGCTAGCATCGGCGGAGACGTCCTGAGCCGGTTCGGCTGGTGCCGAAAGTCATGGCTGGGAGAGGTACACAGGAAGTCCAGACGAGCTTTTCAAGATGTCGAACCCCACTTGAGATATACGGAGCACATGTCTACCTAGCCTCCCGCATGTTTGGGACAATGTCTCGGGTACCCGTGATATAAGAGACTTAAGGTATTTACGGCTTGCCTGGAGCCAAAAAGGAGGACAAGTTGGCTATGTAATGCTCCATTATTGTGCTGTAGTGCTCACATTCAGACCAGCTTGCCCAGATGCACAACACGGGACTTCTTATGGACCCCTTTCTCTCCTGCGACCTCACAGAAATAGCGAGCGGCAGCGCCCTGAATATGCATTTCTTTAAGTACTCCGTATAGTTGAAGATCTTGAAACCCCGAGATCTCTGCCAGCTTCCGGCACAGCATCTTTGTGGTGCGGACCGAGGGGTATCTTGGCACGTCTCGCTGCCGAGATCGTCTTGCACGGGTCAAGCGCCGAGGATGCAGCCAGTTGTTTGCCCGATGAAGCTGTCCCACGGGTCAGGTCCCCGGGCGGGATGACCCTGCCCAAATGTGCCGCAAACACGCAGATGGGGAAATGGAAGTATGCAACGGCAGCAACTGCATCTCCCTGATGGTGGTGCTTGACTTTCCACAGGATGGCTGTTAGATGGTTGACGATGCGAACCATGCAAACTAGCGCTGTCGTTAATATTTTCTGATTATTTTTTCTTCATCGCTCCCTTCACCTGTCGGCCTCGTACGAGCAATCCTCAGGGGCATCCTGGGATTCTGGGATCGAGGAATGGCAAAATACTGGAAATCCCCTCTGCTCGGTGGATCGGCGATAGGGCGAAGGTGCAGCGAGCAAGCAAGAAGGCTGCTCTGGGCCCTGGCGGGCCCTTCAAGGAGGCACTGGGGAGCTTCCAGGTTGCCGTTTGTGCAAAGGTCTTGGCACCGATAGAAGTGGATGTAGCGGTGGTCCGTGCACCCACTAGCGAGCTAACGTTAATGTCCGGCTGCAGGAGGCGTGCCTGAATCTTGGCCAGTGGCCGATGCTCCTTGGAGGTTTACTCGCACCTCACCTGCTTAATATCCTTGTCGCTCGTTCGATCCGCCGCTCCACAGACCTGGCCTGCCCAGTCGGCACCTCAATCAACCTGGGTTCTCTGCGAGTGTGCACCCATCAGCAACGCGAGGCATCTGCACAGCAGAAATCGGGGTTCGCGATCGCAGCGCGTTTCCCCGCCAATTGACAGTAAAACCAGCGGTCTGAGCCTGGCCAAATCCACAGCACCTGAAGCCTCGAACCCCAGATCGCGCCGTTCTTGAGCTAGGCACAACGAGGTGAGCTGCTGACGATCCAAGCCTCCAAGAAGAAGACCGGGAGTCCAAGGTCGCCCTGCACCTTGCACGCTCGCCCGGCGCACTGGTTGCAAACTCAGAAGCACCCCAGCCATCGAACCCCCATCAATCCATTCCCAAATCAGGCAGGGCAGGGGTCGAATAAATCGCAAATCTGCCCGGTCTCCCGTCGCCCAGCCGAGCTGGTTTTGCTTAACCGTCCGCACCCGCAGCACCGCATCTTTTTTTTTTTTTTTTCCCTCGCTCGCCTTCCTACCATCCGGATTCTTCAATTTTCCCCTTTTTTTTTTTTTTTACGTCCGCGACCTGCGGCTTGTAACCTGCGCGCAGCTGTACAACCTCGATCCGGGACACGGGATCGGTCGCGTTTCAATCTCGAGAGGCACCTGGAGACCGTCGACACGACTTGATTCGACCATTCTGCCCGGGCCCGCAGCGCTTTAACCTAGCAAAATCGCCTCCCCCCAAAACCCCGGCTCGCTCGCCTCCCCCCTCTCCACTCCGCGCCCCGACCGTCATTTCACTGCAGCACCTGTCCTGACCAGGCCAGCTGTTTTACTGGTCGGCGCCCGCACCCCTGGAGCTCGCTTTCTTCCACACAGCATCTCAACGACCCAGACCTCCTCCAGCGATCGCCTCAGCGTCCCCATCTCGATCATCGCCGTCGCCGACGAAACAGGCTTCTCATCCGCCAATTCCCATCCAATTCGATCACGTTGAGGCGCTTTAATTCTACCGATATGGATCCAAGCCGGTCGAGCGACGTTTCGCCTGAGGCGATGCAGGCCCGCATCCAGCAGGCGCGTCGCGAGGCTGAGACGCTCAAGGACAGGATCAAGAGGAAAAAGGAGGAGCTCGCCGATACAACACGTGAGTCTTTCCGACAGCATCGTCGTTGCAATTTTTGGCCTTTTTGGGATTGCCTGCCAGCTAACGCGTCTGGATGTGTGGACAGTCCGCGCTGTCGCCGCGCAGGCGCATGAACCGATTCCAAAGAATCAGTTGATGAGGGCCAAGAGAACGCTGAAGGGCCACCTTGCAAAGATTTATGCGATGCACTGGTCGACCGACCGGAGACACCTCGTTTCGGCCTCACAAGACGGCAAGCTGATCATCTGGGATGCTTACACAACAAATAAGGTCCATGCAATTCCTCTCCGGTCCTCATGGGTCATGACTTGCGCTTATGCCCCGAGCGGCAACTATGTCGCCTGCGGTGGTCTCGATAATATCTGCTCCATCTACAACCTTAATCAGAACCGCGACGGGCCCACAAAGGTTGCCCGTGAGCTCTCTGGCCACGCCGGTTATCTATCGTGCTGCCGCTTCATCAACGACCGCAGCATCATCACCTCGTCCGGTGATATGACCTGCATGAAGTGGGATATCGAAACCGGCACCAAGGTGGTTGAGTTCGCCGACCATCTTGGAGATGTCATGAGCATCAGCCTCAACCCAACGAACCAAAACACTTTTATCTCCGGTGCTTGCGATGCTTTCGCCAAGCTCTGGGACATTCGCGCCGGCAAGGCCGTCCAGACGTTCGCCGGGCATGAGTCCGACATTAATGCCATCCAATTCTTCCCCGACGGACACTCCTTTGTTACAGGATCCGACGATGCTACCTGCCGGCTCTTTGATATCCGTGCAGACAGGGAGCTGAACTTTTATGGGGTAAGCAATAACAAGTCCCGATGTTTTAAATTTTTTTTGGGGGGGTTCCTTGTCTGACTCATCTATTTCTAGTCGGAATCGATCCTCTGTGGTATTACCTCGGTCGCCACATCTGTTTCCGGGCGGCTGCTGTTCGCTGGTTATGATGACTTTGAGTGCAAGGTGAGTTGATTCCTGCGTCGCGCTTTGCCCACGCTGGTGTGCCACATCATTGATACTGATTTCGATTGCCTCGTACAGGTCTGGGACGTTACCCGTGGCGAGAAGGTTGGCTCACTTGTGGGCCACGAAAACCGCGTCAGCTGCTTGGGTGTGTCAAACGATGCTATAAGCTTGTGCACTGGTTCCTGGGACGCTTTTGTAAGTTTCTTTTGCCAAATGAACTGCCGGGCCATCGCTAACTCTCACATAGCTCAAGGTCTGGGCCTATTAGGTCCCCTTATATATGCTGATACGACCATTGACCTTGACCTCTGGATACCCGGCCCCATTTCGCGTCTTGGGTGGAGCTCCCTCTTTGATTATTCTGTTTCCGTTTCTTTACTACTTCCGGTTCTTACTCTTTATTTTCTTCGCCCTCTGTCCATCTGTGCCTCCAGTAAGGGCGTTATTAGCTTTACCTTGGCTGTATCATAGTTTTCCCCCCAAAATATTGTCCATTTTAATGTCATCTGGCTGTGCTGTCCCGGTTTGGATTCCACATGTTTTCTTTTTTCAGCCTTGTGGGGCGGCCAGGTTCAGCGTTGTGGACTTGAGACACATGCTGGTCACAAGATGAAGCGGGCGGGAAGCTTGACGATTGTTCTTTTCCCTTGGACTGGCAAATGAATGGCAGTTCAGTATTAAGAGAGCGCGCGGTGCTTTGGTGGGGAAGAGGGGCTAACAATGGCTTCGGTTCGGCGCGGTTGTTGTTGGTACTGATGATGGGAGGTTTTGACATTGGTTTTGGCGAGGAGGATGGGCTGTGTGACGGCAAACATCACTCATATCTTCTATGAACGATGCCCCATTCTTTGGTGTTGTTAGGCAGTCTCTTTGAGATACTAGAATAAGAAATATCCTGTGTTTCTGATCATGGTAGATAATTCTCCTATTGTGTTGCATTAGCACAAGCGTGACTTAGTTTCTATAGCTGGGTGGACTACGGATTGTGGATTTGAAGCATAAGTACATTCTGGAATGAGAGATCCCAGTCCTCGTGAAGCCTGGTTGTTACTACTGGCAGCTTTCGTCTCTTGGCACATGCCAGGCGAGGGACGTCTCTACTGTACCAGGCCGCTTTAGTGGACGAAATAGATACAATGTTGTTTGAAAGGTCCAAGGCGTTGTAGAATTACCCATAAAGTACGTTGTTGCAATTCCAGATTGTTGAGTTTCTTGCTGCTTCTTTCGAGTAGGCTCTCAACGATACAGTGCAGCGTCGCCAAAATGTTGAGGGAAGGATCGCTTAAAGAAGTTCGTGGTTGCAATTAAAGATCAATGACTTACTTCTATAGAATATTGTATTGTTGGATTCGCTTTCTTCCTAAGTCCAGCAAGGTAACTATTTGAAAGTTGGTTTAAACAGTGGGATGAACATGAACATTGGTTGAAACAGGGATGCCACAAATGTTAAAGGGAGACACATGTAGCTCCTGTCATCACCAAAAGGAGGTTATGGAGATTTTGGTATCATTGGATGACTTATCGGTGAACCCAGTAGCGATATTGGCTAATCGAAGATTCAAAGTGAGCTGTTTGCCACAAAGGCCCTAAGCTCTTTGCCCGCAATGCTCTCATACTGGAGTAACGACAAGAAAACACGTTTGATGGGATCGCTCCTTGTAGATATTGTTCAATGCAAAAAAAAAAAAAAAAAGTTCTTAACAATTTTCGGAAGACTCGTATAGTTTAATTCACAAAATGACTTTGATGGCTTTGATGACACGGAAGTCGCCGGTGGTTTGAAAAATCTGCACCATGTGCTCCTACCGAGACTACTGTAGGTGGTCTGATGGAAGGCTTCTGGAATACGTGAAAAACTCCTTAGCTTTATGCAGAGAGTTGCTCGGTAATGGTCTGAAGGTTACACCAATAGGATGTCATAAAAGAAGCTGTTCAGAAACAAAAAGGCTTCTTGGCATGTCAGGGGCGGGCAAAACATTGTTTGAAATGCAATAGTTGCTGGTGATCGCCAATATCATGAATTAAACAGGATGAAACAGTTGGCAAGGACAGAGAGCCGTAACATAAGATAGCAGACACGTTATACTGATTTCAAGCAAACCTCATTCTGTACCTCCGAAGGTTCATTCCGTGTGTATGCAGAAAAAGCACATAGGATATCGAATTGTATCATTCCGAAGGTTATGGTATGCTAACAGCCTAGCTATGCCAGGAAATGAAGAAAGGCTGCCTGTAGGCACATGCATAGAGTAGGCTCATAATCAATGAAGGCAATCTCCTAGGAGAAAGATAAGCTCGACTTACTGAGTGCTTGAACTTCACACTAAATCGCCTCTTGATGTGGACAAACGGTCTTGAGGAGGCTTTAGATGACTCAACATACGGAACAGTTTTCGTCCAAATTCCCCTTCGCCACATAGATGGGCGCAGATCATGCTTCCATGACTTCTCTCCGCGAGCAATATGTCTTTTAGTGATATGTCCAAGACTCTGGAATGCGAAAAGCGACAGAACGCTATTTGTTAGCCACTGTCTGGATGTGTCGTGTAGTTCCCGGCCATTGTCAAGTGCTTGGGATGAAAAGAGATCCACTAGCGGGCGCCAGCAGCCGGTAACCCTTGTCCACACTATCCCCCCATTATCCGCGGCTCTTTAACCCCTGTGCTCCAGTAGGCAAACCCCTCCTTCGCAGGGGCAACTGGTCACTTGCACGTTCTCGCGTACCATATCCTTGGCGACCAATGAAAAGCTCAATGTGCTGACACGAATCTTCCTCTGCATTTGAGAAGAACAGAATCATCCGTCAAGTACTCGATCTCCGTGGTTTGCAAAGTCTGACGAACCTATGACAACTTTGGTGACTCGGACTCCCTGTCGCCTTCGCATTGTTCCGAGGCCGCTCTGATCCCTGTCCACCACGCGCCATCTGTCTGGGGTTTGCAACTTTCCTCCTTCCAACCTCACCAACTTCTTTTGCCGCTACAGATCCCGCTTCAGGCCCCACGTCGTCCGTCTTTCCATTGCCCTAACTTACCATCAACACACTTTACCATCCCGCATCATATCTAAAGCACATGATTTTGTCGATTGTTCGTCAGGTTGGGTTCGAGACTTTTGGTTGGAGGCACTTGACAAGCTGTTCCCGCCAATAAAGAGAGAGATACGGCAGTCTCGACTCCAGCACACCGGCAACCACAATTCGGCCAGGCTTCCATCACTAACGTCACATTCAACCACACCTCCTGAAACCTTCTGACGCATTTCCCAGGGGAAAGGAAAAAAGCTGCTGTGCCCATCTTTTTGGAGTGCTGAGTTCTACGGCAGACCATTGGATTGCACAGTCGTACTACACGTGTGTTGTGCGTACACTTTTCGACACGACTTGGCTTTCGTCCTATCCGCTGCCCGTTCTTCGCCGCCGCCTTGGTCACCCTTCGTAGACACCCGACTCTCAAAATATTTATCCTTGAACCACCAGGCACTTTAATCGAACCCCAGATCCTGCAGAGCATCCTGCCTTGCTTACCTTGTCCCGGGATCGCCGCGTGCCTTGCTCCAGGGCCCGCTCCTACACTGTGTCACCCTACCTCCTGCCCCCCTACCTTCCAGTTCGTGTCTCGGAATACGCAGGGACACCTGCTGTGCTTACATAAATCACCGCTACCCATCCGCTCGACAGTTTTTTGGCTTTCAAGATGGCTCTGAATCTTACCCCAGCCCAGGAGGAGTTTCAACTCTTTCTGGAGAAGAACAATCGCTCTGAGCTTGATAAGTATCACCCGGAGGACCGCGAGGATATCATTCGGGAGCGTGAGGAGGAGAGTCAGGACGAGGAAGACGAGTACCGCCAGAAACAGATCGAGGCCGCCATGAGGATGCCGACTCTGGATCATCGCAACGAGATTAGGCTTCCGCCGCCTTCATTTGACCATGGGCGTACCACAGGTGTCAAGGGCGTCATCGCTGATGCCCGGGCCTACGAGGCGGCCCGCCGCAGCAGATGGAAGGAGAAGGTCCGCGCTGCGCGACGCAGTGTATTTAGCCTCGACAGAGGAAGTAGCCGACGAGACCGGGTCACAAGTAGCGATGAGGATGAGGACAGCGACCCAGGTCATACGCTCACTGCTGACGACTTGGATGAGGACGAGTTTATGCGGCAATGGCGTGAGACCCGCAGACGCGAGCTCGAGCAGGAGAGCAGAAACCCCATTCGCAATAGGAGGACGAGCCCGAGTGTCAGAATGTATGGCCGTTTTGATCACGTTGATGCCTTGGGCTATCTGGATGCGATAGAGAAGGTATCCAGGGAAACTGTGGTGGTCGTGTTTGTCTATGACCATGAGGTTAGTTTCCATGTTCCCTTTAGTACTGATATTTCATTGTTCTATGTGCTAACTGACGAAAAAAGTGCGACGTTTCGGCGATGATTGAAGCTGCCTTATCTCCATTAGTCCGCGCCTACCCTGCTGTTCACTTCGTCAAGGTCCATTATTTGGACCTCGAGTTTGAGCCGGCAGGTGTACCGGCCATTCTTGCATATCGCAACCAGGGCGATCTCTTTGTCAACTTGACTGGCATCCTGGAGCTGATTCCTGACGAGGACGAGTTTGACACCGATGCGCTCAAGAAGCTCTTCATTGAGAAGGGGATTTTGTGATCGGTTTAGACATAATCTTTTCATGTGTTCTACCGCTTCATTTTTTTTTTTCACTTTTTTGGGCCAGGTTCAGAGATGCGATGGCATGGTTAGGTGCGATACTATCTCCGAGGGTTTCTGGGTTCTTAATGACCATCCCATGGCAAGCTGGATGACAAGGCAGGGAATACAATGGTTAGAGACGTTGTTTGCAGGATTGTGTGGGATGTGAAATGCGCATGCTGAGATACCACGAATACAGGGAATTTGGTATGAACAGTTACTCCGGGATTTCTTATACATTTGCTTCTATCCTGATTATGGCAAATCAAAGCTTTGTGCTTCATTTCCATCGGGTGAGACCGTTGACGAGGCCTCTCTGTGATTAGTTGTTCATTTCAATGAGAGTACAACACCTGCCCTGCTACCTATATGCTATGGCTTAATGAACTGGTTGTTTGGATGCTGACAGGCCCGTTAAGGAAGTAGATTTGGGAAGGCTTCAGAAAACTTTTGAAATGAGTCTTACTATGCAATACAGAAGAGCTGCTTGTGTAAAGTCCAGAGAACTTTGATACATGCCTTGGAGGTGTACTTTTGTCTTTGATCGGGGACCACGTGATTTCGGACAAAGAGCAGCCATTCCTATCTCGAGAAGTGAAACAGGCAGGAGCAGCAGCGTGCGTGCAGCAAGCAAACATTGTAGCGTGCTACCTATTACTCTGTGGTACAGCCCTCAAGCTATAGGTCTGGTCGGGTTATCATGGTTCACATACGTACCTTAACTATCTGGCGATGATCCATCATGTTTTTACCAAGTTGTGACTTCAAGATTCATGTCTTTTTAACTTGTATCATTATAAACCAGATAGAGTGATCGCATTTCCTAGATCTGACTTCTGAGGATTACTTCAGAGACCAGAAAGTCTCGTTGACTGTTAGAAGTGATGACGATCGTAATGTAGAAAAAGGACCTATCAAAAGGCAGGACCCGCAGTGACTTCCTAGGGACGTGACTAGGACCCTGGCTCACATCTTATCATTCTACAGCAAATACATCAAAACATATTTTTTAGGCGAATTTTACTTTCTATAATAAAGCTTTGCTATATCTAAGGTACAAGATCCATATTATACATATCATCTTGTTATGGCCCAGGTGCGGGCCAGCAGCTGTCCCGCATTGGTGGCAAGGGGACCAATGAGGAGGCTTTAAGTGGGATCAATGAGCGGACCAATCAAAATAGGAAATGACTGTCGTCGCCAAGAGTCGCCAAAAATTGACCTCAGCCCTCGACTATAATCTGAACTTGTCTGGCGACATTGCCGTAACCAGCAAGGCCAATAGGTGTGGAAACCTGGAGCTAAGCACAATGGCCAATGGAATGCAGGAAGATGGTTCACCAAGGCTTAACAGCCAAAGAAAATAGTGAAAACGCTTAGCAATGGAAGGACTCTGGGTGTTACGGATTAGCAGCCGCTCCGCAACAGTGGAGTAAGAACCAATAGAGAAGCACTGAGTGGGATCTGGAGACGGACCAATCACAGGCAGGGAAAGATAATTGACGCGACGAACCACCGATAATCGACCTCTACCCTCAATGATAATCGTGAACTTTGGTTGACGATAGTCTGAATGGCAGAGCAGGCATACCACCGACTCTCGAATATAAATATGCAATAGAATTGTCCATCCCCAGAAACAATGATGAGGACTCCTCAGTCAGCAATAGAAACAGTTGTCAACCAACAACTGGGGACCGCAGTAAGCCACATACGATAATACTGTGTGAGGACCCTAATCCCTCTGGTTCTACAACCTGGTCACTACCTTCAAAGCCATGTCAGGAGGTTGTGGAATCGTCACACTGGGTATATAGGGCACATAGATTCCCTGACGACGTTTGGATATAAACATGTATATAGAATTACCCACGCCCAGGATTAGGATGAGGACTTCCTCAGTCAGCAATAGAACTAGCTGTCAACCAACAACTGGTAACTGCGGTAAGCCACGTATACTACTGTGTGAGGACCCCAGTCCCTCAGGTTCTACAACCCGGCCACTACCTTCAAAGCCATCTCAGGAGGTTGTGGGATTGTCACTGCTTCCCTTCCCGATTGGCTATACCTTAGAGTGACTGCTAGTTCGCATCCAGATTGAACTAATAAATGAGTATGATATCTCGTTTTTGTCTACTTTGTTTTACAAAGCTATTAAGAGATATATACTTAGAGAGTCTACTTTCAGGTTTACACCCTTTTTTTTATAAATGGGGTGCCTAAGAGCGGCTGCTACTTGCTGAGCCTACTGATAGGCTTTCTTCATTAAGAAGAAGCCCGACCCCATCAATCTCTTTCCAATCCCCATGGCGCGAGAGAGTGGGGGGGAGCTCTTGGATCCAGGCGCACCACCGGTCAGGGTTCGGTGACGCTTTCCATTGGTTGTTGGGGCGAGCTAACCGCCTGCCGCAACAGCTGCATGCCAGCGCAACCGCAGGCAGGGCCTACGAAATCTCGGCCCAGGGCAGGCCACACCTCACGAGTCAACCCCCCCCCCCC
>Ga0065720_1020592_pt1 | contig 13649 bp, 11 predicted proteins | sample Thericmetagenome_FD_59107 | JGI IMG/M metagenome (GOLD analysis project Ga0065720, IMG submission 59107) | Thermophilic microbial communities from the Joint Bioenergy Institute, California, USA of rice/straw/compost enrichment - eDNA_2 v2... | ecosystem: Engineered > Solid waste > Grass >... | reverse complement strand
AAAAAAAAAAACGCCGTCTACGACATCGTTCCCGTGTTCATACTCGTCGTTAATACCATCGTCGGGATCATCCTATGAGTCGACCTCCATGCCTTCGCCCTCGGCGCCCCTTTCGTCAGACACGCTCTCTATCCACTCTGCCACATCCTGACCATCGTAGACCCGGAATGGCTCAATCTTTGCCGCAGCACCGTCCTCTCCTTGCTCCTTAATGCCGACCACGCCGACACTGGTGTTGTCGATAGTCAGCTCACGGTCCTGGACCAAGCTCTCCTTAAGGGCGCGTAGGCCATGACGAATCAGCTCGTCGCGGCTGCAGTCGGCGAACTTGTCCAGGTGCTTCTCCAAGTAAGTACGGGCCATCTGGCTGCGGGCGCCTATGGCGAAGGCGATCATCTCCTCGGTCATGCCGGACGGCTGGAACTCGAACAGGTGCGGGCCGTGCTCGTCGACGCCGGCGATCAGCAAGCCCACACCGTAGGGGCGCTTTCCGTAGTGCTGGGTGTTGATCTGAGCCTTAGACCCGATCAGATCGACCAGGGTCCGCACGGGCATGCTGCGGCCGTAGGTCAGGCGGTGGCCCAGGCATTGCTGCTTCATGAAATTGGAGAGCACACGCGCATCCGATGTGAGGCCTGCAATGGCGATTCCGACATGCTCGTCGATGGGGAAGAGCTTTTTTTGGTAGGACGAGAGTTCTTCGGCATTGCGCTGGTTTGGGGTTCTGGGTCAGCGGGTGTCTATGCGATCGAGGGTTGGGTTGAGGAGGGGCAAGGAGGGGCAGCAGGCACCTTGATCGCGACCAGCACGGCGTGTGTCTTGCTTGCGATGCCTACCACGACGGAGCCCTGCTTTACTGCCTCGGCCGCATATTCGACTTGGAATATCCGCCCTTGCGGGGAGCTTTGCCGGGGGGTTAGCGAAAACGGAGAGAATGAACGCCCTAGGCAAGGCAGAGCTTACAATGTGACTGAGTCGTTGTCGTAGTTGTTCCTGAACATGGCGAACTAGAAACCGTGCTAATTCGGGTATACTCCGGTCTTTCGGTCAACAGTGGCGCAATCAATTGCGATTCTGGAGAGGGGATCTGGAGGCAGGAGGGTCAGACGTGGTGTTCAAGATGTTTTTGTTGGAGAGTCGGTGTTGAAGTTGGATGACAGCTCTGTCCCACTGTGACCGTGCCAGGCAGCTCCAAGCTGCGTCGCCTGGCCGCCGCCCAGCGCAGGGCCGCTGGACCACTAGGATGTTAGGCCGGGGCCGTGGGCTGCCCTGGGGTACGTACCGCGATGCCTAGCCCGCGCTAAACCAATCAAAGATTGGCGCAACGACCCAGTCGACAGGGACCCGCCAAGGCTGACGCTGCGGGTTGCGTGCTCGACCCACTAGCAGTCGCATGCCGCTGCCCGCCAGCAACAGCTCCGAGCTGCAACTCCAACCTTCACCACCCTTCCCGTCCACCCTGTGCACTTTGCAGCATACGCCGGCGTCGACATCGCGAAGCTGACAACCATCCACAGACGAAAACTCGATCGCGCCGGCGCAATCATTTACGAGACACGAAGCGACGAGTCATAGACCGAACGAACGGAAGACACTATCATTCTGACTAAGCTGGTTTGGGCGAACACCCCGCATTATCACCACCCTTGTTGTCCTTAGCCACCGTTGGCTTCAACCAACCGCCGTATCATTACGATCGCCTACGGGAAAAATATCTGAGTTTCAAAAGAAAAAATATCATTCTATTATTACAAATACGCAACATAGACCGCAATCATGCCGCAAGCAGGCCTCAAAACCATCATCTCCCTCTCCTTCGTCCTCGCCATCGGCTTCCTGCTCGTCATCCTCTCGTGCGCCCTCTGGAAGGCCTACTACCCACTGCTCGTTGTCGCCACGTATGTACTGGCGCCCGTACCGAACTGGATCTGCGGCCACTGCGCCAACCCGGATGACTTTGTTGAGAGCTCTGGCGCCGCGGTGCTTGACCTGGGAAGGTTTTGCACGGGGTTCCTGGTTGTGATGGGTGTTGGTATGTTTCGAGTCTACCCTGTTCTTGGAATGGCGGATTTTGGACACTAACGGCTTACATTACAGCCCTCCCCGTACTGCTCTGCCACTCTGGACTCATCTCCACACCGGCCATGATCATGTCCATTATCGGCGGCTTGCTCATCTACGGCACTATCATCAGTTTTGCAATGTTTTTCCAGGAAGACCAGGATTTTTAGCAGCCTGCACTGAAGCATGAAGGAAATATTTTATCATCATCAGCTGGTCCCATGAGTCTTTTTTGGCGGACGGTGTTTTTTTACTACTTATTCTCCTGTTTGGTGGTGTACTATGTGTATACATGGCTCCATTCCGGACGTATGACGCATGACGGGAGGGTAATGCCTAGACGGACGGACGGGCAAGCGGATGGTACTTAATGCTTTGGGGGGGTCTGTCTAGGCTGTGTTTGGACTCTTTGGACACGAGCAGGGAATGTTAAGGGCATGCCGCAGGTTCCATCTCTATCTTTATATGTCCGATATCCCGGGTTCTATTATGATGCCGTACTCTCTGTCTAGGATGCGTTGAGACCCTGTTTCCCCAGACTCCATTATGCAATCCAAATCGATGGCAGCCAGAACGCCGGACACGTTGAGTGTCTACCAATCCATCTGACCCCCTTCAAACCCAGTAAATGTGTGGATATGAATATCCCAAATCACCTTGCTTCACCAAAGACCCGCAATGGCCCAGCAAGCTTAGTAAACATTTCCTCCCTCTCTCCCTCAGGCGTACTGAGTGCTGTAACAGCACCACCAGCTCCTATCCTCCACACTTCATGTACCACTTCCTCCTCCCCAACCTTCACAACCACGTTCTCATCCTCCCACCGGAACAAACTCCGAATCGTCACGCTCCAATCGCCCCTCCCCGTCGCACACATGTACCCAACAACACCAGAGTACAAACTCCTCTCCAGATGCCCTTCGATCTGCTTCAGCAACTCACAACTCCTCTTCTTCGGCGCCCCCGTCATGCTCCCAGGAGGTAAGCTCGCAGCCAGCACATCCAGCCCTGTATACCCACCCCTCTTAACATCCAACTGCCCTTCCACAACGGTTATCATCTGAAACACGCTCTGGTACTCCTCGACCTTCATCAACTCGGGCACGCTCACTCTGCCAGCGCCGCAGACACCGTGAAGATCGTGCCGTACCAGGTCGACAATCATCAAGTTCTCTGCCATCTCCTTCGGCACGTGCAGGATACGCTCCGCATCGGCTAGAGTGGCACACGTATCGGGACACTTCCGAACTGTGCCTTTCATCGGCCTCATCGAGCAGAGCCCGGACCGGGAGTAAGTCAGGAAGCGCTCGGGGGAAGCGCTGACGAGGGTTGCGGCGCCCAAACGGAGGTAGGATGCGAAGGGGGCAGGTTGACGGGCCCGGAGGTGTTTGAAAAGGATCCAGGATGATGATGAATAAGGCTGCTTTGGGATAGTTTTGGGGTTTGTTGATACTGTTAAGGGTCTGTCGCTCAGAGGACGGGTGATTGTTGTTTGGTCGGTGAGGCAGAGCTCGTAGGACTCGCCGGCGGCAATGTACTCTTGGCAGATGCGGACTTTTTCTTCGTATTCCTTTGTACGGGGGGTCTGGATCGTGGTGCTCCAGGGCTGGGGTCGCTGTTTCTGTTGATAGCCCTCTTTGAGTGAGGACCTCGGGCGGGTGTTTTCCAGGGAAAGGAGCTTCTCTACTGTCCCGTCAAGCCAATTGTCTGTATCGTTATCACCACGGCCCTGGAGATGTTGGATATGGATAAGCCCGAGGGTGTGGTCGACGACAACGCTCTTGGTAACCCAGGTCAGGCACACATCCGGCCGATGGTGCTTACGAAACTCGTCTAGGGCTACATTAATGTCGGCCAGACCCTGCTCGTACGTGATGTAGCCCATAAAACCTCCCACAAATGGTGTACTCTCCTCAGCGGCGACCTCATCGCCATGGATGCTCCTCTGCTCATGGAAAGCGGCCAGAAACCCCCAAATCCCTCCAAACTTCGCAAGAGGGACCCTCTCCCTCCTGTCACCAGCGGTATTTCCCCTGAGAGCACCTGTCCTGACTATCGCGGAGTCATCGCCCGTATGATACTCAATCCTAACAGCTTCACCAAGGCAGGTAGCGATGATGCTAAACCTTCCACGCACGTCGGGTCTGGATATCGTGGGCGAAGCATTTGCCGAGTCGAGCACAATTCTCTCCAGGGCATCTGGCTCAACAACCTCGACGATATCCGTCACCTGCACCCCACGCGGCAAGGGGATTGTCCGGGTATGCAGTACCGGATCAATGCCGACAAGCTCCCACCATTGCGCCAAACCATTTACCCTCCTCCCATTGACCGAGGTCGGCAGCTGCGAAAGCAAACTCGGCCGTTTGGCTGCCCTAGCCAACCTCTCCTCCGACTCAACCCTGACCCTTCCCCGTTCCCGATTCCACTCCATCGCCCTCCGGAACCAGTTCACGATAACTTTATTCCCCTCCTTCTCCGTACAAACCGACTCGGGATGGTACTGCACGCCCCAAAATGGCTTCTTCCTGTGCCTGACAGCCATCAATATCCTCTCTTCTCCTGAATCATTCTTCTCATCCGCCCACGCAAGCGGGACCAACTCCGGACATCTCTTTAACGGCTTCCATCTCCAATCATCCCCCTCTTCCTCATGATCTTGCCCAACGTCCCCGCACAAACTATGATACAACGTTGCCCTAAACCCCCCTACACCGGTGAAAACGTCTCCCTTGGAATGAACGACCTCCCTGATCATGCCGTGCAGTCCACCGTACCGTAGCCGACGCACCTCTCCGCCAAAGGCATGCACAAAGCTTTGGAACCCGAGACATACCCCCAGCACGGGGAGCAAATCTTTCTCGGGCAAGTGCCAGACAAGACGCATCAGCCCGACGTCGGAGGGGATGGTGGGGGAGCCGGGGCCGGGACCGCAGACGAGGGCGTCGTAGTGGGATAGCAGACGGGCAAAGTTTTGCAGAACAGTATCATCGTTGGTGCTGGAAGGGGAAGGTATGAGAAGCGGCGAGTCGATGGGCAGGACAGAGACTTCGACATCGAGGAGGGTTGTGAGCAGGGAGGTGATATTGTTGGAGAAGGAGTCGAATGCGTCGAGGAAAAGGATTCGGGGACGATGGTTGCCCCCGTTTGTAGTTTCGCTTGTCATGGTTGTGTTTCACTTCCTCTGATTCCTGTTTGACTCTTCCCTCCGTTACGGTGAGTGAGTGGCTTATCGAGGAGACTCGAATGGAATCATAAAAATCTCGGCTGTGAAAAAGTAAAGTTCACTTCACTTCAATAGACTTGATTCACAACCTTCAAGAGGCCAAAGGGCATTTCCAAGCAAGGAAAATAAGAGGAAAAAATAACCAGGCCATCAGCACCCCAACCACATGTATGGAAGATGTAAGCAACCAACCGTGCGGTTCAATTGAGTGAGGGAGAGCGGTTTTCATCGGATCTGATAAGAAGCGAGGTCGGTGGCAATGACTTTCAGATGAAAATCTCAGTTTGTTTAGCATATCCAACCCTAACCCTGTTTATCCAATTCGGCTTCCCTTAACCCAAGGTGGGATCGAGCTCGATGATGAAGGCTTGGCTCGGGCCTGGAGCGACGTCAATATATGTGACATGTAGATATAGGAGGATCGATGCTACAGGATGTGAGATGATCTGATCAAGATCAAAATTGACGGTTGGTGGACTTAAGACTCACCTGGCGAACGATAGTAAACATTACCCCGTTTTTGTACAACCTCCACACTCCCAAGCGCATCCCGTCACAGCATTGCCCTCATCTTGGATGTCTTCAAGTGTTCTTAGATATTAATTATTCTAAACCGTGTACAGATATCCATCCCATCCGTCTACACATGCCCATCCCCATTCCATAGCCGGACTCCATCCATCTACAGGTAAGGAAGGTAGATATCCCTTACATATCCCTCACTACAAGCCGACAACCCCTCCTAGCATGCCACACCCGTCTCTCCCTCTTCCCAATCGCATTCCCCAACAAAATTGCCTGCGCCTCCATCTCCGTGCGCTGCTTAATCTCCTCGCGCTCCTTCTCCTCCTCCAGCTCCTTCGCATCAACCCAAAGTCTCGTCTCCTCCACGCTCGCGGCAATCTCAAACTCGCCTCTGCACAGCGCCGTAACGCCCATAACCACCTCCATTGTGCCGCCGTTACCAGGAAGGAGAGGCAAAGCCTGTTGCAGCGTGCCATTCCATGCGAACTTGGCGAGCTTGCGGGTGAAGTCGAGGGAGACGTTGAAGGGGCGGTGGGCTAGCGAGGGGGTCAGGCGTAGCAACGGGTAGATGGGGCGTGCAGAACGGTTGGTCAGGCGGACGCGGAGGGCAAGGAAGGAGTCGAGTGGTACGACGTAGCGTTTTTCGGGAGATGCGGTGTCGTCGCTGGCGGGGGTGATTGGGCTCAGCTCTGTCGAGTCAGAATTGAGCGATGGTGTGGCCAGGCTGATGTCGATAGCCAATTCGTCGATCTTGATCGCTTCGATCATGCGCGGTGTGAACCGAATTGCACGTAGTTCAATTTCGCCCTCGCGCGTAGCACAGTTACCCGGCGCCGTGGTCCTCCAGGTCCCTTTCAGCGTGTCAAGCACCTTTTCGCGATACCAGAACGCCTCACGGCTGGCGCGTTCTGCTTCGGGAGAGATCTTGGTGCTCACGACAAACTGTCGCTGGCGGTTGGGATTGATCGCAGGGATAAAGGCGTGCGGGTCCTCGAGGTAGACACGCCGAATCGGCAACATAACGCGAGACGTGTGTCCCGGCAGTATGTGGTCCTCAACACGCACTCCGTCCGACGCCTCGAGCGCTACTGTCATCTGACTAGGCCATGAGTTGCGCAGGTCGAGGAGCAGCAGGCAGTGGGAGTCGGGGGCGAGGCACTTTTCTGCTGGCTCGCTGCTGACCCGGGACCACAGAGGATCGGGGATACGCCCCGTCAGCGGCAGCACGTCGACACGAGTGATTTCGACGCTAGCGTTCACCGTGACAGTCAGTTCCATGGATACCTGCCGCGTGTAGAACTTCTCTGCCACCTCATCGTGTGGCACACCAAGGTAAGCATAGTCGACCTGGATCAGGCCGTGCGTGAGGCCTGGCCGGCCGAGGATTTCAAAGTCGAACGTGGCTGTGCCGCCCGGAGGAATAAACCGCTTGTTATCGTTGCGGCTTCGCAGCCGAAGCGCATGCTTCTTGGCCAGGATGAGCTCATATTCGTACAAATCTGTGGCTGTGGCATCGCGACTGTTGATGGCTGCTTGTAGCGGTTCTTGTGTGGAGTCCTTGAAGGAGAACAACAGAAAGTCTACGGGTGTCGTGGTCGACAGATTCTCGAGGGTAATTGAGAAACGTTGGCGCTCGCCTTCCAAGATCATCACTGACGACTGAGGCAGCGTAGACGACTTGATAACCACAAACGGCTGGGGCGCAACTACATTAACCTCGATATGGTCAGGCTTGAGCCGCTGGATGGCTGGCGTCACCACCTTCGCATTTGTGTCAAGCGCCCCCAGGCCAATGGACTTAACCTTGGTCACATCCTCAGGGGCCCAGGGATCAGTGAAGATAGGGAACCGCCGCTCACGACAACCGCGCGGCTTGATAATGGCACCAGTGATCTTCACCGTGCCCGCGGCCTTGGGCGTGCCTGTGATCCTCATCGTCTGCGTGCGGTAGGGACCAATGACGGTGCTTTCAATGGCAGATTCAAACTCGGCGCCCTCAGTGTCGAGCCGGATGCTCTCCAACTCAACTTCGATCTCGTACGGGTTCTGAAGCGTCAGCCGGAAGGTAGCCGGCTCGCCAGCGACGAGAGTACGGTCAACGGCTGCTGTGTCCGGACGCTTCAGGAAGGGATTGTAGATGAAGGGGTCCACGTCCTGAGAGGCGCGCGCGGTGGCCGTGATGCCGGGAAGTACCGTCTTTGCGTGTGCAACGGGAGCCCTCATCGGGGGTAGGGGCTCCAGGGAAATGCCGCGGAGCAGAAACTCGTCCCAGTACTCAGCCGTCAACGGTCCTGCTCCCAGCCTCCTGGACAGGTTGGTGGTCTTCATGATGTTAGTGAACAGGCGAACCTGTTCCTCTCGGCTAATGGCAGGAAATGCATTTTCCCTCCTCGGGCCCGGGGCGATGCCACTCCCGGCGGTCCTCAACAGGTCGCTGGAGTACTTCAGCACGCCGGCAAAATCAGGCAATGCTTCCGAGAAGTTGATACAAGCCCGCAGGATCTCAAGCTTTGTGCCTGGAATGCCAAAGAACCTTGCAGCTGACTGCTTCCGTATCCTTGCGATAACAGCCTCATTCGAGTCGTCTGGTGGACGCGACGGATCATTGGGATTAGCTCCCTCAACAACGCCATACGTCTTGAGTAACATCCCCAAGAAGGCATCCATGCCATACTCAATATCCCCCTCAGCAAGTTCCAGAGCACCAGAGCCGCCAGCACCAGCACCAGCAGCCCCATTCACTCCCGCCAAGCCAGCGGCAGGATGAATACCAACATCGGCAGCGCCCCTTGTACGGGCCTCGACCAAGCCACCAACCAAAATGGAGACCAGCTCCTTCAGCACAAGCGCCTTTTTCCTCTGGAAGCCAATCTGGCCCAACACGGCCGCGATGGCGCTCAACAGGACGATGCGATCGGCAGTGGTGAGCATTTCGGACGGAGACGCAGGGAAGCCGCGGAACAAGGTCGCCATGATCTGGGCGCGAGTCGGGGGCACGGTAAAGCGCGGGGATGTGGTCAGCTGCTTGGTAGGTAGCTTCCCGAGGACCATCATATCAAGCGATTCACGGCCGAGCGTCCCGCCAGCGATGTGAACGGCAGTCAATATCCTGCTGAAGCGGATGGCGGCTTCACAGAAGGGCAGAGGCGGCAGGTTCTCGGCGGAAATCCGCGAATACAGGCCCAGGATGCGGTCAACAAGCTCAGGGATAGAGACCTGGAGGTGACGCAGTGCCCTTGGTTGGGATGGGTCACGAGCCTCGGCCTCCTGGACGGCCTGGGCAATGGCAGCGCCCTTCTCAGGCGGCGGGTGGAGGATCGCTGGCACCTGGAACTCGAGGTTGGCCCAGCCAAGGAGCAGCAAGCTAAGGAGAGTCAACTCGAGCGCCTTCCCATGCCACAGATGGTCATTCATGGACTTTGCGACGACAGCAGCCTCGCAAAGCTCCTTGAGCGCGTTGTTCCAGAGGCCAGCCTGCAGGTAAAGAGACCCGATGACGATTTGGATCCGACACCGGCCCTTGGTCCTCCACCTCTCATTGGAGCTCCCCGAGCCAAAACCTTGGACAGGCACGCGGTCTTGGCCTTTCTCCGGGCTCATGGGTTCAGGAGGGCCTATGATGCTGTCGAATGTAGATGGAGGGGCGGGAAGAGGCTTGTTCTCCCCCACGGGAGTAGATGGCCGTATGGGAGTGGAGCTGCTCGAACCCGACGGCTGCCTGCTGGACGGGACTGGGGGCATGGACATGCGCATGTTGCCCCTGTCGGGAAAGCTACTTGAAGGGTTTGAGCGGCTCGGGAGCGTAAACTGCGAGTTCCGACGGTTCAAGTAGTCATCGCCCGGTCCTCCGTTCTGGTATCGACCCGATGAATACCCCGGTGAGTCGATGAAAGCGAGTCCTTCATACGACTTGGCGAGGGTAGTCATCTCGGCGAGTATCAGGGAGGAGATATCACACATGACTGTCTTGATGGTTGCTCGCTTCGACTCCTCGGCCGGCGGAACAGTGACAATTCCCTCAGGAATTGGGACTGGATTCTCTTCTGCTTGCTTGTAGTCGAAGATCACCACCTGGTGAGCCAGAACCTTGGGGTAGCGGTCCCGTAAATCCTCGAGCTCTTGGTACAAAGTGCGGATGTTGGCCTCCTCGACGGAACGACCGCCCGAGTGTCTCTTGCTGAACACAACATTGGGTAGCTCGACGCCGTCGGCGATGGCAATGACGGCAAGAGGCTCGCGCCACAGGTCGAAGGGAGACAGGGCAAGGTGCGAAGGGGTCGGATGGTGGGTGATGAGGTCGAAGAACATGAAGCCGTCGGGGAAGACCAGCGGCGAGAACATGTCTGGACGAGAGAGGGAACGTCAGCATGAGAATCGCAGGGCAGCACGAGGTAATAGTCTCGTCGTACTTCTGTGTGGGCGTGCATCCGGAGTGACGTCGCGCAGGGCGACAACATTTTCGGTGTTCAGGTGGTCGACGAAGGAAGTAAAGCGGTCGTGCCTGATGTGGCCTATGGGCAGCACCAGGGCCTTGACCCTCGCTGGGGCGAGGGGCAGGAGGGGGTCCAGCGTCATTGTCGGGATGACATGCCAGATGAGGGCCGGTGATGTTTGGGAAGTTGAGCAAGTCAGAGCAGAGCGTCGAGTCACGTTTTGAGGGCTTTCAGGGGAAGCCGATTCAAACTGGCGGGGAGCAAGTTATCCCCAGCTCCGGAAGCGCAGTGCGATGTGATCTAAGCTGGTAGCTCTAGATTTTGTCCCCGTCGGAGATCCAGCTCTGTTTGAAAATAGAAAAATTAAAAATAAAAAGTTACAGAGAAACAACGATGTTTCTCCACAAAGCGGTGATCGGTGATGCGCAAGGGAGAAAACCGAGACAAACCGACGACGAGGGTCGCGATGTCCAACAACCCCCAGTCGCAGGCGAAAACGGTCTTGGAGCTGTAAGCTTGGCTCCCGGCTGTGGATGGCTGTGGATCCTCACCTGTAACCAGGGTACTGTGGGGAAGGGAACTGGTTCTTTGGATACCTACCTTTGTCGATACGGATTACTACTATTGGTGGGCTATGGTGGGGTTCTGGGCCTGACAGGGGGATTGGTGGGGCTGATCTGTACATATTGAACTCTTATGATTTCAACTCTTGTAGTCGCTATCTAACTACATCTAGAGCAAGGAGCCGAACATCCTTTGCTCCTTTTAAGAGCCTCTTCTATCTAGACTGTCGCATTTCACTTTCCACTATTTGTGACTGTAAATTACGCCAGGATCAAGTTCTGCCGGAACACATCTAACAGGGCGCGATACGATGCCAGCGGCTGATAGTCTTCTGGTAGTAGATATTTTTCCATCTTCAGTCCCATGATGAACCTCTCCCGTCCACAAAATCGATTACTCTGGAATGTCAGACCTGAGGCTTATGATGGCTGAGAGGCATTGACTGTCAATAACACCAAGAAATCAGCCATTAACCCCAGAGCAAAAGCGATATCCGATGCAAAACTCACATTTCAGCAGATGGCCCTCGAGCAGCGCCAGCACTGTAGACGTCGAAGATCGGCCTGGAGTCGAATCGGACTTTGCGAGGGCTGCAATTCAAATTTGGTGTTACCATCTGAGGTAGTAGGACAGCCATGCAGCCTTTGTGTTGTTGTTGATGATATGGAGAAACTCTTCCTGGATTAGACTTTCATCCTGCCTCTTAAACCGATGGTCCTCTCTTGCGCCATATGTCATGGACATATCTGACTGGTAACGAGACAGGCGCAGCAAGAAGATATATGACAGATGGGTAGCCTGGCCGACCTGACCATACGATCAGGCCGGTTTCTACTTAGGGAGTTCGGATGGAGTAGAGTGCAGGCCTTCCCAAAACGAACCTGCGCTCGGCCAAAAATATCCATCCGGGTGGTTATCACTTCACCTGTTGCCGTCGGAGGCGCAGCCGCAGCCGCTCAACCACCGCGGTGGCGGCGGACAAAGCGCACCATACGCTCAAGCTCCATCGGTCAGAAGAGGTGGCCGGGACCAAAAAGAAACGTGGCTGCGATGACAAGCCGACACATCCATAGCGAAGGCTGCCTGCTCAACTGTCTTCCGTAAAAGTCAATGTGGACACACGAGAGTTCGCCGGAAGAAAATATACGCCTTGCCAGTTCTACAGCTCGCCGACTGCAAGCTGGAGGTTCATGGACACACTGTCGAAGTCTTCGGCAAGTCTGCGCCGGAACTCCTAGGTGTGTCCCTCGTAAAGGTCTCTCATACGAGGCCGGCCACGGAAAATCCGAGGGGGTCGAAATATTGACATCTTTGGTGTGTATTGAATCCCTAGATGTATACCCCAAGATGTATATTGAATTTCCTTTCTTTGAGAAGATTGGGAAAGAAGGAAAAAGTTCGAGCTGAAAAGAAAGCCTGTCTATTGATATGTCTTGCCCCCTCCTGGGGCTTCCTAAGCGCTCTCAGTCAAATGATGGGCATATAAAGATCTAGTTAATCGTGATGGCGAGATGGCAAAATCGTATCTGAGCATTGGACGGTTACACTGTTCGAAATGTCATAATGCGACTCGGATGAAGGTTATGCAGCCCATTCTCCCATTCTTAGAGATGAGGTCCTATCACTCTACGTTGGTTGAGATTCAACGGAACAAAACTGACTATCTAGCGTCCTTGGAAAGTTGTGCATCATGTGACATGTGCCTGGGCTGAAAGAGCCAACATGCAAAGCTGCTGGTGTTGATGGCGATGTGCTTGCATGCAGGAATCGGGTTATAATCTTGATACATGCATATCAGCATATATTTCATTGGCCGTTTTTGATCTCGCAGTTTGCAGTATGAATGAGAGTATTCACATTCGGTCCAAAGTTCCCATTTCCCATCAAACATTTGTGATGAGAGTGTTATTCTCATCCGATTTTATCGCCAACAAACCACTGCTTAGGTTATCATTCAATAGTTTTCTATACCTTAAGGTTGCTTATCTCCCAACCGCTCAAACTTCCGACAATCATCAACCGACAGCCGCCAAGCAGCCGTCATCACTACCACACTCACCAACCCGCTGACCACTAAACTCATACCAATCCTCCAACCATCCCAACTCATCTTCAGCAAACCTAGATCTGCTCCATCATCACCATGACAACAACAAGCCAACACCAGCACCCCACCAACCGCTCCCCGGAAGCGATGGACATCGATCTTCCCCCCTCAACCTTCGACAAAACGAAATTTATCAAAACATCCAAAACTCGTGTCCTCACCACAGCAACTCTGTCCCATCCCCCCTTCTCATACGCCCACCTCGCTGTCACACAGCTCCCTAATGATGAAAAACAACAACAGCCCGAGTTAGAATTAGACGCCCTGCAAGTGAAATCATATCTGACCTCCGCGTTACGGCAATTCCTTGGTGCCACGGGCGCCGCTATCCCCGTTGACATCTTGCTTGTGAAAGGGCAGGATGCGTGGGTGCGTGTGCCGCGCGAGGATTTGGCGGCTTTTGCAGCGGCGGTGACTGCGTTTCCGGGGACGAGTAGCGATTCTGGGGGTACATTGTTATTGCAGATTAAGGCGTGTGGTGACTGGTTGGGTGCGTTGATTGCCAGGGCGAGCGAGGGGGATATTTGGACGAGATGAGGTTGATGATTTTATTCTTTTTACAGGGATATATCTGCTCTCGGGAGAGAAAGAAAGAAAGGGAGAAAGAGAGAGAGTGAGAGAGAGAGAGTGAGAGTGAGAGAGAGAGAGAGAGAGAGTGAGAGTGAGAGTGAGAGAGAGTCATCGTATAGAGAAGACCCAGAGACGTGTGATATTCAAAAAAAAAAAAAAAAAA
>Ga0065720_1004059_pt1 | contig 13649 bp, 9 predicted proteins | sample Thericmetagenome_FD_59107 | JGI IMG/M metagenome (GOLD analysis project Ga0065720, IMG submission 59107) | Thermophilic microbial communities from the Joint Bioenergy Institute, California, USA of rice/straw/compost enrichment - eDNA_2 v2... | ecosystem: Engineered > Solid waste > Grass >... | reverse complement strand
CAGGGTCAGCACGACGGCGAGCGCGACGGGCATCGCCACGACGCGCCGGATGCGCTCAGCGGACACCGGACACCGCCCGCCCGGCCGCGGCGCAGATCTCGGCGAACGTGAGCGTTCCGCCGTCGCACGCCACCTCCTGTACGGCGTTGGCCACCATGACGTCGAGCGCCTCGCGGAGCGTCGCCGTACCGGGGACGTGGGGCAGCCCTGGCGTGGCGCCCGGGCGCGGCGTCAGCCCGGCCGCGAGCTCGGCGACGGTGATGAGCGCGAGCCGTTTGAGCGTGGCGTCGCCGCCGATGAAGCTCGCCACGTAGTCGTCGGCCGGGTTCGCCAGGATCCGTGCCGGGGTGTCGTACTGGGCGATCCGTGACCGCTCGCGCAGCACCGCGATGCGGTCGCCGAGCTTCACCGCCTCCTCGAAGTCGTGGGTGACGAAGATGATCGTCTTGCGCAGCTCGCGCTGCAGCCGGAGGAACTCGTTCTGCAGACGCTCGCGGGTGATCGGGTCGGTGGCGCCGAACGGCTCGTCCATGAGCATCACCGGCGGATCGGCGGCGAGCGCCCGCGCCACGCCGACGCGCTGCTGCTGCCCGCCGGAGAGCTGCTTGGGATACCGCCCCGCGTACGTACCCGGGTCGAGCCCGATGAGCGTGAGCAGTTCCTCGACCCGCGCCTCGACCTTCGCCTTGGGCCAGCGCAGCAGGTTCGGCACGAGGGCGATGTTCTCGGCGATCGTCAGGTGCGGGAAGAGGCCGATCTGCTGGATCACGTAGCCGATGTGCCGGCGCAGCAGGTCGGGCGGCATGGCGAGCACGTCCTCGCCGCCGATCCGGATGCTGCCGGAGGTCGGCTCGATCAGCCGGTTGATCATCTTCATCGTGGTGGTCTTGCCGCACCCCGAGGGGCCGACGAAGACGACCAGCTCGCCCGCCGGGATCTCCATGGTGACGTTCTCCACGGCGGGGGCGTCCTGGCCCGGATAGCGTTTGGTGAGGTTGTCGAGCTCGATGCGGGCTCCGCCGGTCATGTGGTCAAGCACGGAGTCCTCCCGGGGTCGTGACCAGCCGGACGACGAGGTAGAGCAGATCGAAGGCGAGGGCGAGCAGGACCACGCCGAGCGTGCCCGCGAGCGCGGCGTTGAGCGAGTTCACCGAGCCGAGCCGGGCGAGGCCGTCGAAGATCTGGTTGCCCAGGCCGGGGCCGGCGACGTAGGCGGCGATCGCCGCGATGCCGATGATCATCTGGGTGGAGACGCGGATACCGGCGAGGATGACCGGCCAGGCGAGCGGTAGCTGCACCCGCGCCATCACCCGGCGCGCGCTCATGCCCATGCCGCGCCCGGCCTCCACGACCGCGGCGTCCACGCCGTTCAGGCCGACGATCGTGTTGCGCACGATCGGCAGCAGCGAGTACAGCACGAGGGCGACCACGGTCGGCCCCCAGCCGAGGCCGAGCAGCGGGATGAGCAGGCCGAGCAGCGCGAACGACGGGATCGTGAGGAACCCGCCGGAGGTGCCGATGGCGAGCGCGGCCAGCCGTGGCCTGCGGTGGACCGCGACGCCGATCCCCACGCCGATGATCGTCGCGATCAGGATCGACAGGGCCACGACGAGGGCGTGTTCGGCGGCGGCCAGGAGCAACTCGTCCCGGCGCGACTCGATGTACTCGTAGAGAGTCACGAGCTGCCTCCGATTTGTTGCGAGATGGGGTGAGTGCACGTTAATAGTGGGTTTCCACCAGTGCAATATGTGTTGCAACCATCGCAACAAGACCGTCGGAGCTGCGCTTTGACCTCCCCCCAAGCGTCGGCCGGCCTACGCCGTGACCTGGAGATCGTCGACTTACTCACCCGGCCCGAGCACGCCCGCGACGGGCTCGGCGTCACCCGCATCGCCGAACTGCTCGGGCGCGAGAAGAGCCAGGTGTCCCGCGCCCTGCGCGGCCTGGAGGCCGAGGGCATGGTCGAACGGGACCCCGAGTCGCTCGCCTACCGGCCGGGCTGGCGCCTCTACGCCATGGCGGCACGCACCGCGGAGGCGCGGCTCACCCACGTGGCCGCGCAGTACCTGCGCCGATTGGTCGCGTCGCTCAACGAGACCGCGCACCTGTGCGTGCTGCGCGGATCCGGAGTGCTGACGCTGCTGTCGGTGGCCCCCTCGCACGCGTTCCGCGCGCTCGGCTGGGAGGGGGTGACCGTGCCCGCCCCGCTCACCTCGGCGGGGCGGGTGCTCGTGTCCGACTGGGCGCCGGACACGTTGCGGGCGTGGGCGTCCAGGTGGCTGCAGGAGACGAACCGTCCGGCCGCGATGCTCGATCATCTGCTCGCCCAGGTCGCCGCGATCCGCAGCCGGGGGTTCGCGGCCGTGGACGAGGAGTTCGAGGTCGGGCTGGTGGGCGTGTCCGCCCCGGTGCGCGACTTCCGGGGCCTCATCGTCGCGGCGATCAACGTCTCCGCCCCCAAGGCGCGCCTCGGCCCGCATCTGGACGAGGCCGGCCGCCGGACGCTCGCGATCGCGCGAGAGCTGTCCACGGCGCTCGGCTACTCGCCGCGCTGACCGGCGCCCGCCAGGCGGTTCGTTACGGCACAGCCGCCTTGGCGGGCCCGCGCCGTACGGGGATCGGCCGGTGCCGCCGGTTTCGCCGCATGCCCACCACGGAAGGCGGAACGCCGATATCGGCCTGCCCCGAGGGTGCCGCGATTCCCCCGGCGCCGCCGCTGCCGCCGGTCTCGCCGCACTCCCGCCACGGAAGGCGGAACGCCGACATCCTGGAGGCGACGGAACTCCCGGAACTCGCGGCGGAGGCTCGCGCCCTCCGGGCGGGGCTGCGCGGGCACGAGCAGCACGATCCCGAGCAGGCTCACCAGCCCCAGGATGGTGATCATCACGAAGGTGGCACGCCAGCCGAAGGCCTGGCCGATCAGGGTGCCGAGCGGCGACCCGGCCACGTTCGCCACGGTGAGGCCGGTGAAGACCATGGCGATGGCCCGGGAGCGCTTCGACACGTCCACCAGGTCGGCGGCGACGACCGAGGCGACGCCGAAGAACGCGCCGTGGCAGAGGGCGGCGAGGACGCGGCCCGCCATGAGCGGTGCGTAGCTCGGGGCCACGGCGGCGAGCAGGTTCCCCGCGACGAAGACCAGCATCAGGACGATGATCATCGTCTTGCGCGGCAGCCGCGTGCCCCCGCGGTCGTGGGGCCGTGGCGCTCCGGCCCGAGGCCGATCGCGCTGCCGAATCGGGAGCGAAGCCGGGAAGCAAATCAGCAGCGAATGTGTTGAAGGCAGCAAGACGGGCGCGGGGCCTTGGGGAGGGGCCCCGCGCCCGTCACGTTTCAGCGCGGTGGTTCGCCGGAGGTCAGCCGCAACGCCGGCCGGTGTTGATGCAGGTGACGGCCCGCTGCATGAGCCGCTCCGGCATCACGTTGATGAAGTCGCCGTGGTCCGTGACCGGCTTGTGGAGCTGCTCCGGGAAGCTGTCCACGGCGAAGGACGGGCCGCGCGGGACCGCGTAGGTGATCCGCTTGACCAGCTGCGGGATCGGCTTGAAGCCCTGCGGGCAGGTGCCGTCCGGCTGCATGAAGGTCACGTGGGTGCGGTGGTTGGCGCTGTCGGTGTTCTGGCCGTCCCAGCAGCTCTGGAACTCGAAGATGCGCACCACCTGGCTGCCGCGCGGGCAGAGCGGGTACTTGTCCGTCAGCCGGCGGTTCTCGAAGCCGGTGCAGGTCCACGAGGCGTTGGCGTTCGCCGTGCCGTTCGTGAACGACTTGGCGTCACCGGTGATGATGCGCAGGAACTTCGGCATCGCCACGACCTTGCTGGTCGGGTTGCCGCGGAAGGTCAGCGTGACCGAGGTGGGGCGGAGGATCCGGCCGACGTTGCCGTCGAGGCCGCCGCCCGGCTGGTTGTGGTCGAACTCCTTCGTGCCGAGCAGCCGCAGGACCGGCCAGTAGTAGGTGGACTTGTCGCCGTTGGTGCAGGTGGTGCCGGCCGCCTCCAGGCTCTCGTTGGTGGACTGGCCGCTGGTGGACACGTTGCCCACGTAGTCGTGCATGTGGTGGGCGCCGTTGCTCACACCCGGGGCGACGATGACGTTGTCCGAGTTGTAGTGACGGCGCTCGTTACGGCCACAGCGGCTGGTGAAGGTACCGGTGGAGGCGCCGCGGCGGAAGCGCGGACGCTGCAGGTTCGGCTGGACGGTACGGATGTCGACGAAGTCCTCCGGCGAGGGGCCGGTCTGGCCGTTCCCGTTGCCCGGGTTGTTGCCCTGGCCGCCGTTGTTCTGGCCGCCGTCCTGGCCACCGTTGTTCCCCTGGCCGCCATTGTTCTGGCCGCCGTCCTGGCCACCGTTATTGCCCTGGCCGCCGTTGTTCTGGCCGCCGTCCTGGCCACCGTTGTTCCCCTGGCCGCCATTGTTCTGGCCGCCGTCCTGGCCACCGTTGTTCCCCTGGCCACCGTTGTTCTGGCCGCCGTCCTGGCCGCCGCCGTTGCCGGGGTTGTTGCCCTTGCCCTTGCCGAAGCCACCCTTGCCGAAGCCGCCGTGACCGAAGCCGCTTCCGTGGCCCTGGCCACCGTTCTGGCCCTGGCCACCGTTCTGGCCCTGGCCGCCGTTTTGCCCGTTGCCGCCGCTGAGGGCGCAGGTGGCGAGCCCTTCCAGGCCCTGGGGCCGCGCGGCACCGGTACGGCCGATGGCGATGGCGATCCGCTCCAGCGTGGCGAGGCGCTTGCTGCGCAGCGGACCAAGGATCGCGTTCTGCACGAAGTTGGGCCCGCCCTGACCCACCGAGTTCGCCAGGCGCTGGTTCGCCTCGGCGACCTGCCGCTCCAGCAGCTGCAGGTTCTGCTGGACCTCGGCCTGAGCCGCTGCCGGCACTTCTCCAAGTCTGTCAGCCACCGACGGGCACACGATGGTCTGACCGCCCGCGCCGGGAGAGGTCCGGGCCACCGCGGCGTTCGCCGGGGTCAGGGTGCCCATACCGCTTGCCGTCACGGCCAGAACCGTCAGGGTCGCGGCCATCCTTCCGCGTATGTGGGACCGCCTGTGGTGTCTCATCAAAGATCTCCTCGTCTACCGGTCCACGCCCTGGCTGACGCTCACTGCCTGAGACCTCCAGAACATGGCTATCCGTCCGGTTTCCGACGTGGCCGGTCAGCTTTGCTGCTGTGCTGGCCGGAGATACGCAGCCACAGACGACCCCGGCTCATGCGATCTCAACATTGTCAGAATCTGCCAAGAGGTACGGCGCGGCCACCGCGGCCGCCCGGCCCGCCCGCGGCGGCCCCGGGCATCGCGGCCGTGCCCCTCCGCGCGTCGCCGCCGCCCGGCCTCGCGGCCTGCCGCGACCGTCCCCGGCGCCCGAGCCGGCCGCTCCTCGCTCGGCCGTATTCGCCAAGGCAGGCGATATGACGTAGCGCACCGGGACCCAACCGGCCGTCGGTCCTCTCGCATCGGTTCAGGCGGCCGCCGCCGTACCCGGCCGGGCGTGCGGGGCGGCGCCGCGGCGAGCCCGGAAGGCGGGCGCGGCCGACGGCCGGATCGGCCGACGCCGGCCCGAGGCTTTCGGCGAAACCTTCCAACGACCATCGCGTGCTCCGCGCGCCCCGCAGCGGACGGTCGTTCCGGGGTGAACGGCGAGCCACCGGTACGGCGAGCAGCCGTGGCCGCCGCCCGGCCACCCCGGCCGGGCGGCGCGGCGGCATACCATCCGAATATGCGTAACGCGGCGGGCGTGGTACTCGCGGGCGGCCGTTCCACCCGGATGGGCACCCCGAAGGCCTGGCTGGAATGGCACGGCTCGACGCTGCTGGGCCGGGCCGCCCGGGTGCTCGCCAGGACGGTCGGCGGCCCGGTCGTCGTGGTGGCCGCCCCCGGGCAGGACCTGCCGCCGCTGCCCGAGGACGTCGCCGTGGTCGAGGACCCGGTGGAGGGGCGCGGGCCGATGCAGGGCCTCGCCGTGGGCCTGGCGGCGGTGGCGGATCGGGCGGAGACCGCGTTCGTCTGCTCCACCGACCTGCCGTTCCTCCATCCCGCCTACGTCCGGCGGGTGCTGCGCGAGCTGGCCGAGGGCACGGCCGACGTGGCGCTGCCGGTCGCGCGGGGCTTCCGCCAGCCGCTCGCCGCCGCGTACCGGACGTCCCTCGCCGGGCTCGTCGCCGACCTGCTCGCCGAGGGCAACCTGCGGCCGGGCATGATCTTCAAGCACTGCGAGGTGGCGTTCCTGGACGACGAGCGGCTGCTCGCCGACCCCGACCTCGCCCAGCACGATCCGGCGCTGGAGTCCGTGGTCAACGTCAACACCAGGGAGGACTACCAGGCCGCGCGCGACCGTCCCCCACCGGAGATCAGAGTCGAGTGCTTCGGGGCGCTGGCGCGGCGGGCCGGGCACCGGTCGCGCGTCGTCCGGGCCGCCACGCTCGGCATGGCGGCGTCGGCGGTCGGCCTCGCCCTCGACCGCCACGTCGTGGCCGCGCTCAACGGCGACCAGGTCACCCGGGACGAACACCTGCCGCTCGTCGCGGGAGACGACGTCTCCTTCCTGTCCGCCGACGCCGGGGGCTGACCGGGTCCGCCACGGCCCCGCTCGGCCGCCACGCCGAGCGGGCGGGCCACCCGGTTGCGGGCCGGACACGAAAGCACGGCCCAGGTCACCGGTGGCACCTCCACGGCCCCGGCGAGCCCACGGCCCCGGTGACGCCCGCGCCCAGGCCGGAGGCGGCCGGTTCGGCCCGGTCGCGGCGGGTGGCCTAGAGTCGAGGACATGGCCCCGGGTGGGTTCTTCGGGCGAGTGCTGCTCGTGGACGTCGACGGCCGGGAGGCGACCGGTACGGCGGTCGGGCTTCCGGAGCGGGTGCTGCGGTCGTACCTCGGCGGGGTCGGGCTCGGCACCTGGCTGATGCACCGCTTCGCGCCGGCCGGGGTGGACCCGCTCGCCCCGGAGGCGCCGCTCGCGTTCGTGTTCTCCGCGCTGGTGGGCACCCCGCTGACGACGAGCGCGAAGTTCGCCGTGGTGGCGAAGTCGCCGCTCACCGGGCTGCTCACGGACGCGCTCGCGTCAAGCCGGTTCGCCATCTCCGGCAAGCTCACCGGGCACGACGCGATCGTGATCCGGGGGCGGGCGGCCGAGACGTCGGTGCTGCTCGTCGACGGCGCCGCCGTACGGCTCGAACCGGCGGGCGAGCTCGCGGGGCTGCCCGCGGCCGAGGCGGAGGCGGCGGCGCGGGCCCGGTTCGGGCGGGGCTGGCAGACCGCGGCGGTGGGCCCGGCGGGCGAGCGCGGCGTGCGGTACGCGACGATCAGCCACGACGGGCGGCACGCCGGGCGCGGCGGCCTCGGCGCGGTGCTCGGCGCGAAGAACATCAAGGCCGTGCTGGTGAAGGCGGCGACGAAGGTGGCGGTGGCGGACCCGGCCGGGGTGCTCGCCGCCGCCCGCGACCTGCGGACGCGCAGCTTCGGACCGGCCACCGCCAAGTACCGGGAGCTCGGCACGCTGGCGAACCTGCTCGCCTTCAACGCGGTGAGCACGCTGCCCACCCGCAACTTCACCGCGGCGACGTTCGACGAGGCGCCCCGGCTGGCGGCAGAGGAGCTGCACGAGCTGCGCGCCGTCGCCCGGAACAGCTGCGCGTCCTGCTCGATCGGCTGCGAGCACATCTACCGGCGCAAGGACGGCGGGCGGCAGCGCATGGAGTACGAGAACGTCTTCGCGCTCGGCCCGCTGTGCGGGGTGTCCGACCCGGACGACGTGTTCGCCGCGAGCGCCCGGTGCGACGAGCTGGGCCTCGACACGATCTCGGCGGGCGGCACGATCGCCTGGGCGATGGAGTGCGTGGAGCGCGGCCTCATCGACGAGCCGTGGCTGCGGTTCGGCGACGGGAAGGCGGTGCTGCGCGCGCTCGACGCGATCGGGTCGCGGTCGCCGGGCCTCGGCGAGCTGCTCGCGCAGGGGTCGCGGCGCGCGGCCGAGCTCGTCGGGCACGGCTCGATCGAGTTCGCGCCGCAGGTCAAGGGGCTGGAGCTGCCCGGGTACGAGCCGCGCGGCCTGCACGCCATGGCGCTCGGGCTCGCGGTGAACGCCCGGGGCGCCGACCACAACCGGTCCGGGGCCTACGAGGCCGACCTGTCCGGCGACCTCGACCGGCTCGACGGCGGCGCGGCGCACGTCGCCGCGGCGATCGCCACCGAGGACCGGGCGGCCGTGATGGACTCGATGATCCTGTGCAAGTTCCTGCGCGGGGTGTTCGCGGAGCCCTTCGCCGAGTGGGCGCGGCTGCTCGGGCTCGTCACCGGCTGGGACATCGACGGCGACGAGCTGCACGCGGCCGCGCGGCGCATCGTCCGGGCGAAGCGGGCGTTCAACCTGCGGGAGGGGGCGACCGCGGCCGACGACACGCTGCCGCCCCGCATGCTGGAGACCCCGCTCACGCTGCGGTCCGGCCGCACCGCCGTACTCGGGGCCGACCGGCTGCGCTCCATGGTCGCCGGCTACTACGCCGCCCGCGGGCTCGACGAGGAGGGCCGGGTCAGGCCCGAGGACATGGCCGACCTGCTGCTCGACGCCTAGCGCGAAGCACCCGCGTCAAGGGCGGGGGCGCCAGGCGGCACAGCTCCGGCCGGAGGGTTCCGCGCACTGCGCACACGGCCACGCCGCCGTGCTCGGGGCCGACCGGCTGCGCCCGATGGTCGCCGGTTACTGCGTCGCCCGCGGACTGGGCGAGGGGCCGGTGGGCACAAGCCGGGGCATCCGCATCGCCCGGGTATTCGCTGGTGAGGCGGGTTGACCGGGCTGACCGCGATTCATGGCGGCCGCCGGGCCGTACCCGAAAGATCGAACAAGCATGCCACCAGGTGGGAGACGTATCGAGTGAGGTCCCGCACCGGGGGTAAAGTCGCAGTTCAGGAAATGCGGTCGTCGAAGCCGCATAGGCCGCGTGTTTCAGCTGATCGAGAGCGGGGTTGCGATGACGATTCTCGAGGAGCCGGCCGCCTCCGTCCGAACCGTGACCGCCGAGATCGACGGCCGCACCGTGACCGTGCCCGAGGGCACCACCATCTACGACGCCGCCANGCAGGCCGGCATCGACATCCCGGTGCTGTGTCACAACGAGCGGTTCGACCCCGTCGGCGTGTGCCGGATGTGCGTGGTGGACACCGGCGGCCGCACCTTCGCCGCCGCCTGCGTCCGGCCGTGCGAGGACGGCATGACGGTGAAGACCAGCACCCCCGAGCTGGAACGCAGCCGGGCGACCCTCACCGAGCTGCTCNTCTCCGACCAGCCGCCGCGCGCCGAGGACCCCAAGCAGAACAAGACCGGCGACAACAAGCTGCTCGAACTCGCCGACCGGTACGGCGTGGCGCGGGAGACCACCGACCTGCCGTGCGGCACCGGCCGGGGCGTCGACTCGTCGAACCCGGTGATCGACGTCAACCACGACGCCTGCATCCTGTGCGACCGCTGCGTGCGCGCCTGCGACGACATCCAGGGCAACGACGTGATCGGCCGGTCCGGCAAGGGCTACGACACGAGGATCGCGTTCGACTTCGGCGACCCGATGGGCGAGAGCTCCTGCGTCACCTGCGGCGAGTGCGTGCAGGCCTGCCCCACCGGCGCGCTCACCAACAAGCCGATCAACGACGTGCCGATCCGGCCCCGCGAGGAGCTCGACGCGGTGCACACGGTGTGCCCGTACTGCGGCGTCGGCTGCGCCCTCACCTACTACGTGGACCGGGAGCGCGGCGCGATCGCGTTCGCCGAGGGCCGCGACCAGCCGGGCTCGCAGGGCCGGCTGTGCGTGAAGGGCCGGTACGGCTGGGACTACGCGGCCTCGCCGCAGCGGCTCACCGTGCCGCTCATCCGGCGCGAGTCCGCCTACCCGAAGGGGCCGCTGTCGGCGGACGTGCGCGGCGACAGGCAGCCGAACGGCAGGGAGGGCCGCGGCGGCAAGGGCCGGCGGCGCAAGCCGGGCGGGCTCGTCAACTACGACGAGGTGCTGCCGCACTTCCGGGAGGCGACCTGGGAGGAGGCGCTCGACCTGGTCGCCCGGCGGCTGAAGGAGATCCACGCCGAGCACGGCCCGGGCGCGATCGCCGGGTTCGGCTCGGCGAAGTGCTCCAACGAGGAGGCGTACCTCTTCCAGAAGCTGATCCGGACCGGCTTCGGCACGAACAACGTCGACCACTGCACCCGGCTGTGCCACGCCTCCTCGGTCGCCGCGCTGTTCGAGGGGGTCGGCAGCGGCGCGGTCACCACCACGTTCGGCGACGTCGCGAACGCCGACGTGGTGATCATCACCGGGTCGAACCCGACCGCGAACCACCCGGTGGCGAGCTCGTTCTTCAAGCAGGCGCGGCGGCGCGGCACGAAGCTCATCTACGTCGACCCGCGGGCGAACACGGTCGCCGAGCACGCCGACTACTACTGCCAGGTGAAGCCCGGCACCGACGTGGCGTTCTACAACGCGGTGATGCACGAGGTGATCCGGCTCGGCCTGATCGACCGCGAGTTCATCGCGAACCGGGTGACCGGCTTCGACGAGCTGGTCCGCACGGTCGCCGACTACACGCCCGAGCGCGCCGCGCAGATCACCGGCGTGGACGCGGAGCTNATCCGCGAGGTCGCGCGGGTGTGGGGCGAGGCGAAGGCCGGGGTCATCTACTGGGGCATGGGCATCTCCCAGCACACCACCGGCACCGACAACGCCCGCTGCCTCATCGCGATGTGCGCGATCACCGGCAACGTGGGCCGCCCCGGCACCGGGCTGCACCCGCTGCGCGGGCAGAACAACGTGCAGGGCGCGTCCGACGCGGGCCTGATCCCGATGTTCTACCCGGACTACCAGAGCGTCGACCGGGAGGGGGTGCGCGAGCGGTTCGAGCAGGCGTGGGGCACGAAGCTCGACCCGAAGCGCGGCCTCACCGTCACCGAGATCATCAGCTCGGCGCTGCGGCCGGACGGCGTGCGCGGCATGTACATGCTGGGTGAGAACCCGTTCCTGTCCGACCCGAACATCAACAAGGTGCGCAAGGCGCTCGCGGCGCTCGACTTCCTCGTCGTGCAGGACATCTTCCTCACCGAGACCGCCGAGTTCGCCGACGTGATCCTGCCCGCCTCGTCGTACCTGGAGAAGGAGGGCACCTACACCAACACCGACCGCCGGGTGCAGCTCGGCCGCAAGGTGCTCGACCCGCCCGGCCAGGCCCGGGTCGACTGGGAGATCATCCAGGACATCGCGCGGCGCATCGGCCTCGACTGGTCGTACTCGTCGCCGCGTGAGGTGTTCGACGAGATGGTCGCGCTCATGCCGTCGTACCGGAACCTGAGCTACGACAACCTCGGGCTGTCCGGCAAGCTCTACCCGAACGACGACCCGGAGCACTCCGACGGCACCGTGGTCATGTTCGACGAGCGGTTCAACACCGACGACGGGCTCGCCCACCTCGTGCCGGCGCAGTGGCTGCCGGCGAAGGAGCTGCCGGACGGCGAGTACCCGCTCATCCTCAACACCGGGCGGCTGCTGGAGCACTGGCACACCGGCTCGATGACCCGGCGGTCGTACGCGCTGAGCACGATCTCGCCGGAGGCCGAGGTGTTCATGCACCCGAAGGACGCGGCCGACCGGGGGCTGGTCGACGGCCAGATGGTGCGGGTGCGGTCCCGCCGCGGCGAGATCGAGCTGCGGCTGCGGATCTCGCACCGCGAGCAGCTCGGCAACTGCTTCATCCCGTTCCACTTCCGGGAGGCGGCGGCGAACCTGCTCACCATCGACGAGATCGACCCGTACGGCAAGATTCCCGAGTTCAAGTTCTGCGCGGTTCAGGTCGAGGCGCTGGGGGCGTCCGGAGATGCCGCCGAACGCCCCGCCGAGAGCATTGGAAGTGCGTGAATGACGCTGAGTTTCGAGACGGAGCGGCGCCGGGTGCCCGGCGTGGAGGCGCGGGCGGGCAAGTTCCCCGGGCCGTCGCTGATCCCGGCGCTCAACGAGATCCAGGCCCGGCTGGGCTGGCTGCCCCGCGAGGAGCTGGAGGAGCTCGCCCGCAAAACGCGGCGTCCGCGGTACGAGATCGAGGGTCTCGTCTCGTTCTATCCGCACTTCCGCACCACGCCGCCGGCGAAGGTGACGCTGAGCGTGTGCCGTGACCTGTCGTGCTGGCTGCGCTCCGGCGAGGACCGGATCGCCGAGCTGCGCGCCCGGTACGGCGAGGACGCCGAGGTCGAGCTCGTCGAGGTGTCCTGCCTGGGCCGCTGCGACTCGGCCCCGGCGGTGGCGGTGAACGAGCACCCGGCCCCGGCCGCCGACGCCGACGAGCTGGTCGCGGCCGCGCGCGGCGAGGGCGTGGCCGAGCTGGAGGTGACGCCGCGCGCCGAGCCGTGGCCGAACGACCCGTACCCGGCGGGCTCCGACGTGGCCTCCCGGTACGCGTCGCTGCGCGCGCTGCTCGCCGGGGAGCTGACCGCCGCCGAGGTGGTGGCGACGCTGAAGGCGTCCGGGCTGCGCGGCATGGGCGGCGCGGGCTTCCCCACCGGCGTGAAGTGGGAGCTNGTCGCGGGCGCCGAGGGCGCGGTNAAGTACGTGATCTGCAACGCNGACGAGTCCGAGCCGGGCACGTTCAAGGACCGGCNGATCCTCACCGACCAGCCGCACCTGGTGCTGGAGGGCCTGCTGCTCGGCATGGCGGTGATCGGCGCCGAGCAGGGCTGGGTGTTCATCCGGCACGAGTACGGCCCGGAGGAGCGGGTGCTGCGCACCGAGATCGAGGCGCTGCGCCAGGCCGGGGTGATCGGCCCGGACGCGTGCGGCAGCGGGCGGCGGCTCGACCTCGACGTGTTCGTGTCACCCGGCGGCTACATCCTCGGCGAGGAGACCGCGCTGCTGGAGTGCATGGAGGGCCACCGGGGCGAGCCGCGCAACAAGCCGCCGTTCCCCGGCACGTACGGCCTGCACGGCCGGCCGACGCTGATCAACTCGGTGGAGACCTTCGCGCACGTGCCGATCATCCTGCAGCGCGGCGCGGACTGGTGGGCCGCGCAGGGCCGGGGCGACGCGGTCGGCTGGAAGTTCTTCGCGGTCTCCGGNCACGTGGTNAACCCNGGCGTGTACTGCGTGCCGATGGGCACCACGGTCCGNGAGCTGATCGACCTGGCGGGCGGCGTGCTCGACGGCGCGCCCGTCGGCGCGGTGCAGCCGGGCGGCGCGTCNTCGAACTTCATCGGCCCCGATCGGCTCGACCTCGCGCTCGACTTCGGCACGCTCGCCGCGGCCGGGACGATGCTCGGCTCCGGCGCGGTGGTGGTGCTCGCCGAGGGCACCGACCTGCTCGCCGCCGCCACGAACGTGCTGCGGTTCTTCCGCAACGAGTCGTGCGGTAAGTGCGTGCCCTGCCGGGTAGGGTCCACCAAGGCCCACGCGCTGCTGCGGGACACGCTCGACTCGGGCGACGGCGAGCTCGACGAGGCGCGGCGCGAGCGCATCCTGCGGCTGGAGGAGACGATGCGCAAGACCTCGATCTGCGGGCTCGGCCAGGTCGCGCTCGGGCCGGTGGTCTCGGTGCTGAAGATGCGGGACGAGGTTTCGGCGGAGCGATCGGATCGGTGACCGGGCGGGAGTTCTTCACCACCCGTACCCTCGCCGAGGTGCGCGAGGGCTTCCGGCCCGC
>Ga0065720_1020597_pt1 | contig 13659 bp, 11 predicted proteins | sample Thericmetagenome_FD_59107 | JGI IMG/M metagenome (GOLD analysis project Ga0065720, IMG submission 59107) | Thermophilic microbial communities from the Joint Bioenergy Institute, California, USA of rice/straw/compost enrichment - eDNA_2 v2... | ecosystem: Engineered > Solid waste > Grass >... | reverse complement strand
GAGAAAATGAGAGACGAGCCGCGCTGGCGGAGGCAGAGCGCAGGAGGGAGGAGAGGAAGGTGGTCAGGGGGATGGAAGGAAGGGTAGAGGTTGTTAGGGGGGTGTTAGGGAGGGGTAGTTTCGAATGAATTTTCTTTAAGGGTGAGAAAAAAAAGGGGGGGGAGAAGGAAGAAGAAGGAGAAAGTCACATTGGAGAGGAGTAAAAGAGGTTGAGGGGAAATGTAAGGATGGAGTTCAGAAGCCGGGTCGACATCTTAGAATAGTTCATTCTGGTTGGGTTGGCGAGGGTATTTGGCGTATTGGGTCTTTGTTGTTGTTGTAGTTGTTGTTGTTGTTGGGTTATGCTAGTCTGTCTGGGTAGTTTGTATTTTGTAGGGAACAACATAGGCGTATGGGAATGCAATTTTTACCCTAGGATTGTTTACAATTCTGTCTCTTTGCACTCAGTGCGAGTGTGCTTACTACGAGATATATAGTTCCAGTTCTTTTCATAAACTAGGTTCCTAAATCTTTAAGGAGTAACAAACTGTGGCTCTTATAACCAAGAACTGTCGGGCTGAGCTTTCGATCATACAGACAAGCTTACACCTCAGAGAAGTGATCTCTACAGGCAAGACCTCCTTTAGGGTCGTAGTTTGCTCTACGTCGCCATTTTACATCTTGACCATCTTAACAGTGGCTGTCTCCTACAGATGCCGGTGTGGATATCGATGAAAGAAGACTGTCGTAGAGCTCAAGATTCAATGCAAGTTAGTAGTCAGAATGGCACATGGAATGGCACATGGAATGGCACATGGACCAAGAAACGGTCAGAAAGAAAATATGAGGCAAAAGGAAGGGACAACAAAGGAAGACGGGAAAGAAACGGAGCTTAAGTTGGGTACCACAAATCCAAACTCTACAAGTACTCCCCCTCTCCCTCTCCCCCTCCCCACATCCCATTATTCGGTTATCCCAGGTGATTGAGAAGGAAGCCTTCTTGAAAAGCCCCCAAGAGTCTCAAAGCTGACTTAGGCCAAGCTGTTCACCATATCCACAAAAGATCTCATACTGCAAAAACTCAAGCCAAGTACCGCTCTTATTACACTACCCCTCCATTGCTCACACCCTAAGAATGTAAATACATGACAGCTCCATCAAAATTCTTATCTGACAAAGGAAACAAAGCTGTAAATTATTCCCACGTCAAGTCAGTCAGTAATAGTAGTAGGTACATGCATACAAAGTAGTACATAGGCAGTCAGTCAGTAAACTGGCCGTATGCAGGCCATCCAATCCGCAGACAGTCAAGCAGGTTCGCCACACAATCATTCATCCATCCATATCATACCATCATAGTCCTCTTCCTCATACAAATAACCGATGGGCGCTCCCTTGCTTGACCAGCCAACAAGACCAGACAACCGCGAAGCCAACAAAGCTCGTAGTGCCGAAACACCAACGTCGACCGACCCCGTCCAGTCCAGCAGTCCAGTCCAGTCCCATCCGTCGCCATGGTATGGTAAGGTTAATCTATACACGGAGAACGCAATGCATGAATGACAATATGCTGTTGATGTTTTCCTTTTGTTTTTGGTTCGCGCCAGCCCATCCATCCATACATGATGCGATGCCTCCCGTCATAATACAACAGGTTCCCAGATAAAGACAGACAGAGCCGAAACACCGTCCCATCCCATGCGAGGAACCAAAGCCAGACAACCTCCTCCCACAACGAGAATCAATCCATTATTACCCTCCCATACAGAGAGAAGAGAAAAACAAGAACCCTTGTTCCGCCCAGATTATGCCCGAAATGTGAGCCGCCAGGTATTGTAACAGATGCGATTCCCCGAACTCCGGTAAATGAAACGGGAAACCGCTTTCCAGACAATACATGCATGATGGTACATGAGAAGAGACAAAGGAAAGAAGCACAGCAACGTCGAGGCAGGCGGGCCTCGTCCAGTTGAGTGGCCTGTCGGTGGGGGCCACGTTGGTATCAGTCGTAAGTCGTCGATCGAAACGCGAAGTCGTGGAAGCGTATCGTCGATTAGTTTCGTACAGAGCCTACATCAGATGGCATCATATTGTTTGGTAGGCGGTGTGTTTCATATGTCGTAGCGCCAGATGCCTGCTGGATATCTTCAAACCCCCGTCATCTCGGTGTCGGACCCTTCCTGGACGCTTGGGCCGACTTGCGGACCCCAGTTGCCCTCAAAGACCGTCGCGCCAGCTGCGCGACGACTAGAAATCCAGGTTACCGGCTCCGAGGCCAGCAACTGCTCAGCAGTGGGGCGGTCCTTGGGATTCGGCTGGATCATCCACTTAACTAGGTTGTCGAGCGAGTGCGGGTGGTTGGGATCGGCCAGGAATGGCGGCGGTTCGCGCAGCTCAGGACGCCGCTGGGAACCAAAGAGATTGCTAGCGTCATGGGTCATACCCTTGAACGCGAATGAGCTATCCTCATCGGGCATCGACACCCCTGAGTCGTTGCAGATCGGCACGCCGTTGGCGTCGCGTAGAACAGCACCGGCCTCGCCAGGCGTCAGAGGTGGGACGACCGACATGTCGCCATTCCGCAATGCCTGCCAAGTCGGGCCGTTGTCGGGAAGGAAAACGTTGCATGCGATCTCAAGGATGATGAGGCCAAGCGCAAAGATATCGGCAGGCTTGTCATACTGGCCGAGAAGTATCTCCGGGCCGATGTACTCGCGATCGCCTTCGCCTTCGATGCCCTTGGGAGCAGGCCAGGAGGTGGCCATGCCAAAGTCGCCAATCTTGAGGTAACCGTCGAAGGTGATGAAGATGTTGGCCGGCTTGATGTCGAGATGGATGAAGCCAGCTTGGTGAATCGCCATGAGACCCTAGAGAGGGTCAGTCCAAGTCCCAACCAACATAACAAGTTAGATCAATGCTCACCTGAGTTGTTTCCAGGAGGATCTTCCAAATCCTGAAGTCGTCCAGGCGACCACACTGCCCAATCTCGCGCAGGAAGGCATCGAGGCTGCCCTCACTGCAGTACTCGGTTTGGATGTAGAGATGGCCGTTATGCTCCCAGCTGTCGATGAACTGAACGATCTTGCTGGAGTGGCTGAGGGTCTGCAGGATGTGCACTTCCTTCATCTTAGCCTCACGCTCACGGGCGCTGTGGAAGGGAAGCTTGAGCTTCTTTACGGCAAACACTCGGGAGTTGTCGTCGGGGCTAGAAGGCGTGCGCGGAGTTGTCGAAAAGCCCGTCAGAAACATGCTAGGAGCTGACGCCTTGACGACGCGGTACACCTGAGAGAACTCGCCGCTACCAATGAGCTCCGACTTGTCGAAGCGGCTCATGAGCGATTCGTCAACCTCGACTGGGCCGTGGCCATTCTGAGGAGTGACGCTCAGCCGGCGATCAATGACACTAGAAAAGAGCGAAGGTGGCTGAGAGCCGGTGGGTGTGGCCGGGGGCGGCCGTGCAGAGATTGACCGAGAGCATGGATCGGGCATGACCGACCCGTCTTGCGGTGTCTGCGGCGGCCGGTTCTCCTTGCTGAGAGGGGTCTTCGTAGCCTCGTTCCTCGTATACTGGCCAAACACCCCGAAGGAGGCAGGACCGGTCCGGTTCGGGGCAGGAGTAGCGAAGGACGCGGGCTGCGAGCGGCTGTTGTTCAGGCCAAGAGAGAAGCTCAGCGACGGACTCGCGCCCGAGAAGGGAGTCGTGGGACGAGTGATGCCCTCAACGGCCCGATCTTTCTGCGTCGGACCGATCTTCGAAGGGGTGTCGTCGATTCTTCCCAGGCCAAAGCCCGGTACCGGCGTGCCGAAAGGTGTGTACGATTCCCTCTGCTCATCGCGAGCGCTCGGGACTGGCGTCGTCGATGACTTGTTGAAGAGCACGTTCTTAGTGGGCGTCGGAGGAGGGAAGTCGTCATGGCTACCGACTAGCTCATCGCCGTCCAGGCTCAGAACGCTCGACTTCCTACCGGGACCGTTGCGAACCTGCTGGAACAGGAAACTGCCGGACTTATCCTGGCTTCCAAACGGGTTGTTCTCGCGGATTGGCGCCACCAGGCCGCTAAACGGGGTGGACGGGCTACCCAATGAGATGCGCTGACGCCGGCCGCCGCTGGTGCCTTGAGGGGGGAAGGTATTCGAGTTGTAGGGCTGCTTCTTGCAAGGCGTATCCGGCATTTGGGACATCTTGAAACCAGAGTGCTTCGGCGGGAGCAGATCCGGATTGCGGTTCATCTTGGAAACCAAGCCGGTCGACAGGAACGCCGACTGCAGAGGCTTGGCCTGCTTATACTGCGGGGTCATTTGGGAATCACTAGTTGGTCGCTGGGACCCCGGAGGAAGCGACTTAGAGAAGTTGAGCGGCACACGCGGCCTCTCGCCGATGTGTGAAACGGGAACATGTGTAGGCGAGTCATCCGGCTGGCTGGAGCTGGAGGATGACTGGGTCAAAGAACGGGACAGCGGATGAGGCTGGTTCGCAGGTCGCGGCGCAGGCTGGGCCAAGGAAGAAGCCGGGGCCGGAGACCCAAAGAGGTTGACGCGCTCTTCGGTAGGCGTGTAATGATCCAGCGACAAGCGGAGCCTATTGCGGGGGATCGGGGTGCTCGCGCCATCCGCAAGCTGGGAAATCTGCTTCTCGCCGGCGCGGCGACTCAGGGCACCGCGGCTTTCGCCCAGGCGCTGCTGTAGTGTGCTCTTGCGAAGGGAAGAAGTACGCTTGGGCATAACCGTGGGAGTCGGAGAGGCGACAGGATCGCGGAATGGCGATGCGGTCGTGCCGGTTAGTCGGTACTCTTGATTGCCATCGTCCTGGGTGTCGAAGGCGCCGTTACTACTATCCTTGGTCGCCATATTAGTTGGAGTAGTCGATGCGGGATTCTGGTCGAAAACCGATACGCCGTTGCTGACGCCGGAAATACCGTGAAGGCTGCGGCGCTTTGCGACTGGGCTACCAAAGGTGGGTTGGTCAACGCTCATAGCAGCGTCACTACGCTTAAGAGGACTGACGGAAATCGAAGGGAAAGTAGACTTGTCCTCATTGTCCAGGAACTTGGCCATGCCGCTCTTGCCAGAGCCGTTGCTTTCAAGACTGAAAGAAAGCCGATTGGCGCGCTCAAAGCTGCGTCGCTCGGAGCTGCGACGAGCCGTGGGGCTCAGTTCGATGGGTGACTCAGCGCCACTAGGCAGATCCAAATTTTCTTGGTCGTTGTCCTCGCAGTCGGAAGACGAAGATGACGAAGAAGAAGCTGAAGGAATTGGGTTACCCGAGTCGGGGGCAGGGCCAAAGACGCGCTTCAGCGGGCTTTTCCTAGGAGACAGTCGCTGGCGACCCAAGGGACGTGTTATTGGTTTGGCAGACCGAGTAGACCGCAGTGAAAGCTTGATGTTAGACCGTAGAAGAGGTGTTGCCGCGGGCAGCGGAGGAGGAGCCGTGAATGCGGCAGCCTTAGGAGACGAAGGCTCGGCAGGACCAGCAGGAGTTGCGGGGATCGGGGTTGACGAAGCTCCCGTGGCTGGCCCGGGCTGGTCTGAGAACAATGACCGATCCGTTGGCGCGGGGGTTGGCGGCTGCCGGAAGATGGACGAAGTCATGGGAGTAGAAGTGAGAGTGGGAGAAGCAGTGCTAGTCAGCCGGAACTTGGACGGTGACCGAGAGAGAGAGCGACGCAGCGACCGAACTGCAGAGCTCACGTCAACGTTATGAGGATGAGTGGGCGAGGGCAGAGTAAGAGTGCCCCCGCTGGTACTCGAGTATGACATGTCGTTGGGCTGTTCACAAAGCTTTGCTTGGACCAGAGCAAAGCACGATCTGCTGTGCGCGCGTCTGCGATTGCACGCGTCAATTGGGGGATATCTCTGTATGATTTGCTATGTCTGAGCGAGGCCCGTGAACCCACAAAGCACGATCTGAGGGCACTTGAGAAGAAGTCAAGCAAATGGACGTCCAAGAAGCCGCCAGTCCGTGTTCAGGGGCGAGCCTGTCGACCTTGAAAACGGATGAGACCCGGGGGAAAAAAAAAGTAGTTGAAAGAATTGGCTAAAGGAAAGAGAAAAAGGAGTGAATAGAATGGATATGTTGTCGAAGCCCAGCAGAAAAAGAGTGACGAGGTCGTCGATAACGTGCTCCAATCTGGAATATTCGATCACAAGGTCTCCAAGCTAGACTCGGAGACTGTGTTTTTGTTTTGTTATGTTCTTGCCGGAGAGAGCAGAGAGCTGGTAGAGAGAGAAGAGCGATCTGATCAACGCGCAATAGCAACTGCAGAGCTAGGCGCAAGTTGAGCTTGTTTTGATGGGAGGGAGCTAGTTCGTTTACTCGAAGCGCTGGCTGGGCATCTTCGGGGAGATAAGCTGGTGATACGACTGCCTTGGTCGTCACGCACTACGAGAAAAATCGTGCAAGGCGACTCGCGATGCCTATGGTGCGCTTGCCTTGTCGTCTCTCGTCGTGAGTCACATGCACATTCTACTTCCAGATGCAGAAGGCGCAGAGGACAATTGTTGAGCGTCGTCGTCTCGTCTCGTCGTTTCCTCTCTCTCCTGATTTGCAATCAAAGGGAAAGTGCCGGTATATTGGAATGCCGGATAATTGCACGCACAATGAACGGGATGGATGTGGCGCGGTGCGCAGGCGAACGTCTCGAAAATGCGATGGGATGCTATGCGATTGCGCGCTGCGGGGTTGGGGTCCTGGTCTCGATGCTAATGACGAAATTAGCTGTACTTGGGGATGCGCAGCGAAGGGATGGATACACTGGAATTCAGCTTGGTCCGCTGAAGGATCTAAAGGAAAACTTCAAAGAAAGGCGACCGAGCTGATCGTTGCCAGAATCCAGACAGTGAGTCTTGAGAACTGGAGTGTGGCAGTCACGCGAGGTAGGGCGCACACAACCTTGGGGCATTTGCTCTTGTTTACACAGCTGATTTGACGCGCGTCGCGTTCCTAACGCGCTTTTCGACAAGGGTCCCTTCGCCCACTCTCCTGTAAGGTGGGTTCCGGGTCCCACCCACACCCAGGGTGGCGTGGTGGCGGCACCCTACCGCAGCTCTTGGCTCACGTTTCCGTTAATTGTATTTTACAAGTGTTCACGCTTGTTACCAAGCCTTCAGGTGAGCTTAAAGCCACGAGACATTGCACTCCAACTGCCTCATCAGACACAACAGGTGTCAAAGTCACAAGGCCCAATTGTTGGCCCACTGCTTACAAATATCACAATTCGAACAATGAACCTCAATGTATCCTGTTCGAATAGCAACCCTCATTCTTCTCTCACCGCTTCAGATGAACTCGTGGTTCATCGCTTTCCCAATTGGGCTTGTACCGACCTGGGTGGTGGTACCTACGCAAAGCGGTGAATTTCTCCATCATGATGCCCCTTTGGAGCCCCAAACCTTTGGAACTGTCCTCAATTCAGAGAAAAAGCCAAGAAACTCCGCCCTCATGCTGTTACAGTAACGTTAGCCTTGCGGGGTGATGTAAGATCCTCTAGGTTCACACCGCTTAGACCCTCCGCTCCCTCCCGTGCGTCTCCGGTGGTTTGGGCTGGAATGGCCAACCGTTGGATGCGACCCAAGCCTGGTGCAAACACAATGCAGGTCCCAAGACAGCCGGCCGTCGACCTACATCAGGTCCCTGCAGTAGACACCACCATCTTTGCAAGCAGAGAAGACTTCAAGACATGAACCACTGATCCATCTCACCTTGCTTCTAAGGTAAGGCCTATATAAACATGGCTGCATCCAACGCCCATGCCGGCTGTGAGAGAATCAGGCTGTCGCATGCCACAACAGACTGTTCAGATTGCCCTGTTTAGGCTTTTATTGCCCGAGTTGAAGTTGCTTGCTTGATATATCGCAGCTGCTTGGTGGCCTGCAGCCTTCAATTCACAATCCCTCCATTCCCGCTATCTTCTTACATGATGACTTTCATTTTGACTCATCCCAAGACGGTTGGGTCCGTTGTGATCAGATGTTGTGCTGTGTGGCAATGTCTTCCAGGCAGCTATCATAACACCATGGTTTTTGTTTACTTTTGCCTTAACACGTCACAAACCAAACAAAGCACAAAAAAGACATGTTCCAGCTCTCAAATCATGTCCTCCGAGCCGCATCAACACGTCTTCTGCAGCAAAAACCCACTAACAACATGAAAATTACGCGCCACAAACCGTAAAGTCTATTTTTTTTTTTTCTCTCGTTAGCCAAAACAGGATATCATGTTACCATCATGCTCCACCACGCCTTTCCTTTTTCCCTCTATTACCATGAAGCTCCACATCATGGACAAGGAAAAGCTCGTCAAGACACGCAGTCCCGACCGATTTCAGATCGCTGTCGTTCAATTGAACCATGGCCACCACGACTTTCCCATTCTTTTTCCTCCCCCACGCTTCTCCTTTTCCTCTCTGTCCTTTCCGAGTTCCAAGTTGTGTTTGTCCTCAACGATTGTTGCCACCACTTAATGACACAATTATCTTTCCACCAAGTAACATCCCTAGGGGAAAAAACAGCAATCTAGAAGGCACTTGTCCTGCTCAAAACATTGCTTTTATTATTGTTGTGACCTGTAATTATCGACGCGTCCAATTGCTTGTTGCGCTTGGATGGAGCCATCCACATTGCAGAAATGCACAGATTGGCGTGTGTTGATCCCCCTCCAAGCTCATCCAACCAAAATTTCCGAGTGAATGACTGATCAAGCCTGGACCCTGACTTATGGAAGGGTGTGTGTGAACGGGGGAACAAGACTGCGAGAGCAACACAACACGTTAAAGAGGACAGAATTTGGGAAATTGGAGATCGACACGTCAATTGTTCTATGCATAACAGTAAGCAGATTAGTACTAAACAGCCACCGTGACTACATAAGCATCTCGTGTGGGGTTTTACCTACATCCATGCATCCATGGATGACAAATTAGAGGAAATATCTTGTGATAATTACTCTTGGTTTTTCAAAGAAAGATGAATTAGAAAAAAAAAAATAAAAATAAAATTTTGGTTGCCTCTTCAATCAGGATGCTGTGTAAGTTCTATAAACGTAAAAATAACAATACTTCAGTGTAGGAATACATTTTATTTCCAGCGCAACTCATTACCTGTATGGTAATGATGGTTAAGACAAGAATTCCATTGATGCCCATGAGGCCATGGTGCACCAAGAATAAAGGGAAAGTTGAGACAGTCCTGGCGATCTCTCTGACAAAGTTTTTGGCAATGACCAAGATCCATACTCAGTAACATATCAGCACCTTCTTCTATACATATTCGAGATGCACACCAGGGAGCAGAGAACTACCAAAACTAAAACACATCAACACCAAAATATTGATTCCATCACTTAAATTCTCATTACTTATCAACAGTATATTTTCCCCCCTTACATCACACCCTCCTCAAACCCACCTAGTCCTCACAAACTCAGCCCACTTCCCCACATCCTCCAACACCTCCAACGCCCGTGCCAAATCGCCCGGCTGCGGCCTCCTCCTCTTTTTCTCCTCCCCATCCTCGTCTCCCTCAGTTTTTACCCCCTCCATCTGATCCCCTTCCTCTTCGATCATATTCTGCATCTCAACCTCCAGCCTCCCATTCTCCCTTACCGCGAACGTGACATGTGCGATCTTGCCCTTCACTTCCTCCTTGCTGGTGGCATGCAGAGGGAAGACTATCTGCAATTTGGGGGATGGCAGGACCAGGCGGAGGGTGACGTCGATGCTGAGGTCGGAGGAGGGCTGGTGCTGGGAGGGCGTCATGTTGGAGATGGGTCCGGAGTGGGAAGAGTGCTTGGCGAGGAAGGCTTCGAAGTCGTCTAGCTTTTTGTGTGATGCCTTTGCATTGGGAGTAGGTTTGGAGGTGGTGGTGTCGGCGTTTGGATCGGTAGGAAGTTGGAGCGCCGGCCCAGGCTTAAAGCTATTCTCCAACAACTGCGCCAGGAAGGCGTACTGCCTCAAGTAAGGCAGGATGCTGACCAGCTGCTGGGGATGGGAGAAGCTCATCTCCGTCAGGGTCCGGCACATCACGGGCTTTGGAACGAAGAGTGTGTTCTGATGGATCCTGTACTCCATCTTCTGCGTTGCCCCTTCGCCGTTCCGGACTCCCGACCGCCGAGGGACGAATGGCGTCTTCTTACGACAGCTGAATACTCTTGTCTCGGTCGCGTCTGTCTCCTTGCCTTGCGGTGGAGGGATGACGAGGCTATCGAAGGACCGGAAGTGATGCTGTTGGAAGGGTTGAGTGGCTGTCTCGTCGGGCAGGACGCAGCCCATCTCTTGTAAGTGCTGCCACAGGTTGATGGGGATGTGCACGGGCGGGTCGAAGACAGCATGAAAAGCGACCTCGGGCAAACGAGGTGGGAGAAGTGGCGCGTCCGCCTGCTGCTGTTGCTGTTGCTGTTGCTGTTGCTGTTGCTGATCCGTCGCAGGAATAAAAGTTGGCTCGGGGTCAAGCCAGTCGATGATGGGTTCGCCTGTGTGTAGGCCATCCGGGAGAGAGGTCTTGACGACGTTAGGACCGATCCACTTGTCGGAGATGCGCACGGGGTTGATGCTTAAGTCGCGGAGAGGAGCACAGCCGATGAGGATGCTCCAGGTGCGCTCGTTATCCGCTATCCAGGAGGCGACTTCGGCGTCAGGGGTCCTGAGTAGGTGCTTTTCCTTCCAGTAGTCTAGAGCGAGGCCCACGCGGCCCCGGTCGTTCATCGCTGGCTTCCCGCTCTTGGTGCAAAGGACGAGATTCTCGAGGTACTCGTCATCCTTACCCGCAAGAGATGGGTCCTCGCGGAGCTTCTGCAGCTCCCAGGCATGAAGACGCGCTAAGCTTTCGTAGACATCGGCAACAGCCTCGTACAAGTTAAGTCCGGGGTTGATGCTGAGCTTGTCTAGCACAGCCAGGCGCTCGAAGTTTGCCGCAAAGCGGGCAAGAGACTTAGTTAATGGGCTCTGGCCCGGGGCAAGGCGCAGATCGTTAAACAGAATCTCGCCAGCCTTCTGGGCATGCTTAGTGACAATTTCTGGAGAGTCAGGGAAGTTGAGCGTCACAGACTGAACAACATCCTGGGAGAACTCCACCAGCAGTTCGAGGGCAGACCCGGCCACAATAAGGGTCCTCTTGTTGTCACTGCCCATTGAGCTCTCCCACATGAATTCAAGCTCCAGGCTGCGCGCTAACCTCTCTAGACCGGCTTCGCTGACTAGACCTTTGCTTTTCTAATGGGGGTTAGCCAAGGTCTGTTCAATATGTATACCTAATGAGGACGACATACGCTGAGGATGTGGATAACCTCCTCTAGGCGCTTGGCCCGCTCATCCTCACTAGCACGACCGAGATTTGCCAGCGACCGGATGGTCATGTCCATGCCAGGAGTCATGGGTTGTAGAGCGCCCAGGGCTGCTGACGCCGAGGGGCTGTCAAAGTTGATGGCGCTTGGGGGGCGGCCGCCTGTCGCAGTCGTTGAGCCCACGGTCGCCGGTGATCTTTTAAACTGCTGCGGCGACGAGCGCGGGCCATTTGGCGAGAAGACAGCCTGGGCGGCTGAAAAGGGCGTCGAAACGGGTGGCGTGCCGGCAGCTCCATGGGCTTGTGAGGGCGTGCGCCCTTGAAGGGGGTTCCTACCTGGCGTGGGGATAGGGGTGGACATCGTCGATGCGCGGTCGCGAGTTCCGTATGGAGTTGGTATTATCCTGTGCTGTATATGAAGGCCACGACCGCAAAATCCGACTAAGTTATACTGAAGGATTCTCTAGTGCGCACGGCATCTCAGAGAGCCTGACAAGTCGAGGTGTGCACCAGCTTTGACTGGACGATGAGAGTGAAGGACTCCGATGGACTAAGCTTGAGCTCGTTGGGTATTGTTCTATTGTCGATGTATCACATTAAACACCCAATATAGTCAGTATTACTGTCAAATATTTAAATTAAGTAGCTTTGGCAAACCGAGTACGTGATGATGTGCCGGATTCAAGCAACGAATTGTTTAAGAAGTGTTGAAATGAGAGATGAAATGGATCCAGTCCAATTGTGTTCGTTGAAAGTGAGCTGAGGGTGAGCTTGCATACCAGTAGTTACCCTAACCCTAATCCTAACCCTTGTGTAAGGCCGACGTATCACAACAGCAAGAGGAACACGCCCGGGTGCATGCAGTTTGCGCCAAAATGTAAAGACAGCCACATTTGTTTTCAGCTTCAAGGCATCAATTACGCATAGACGTAAGAGGGGATTAGCTTCACGGCAGAATTACTCGACGACGCGACAGCAAAACAAGCTCACGGTGCACTACACGCAGTATTGGTGGGGGTCCCGAGCGAGTGGAGTCTTACCCAGCGCGGCAGCCCAGCGGAAGCCAGAAAACAAGGAGGGTTTGGGTCCGGTCCGGGGATGCATCATGGACATCAACCTTCAAGCTTCGCCATCACCATCCTCAACCTCCCCAACCCTTCCCAGTCCGCTGGCAGAACCACAACCGTCCACGCCAGCATTATCATTTCCCCGATTTCAGCTACCTCTGCACCAACTGTTCCAGCGACCCCAACAACCGCAACAACCACCTCCACGCCCACAACCACCATTCCAGCCGCAGCTTCACCCGCAACCAATCCACTACTCCCAACACGCCCCGCACCCGCTTCCGCCGCATCCCTACGGCCTGCCTACCACTATGAACGGCATTAACGGCGGCAACATGGGCGGCGGCATGGCGCCCATCCCGGCCGGCCACCAGGCTGAGCTCAACTACATCTACGGGATAGTTGAGGAGCTGAGCCGCCAGCTGGCCGAGAACCAGCGCGCCATGCAAGATATGGTCGAGATTGTGGGCAAGGTTCGCAATAAGGCTTTGGAAAAGGAGCTAGGCAACGATGAATTACTCTCCGGCTCCGGCGATGAGCTCAAGGGTATGTGCCCCTCCCCCTCTTCTTTCCCCTTTCTAAGCTAAGATACTAACCCCTCCTCATAGCCCAAACAGCCAACCTCGACATGGAAATCTCTCTCTTAACCGAAGCCCTTGAAAAAGCCAAATCTAGCCGGGACGCCAACGCGGCCCTCCTCAACCAATACGCCAACGTAATGGCCGGTATGCTGCGCCAATTCCACGAATACAAGGCCCGTCACGTTGCCGACGTCGCGGCCTGGCACCGCAGTTATCGCGCCCAGCTGGCCGAAGCGCGCGCCGAGAACTGCCGCCTGCGCGAGCAAATCTGGGAGATGCAAGCCCGCGCGGGCAGGGCCAACGAGCTCTTACGCAAATTCCGCGCCCGCTACGAGCAGGACACGGCACGCTGGGACCGGCGCGTCGAAGCGCGCGCCGTCAGACAAGAACTCCGTTTCTGGAAGAGGCTGGCCATGCCCTACTTGCCGGAGGATGACCCGTACTGGAGCGACGATGATGATTTGATCGATGTGGCAGAGAAGAGGCGGTTGGCAGAGGAGGCGCAGCGCAGGGCGGAGGAGCAGAGGATGCAGCTTGCGTCGCTGGATGATGCGGCCGATGCTGCGGCGGCGGCGACAGCTACGGCGGGGGATGAGGATGGGGAGATTGCGCCTGAGGTGTCGCTGGGGGGCGTGCCGATGCAAAGGGAGGATAGTGGGTTGATGCCGTTCCCTCCGCCGAGGCCGTCGAGTGCGGCGAGTACAGGATCTTCGGGGCAATGATGACGTTATTTGTTTTTTGTTTTTTTTTTTTTTTTT
>Ga0065720_1003989_pt1 | contig 13672 bp, 16 predicted proteins | sample Thericmetagenome_FD_59107 | JGI IMG/M metagenome (GOLD analysis project Ga0065720, IMG submission 59107) | Thermophilic microbial communities from the Joint Bioenergy Institute, California, USA of rice/straw/compost enrichment - eDNA_2 v2... | ecosystem: Engineered > Solid waste > Grass >... | reverse complement strand
TGTATTTTCCGGGGAGACGGCGGACGTGCGATTCACGGTCGTATCGACGTTCGGAACATTTCGCGAGGGGGTGACGCTCCGTGTATGAAGCCCAGACGTTTGAGGCGATCTTGCAGCGGATGTTGAGCCGGGTGACGGACAATGTGGACAAGCGTCCCGGCAGCGTGATCTATGATGCTCTGGCGCCGGCGGCAGCCGAACTTGCGCAGCTGTATGCTGAGCTGGACATCAACTACAATTTGTCGTTCGCCGATACGGCGAGCGGCGATTATTTGACCCGGCGCGCAGCCGAGTTTGGCGTTCAGCGCAAGCCGGCGGTGAAGGCAAGGCGGGAAGGCCGTTTCTACGGCGAAGGCGACGCGCCGATCGATGTGCCGCTTGGCAGCCGGTTCGGCATCAGCGGTCTGTTTTATACGGTGGTCAGCAAGCTCGGTGCGGGAATTTACGCGCTGGAGTGCGAGACAGCCGGAGCGGCCGGGAACCAGCCCTACGGCGCGCTGCTGCCGGTCGATTATGTTGCCGGTCTGGTGCGGGCTGAACTGGCGACGGTCATTGTGCCGGGAGAGGAAGAAGAGGACGACGAGTCGCTCCGGCAGCGATATTACGCGGCCGTCAATGAACCGCCGTTCGGCGGGAATGTCGCGGATTACAAGCAGAAGATCGGCGCGATCGAAGGGGTCGGCGGCGTGAAGGTGTTTCCGGCCTGGCAGGGCGGCGGGACGGTGAAATGCACGATTATCGCCTCCGACTACAGTGCCCCGGCCGGCGCATTGGTGGCTGCGGTGCAGGAGGAGATTGACCCGCCCGGACGCAGCGGGCAGGGAAGCGGGCTGGCCCCGATCGGCCACCGGGTGACCATTGCCGGGGTGCAGCCGGTGACCGTCCATGTGGCGACAACCGTGACGCTGGCGGGCGGTGTGAGTGTCGGGCAGGTGCAGGAGCCGATCGAGGAGGCCGCCCGGGCCTATCTGCTCGGGCTTCGCAAAGCTTGGGCGGGAGAGTCGCAGTTAATTGTCCGCATAGCGCAGATCGAGGCGGCTATCCTCACCGTGCCGGGCGTCATCGACGTGACCGGGACGACATTGAACGGCTCGGCGGCGAATGTGACGCTGGATGCGGAAGAGATTCCGGTGCTCGGGACGGTGGTTGTCAATGCGTGAGGTTGGGCGGATTTTGGGGTATTTGCCGGAGTTTTATCACCGGATCAAGGATTTTGTGGAGCTGGACAAGACGGAAAGCGCCGAGTTGGTCGATCTAACGGCTGCGGTTCAGCGGCTGTTGGACGACCAGTTCGTGACGACGTCGAGTCTGGGGGCATTGAAACGCCGGGAGCGCATGCTGGGCATTCAGGCAGACTCGTCCGTCGAGACCGTCGCCTTCCGGCGAAACCGCATCATCAACCGTTACTCCACGAAGCCGCCTTTTACGCTGCGTTATTTGCAGGAGCAGTTGGATCGGTTGGTCGGGCCCGGGCGGACGGTTGCGGATATTGACGTGCAAAATTTCCTGCTCACCATTACAACAGCGATCGACGATGCCGAGATTTTCCGGGAAGTCGAGCATACCGTCAAGGTGATCATTCCGGCCAACATCGTGTATCAGCAGAATACGGCGCTGCAAGATGACATTGAGCTGGTCGAGTCAATCGCTGTGCAGGACGTCACCTGGAATTACAAGTTGGACGGCTCGTGGCAGCTCGGCGCCGCGCCATTCGCAACTTTGGGACCGGAGGTGCCCGTGAAATGATTGATACTGCGTTTTTGCAGGACGTGGCTGAATACGTTGACAGCCGCGTCGCGAAAGTGGTGCTGAATGGGACATATGTTATCACGGATTTCGAAGTCAAGCAGGTTGCGGACAATGTGCTGGCGATGAAATATCTCATCCCTGCCGCGGATGTGTCGCTGGTCACGTCGATCGAGCTCAAGGATGAGGTGGACAATGTGATCAGCTCGAACATCGTCAATATTCCGATTGCGGCGGATCACCTTATGATCCAATCGATTACGGTAAAGGAAGGTGATCAATAATGGCGAAGACGGATTGGCGGATGGGAGACACGGTACTGCCCGAGGATTTGAACCAGATCGGGCAGGAGATTAATTCGGCACAAGAAAAGGCAGATTCAGCATTGCCCGCGTCGCAATATACTGCCGCGGATATTTTGGAGAAGATCAAGACGGTCGATGGGGCGGGCAGCGGTTTGGACGCAGACCTGTTCCAAGGTATGGACTCGAGCCGGTTTATCTTCGGAGATCTGCAATATGGGACTGTCAACTACGCAGGTGATCTCAACAATATCACAAAAAGTGGATTTTATTACGCGACCGGAGGACATACAAATAGTCCTACAGGAACGAATGGGTTTTTGATTCATACAAATGGGCCGGCGAACGCAGACTACGCTTTTCAGATATTTCAAATTCATGCACAGGACAGAGCTTTTTTTCGTAGGAAAAGCGCAGGTACATGGTCGCAATGGACTGAAATTGCGAAAACGACCGATTTTCATGCGTATCTGCCAACGACTGGCGGCATCATGACAGGGGGGATTCTTTTCAACATAAATGAGAAACACGTATCAGATCTCCCGGAGACATACCCTCTAGGGTTCACCATGATGCGACTTTCTAATGGCAGCGCTAATGGATGGCCGTGCAACTTAGGTACGGTCGTATCGTTTATCCAAAGCACCGGATCCGGCAATCGGCTGTTCCAGATCGTCGTTGAGAAAAACACGAATAAAATGTGGTTTCGGAACGTCAACCAAGGCGGAACAGCATGGAATGATTTTGAGATGATTTGGAACAGCGGAACTGATGGTGCCGGAAGCGGACTTGATGCAGATATGGTTGATGGATTGCATGCAAGTAGTTTTGCATTAAAAAATGCACAAAATGAATTTACTGCAAACCAAATATTTAGCGGAGATTATCCTATCATCATGAAAGGGCAAGCAAGTGATACGGCTGGAAAACGTAATTTCCGCTGGGATATTAGTGGGGATGAGTTGCGTCTTCAATCTCTTGATGACAACCTCACTTATGTACGCGGGCCAATTTCAATAAAACATGATGGGCCCACAACATTTAACGCAAATGTTTTTGTTGGTGGAGATTTATATGTAGACGGATCTGATGCAATAATCCGGGGTAATGGCAATAGAAATCTGTATTTTAGAAATCTTTCTGATAATATTAACCGTGCTGTTGTATGGTACGACCCAACTAACGATTTTTTAGGCTTTCGTTTGTATAATGCAAGCGGTTCAGCCGTCAACACGTTTAGACAGTATTCTGATCGTACAGTATTCGAAAAAAAGATACTTGTAGGATCAAATGAAGTATATCACGCCGGAAACCTTGCAAGCGACCGTACCCGTAAAATAACGATTTCCCAAAACGCGCCGTCCGGCGGTTCGGACGGCGATATTTGGATTCAATATTAATTTCCGGGTCAGTGTGATCGAACAATGCCGATACAGGTGAGAATGGGCGGTGCGTGGCGGACACCAACCGAATATTCGGTCAAGATGAACGGTGCTTGGGGAAAGGCGAGAGGCGTTTATGTAAGAGCAGGTGGACAATGGAGGACATTGTACCAAAGGAATATACAAGCAGAGCAAGGAACGATGGGGGATGGTGTTTCAACTTATCAGGAATATCCGGACTATGTCCAACTTTACGCACGAAGTGTGAGTGGCAGCGGCGCTAGGGCGACTATGGTTCTTGGTGACAGGGTAGATTTAACTAACGTAAAAACTATCAAATACAGAATCCAGAGCGATACATCTAGTCCAGGTGCACAAAATGATGTAATTCTAACCATCTCAAACAGTAAGACGGGTACTTTGAATAATGCGGTAAAATCGTTCTACACACCGCAGGAATATCAGAACTGGACAATGTTGAATCTGAACGTACAAGACGTTTCAGGGTGGTTTTATATTAGAATACACGCATCTGCAAATCAATACACGGATATTACACGTGTTGTTCGTGTCAATGAAATTTGGCTCGTTCTAAGCGATAACAGTGAGGTGCTCTTGTGGAACGCGACGATGGGATGAGAAAGGAGGATGAGCATGGCTTATTTGGAGTATGACAAGTCAACCGGTTTAGTTGTGGTTATCCACGAAACCGAAGTGGAGCCGGCCGAAGGGCGAGGTGTGGTTGAGCTTGAAATATACAAGCCGGGCGACGAGTTCGAATGGTCGATTTATATCAACGAAAACGAGAGAGGAGAGTACAGCTCTCACTCGGCTGTCCGTAATAATCCTTATGCAACTCGGCTGCTTAGGGAAAACGAGGAATTGAAGGCCGAAAATGCTCTCCTTGCATTTGAACTTGCTCAAACACAGGTACGTCTCGATCAAGCTGAGCAGGAGCAAGCGACTTTGCTTCTGACGCTTGTGCAGGAAGGGGTGATTTGAATCATGGACTGGTTCACAATCGTGAAACGGCACTACGATGCCGGCAGGTACAGTGTTGAACAAGTCACTGTATTCGTTGTCGCCGGTAAAATCACGCCGATGCAATATCAAACCATCACGGGATCGGAATATCCAGATTCCGCCGAATAAGCAGAGCCTAAAACATGAAAGGGGTTATCCCACATGCAAGGGCTGGAATCACGATCATGGCGGCCATATCGGCCGCCGTTGCCATTTCCGGACTCGTGCTTGGTTAGCTCGCGTTCGCTGTTGTGGGATAGGATACAGCCACAGAGACATTTAGAGACAATGATCATAGCAAAGGAGGGGGCCAGATGGCTAAGATTGACTGGCAACTGGGGGATACGGTTCGGCCAGAAGATTTAAATTTGATGGGGCAGGAGATAAATGACAACGCAGAAGTTATTGCAGGCCATAAATCCGCTGCGGTGCTTGACCATCCTGACGGGTCGGTGACTACGGAGAAATTGGCCGACGGAGCAGTCACGGCGGCAAAGGTTGCGGCGGATGTGGCGAAGACTGCTGACCTTGCTTCTCATCTCAATGCCACCAACGGTGTGCACGGTGCTACATCTGCCGCCACGGCAAACCGTATTATTCAGCGCGATTCGGCCGGTCGGGCGAAAGTCGCCGCGCCGGCTGCGGCGGATGATATTGCGAGGAAAGATACGGTTGACGCGGTGCAAGCCAACCTGACCAATCATATCGCGGATTATGTGCGCCAGCCGGGATACGCGGCGGCTTCCGGTTCGGCAAACACCTACGCAGTTTCGCTTTCCCCAGCTCCTACCGCATATGTCGAGGGGATGGCGATTGCGGTCAAAATCAACGTCAATAACACGGGTGCCAGCACGATCAACGTAAACGGCCTCGGTGCGAAGGCGATCAAGAAACCGAACGGTAATGATGTTTCTGCCGGAAATCTAAAAGCAGGCAGTATATACACGCTCCGGTACAACGGTACAAATTTTATCTTACAGGGTGAAGGGGGGGCTGGTACGGCGCAGCCCGCTAATGTTTTGTCCGGCATGACATTTATGAATGATATTGGGGAACAGGTCGGCACCATGCCAAATCGCGGCAATATTAACCAAACACTCACCAATCAGGGACAAGTATATACAATTCCTGCCGGGTACCACGAAGGAAGCGGAAAAGTCACCGCAAACATTACAAATCTATCAGCCGGAAATATTAAAGCAGGCGCTACGGTAGGTGGAGTTGCTGGTACGTTCAGCAGCGATGGAAATGCCACGGCCGCACAAATTCTGACCGGACGGATCGCTTATGTGAACGGCGCCAAGGTTACCGGCACCATGCCCAACCGCACCGGACATGTAACGGGACAATCGGTCAGCCGAAGCGGCACCACGATCCGCATTCGCCCGCAAGCGGGCTATTACCCGGGGGATAGCGGCAACAGCGTGCAGATATCCGATTCCAATTTTATTGCGGCAAACATCGTGAGCGGAAAAACCATCTTTGGGCTTGCGGGAACTTTTAGCGTAATTACCACCATCAACTATCCCCCGTGGACTTGGGGGCCGTACGAGTACACTTACTTCCCGGGCGGTGGTTACGTTGCCAATCCTACGATGGACCTTAATACACCACTTAACAATTGCAAAGGGTTGCGGGTTTATTTTTTAGTAACGGAAGGTACGGGATGGTTGGGACCTTACAATGTGCGCTACCATGATGGTACTCAATGGAATACGGTCGGACAAATCAACGTTGAAACATTAAACACCCAATTTTTCTGGGAAGGGACCTTCGACCGGGAGGTACGGATAACGAGGATCCACATCCAACCCACAAGGTATTCATCCACCAATACCTTGTTTTATTCCGACATTATCTTTATCAAACGTTATAACGTCTAAGCTAGGGTGGTGGAAGTATTGGGCGAGATAAAATTTCCGAATGTCAGCGGGGTTATTGTCGAATCCATTTCTGTAGATCCTGCCATGTTAGACCCGTCGAAGAGATCCTATGGCTATTCGGGGATTATTATGGATATGTCAAATGGACCAAAACAGAGCCTAAACCAATCGGTAGAAGAAGAATATCCGGGCTCTGCCGACTAAGCAGAGCCCGCTTCAGTCAGGAGGCGATCCACATGGACGGACTCACCATCACGGCGGCCATCTCGGCCGCCGCTGCCATTTCCGGGATCGTGCTCGGTTGGCTCGGAAGGTCGCGGTCCGTAAGACAGGATACGGCCACCGAAGCTTCGAAAGACGCCCGCTTGCAGGCCGATATCGAGTTTATCAAACGCGGGGTGGACGACCTGCGGATTGAACAGCGGGCGCAGGGCAAGCGGTTTGACGATCTCACCGAGCGCGTGACAAGGGTCGAAGAGAGCGCGAAGCAGGCGCATAAACGTTTGGATCGATTGGAGGCCGAATAATGAACGATCAACTGTTCACCTGGGAAGCGCTCTCCGCAATGGGGGGCGCTTCGCTTTTGACCTACTTCGTTGTGCAATATACGAAGAGCTACATCGACCGTTTCGCGGCCCGTTGGCTGCCGACGGATCTGTATGCCGTCTTCGTCGCCAGCGCGATCCTCATCACCGCGCAGCTCGCGCTCGGCGCCAACCCAGCCGACTGGCGCGTGTACATGCTCGCCATCGCGAACGGCTTCCTTGTCGCGGCAACCGCCGGCCAGATGCAGCGGAAAGCGGTCGAACCGCCTGGTCAACCGGAGCAGCCGGCAGGCAAGGGTAGTGATGGCGCATGAGCGCGGCCGCATTCATCGCACAGATCGCGCCAATTGCCGTCCAGCTCCGCATCGAAGGCTCGCCGATCTTCCCGTCGGTCCGGATCGCGCAGTCGGGGCTGGAGACCGGCTGGAAGATCCCGCCCTGGAACAACCTCGGCGGCTACAAGGTCGGCAGCGGCAAGCTCACGCCGTACTGGCGCGGCAAGATCGTCACCAAAGGCACATGGGAAGTGTACGACGGCAAGCGCGTGGACGCGACGGCTGCGTTCCGGGCGTATGACAGCGTGGAGGATTTTTTCCGCGATCAAGATCTGCTGTTCGAAAACAAAAGATACACCGGTGTCCGAACGGCACAATCTCCGGAGGAGCAGGCGGACATGCTGCAGGCGTGCGGATATGCAACGGACCCGCAGTACGCGCAGAAACTCAGAAATATCATCGCCGCGCATAATCTGAAGCGCTATGACACCGAAGCGGAGGTGCAGAAGCAAATGATCGGGGAGCTGAAAAAGCAGATCGAGCAACTGACAGCCGAACAGGCGCAACTGCGGCAGCGTCTTGAGACACTCGAAAGCCGGGCGCGCGTGGATGTGCCGGCGTGGGCGAGAGAGGCGGTGGATGCAGCCGTGAAAGCCGGCATTGTCGATACGCCGGAAGGCGGAAGCCTCGACTTTTACCGAATGCTGACGGTTATGCACCGCACAGGACATATCGGAAATAACTGACATTGATAAACGAACTATTGTTCGTGTATAATAAAACCAAACACCTGTTCGGTTGGTGATCCGCATGCACAAATATGTGGGCCGGCGCATCGAGATCATATACATCGCCGCCGACGGCAAGCTGTCGCAGCGCACCATCCATGTGCTCAGCGTACAGAGCGGCATCGTGCGGGCGTTCTGCATGACCACCGGTGCGCCGCGGACATTCCGGATCGACAACATTTTGGCCGTGCAGCCGGCGGCGAGGCCGGCCTGATCTTTCCTGTCACAACCTGCTCATCCCCCTTTCTTCTCTCCCGTTAATCCTGGCTGCCTTCCTGAAATAAACCCGAAAGCCCGAACGCCAGGCGCATAATCGCTCCTCTCCGACACCATCCTATGGAATGCCAACACCATGTCAGGAAGGGGCAGGAAGGCAGATGGCAGGTACCTGGAGAAGAGGGCAAGGAAGAGGCGCGCTGGCGCTGTTGCTTATTCTTTTGCTCATATCGGCCTCAGTGGCCGGATGCGGCGAACGGCAAAACGCGAATCATGACGGGAGCCAGCAAGCGAACACCCCGGGCCAAAAGGGGACAGGCCGTCAATCCGCCCTGGAGGAAAACAACGCCGAATATCTTCTGGAACTCGGCCGGGCGATTGTTCCGTTCGAGAAGTTGGACGGCCAAACCTACGCCGACGCCGAGAAGATGGCCGGCTTGATCGGTTTTCATACGGAGTATTCGGAAGACGGCAAATCGCTGCTCATCGGCGACCACGATGTGGTCATGACGATCACGGATCAATCCCGTGAAGTGGTGAAAGAAGAGCGCACCCTGACGATGAGCAAACCGGCCAGACTCATGGACGGCCGCATGCTGGTGCCTTCGAACGAATTGAAGAAGCTGTTCGGGGATGAAGCGGTTTTCACGGTGGACGCGGTGCAGGCGGCGATTTTCCCGAAGCCGCAGCGGGAAGACACGGCTGCATCGCAAGATTTCGCCGACGACCCGGCTGTCCGCGCGGAGGGCCGAAAGGCGCATGCCCCCGTGGACAGCGCATGGCGATGGCGACGNCTCCTCGCCAGCCGGTGCCGAGCTGATCAAGGAAGCGAAACGTTATCTTGGCGTGAACGTACCAGTTCGGCGCNGCGCATTATCGCCACGTCGAAGCGTTTCGACTGCTCGTCGTTCGTCCAGTACCTTTTCGCGAAACAGGGGGTCGACATGCCCCGGACGGCCCGGGCGCAGGCACGCTTGGNGAAAGAGGTGGCCCGGGACAAGCTGCGCCAGGGGGATCTGCTCTACTTCTATGTCCCCGGACGGTTCAAGAACGACACGACGGTCGGCCACGTCGGCATCTACATCGGCAACCAGCAAATGATCCACTCCAGCCCGCTGCCGCAGGACGGCGTACAGATCACGAACATCAACAAGGAGTACTGGAAAGAAACGTTCCTGTTTGCGAAACGCATCTCATAACACGAAACCAGAAGCAAGAAGCCCTGCGCATCGGACGCAGGGCTTGCTTTCGCAGGCTTACATGGCGATGTCGACGACTTCGACGCCCTGCTGGCGGGACACGTCGATGAACGTCTCGCCGCACCGGATGAGCGGGCGGAAGAAATCGGTCGGATTCGTCATGACGATGACGCCGGACTCGCCGTTGGACAGGACGGCCGTCTTGCCGACGAAGAACGGCAGCAGCCGGCGGATGAACGTATGGACGACCGTCGGGTCGAGCTCATTGAAGCTGAGCCGGTGCAATTCCCGCAGCACGTGCAGAAGGTCGCGGCGTTCCCGGTACGTCCGCGTCGAGATCATTGCGCTGCAGACGTCGGCGACGGCAAGGACGCGCGCCGCTTCATGAATGTCCTCGCCCTTGATGCCGTAAGGATGACCGGAACCGTCCATCCGCTCCAGATGCTGAAGCACCGCCTTGGCCATCAGTTCATTTTTGAACGAACGTTTGACGATTTCGTATCCGAAGATCGGATATTTCCGGATCATGCGGTATTCTTCTTCCGTCAGCGGATCGGTCTTGTTGAGCAGCGCCGGGTCAATCCGGCATTTGCCGATGTCGCACAGAAATCCCGCCTTGCTGACTGTAAGCGCTTCCTCTTCGCTCCAGCCAAGCCATTTGGCGATGTAGTAGGCCAGCATGCCGACCTGGACCGAGTGATTGAAGGTATATTCCGCTTCCGAGTTGAGCAGCAGCAGCATCGAGACGACGTCCCGTTCTTCCGGAAGCCGGTCGGTGAGCGGCCGGAACACCTCATCCATTTGTTCCTCACAGACGACGCCCGAATCCAATGCTTCCCGGTACAGCAATTCGCTGCCCGCTACCGCCGACTCGAACATCGGTTTCAGACGCATGGCCGTCGGCGCGTTCCCGGTGCCGCTGTTTCGGGGTTCAATATCGACATAGTCGATCTGGTGTTGGAACAGTTTCGCGATCTCCGATTCTGTCAATTGCGTGCCGGCAGGCAGTACGAACAGACCGTATGCGTTGAAAATATCCCGGCTGACGACATCACCGCTTCTCAGATCAGCAACGTGGACCTGCATATCATCACCTTTCGTGCATCCCTGGAAGTTGAAAAAATCCGATGTTTTCATCGTATCAGCTAATCCACCAATTGACAATAACCGGGTCAGGGAGCCAGGATGCGGTCGTAAATGCGCCTTGCAAGATCCGGATCACCGGTGCCTTGCACCAGAACGCGCCCGTCCGGGAACAGGACGAGCGTGATGCCATCTTCCAGCGTCAGCCGCAGCAGCCAGGGGTTCCGCTCGACGCGGCCCGCGGACTTGAGCCGTTCCGCCATTTCGTCCAGATGAAGCTGCAGCGGCTCGGCCGGCGCAATCTGCACCGTTTCGCGTCCGCACAGGACAGCTTCCGATTTTCCGCGAACGACCGCTTCCAGATAGTCGAACCGGCGAATTCCGCAGCAGGGACAATCGGCTCGCCGCGCGCCCGCCGTCTTCATTTTCGAGAAGTCCGTTTTCCACAGATCCGCGTGAAGCAATGCGCCATGGAGCTGTTCCTTATACCCGCCGAGCAGCTTGATCGCTTCCATCGCCTGCAGCGAACCGATCAGATCGACGATCGGCGGCAGGACGCCGGCCGTTTCGCACGTATCCGTCGAGCCGGGCGGCGGCGGCGACGGGAACAGGCAGCGGTAGCACGGCGTTTCGCCCGGCACGATCGTCATCGTCATGCCGGAAGCGCCCACCGCGCCGCCGTAGATCCACGGAATGCCGAATTTGACCGCGACATCATTAATCAGGTACCGGACGCCGAAATGATCCGTCCCGTCCACGATCAGATCGGCATCGGCCAGCAGCGATTCCGCATTTCCGGAATTCAGATCGACCGCCGCCGCTTCAATGGCGACCTGACGGTTGAACGTGCGCAATTTCGCGGCCGCGGCTTCGGCCTTCGGCACGCCGCTTTCCGCGTCCGCTTCCGTATAGAGCAGCTGCCGATGCAGGTTGCTCCAGCTCACGATGTCGCGGTCGATCAGGCGAATGCGGCCGATTCCGGCGCGGACCAGGTGATTGGCGATGACGCAGCCGAGCGCGCCCATTCCGACCACAACCGCAAACCCTTGAGCGAGCCGCTTTTGACCTTCCATGCCAAAAGGGGAAAAGCGAACCTGGCGGGCATATCGTTCTGACGAGGGGGACATGCGCATTCTCTCCTACTCGGCGGCGGGAGCCGTCGGATTCCAGGACTCCTGCTGCTCTCCGATCCATTCCGACCCGTCTTCCCGGATCTCCTTCTTCCAGATCGGCACGATCTGTTTCAACCGTTCGATCGCATACCGGCTCGCCTCGTAGCAGCCGGCGCGATGCGGCGCCGACACGGCGATGACGACGCTCGCTTCGCCGATCGGAACCGTTCCGAGGCGATGGGCGATCGCGCACCGCGTGCCCGGCCATTTCGCGGCAATCTCATCATCAATTTGCCGCATCGTCTTCAGCGCCATCGGCGCATAGGCTTCGTACTCGAGATGGACCGTGCGCCGCCCGTTCGTCCATTCTCGCGTCGTGCCGACGAAGACAAGCGAGGCGCCGTGTTCCGGCACGATCACCTGCGACAGCATGCGGTCCGCGTCAAGCGGCTTGTACGTCAGGATGAAACGTCCGTCCTCCGACGCCAGCTCGTCCTCGCCGGCGTTCTCCGGCGCGCCGCCGGAAACGGGCGGCAGCAGCGCCAGCTCATCGCCGGATTCGAGCGGCTCATCGTCAGCCGCGTACACTTCGTTGCGCGCCACGAACGACGCATGGATCAGCCCGGCATGCGAAGGGAACCGCTCGGCGAGCAGCGCCTTCAGCTTGCCGGCCGTCATGCCGCCTTCGGCTGACGATACGCGGACCTCGTTTCCTCCCAGCCGTTCCGCCAGCCCCGCGAACAGGCGGACCGTCCATTGCACTTCCATATCGTCAACCCCGTCCAATGGTGTGTGTTGGTTACTGAATAGCATATCATATTTATAGGAGAAGTGATAAACTAGAACTTGTAAAGATTCGCGGCGCACGTGACCGGTCTTGCAGACGGGAACCGGCCTGCGTGAGGACAAGGAGAGTGCGGCGATGACGGGCGTTCTGACGGACCGCTTCGGGCGCGTACACAATTATTTGCGGATATCGGTGACGGATCGCTGCAATTTGCGCTGCCTCTACTGCATGCCGGAGGAAGGCGTGGAATTCGCCGACCCGTCCTCGCTGCTGACGTTCGACGAGATCGAGGATGTCGTGCGGACGGCGGCTTCGCTCGGGATTGCGCGGCTGCGCATCACAGGCGGCGAACCGCTTGTCCGCAAAGGGCTGGACGAGCTGGTCGCCCGGCTTGCCGCAATTCCGGGCATCGAAGAAATCTCGCTGACGACGAACGGCCTGCTGCTGAAAGATCAGGCCGAAGCGCTGCGGCGGGCGGGCGTCTCCCGCGTCAACATCAGCCTCGATACGCTGGATCCCGCGCGGTTCCGGATGATCGCGCGGCGCGGCGATTTGCGCCGCGTCTTCGAAGGCATCGAGGCGGCGGCGCGCGCGGGCTTTGATCCGATCAAGCTGAACTGCGTCCTGCTCCGCGGCGTGAACGAGGACGAGATCGTCTCGTTCCTGAGACTCGCGCGCGATGAACCGCTGCATGTCCGGTTCATCGAGTACATGCCGATCGGGCATGCCGATGAACAATGGAAGAACTATTATTTGCCGCTTACGCGGGTACTCGAGCTGGCGCGCGAAGCCGGATTCGAACTCGAGCCCGGCGGCCGCACGGCAGGCAATGGCCCGTCGGACAACTATCGCATCAAGGGCGGCAAAGGCTCGATCGGCCTGATCCATCCGGTCAGCGACCATTTCTGCAAGAACTGCAACCGGCTGCGGCTGACGGCCGACGGCCATTTGAAACCGTGCCTGTATTGGGTGGATGAACTGTACGTCAGGCCCGCGGTCGGCGACCCCGAAGCAATGCGCCGCCTGTTCCTGCGTGCCATGGCGATCAAGCCGGAAAACCACGAAATGGCGGCGAAACTGGCGGACGAAGCGCAGAGCCATGTGCCGACCGAGCGGCGGATGTCCCAGATCGGGGGATGATCCCGGTAACACGTTGACCATGAGGGGAAGGATTCATGATCCATGCGTGCTGACGGCCCACAACAACCCGGCACGGTGCTCTTGCTGCACAGCAACGATTTGCACAGCCGGCTGGAACAAGCTGCGAAATTTTCGGCGTATATTGCGGAGGCCCGGAACCGGTACGGCGCGGACCGGCTGCTCGTGCTCGA
>Ga0065720_1003739_pt1 | contig 13676 bp, 8 predicted proteins | sample Thericmetagenome_FD_59107 | JGI IMG/M metagenome (GOLD analysis project Ga0065720, IMG submission 59107) | Thermophilic microbial communities from the Joint Bioenergy Institute, California, USA of rice/straw/compost enrichment - eDNA_2 v2... | ecosystem: Engineered > Solid waste > Grass >... | reverse complement strand
GTCCAGTTTTCCTCTGTAATAAATTGTAAGTCATAGTGAAATCTGATAGTAACATGTCTTACAAATTGATTGACCCAAACTGATAGCTTTGATGATTGTCTTAAGACAAGTCTTCCATCATGAATTTCACTAGATAGTGTAGGGAATGCCTTTCCGGTAATCGAGTCCCAGATTAAGCCGTTTTTAATATTTTCAAATTCAAATAAGTGTTTCAAAGTTTGGAAACTATCCAACTGTAATCCATATGAAGGATTGTCTGGCAGGGCCATATCCTCATCTATGACAATGCTAAGATCAGATATCATCCCGTAAAGAGGAGTGCTCTGAAATGAACCTCCAATATATAACAGATGATATCCAGAGTCTAATCTAAGATTGCTGAATAAATTAGATGGTATCTCTACTGTCTTGCCATCGTGGAGCATAAAGGAGCGTTTCGGAGAGGTGAAGAAACAAAGCCTTTCCCATTGTTGTTGTAAGATTGTGTCAATGAAATATCCCCCTGTTGCACTGAAGATTGAAAGTCGATCAGAATTTATTAGCTTTAAAAGAAATAGATAGTCTTTTTCGATTGCCTGCCTCTTCTTTGTGAAAAGCAAGAGAGAGCTATTGTCCTCTATGGAAAGGCCTGTGTATAATTTCATCCAAAGACAAATCGACAGTTTTGTACTTGATAAATTGAGGCGGAGGATTTCTAAATCAAATGTTGTCGAGTTGTATTCACGAATTCCATTATTTCCAGGAAAGATATAGCTCCTATCAACAACAGTGTAATGAGCTATCTCTTTGCAATAGATATTGTTACTGGTTACATTCTTTTCAGGCACAAATCCTTCTTCACATTCCGTAATGCATTTTCCATGTAACAATACCATTAAATCATTACATTTTGTACATTCATTATTATCTGTGCAATTCAAGCATCCATAAGGACAGCTAATCGTTAGTCTCAATACGAAAAAGAGAATTAAAAAAACACCAGAATGATTCATTTTCCTCTGAATCGATTCAATAAATTTTAATTATTGTTCCTACAGGTTCAAACTTTCGATTACTCATCATTTTATATCTTTCACGAGAGCTCATATTCGTTTAGCTCTTTAACTAGCTTTTTTGTACTATTTAAATGATGGATACGATTGTTTTTCAGCCTTCTCACCATAATAAATTAAATACACATGATGATAATTCCAGAAACCAAAAGAATTGCAAGCTACAAGAAATGGAGACTAGACACTTGATGGTCTTTTTCATTCACAACAGTCGTTGTTTCTAATTAGGCAAGAATTATTTCAAGAGTCATATGCATTTTTATATAATTACGAAGCTTAAACTAGTTGGCTTTCAAATATAATTACCCGGTTTTTTTTAAAAAAAATCTGAAGCTGGTTATAGCTTTTCAAATGGACTGAGATAGCATTTGGTGGTTAGTTCTCAAGGATTGTTTCGAAATATTACGGAGTGCGTCTACACAGTATGCAAATGTTAATGAGACTGATAAATTTATTCAATTATTATAAATAAAAAATTAGCATCATGGCAAGCCCTGGGTTAAAGTCATCATTCATGCTCTATATTCTTGTCTTATCTTCATTCTGGGCCCCTGCAACATCTCATTTTGAAAGTTACTCCAAAAAATATGATCTTTCTGGGATGGAAGTTTCGATTTCTAACAATACAATAAGAGAATCTTGCATAAACATCAAATTTGATCACGAATTTGAGTCTCTCCCTTCAATTGCCTTTGCTTCTTTCTATAGTTATAGCTTGGGACCCTCAGTAGTTGATTTTGGAGTTAGCATACATGATGTAACACATAAAGATGCACAGGCTTGTATAACTGCTTATCCTGATGCTACTCTTAATTCCATAGGACTAACTGTCTTTGCATCTACAATGCGTAAATATTGAAAATCTTGCTTAATGCGATAGGTGGAATTGAGATTATGGATGCTGATTTTACACAATGTCCATTTTTTGATGATCTCAAAGTTGGAGGGGGTTACGTTGTCAAGACATGTGATTTTACTTATACCCCAGAGGATCCATCTTTATTTGCGAACCCTAAAGCATTTCTTGCATGTAATAGAATACAAATGCTCACAAATGATTATATTCGTATTAGAGCAAAAGTTACATCTGTGAGCTCAACGACGGTTAGTGTTGAATATGGGACTTGGGATTATAGTCGAGTTGGGGACTTCAAATGCACTATAGTTGTTATAGCAAACTCCATAATGGGTATGCTTTCAATATTGTTTTGTTAAATTTAGATGAAATGGGCTTTGCTCCTTTAAATATTGGAGAAGCAGGCGAATTGGCAGATTCAAACGTCCGAACTCCTGGTGGTACAACATATGGAGCTGTGTATAACTATACATTCACAGAGTTTGGTTCATACAATATCAAACCTAAAATAATTCTATTCCAAGCAAATTATTTCGATGTGGCCTATGCCCTAGGAAGCACGTTTGACGTTGATTATACTTTAGGAATGAATGGCAACACTCCTATATTGCAAATCTTTTATCGGAGTGACATAGGAATATGGCGCTTAGGGTTTACTGGCTTTTTGTATACTCCCTACCAGGACGTCTGTACAAAAGATAAAATCCCCTATATCCAAGCAGGAGAGATTTTTGGAGACTTTACTGGACTTCCTATCGACAAAGACATCTCAAACACTGGTACCATCACAATCAATACTGCCTTTGATTATTTCTTTCCTCATAAACCTGCTTTTATAGCAGTAGGTTTCACAGGTATTTTAATGACGAGAAATATTCCCAAAATTTCTGTCAAGATTGACTCTTGGACTGAAAATTCCATAACAACAACTGTCACTAGACCGCCTGGGTATAGTATGACAAAGGCGAAGCTTCAATTTGTTGCTTCTGATTGGGGTAAATCTAATTTTCTGAATTTTAACATTATATAGATGGGTTTCAGGCAACCTTTACGGATTTCAAGAATCAAGAGCAGTGGTCGAATGTCCAGTATGGTGGAGGAGACAGATGGGTACAATTTATAGTGCCACATTTCCCAACTTCGAATTTTTCTGATGGAATAAACAGTATGATTCTCTTTACAGAAATTGAGTATGTATCCACCAGTTCCAGACCCCATCTACAAGACGCTACTGGATCAACAAATGGCACTCATGTATTCATTCCATTTAATATCAGAAATACTCAATTAAGTGATCTGAAAGGTTATGTTCTGATCTGGGCGAGCAATTCAAGTAAAATTATAAATTCTATCTAACTAAGAAGGAAGCTTTAATATCAATTCAAGGGACTTTTCACAGTATGTTGATCCTTGGTATGTCAACCCAAAATATGTTGCATTCACATACCAAGTTCCTGCATATTACAAATGTCCACCTGGTAATGCATATTTGTGGGGAGCTTTTGACTATGAAACTTTTGAGACCGTAGTTGAATGGGATTTAACTCTTACTTCCACTCATTCACCAACAAAGTATACTGTAGATAATGTTGTCAATATGAGTACTCAATTAATGACCTATCTGCCTTCTCTGAGTGCAAAATATATTACCTTCTGCATATTTGAAGTCGATTGCTACTTCTTTGCCAACCAAGACTTCAATAAGATCAATTTTTCAGCCCCGCTACGGTTCTTTTTCAGGACTGTCCATCCGGCTGCTCCTGCCTATGCCCTATTGATTACTGACCAAGCCATTGTTAACGGGAGCGATTTAGAATTCTTTCACACTAATAGTACCAACCCTGCAATAATTCAACTTAGCTTTTTTACAAAAATGCCAGCTTCACCTATATCCTTCTCTAGTGATATGATACCACCTTTCAATCTAAGTTCTAATGGCACTTTATCAATTTATATACTTGCGCTGCAATACGAACGCTGGCTGATTAATTATTATAACGAATCATATGAAAACTTTTTAATTCCAGGGAATTCAACTGATACTAGCGATAATTATATAAAGTCTCTAGATTATTCGACACTTGCCACAAAGAAGCTCTATAACTATCAAGGGGAAGGAGATGCAATGTGCACCATCCAAGTCAGATTTACAGGAATTCTTAGGGGACTTTACATTAATAATGATTTCATTCTTTCGGGAGCCTCTGTTGATATTTCAACAGAAGAGACTTTGAAAAGTCAAGTAAAACTAAAAGCTCGGTCAACATTCTTTGTACACCTCATTGGCTACAAATGGACATCATTGCCTACAGTGGATATTTTTGATTGTAAAAATCTTACAGAAACTGAGACTTCTAGCTCTTTTTCAGTCTTTCAACTTCAGAAGATGGAGCATCAACTTGAGACTATTCAGGATACAAATGATACTTATTGTCCGTCCAACTGCCTAACTTGTCACAACTATGACTATTGCATAAGGTGCCATCAGGGTTATTATTTATACAATGGGACTTGCAATCTTCTCTGTCCTGACACCACTTTTCTTTATCCAGCTCGAGATCATTTTTGTGACTCCCAGATCCGACCAGTTGGAGTTAGACTAGCAACTCCTATTTTTGACACTGAATCCAAACTTTCAAATTTTGAATATTTGATTGACAATTACTACAGGCCTAATTTCACAATAACAACCTACTATCCCTATTATCCCAAATACTCCAATATTCCTAAGATTTACCCTAATTCAACTAATGCAAGTTTATTTGAATCAAAGCACATTCTCACTAATTTTACAAGCGTGACGATGGATCCCACTAACACAAATCCAGTCTATGAGATTATATCAAACGAGGTACTGGAATTTATAGAGATTTCTTTAAATTTAAATATCAGTTTTTTTACCTATAAAGTGGCACCTGCGAAGTTTTTTGTGGTTACATTAAGCTCGTCAGATCCTGAAATAGGCCAAGCTAAATCATTCTTATCAACTTTTGAGGATCTAGTAGTCTCAAGTTCAAGCAAATATAATATATTCTTTTACTTGGACTGCTCTGATTTATGTTCAATCGCCATAACATTCTCTGGCGATGTTAGAGTGATGAAAAATGACGTTATTCAATTGCTCACAGATTCATCCTCAACTTCTAAATCAACCCTTATACCAGATCCAATGACTGGTCTTAATTACATCGATATAAGACTTGAAAATTCTAATCTTTTTTCAGTTCAATTTACGGGATCTTATGAAATATATGCTCCTGAGATCATGTTATTTGATGACTATTTTGAAGCAGAATTTCAATGTGACACTTACTGTGAAAACTGTACCAACTCCACCTTCTGCCATCAGTGTGTCCCTGGATTTAAGCTTCTTGAAAATGCAACATGCTTCTTGGAATGTGTTCCTGGCCAAGTAAACCTCAATCAGACGATCTGTGCAGAAGTTTGTGGAGATGGTATAAGAAGTACTTTAGTAGGTCCAAATTACTGTGACGACAATAATACTGTAAGTGGAGATGGATGTAGTTCAGAATGTGAAATCGAATATGACTATGTTTGCAGGTTTGGAGGACCAAATAGCAGTGATATCTGTAACTTTAGGTCTCGTATTCGCTCTATAACACAAGACAAAGATAACACAAGAAAGTTCATCGTGGAATTTAATGTTCCTATCTATGTAGAAGAGGATCTTGATAATATCACCCTTATAACGCTTGAAAAGAATCCTAGCACTGATTTTACCTATACTTTTAAAAGAATTGACCAACAGACATTCGAATTGCTTTTTGACATTCACAAGACAATTCGTGGCCAAAATATGACTATCACTTTTCTTATGCCAGATAAAATTATGGATACCTTGACAAATACCTCTATTGTTGATACAGTATACGAAGTTTCATTCGAAGAAATGCATACCTTATCAGACCTTGCACAGAAAATGTTAGAGGCCTTTGGGAGTACAGCAACGATCATGTCAGCAGCAGTTGCTGCAGGAGCTGGACCAATGGTTCTTGCTGGAGTTAACCCAAATATACTTTATGCATTTATTAATTTGCTGCAAGCCTTCTTCTATCTGCTTCTGATTAACGTTGTCTATCCTAAAAATGCAGAGTTCTTTTTTGAAATATTTTCTATTGCACGATTGGATTTTCTTCCTAATCCATTTGAATACCTTTACTCTAATATACAAAAGCAGACACTACCTTCACCTGAGCGATTTAAAGAAAATGATATCGATGGACTTTTCCTCAATAATGCTGGAAGTATGTGCTTTGTCTTGATCTCAGTGATCCTAGCAACAGTTATTATTGTTATTTTGCATGCCTTTGTTCATCGAATGCCTAGTAGGTTCGCAAGATGGGTGATTGAAAAGAAAAAGGAGCTTGTTTGGTCTGGACTCCTTAGAACTTGTATTACAAGCTATTTAGAATTGGCTATGGCTGCTTTCTTGCAGATAAGGGCAGCTTCCTTCCGAAATCCTTATCAATCCATCTCAACTAGTTTAGCAATTATTGTTTTGTTTGCCTTAATTTCTTTCCCAATATTTATTCAAAGGAAGGTGTCCCTTCATGGCCACAGAAAGAGTTTTCTTATAAAATTTGGTGCCTTAGTTGAAGAATTTATCACTGAACCTCCAATTTGCCATCAATTCCAGGTTGTTGTATTATTGAGAAGATTGGCGATGGCAGCTATATTGGTGTTTGCTCATGAATATCCTTATGCTGAGGTTACAGGGTTGATTGTGATAAATGCAGTTCCTTGGGTTGTTACCTTTTTCAAGAATCCATATGCTCGGAGATCTGATAAAATAGTAAAATGTAGTGAAGAGTTCAGCTACTTGGTCATTCATATCCTGATTATCTTGGTTGTAGTGGACAATTACCATTACATATTTGACAATGAATCCCAGTTGAATATTGGTTGGGCCATTATCACGTGCTGTTTGCTAAGCTTTGGAGTTACAGCAGGATGTCTCATATACCAACAGATACAAGTCGTCGTTAAAGTAATTAATGCACTTAAGCTCTTTGCTAATAAGAAAAATGATAAATTGAAAAATGTAAACCCAAAGATGAGAATAGAGAGTTACAAGGTAAAACCTAATTATGCCAAACCTGAGCCTGCTGTTCAGACAACTCTGCCTAAAACTAAGAAGATCAATAGAAATGTCCCTACTAAGAAACAGCTTATCCTCCATAAGGAAGTAGTGAAAAATCCTTAATCTTTTGTGCAATCACTTTGTTTCTTTCTTTAATTCATATTATAACCTTACTATTATCATAATTCTGCGTACCAACTTATAATACATAATCATATAGATCAATTTGACTTCACTCATGTTTTTATTTTACTTTCAAATTAAACTTGACTGGGTCTAAAGGCTCGTAAGTTGTCTTGAAAGTCATCTTCAAGACATAATTAGGGATTAATTCGAAGTGAAAAGCTTTAATAAATTCAGCAATGATAATCCTGGCTTCCAACATGGCCAAGTGTTGACCAATGCAATTCCTAGGTCCTACCCAAAAAGGTATATATGCAAACGAGTCAATTTCACGCTTAACTAACCATCTTTCAGGATAAAACTTGTCAGGTTCATCAAAGTACTTGCTGTCACAATGATTAGCAATAGATTCAACTCTGACAGTATCTCCCTTTCTAATCTTAAACTCACCAATCTGATGGTCTTCAATGGCCTTTCTATTAATGGTTCCAGGAGCTGGAGAGTATAATCTAAGGCACTCCTTAAGGAAAGCAGTAGTGTAATCCATAGAATTCAATGAGTCTAAACTTGCAGGGTCTTCTTGAGAGTACTTTTCATTTATCTCTTGCTTGATTTTCTCAAAACAGTCAGGATATTGAAGGCATAGATAGAGGGCAATGACAACTAGGTGGGCAGTTGAGTCCATACCAGCTGAGAAGAATGCCAAGAACTCGTCAAGAATTCTGTCATCAGTGAGAGTGTCTTCAGGGTCTTTGCTGTTTTGACTCTTGAACAGGCTTCCAATGAGATCGTTGCTTTCACCACGGGCTTTCTTTTCTTGTAGTATTTTCATACAAAAAGCACGAAAAACCCTCATTTTTCTTAGGGCTTCTCTATGACTAGGGAAGAGTCCCAATTCAATAAATGAGTCACCAAACAATAAAGCAGCAGGAGATAACATCAACTTGACATTATTTTCGTTTATTTCAGTCAAAGCGACGGAGAGAGGTTTGCCTTCAAAAGTGTAAGAATGAAGGTTTTCTCCGAAGAAAAGTTTTCCCACTACATCCCCAGTAATGTATTGCATTTCTCTTAATATGTCAACTCCATTCAAGTCTTTCTGCTTTAATTCATTAATGAATCCACGTGCAGTTTTAACAATAATAGGAATCCTCTGTTTCAAGAACTCAAAGTGGAAAGATTGTGAAATAATTTTTCTGTTTTTCTTCCAAGTGTCTCCTTCAAGGAAAGGAAGACCACCTCCTGATAACAAGTGCCTAACGAATGTAGGCATGTCTTTGACATAATACTGATCTTTGAAGGCCAATTCTTTGATCAATCCAGGGTCTACAATGCTGATAAGGGTTCTAGTTCCTAAACAAACAACAGTCATTTTAGTGTCAGGTCTCTGCTTAGAAAGCATTTTTGAAAAATATAGGATGTCTTTATGTTTGTTTAAGCCATCAAGAAGTACTTTGATCCCAAAGAAGATACCAAAATAGGTGACTTTGATACCTTGCTTAGCGTAGAATCTCAGGCCCAGATTGGGGAGAATAATCCACTTTAAAACAGCATATAATACAAGGATGATAATGGTGTACTTGAATATGTCAAAAAAATGTATCATATTTCTGAATTAATTTGTAATACAGATATCCCAGATGTATTTATCAATGCCTAGACCATTTTTAGGAACCTATTTTAGTTGATCATTTAGGGAATCTTTTAAATTCTGATTGGATTGATTAGTTTGGCTCAGTCTAATCGATTCCCAAAAAATTTCAAAGCGAGTATTCTCTGTTAGAACCATTTCGAAACTTGAAAGTGTGCTTGAGCAAGCCTCCTTTATACTATGAAAAAGAGTGTAGCTAAATTTCCAATTATTTAAACAGCTGAAAGGATCTATGCCAAGGACCCAAAAAATTAACAAAGAAAAAAAAAGAGGGATATGCTGGAATCGAACCAGCGTAACTTGATTTGCAATCAAGGACTCTACCACTAAGCTAATATCCCTTTGATAACCTTAGGATTCTCATAGAGTGACTTTTGATAAAATTTGAAACTAAGATTCAATGGAAAAATGACCAACAAAACAGTGATTAATCAAAGTTCACTTGATTGGTTGTATGTTATTTGAGATCACAATACTCAGGAGTGGAATTATAAAGGGCAAGAATTCTATGTAGTGGGAACATTATTATCATTATTACATTTTGTGTATTGATTGATTTTCTGTATTTTAATTTATAAACGTTAATGTACTATGAAGTCAAAACATCTATTTTTCAGTCTAACCTGCATTTTCGTGGATATAATCTTTCAAACTAACTGCTATAATCAAGAACAATCAGAATTTTCAGTAAAAGAATGCATCCAAGCTCTCAACCAAACGAAAATTCATAAAGAAAGAACAATCTCCAAGTATTTTTCAAATTATACATCTCTTGATATTTCTGATAATATGAATAATATGCTCTGCATTTTGCTTGTCATAGTAGACCAGGCAGGGTGTGTTCGGACAATTACAAACGATGATGTTTTGTCCAAGAATAAACATATAGAAAACAGAGAGGCTTCTTCATTGTTGATCTCATGTGAGAATCTCAATGTGAAAAAAGCAACTCCGTTTGAAAATACTGCAGATTTGCATTTAAAAGTGAAGCCATCTAAAAAGTTTCAAGAATTTGAATTTATACTCCAGGGTGCAGATACTTTATTAGCATATGTGATCCATAATTTTGGTATCTTAACTGACTCTGTCAAAATCTGTGAAGTACAGAGAGACTTATCTGATGAAATTCACCTTGAAATTATTCAAGTTTTTTCCTGAAGAGATATCATTTAAATTGGTGTTGAATGGTTCAGATTCCTTGGACCAGCTAGAGAGATTGATTGCTTGCTTATCTTTTGAGGCCAAAAGTCAAGAAAGAGAGGCTAAGATATCTCAAAGTTCATTAAAAAACCCCTACAGAAATTTACAAACAAGAAAACTTGATGATTTAGATGATATTGCACTATCAAAGACGATATCAATAGCTGTGAAGGCTATCGCCATCACATTAATTATAATATCCCTACCTCTAACAATCTTAGGCCTAAGTCTAAATTTGATATGGCTGTTGATCGCACAATGCCAGAGTTTCTACTACTTACTCTTCGTCAATGTTGAATACCCCTCAAATGTTCAATATTTTCTTTACAAGGCCTTTGGATTTTCAAGATTAGACTTCTTAGAAGGAATTAGGGATCTAGTTTTTCCTTACACAAATGATGACAGACTATCATGTCCTGCATATATGAAAAGATATGGAGCAGATGGTCTCATGATTATTACTAGCGGAAACATTCTTCTGTTTGTTTTTCTCATACTTATCTTTTATCTTCTTATCAAACTACTTTCTAACTTCTCCAAGAAAATCCATCAGAGGCTAAACGGAGTGATAGCCATGCTCAAGCAGTCCTTTGAATGGTCAGGGCTCCTTAGACTGTGGATCACTTGCTATTTAGAACTATCTTTTGGAGCAATATTGCAAGTGTCTTCATTAAATTTTGGTTCGGGAATACGAGCATTCTCTTCAGTACTGGCTTTGTTAGTCCTTACTCTTAACCTCCTTCTGCTAGGCTTCATCTTTATTAAGCTCAAAAATCGCCATACTAATCCTCATTTTAAGTCCAAATTCGGGACACTTTCGTATGAATTTCTGGAACAGCCTTATCACTTGCAATATTTTATGCTTCTGGTCTTGTTTAAAAGAATATGCTTTGTGACAATTCTTGACCTGATAAAAGATAGTCCTTATGACCAATTGATGAGCCTTGCGGCAGTCAATTTCATTGTTGCTGCTATAATTCTTTTAGCCAATCCATACAGTTCAAAAAGTGATAGAATAATAAAAGTCTTTGAAGAGATTGTCCAAATTGTAATATACAGTTTGCTGTATGGTCTGGCACCAGATGACGAGGAAGAGAGCCCAAGCAGGCCTAGTGATTCGATTGGATGGTCTATAACACTGTGCTGTTTATTGAGCGTGGCAATAAATCTTGGTTGCATTGTTCATCAACAAATAGTTTGTATTTACAAGCATATTCAAAATATCAGAAAATCCGCAAGTGCAAAACCCAAAGAAAGTGAAGAGATAGAATTGGAGGTTCAAGGTTCTCAGGCAGAACAGACTAGAATAGATACAAAAGAAAATATTTCCTTCTTAGAAGGGCGTGAAAGAAACCAACCAATCCCCATCTCAAGGAAGATCAAGGAAAAAAGATTGTATATTGATGATTTCACATTGCACAAGAAGACACGTCGAATAAGAGAAGATTAGTTATGCTAAACAGCTCTTTTATAGAAGTGATTAGTAGGAGAACTGATTGAACATATTCATCATGTTCTAAATTAGGAAGTTATGTTGATTAGTAGTTGATTCATATCGAGACGAAAAGAATTTGCAAGAATGTCATTTTCATGCTGGCTTAAAAGCTATTTGCTATTATGATTCTTTAAATCATAAATGATGTCAAGTCTAATTCTCTGATTTTTACACTCTTGAAGTTAGAAGGAACTTAGAATAGACAGATGATGAATATAGATAGGAGCCATAGTTTAATCACTTCAAAAATAGAGGTACTCATAGACTTTGGGTTAACTCCAATCTGGCTTCATGACTCCACATTTAAATAAAAATTATTTATTTTTGTTTATTGGCATAGAGGATGACGAGCCTATTTGTTTACATTATCATAATGTTGTATCCTGTGAGTTGGGCATTTTTCACTAATGGTAAGATAATTAAATCAATAGTAAATGAAATAGGTTATTTTTTCAGGGATTTAGAGGGTACTGGCTCCATATTTGATGCTGATGCTTCTACTTGGTCTACGTCCTCACCATTGGGAGTCGTCCCGCCCCCGTACACGACGACCTGCCTGGGAGTGCCAATTCTAGGTGGTTATCAAGTACTCAGAAAAAATGGGTACTTTGCAAAGTCCTATAATTCGCTCCCAAGCCATGACATTATCTATATGAGAGCTACTGTCTATATTTTGGATGGTTGGGAGGTCAATGAGGAAGGAGTGAAATTATATATCGATGACAAGTATGTTCAGCTCTGGCCGGATGTTGGAGATGGTAATACGTTATGGCCAAGTAACGTTTGTGGAGGATCATATCTTGATTTAGGTCCTGTAGTTCTTTTGGCCAAAATATTTCACTCAGGTCCTACTCTGAGTATACGATTCCAATCAGGCCTTAGTGGTAACGCTGATAATGAGTCCTGGGGTATTCGTGATCTTAGTGTTTTGCTTGCAGTAAAAAAACCAGGAGAAGTAGAAAGTGTCTGTGGAGTACCTCCTGACACATACCCAGTACTTAGATCAAATCAGTGTAAATGCGGACAAGGATTTTACTGGGACGGATCCACTTGTAGATCATGTGATCCTGCATGTGAGTTTTGCTTTGGTGAAACTAATGGAGACTGTTTCTCCTGCGCGACTGGCTACAATTTCTATCTGAATAGATGCCTCAATATTTGTCCTGGAAAATATTTAATGTGGGACTTAAAAACTTGCAATGAGACCTGTAATTCTCCATACTCCCCATTTTTTTCTGGAGGTATCTATCTTTGCCTTTTTCCATGCCAGGATAATGAATATCTGTATTGGGATAATTCATGTCTCCCAACTTGTCCTTCCCCTTTCACAAGTGATCTACTCTATGGAGCAAAAATATGTAAATATAATTGTAATGAAGGGGAATATCTATACTGGGATAGTACATGTCTAAATCATTGCAATGGTTTAGTTTCAACAACTTATAAGAGCAAAGCCTTATGCACTTATCCCTGTAATTCAGGAGAATTCTTATATTGGGATGGCTCGTGTAATTCTACATGTCCTTTACCATTAGACACAAGAATATTCAAAAGCAAGTCATTTTGTGATTATAAATGTACAAATGATCAATTCTTATACTGGAATGGAACATGTGGAGGATTCTGTAATAATCCATTGCAAACTATTATTGACAAAGGAAAAAATTTTTGTATATATCCTTGCAATGATAATGAATTTCTTTATTGGAATGGATCTTGCCTTGCTTGGTGTAATCTTCCTCTTGTGACAAGAATAGAAAGTGGAAAACAATTTTGTGATTATCCATGTCAAGATAGTGATTATTTATATTGGGATAGTAAGTGCAATTACTTCTGTGATGACCCTCTTACGATAAGTGTTATTGAATCAAAACAATACTGCACCTATCCCTGTGATACCGGAGAATATCTCTTTTGGAACAAGTCATGCTTGTCAAGTTGTAGTTTTCCACTTATCAACATAAGCTCTTTTGGAAAACCCTTTTGTATTTATCCCTGCTCTTTACATGAATACCTCTATTGGAATGGCTCTTGCCTATCAAAGTCTGACTTTCCCCTAAGAGCGAGAGTTGAAGCAGATAGAAAGTATTGTGATTTTGTTTGTGATGATGATTTTCTCTTTTGGAATCAGACTTGTGATCAATTTTGTGTCAGCCCATTCAGTATCGTTGAAGAAGGAGGAAAGAAGTTTTGTGTGT
>Ga0065720_1001693_pt1 | contig 13677 bp, 10 predicted proteins | sample Thericmetagenome_FD_59107 | JGI IMG/M metagenome (GOLD analysis project Ga0065720, IMG submission 59107) | Thermophilic microbial communities from the Joint Bioenergy Institute, California, USA of rice/straw/compost enrichment - eDNA_2 v2... | ecosystem: Engineered > Solid waste > Grass >... | reverse complement strand
GGCTCTCCGGCAGCAGCGCCTCGAGCCGGGCGAGCGCCCGAAGCCGCTCCGCTTCGAGCGCTTCGAGCGCGTCCAGCGCGCGCGCCTGCTCCGCGAGCGCCGCGATCCGCTCCGCCGCGGCGGACGCCGCGCTTTCCGCGCGCGCGGCGGCGACTTCGGCCAGCCGGTCGATGGCTGCCCACGCCCGCTCGCGGTACGCGGCTTTCACCGCGTCCGCCGCGTCGCGGCTGTATGTCATCGTATATTCGCTCCCGAACACGGCGCCTGGCCGGATGAGCGCTTCCGCCCGCTCCTCGGTCATCTCGAAGCCNACCGGATCGATCAGCTCGCGCTCGACCGCGTCGCCCCTGCAGCCGAGCCGCTCCGCCTCCTGCCGCAGCATCGCTTTCAGATGCCATTCCGCCGCCGCCTTCGCCTGGGTGTTCAGCTCGTCCACGAACCGCCGCATCCGGTTCGCCCGCTCGGCCGCTGTCTTCGCGCCGGCGAACAGCAGCCCGGCGCGGAACCCCGGCTTCTTGCTTTCCAGCATCGCGCCGGCCAGCTCGCGCACNGCGGCGGGCACGACGTTCGCGTTGTCGAGCAGCGATTGCACTTCCCGGCGGAGCCTGAGTTTCAGTTCCTCCGGCCCGCGTCCGATTTCCTCCAGCTCCCGGCGCAGCGCGTCCAGTTCGGCCCGCACCGCCGTCATCGCTTCTTCGCCGCCGGCAGCCTCGATGAGCCGCTGCCGCTCCGGATCGGCCCCGGCTTCCAGCCAGCGGCCGTGCTCGGCGATCAGATACCGGGCCGAGCTCAGGACGCTGTACACGCGCAGCTCTTCTTTCATGCCGGCAATGCCGGCCAAGAGCGCCTTCAGCGCCTCGAACTGGTCATACGGATGGTCCGGCTGCCGGTTCGAGATGTACAGAATCGCCGCCGGCGACAAATTCCAGTCGGCGAACGCCGTCTCGACACTCGCGCGATAGGCCGCGAACGGCAGTTCCGCCTCGCGGTGTTTGTCGACCTGGCTAACGATGAGCACGAGCGGTTTTCCCCAGTCGGCCAGCCGTTTCGCGAAAGCGAAGTTGATCTCCGACTGCACGTGATTGTAGTCCATCACATAGCAGACGACGTCGGCGAGATGGAGCGCCGATTCCGTCGCCAGCTTGTGCGCGTCGTCCGTCGAGTCGATGCCCGGCGTGTCGAGCAGGGCGAGCCCGCCTTCGAGCAGCGGGGCCGGATGGTACAGTTCGATCGACTCCACGCCCTCGCCGTCCCGGCAATGCGCCTCGAGTTCCTCATGCGGCACGGTCCTGGTCTCGCGCCTGCCGTCCCTGACCAGGCGAATGACCGCCTTCGGCTCGCCGTGCCGGATCGTGACGACGTTCGCGCTCGTCGGAATCGGATTGGACGGCAGCAGCCGGCTGCCGCACAGCCGGTTGACCAGCGTCGACTTGCCCGCGGAAAAATGGCCGCAGAACGCCACCTGCGCGAAGGGCTCGGACAGTTTGCCGAGCAAACCTCCGATCCGTTCCGCATGCGTGCCGTCCCCGGCCTTAAAAATCTGTCCCCGAATATCGTCCAGCGCGGCGGAAACGCGCGCCGCAAGCTCCGCTTGATTCCCCACGTTCTTCTCCTCTCCGTCTCCATGCCGGAACGCCCCTGTCAGGGCAGACAGATTTCGAACAGATCGCCGTGCTGCAGAATCGTCGCGCCGTGCGTCCGTTCTCTCATGACGACCACATCGGGCCGCTCCCTGAGCCGCTCGATGTAGCCTTCGGGCACTTCGCCCGCGCCGCTCACCGTAATGCCCTCCAGCACGATCTCTTCGTTCTCGGCCGGCGGCGAATCGATAATTTGCTCATACAGATCCGAGAACGATCCGAAGTCGCGCGTATAGACGGAAATACAACGCAATTCTCCACACTCCCTTGTCCGCGATGTCGGTTGCGCGTATCTCCGGGTAGTATGCCGTCAGCCCGAAGCCTTCATGCGTTTTTTGCCTTCCTTGCACAGATCAAGCAACGGACAATCCGGACAGTTCGGGCGCTGCGCCTTGCAATGGTAGCGTCCGAAGAAAATAAGCCGGTGATGCGTAATCGTCCACTCGTCGCGCGGCACCTTCCGCATCAGCTTCTTCTCGACTTCGAGCACCGAATCGTCGGGACCCGCGATGCCGAGCCGCTTCGACACCCGCTCCACATGGGTGTCGACGGCGATCGCCGGAACGCCGAACGCGTTGGAGATGACGACGTTCGCCGTCTTGCGGCCGACGCCGGGCAGTTCGACGAGCGATTCGTAGTCGCGGGGCACTTCGCCGCCGTGCTTCTCGATCAGGATGCGGCACAGCTTCCGGATGTTGGCCGCCTTGTTCCGGTACAGGCCGATGCGCCGGATATCCTGTTCGAGCTCTTCCGGCGGAACGGCCAGATAATCTTCCGGCCGCTTGTATTTTCTGAACAGATCCGCCGTCACCTTGTTCACCGTCTCGTCCGTGCACTGCGCGGAGAGCAGCACCGCAATCGTCAGCTCGAACGGATTGCTGTGCACCAGCTCGCAGTGCGCGTCGGGGAACATTTCGGCGATCGTGTCCAGAATGGTGCGCATCTTGTCCGTTTTCATCGCTCTCCACTCCCGATAGATCCGCCCGCGTCTCAAGACGCCTGCCGACAGCATTCGCTTCGTAGTGTATCGAAAAAAACCGACCGCCGCAATATGCATTCCCGCAGAGCCGGCGTCAGGAAGCAGTCCCGCTTGACCGTCGGTAAGAAGCGCTCCCGCTTGACCGTCGGTAAGAAGCAGTCCCGCTTGACCATCGGCATGGAAGCCTTCCGGCAAAGCCGACGGCATGGATGCATTCCAGCATGACCGCCGGAAATAAAACCCGCCCCGGCATCCTTGCGGACGCGCGGGGCGGCAGCCGTCATCCCATGATTCCCGTTCTTACACCTTCTCGACTTCCAGCAGCTTGCCGTTCAGGATGTACAGGGCGATCTTGTCATCCGTCTTCAGCGAAGTGACCGCGACCGGCTGGCCGCCGGAAGTGATGAGCGTGTCGCTTGCCAGCTTGTACTGGTTCGGTTCGTTCAGGCTCGTCTTTCGCACCAGAATCTCGTTCGCGGCGGCGTCAAACTTCCAGAACGTCTTCACAACGCCGGCGATGACCGTCACGACGTATTCGCCCGACTCGTTCGTCCGGATCTCGACGCGGTCATTCGCGGACAGCGCCGCCGTGGACGTCGAAGCAACGCCGTTCTTCACGATCTTGAAATTCGCGCCGAGCGGNATGTCCTGGGTCGGACCGCCGTATTCCGCGAGCGTGACGGCGCCCGGCGCGGTCGAGACGATTTTGCCGACCTTCACGATGACCGTCTGCATGCGAACCAGCTCGCTGCCGGCGAACTCGACGTTTACCGTCTTTCCGGCCGCCAGTTGCGCCAGCGTCAGGCTGTTGCCGCTCTCGTCCAATATGCGGACGTCGGCAGAGATCGCGTACTCGCTCGTAACGCCGGCTTCCGAAGTGAGCCGCGCCTTGCGGGCGGACGCGTCGACGGAGGCGACTTTCATTTGCACGACCCGGTGTGCCATCACGACGACCGCCTTGTCCAGATTCTGGTCGAGCTGGACGGTGATCCGGTCGCCGGCCTTGAGATCCGAGAGCGACGCGCTCGTCTTGCCGTAGATCTGGACGGCCGGCGTCTGATACGAAACCGTCACCGTGCTGCCGTCGTCGAGTTTGAGCACGATGCGCGAGCCGGCCGTATCCAGTGTCGTCAGCGTGCCGGCATAGCGATACGCGAAACGGACGACGATGGCCTGGTCCTCCGAGTAGGTGAGCGCCACCTTGCGGCCCGCGACAAACAGCGATCTGGCCGCTTCAAGCGTCACGGCGGAATTGTTCATTTCAATGCGCGTCTTGCTGTTCAGTTCCACCGCGCCGGGTCTGCCGTTCGGGTCCCTGAAGGTCAGCAGGTTGTCGTTCAAACTGACGATCGACGCGCCGTTGACGGTCAAAATGTTCCGTCCCGAAACCTTGACTTTCGTAACCTTGTCGCTGCCGTCAAGCGTCAGTTCAAGCTGATCGTCCTTGTACAGATCGGTCCAGGTCGCGGCGGAGAAGCCCGGAATTTCCAGCGTCGCGCCAGGCGCCAAGTCACTGATCTCCAGCCTGCCGCCCGCCATGTAAACGATCCGCCCGCGCGCGGCGTCGTAGCTGTCGAATTGCCCGCTGACCGTCCGGGACGCGCCGGACTCGACCGTAATTTGCGTGACCGCGCCGCTTTCCACCGTATACGAGACGACATCGCCGCTGCGGAGATCGGACAGCGTCGCCGGCGAACCTTGTCTCGAAATAACCGCCGCGGCCGCAATATCCCACTTTTCCGCCTGCTCCGCTCCGTCATCGACAATCTCGATCACGCCGGGCTGCACATTGACGATTTTGCCCTTGCCCTGCTTGTTCGCGGGCGCGGACTTAAGCTCGATCCGCACCGCCCGCTGCGTCTCGCTGAACGTCTCGCGGTAAATGTCGGCTTCGCTGTTCTCGGCCAGCGCGGACAATCCGACATTGGCGCCCCCGCGGTCCAGGACAGCCAGTCCGCTCTCGTACGGAATGGTCAGGACACGCGAGCCGACCTTGATATAAAGCACGCGCTCGCCCTCATCAACGCTGACGACGGTGCCGGTCGTCTTCTCCAGCCGCTCTTCGCTGTCCAACTGCTCGACATAAAGCGCCCGGCCGCCCTCCGCGATCACGGTCGCCTGAGTATATAGCTTCAGATTCGCCGGCGAGGACGCGCTCTCGGAATCGAAACGATAGTAGGCCGTATCCGGACCAAGCGTGAACGTCTTCGTCGAACCGTCTTCGCCCGCGAGCGTGAGCCGCGTGCCGTCAAGGACGGTCAGGACGCCGCTGTGCTGCCGGTCGTAGGCGACGGGATGCAGGTATTGCGCGCGGCTCAGCATCGTCGCCAGCTCGGCGCGGGTGACCGTGTTCTTCGGCGCGAACCGGTCGGCCGAGATGCCTTTCACGATGCCCAGTTCAACCGCGGCATTGACATAGCCGACATAGTTGTCGGCGATCAGCGAGGCATCGGCGAACGCGGGAAGATCATGGGCGCGCGCCTCCGCCTTGTCCGTCTCGCCGATCGCCCGGACGATCAGCTTCGTCACCCATTCACGCGTTGCCGGTTTTGACCCCCATGCCGTGTCCGGATCGGATTCCGCCAGGCGGAACTCTTCCTGCTCTTCGAGCAGTCCTTCGTAGATGGCCTGCATGACGTACGGCTTGGCGTAAGGCGCCACGATGAACGAATCCGGGAACAGCACCTGGGTGCCCGGATCGACTTTGTCCGCCGCGCCGGTGAAGCGAAGCGCCATCAGCACCGCGTCCTGCTGCGAGACGCTGCTGCCGGGAACGAACAAGCCTTGATCATTGCCTTTCACAATGCCCTGCANNTACAGTTTCGTAATGTGCTTCTTCGCCCAGTGGTTGTTCGGCACATCGGGAAATCCGGAGCCCGGGCCGGACGGCTGTCCGGTGTCGGCGCCGCCCGGCGCTTCCGCCTCCGTCCCCGATTGATCCGCGCCGCCGGTTTCGGACTCCGCGTAGGCTGCGCCGCCGCCCGCCAGCACCAAGCAGACAAGCGCCGCGGACAGCCATTTCCTCCACTTATGTAGTGCCATAGACGTTCGTTCCCCTCCCGTTTGAGTTCACCGGCATCCGCCGGTTGATAATGGTACACGGCTATTGCTGTCCGGACTCCGAAGTCCGGAAATTCAGATCGTCCGGATAGGCGCCCCGTTTGATCGGGTGGGCGAGCGTCTCGTGCCCCATCAGGCTTTCGACCTGTTCGCCGTCCACCAGAATCTCGAGCGCTTCGACTTCATCGAACTGGAACGCCGTCCGGGTGATCGCTTCGACGGCCAGCGATTCGCCCGCCGAGCCGAGGCGCGCTTCGCCGGGGAGCGACAAATCCACGGTCAACACGCCGCCCGTGAGTTCGACCCGGCGGAAAATCGCGTTCTTCCACAGCGAATATTCCTTGGCCGCCTCATCTCCCAGCTTGAGCGCTTCGATGGCCAGCCGGTAGACATCCTCCGGATCTTCCGGCTCGACCGCGGTCTGTTTCTCGATCAGGCCGTACATCCCGTCGTCCGTGACGTAATATTTCACCGTCACCGGTTCCGGCTTCGATGCCGGCTCCCCGCTCCGATCCGATGCCGGAACCGCCGTATCGGGCCCGGATTCGGACGACGCGGGGGCGGAACCGTTTCCCGCAGGATGCGATCAGCAGCATGGCGATGAGCAGCGGCGCATATCGCGACAGTTTCCGCACGCGATCACTTCCCTCCGTATGCTGTCAGGTACTCCTTGATGCCGGCGACGATCTCCTCGGCGATCCGGTNCTGCACCGATTCCGTGAACAGCAGCTTCGCNTCNTTCCCGTTCGACAGATANCCGCATTCGAGCAGGACGGCCGGCATCGTCGTCTCCCGGATGACGACGAAATTCGCCTTGCGCACGTCGCGGTCCGGCAGACCGGTCGCCTTGAGCAGATGCTTGTGCATCACTTCCGCCAGNTTGAGGCTGTCCGCGCGGTTGTAGTAGGTCTCGACGCCGCTGATCTCGNAGCTTGTAGCGGTTCGCGTGGATCGAGATGAACAAATCCGCGCCGAGGTCGTTGGCGAACCCTGCACGCTCGTACAGGCCGATGTACGTGTCGTCGCTCCGCGTCATANAGGGCGTGATCCGGCTGTCCCGCTCCAGGAGCTTGTACACCTTGCGCGCGACNGCGAGGTTGAATGCCTTCTCCCAGTCGCCTGTCACGCTCGGCGCGCCGGGATCTTCGCCGCCGTGCCCCGCGTCGATGACGACCTTGTATTTCGTCGGATCGTCCGCGGGAAGATCGACCAGCTCGAAATCGACATAAAGCGCGCCTTCTTCCAGCGAGATTTCGTAGTCCTGTCTCGCCTTCAGGTCGAACACGACCCGCACCGTCGACGGTTTGTCGCTGTAGTACGAGTAGCGGACGCGCTCGAGGGCCTTCGTGTCGATGAACAGCTCCCCTTGCGACGTCTTCCGCGCGGCGAGATCCGCCATGATCTCCGGCGAGAGCGAAGCGTAAGGAATGTCGATGACGAGCTTGTTGCCCGACCAGTGCGGCTCTTTCGGCGCGATGGAGCCCTCGAAAAGCACCGAAACGCTGCGGCTGCCGTCGAACCGGATTTCTTTCACGACGGCGAGCGCGTCTTCCGGCACCTCGGGGAGTTCGCCCGGTTCATTTACTTCTCCATCTTCATTCCCGATTCCTTCATCGTCGTCCGCATTGCCTTCATCAGGCTTGTCCGGCGTTTGAGGCTGATGGAGGAAGACCGATTTCGTATAGGGATCCCAATAGACCTTGAGGCCGAGCTGTTCCCCGACAAACCGCAACGGCACATAGGTGACGCCTTTGTCGACGAACGCGGCGGCGCCGAGCGGCATTTCCGCGCCGTCGACCAGCGCGGTGTCCTTGCCGAACGTCAGTACAATGAACGAATTGCCGCTCGCGATGCGCACCTGGTCCGAGCCGGCGGTCCAGTCGACGGTGTAGCCGATGTCTTCGGCAATGACGCGGATGGGAACCATCGTGAAGTTGTTCACGACGCGCGGGCCGGCGCCTATCCCGATCGGATCGCCGTTCAGGTACAGGCTCGGCGGCTCTGCGGCATGCGATTCGGCCGGATACAGGACAAAAGTCGCGAACAAGAGGGACAGCAGTGTGAGCAATCTTTTCATGGGTCCACCTCTGGCTGCGGTATTGCGCAAACGTAAAAGCTTATGTAGCCGAACGCTTGTCTGATGGATTAGACGCCTGAACCCGTGAAAAGTTGCGAGATGTCGAAAAGTAACCGGCCGAACGCATCAACCGCATGAAATCGCCCGAAATCTGCCGCAAACGCCTGTTTTCGCGTTTTTTCGCCCCCTGACGCACGACAGCCGTTCCGGAGAACCCGGAACGGCTGTCATCCGTCCATGTTCAGAACGGCTGTGCCGCGCGTCTTTGCCTCGTACGCCGCGATCTTGTCCTCGTGCTGCAGCGTCAGGCCGATGTCGTCAAGCCCGAGCAGCAGAAACTGGCGGCGATGCTCGTCGAGGTCGAATTCGATTTCGAGTCCGCGGCCGTCGGCAATTTTTTTCGCTTCCAGATCGACCGTAAGCTGATAGCCTTCGTGCTCGGCCGTGCGGCGGAACAGCTCGTCGACCTGCTCCTCGCTCAGGCGGACCGGAAGGATGCCGTTCTTGAAGCAGTTGTTGTAGAAAATGTCGGCGAACGACGGCGCGATGACGACCTTGAAACCGTAGTCGAGAATGGCCCAGGGCGCGTGTTCGCGGGACGAGCCGCAGCCGAAGTTCGCGCGCGAGATGAGGATGGACGCGCCCTGGTAGCGCGGCTTGTTCAGCTCGAACTCCGGATTCGGGTTGCCTTCCTCGTCGAACCGCCATTCGTAGAACAGGAACTGGCCGAAGCCGCTCCGCTCGATCCGTTTCAGGAANTGTTTCGGCACGATCGCGTCCGTGTCGACGTTCACGCGGTCAACCGGCGCGACGATGCCCGTATGTCGGATGAAAGGTTCCATCGTGTATGCTCCTCTCCGTTCACTTTGCAAATCAGACCGGCACTTCGGTCTTGATCTTCCAATCCCGCACGTCGGTGAAGCGGCCCGTGATCGCCGCCGCGGCCGCCATCGCCGGAGAGACGAGGTGCGTCCGGCCGCCGCGGCCCTGGCGCCCTTCGAAGTTCCGGTTGGACGTCGAGGCGCAGCGCTGGCCCGGCTGCAGCACGTCCGGATTCATCGCGAGGCACATCGAGCAGCCTGCGTCGCGCCATTCGAAGCCCGCTTCCTTGAAAATCTTGTCGAGGCCTTCCTTCTCCGCCTGCATCTTCACGCGGCCGGANCCCGGCACGACGATCGCCGTCACGCGCGGATGCACCTTGTAGCCGCGGGCGATCTCGGCGGCGGCGCGCAGGTCCTCGATCCGGCCGTTCGTGCACGAACCGATGAAGACGTAGTCGATCTCGATCTCCGTCATCGGCGTGCCCGGCGTGAGCCCCATGTATTCGAGCGCCTTGCGGGCGGCCTTTCGTTCATTCTCCGTCGGGAAGCTGTCCGGATCCGGCACGCGGGACGTGACGTCCGTGCCCATGCCCGGGCTGGTGCCCCAGGTGACTTGCGGAATGAGCGAGTCGACGTCGAACTCGACGACTTTGTCGAAGACGGCGCCTTCGTCGGTGCGGAGCGATTTCCAGTACTCGACCGCCCGGTCGAAATCTTCGCCCTTCGGCGCGTATTCGCGGCCGCGCAGGTATTCGAACGTCGTCTCGTCCGGCGCGATCATGCCGGCGCGGGCGCCCGCCTCGATCGACATGTTGCAGATCGTCATCCGCTCTTCCATCGAGAGCNCGCGGATCGCTTCACCCGTATATTCGATGACATANCCGGTCGCGAAGTCGGTGCCGTANTTCGCGATCAGGCCGAGGATCATGTCCTTCGCCGTGACGCCCGGCTTGCGCTTGCCGACGAAGCGCACTTCCATCGTCTTCGANTTCGCCTGCTGCAGGCATTGCGTCGCCAGCACGTGCTCGACTTCGCTCGTGCCGATGCCGAACGCGAGCGCGCCGAACGCGCCGTGCGTCGACGTGTGGCTGTCGCCGCACACGATCGTCTTGCCCGGCTGCGTCAGCCCGAGCTCCGGTCCCATGACGTGCACGACACCCTGGTCGATGTCGTTCAGATCGAACAGCCGGATGCCGAAGTCGCGGCAGTTCTTCGTCAGNGTGTCGATCTGCTGCTTCGAGATCGGGTCGGTGATGTTGAACCGGTCCTTCGTCGGCACGTTGTGGTCCATCGTCGCGAACGTCAGATCCGGACGGCGGACTTTGCGGCCGGCCAGACGCAGGCCTTCGAACGCCTGCGGGCTCGTCACCTCGTGCACGAGATGAAGGTCAATGTACAGAATGCTCGGCTTGCCCGGCTCCGAATGAATGACGTGGTTGTCCCAGATTTTCTCGTACATCGTCTTCGCCATGCGATCACCCCATTGTCGGTTGCGCGGGAGCGCGGCGTCCCGCCCGTATTGGTTCTATCTTATCATGTTCTCGCTCATTGAACAAAGATATAATAACTATATAGGTAATAGGTTCCGCCTATAATGAGATGCCGCCCGCTTCCCGAATCCCGGGCTGCGCGGGCCTGAAGGAGCGTGCGTGATCCGTGGACTTGCGGCAGATGCAATACGTCGTGCAGCTCGCGAAGGAGCGGAATTTCTCCCGCGCCGCCGAGAAGCTGCATATCGCCCAGCCTTCGCTAAGCCAGCAATTGTCGAAGCTCGAGAACGAGCTCGGCGTCCTGCTGTTCAGCCGCACGACGAACAGCGTGGAGCCGACCCACGCCGGCGCCGTCTTCATCGAGAAGGCGGCGGCCATCCTCGACGCCGTCGAGCAGCTCCGCCAGGAGATGGACGACCTCGCCCAGATGCGCAAAGGGCGGCTGATCGTCGGCAGCCTCCCGATCACGGGATCGCATGTGCTGCCGCACGTGTTGCCCGTCTTCCGGGCGCGCTATCCCGAGATCGAAGTGACGCTGGTCGAGGATACGACATCGCGACTGGAGCAACTTACGGCGGGCGGACAGACCGACCTGTCGCTTCTCTCGCTGCCCCTCGGCGATCCTTCGCTGACCTGGGAGCCGCTGATCGAGGAGGAGATCGTCCTCGCCGTTCCGCCCCGCCACCGGTTGGCCGGGCGAGGCGGCGGCGCCGGCGTCGAAGTGGCGGAACTGGCCGGCGAGCCGTTCATCGTGCTGAAGAAAGGCCAGGGTTTCCGCAAAATCGCGCTCGACCTGTGCCTTGCCGCCGGCATCGAACCGCGCGTCGTGTTCGAGAGCGGCAACATCGAGACGGTGCAGTCGCTGGTCGCGGCCGGCATGGGCATCGCCTTCGTGCCGCAGATGGTGGCGCGGACGCCCGGAACGCCGTTTTCCCCCGTCTACCTGCGGCTTTCATCCGCCCCGACGCGCACGCTCGTCATCGCCAGCCGCAGCGGCCGCTACCGCTCGAAAGCGGCGCGGGCGTTCATCGAGACGCTCCGGGAGACGGCCCCGGGAGCGGTCGCGCCGGCGCCCGCTCCGCGCAGCCGGGAGCGTTAACCGGCGGCGGGCGCATCCGGCGGCAAGCCGCCGGCCTCAATGGCCGGACACCGCGGGCCCGCGCTTGTGCCGGTGCAGCTTCACGGCTTTCACGATGCTGCGAATGAACGCCATCGCGGCAAGCGCCGAGGCGATGAGCGCGACCGCGAGCCAGGCGTTCCACTTGAGCTCGTGCAGCGCATAGAGCCATGCCGCGAGACCCGACAGCGTCGCGAGCAGCGTCGGCACGGTCAGGATGACGCCGGCTTTCACATAATACCCCCAGCCGATCTTCACCTGCTTCGCGGACAGAACGTGCAGCCACAGCAGCGTCGCCAGCGAGCCGATGGGCGTCATTTTCGGTCCCAGATCCGAGCCGATCACATTCGCATAGATGAGCGCTTCGCGGATGAAGCCCGCCGTATCCGTGCCGGAAACGGCCAGCGCGCCGATCATGACCGCCGGCAGATTGTTCATGCCGGAGGACAGCGCGGCCGCCAGCATGCCCATTGCGACCGTCGCCGCGTACCATCCCCAGCCGGCGGCATGTTCNATGAAGCGGCTCAGCAGATCGGTCAGCCCGGCGTTCCGGAGACCGTATACGACGACATACATCCCGATCGAGAAAACGACGATGCTCCAGGGCGCTTCCCTGACGACCTGGCGCGTGTTGATGACCGGGCTCTTCCGCGCGATGGCGAGCAGCAGGATCGCGGCCGCGCCGACCAGCGCCGACACGGGAACGTCCAGCGCTTCGCCGGCAAAGAGCGCAAGCAGCATGATGCCGAGGACAACCCACGCCCACCGGAACATCCGCGGATCCAGAATCGCTTCTTTCGGCGTCTTCAGCCTGGACGTGTCGCAGACGGCGGGAATGCTTTTCCGGAAATACAGATACAGAACGAGCAGGCTGACGATGGCGGAAATCAGGTTCGGTACGATCATCCGGCTCGCGTATTCGGCAAATCCGATGCCGAAGAAATCGGCGGAAATGATGTTCACCAGGTTGCTGATGACGAGCGGCAACGACGTCGTGTCCGCGATGAAACCGGTCGCCATCACGAACGGCACGACCGTCCGGGCGTCGAAATCGAGCGCGCGGACCATCGCGAGCACGATCGGCGTCATGATCAGAATGCCGCCGTCGTTCGTGAACAACGCCGACACGGCCGCGCCGAGCGCGACGACGAGCAGAAACATGCGCGGCCCTTTGCCCCGCGCGCGCCACGCCATGTGCAGGGCGGCCCATTCGAAGAAGCCGGCTTTCTCCAGCACCGACGAAATGAGCATGACCCCGACGAGCGCCAGCGTCGCGTTCCAGACGATGCCGGCCACATCGCCGACGTCGCCCGGACTCACCACGCCGGCCGCGAGCGCCAGCAGCGCGCCTCCCGCCGCGGTCCAGCCGACCGGAAGTCCCCTGGGCTGCCAGATAATGAGCGCAATCGTCACGACAAAAATGGACAAGGCAACCGCAGCCATATCCGTCCCCCACACGCGCGTCCTCTTCAAGGCCACGAGCACCGATTCAAGAAAATCCGTCGATCATTATCGCACAGCTTCCCATCCGCGCACAACGGAAAAATGCAGGCCCTCCTCCCCGCCGTTTCGGCAAGGAAAAGGGCTCGTCGACGACGGTTCGCCTCCCTATTCGGGCCGACCCGCATCCAGCTTGTAAAGCGCGGGTCTCCGGTCTTCGAAAACGGGGATGCGCCGGCGCACTTCCTCCACCAGATTAAGGTCAATTTCCGCGGTCAGAATCGTTTCCTCTTCGCCCGCTTCCGCGACGGTTTCGCCCCACGGATCGATGACCATCGAATGGCCGAAGAAATCCGTTCCGTTGCTGGACCCGACCCGGTTGCAGGCGGCGACGTACATCTGGTTCTCGATCGCCCGCGCCTTCAGCAGCGTCCGCCAATGCTCCAGCCGGGGATGCGGCCATTCCGCCGGCACGATGAGCAACTGTGCGCCCGCGAGGGCAAGCGTGCGCGCCAGCTCGGGGAAACGGATGTCGTAGCAGATCATGACCCCCGTCTTCACGCCGTCGATTTCGGCAAGGCCGATCCGCTGTCCGGGCCTCAGATGCTTCTCCTCGTCCATCAGCCGGAACAGATGGATTTTGTCGTATTCGCCGGCCGGTTCGCCGTCCCGGCCGAAAATCCGGATCGTGTTGTATACGCCGTCTTCGCGGCGCTCCGCGATCGACCCGGCGACCACGCCCACGCCGTGCCGGCGGCTGAATCCGGATGCGAACGCCTTCGTCCGCTCTCCCGCCGGATCGGCAATCACATCGATTGTCTCCAGCGCGTAGCCGGTGTTCCACATTTCGGGCAGGACGATCAGGTCCGGCTTGTCCGCCGCCGCCCGCTCCATTCTTTCCGCCGCCCGTTCAAAATTCGCCTCCGGACTGCCCGCGTCCACGTGCATCTGCACGAGCGATATCCGCATGTTCCGTCCCATCGCCGCACCTTCCGCCTCCTGAATTGCCGTGTTCTTCTCATATTACCCTGACATGCCGCCATGTCAAGTTGG
>Ga0065720_1003688_pt1 | contig 13679 bp, 11 predicted proteins | sample Thericmetagenome_FD_59107 | JGI IMG/M metagenome (GOLD analysis project Ga0065720, IMG submission 59107) | Thermophilic microbial communities from the Joint Bioenergy Institute, California, USA of rice/straw/compost enrichment - eDNA_2 v2... | ecosystem: Engineered > Solid waste > Grass >... | reverse complement strand
CTGTTCGAGCCGCTCCCGCTCGTCCCCCTCGCCGAGCACGAACCAGCGCACCCGCCGCCCCTGCCCGACGAGCAGCGCGCAGGCGTCGATCGCCAGATCGAACCCTTTCTGCGGGTGGAGCCGGCCGACCGAGACGATGATCGTCTCGCCTTCCCGCCGCCCGTACAGATCGCCCGTCTCCGCCCCGGCCATCCGCCGCACCGTCCGGGGGGAGACGATGTTGCGGATGACGCGGATTTTGTCCCGGTGCCGGGGAAAACGCATCTTCAGCACCGCCGCGCACTCCTCCGACACCGTCACGAGATGGTCCAGCTTCCCGAAATACGGCTCGTCGAACGCCGGGTCCATCCCGAGCCGGTCATAATCGATGTGAATCCAGCCGATCTTCCGCTTCGCCTGCACCAGGTCGACGCAGAAATAGGTCGACGTCTTCTCCAGAAACCCGATGGCCGCATCATATCGGCCGGGGACGGCGGAAGCCAGGGCGCGGCGCAGGTAGCGCCAGCCGTACTGCTCGCGGACGGCGCTCGTCCGCCCGATCCGGCTGCGCACCGCGTACAGGATGCGGCAAGCCGCCGTCGCCGCATCGCCCGCGCGCAGCGAAGACGCCGCGGCGCGCAGGCAGCTCTGCCGGAACCGCTCATACCGTTCGGGCAGGGGCAAGAGCCGCACCCGGGACGGCAGCAGATCGAGGAACAGCCCGGAATGGTCGAGCAGAAACAGGTCGACGTCGTACCGCTCGTAATCGAGCTGCCCGAGCAGGTTGACGAGCGCCTTCTCCCCTCCGCCCGCGGCGAGATTCGGCATGATGAACAGCAGCTTCCGCTTCCGCATGCAGACGCCTCCTCATGCCAGCCCGGCCAGGTAATCCGCCGATTTCCTCGACTTGGCCTGGATGGACGGAATGACGTCGGCCAGCCGGCCGCGCAGTTCTTCTTCCCCTGACACCATTTCCTCGAACGCGTCGATCAGCGCGGCGGGATCCTTCATCACGCGGGTGTCGACCACAAGACGTTCCCGGCCGAAAAGGTCGCGCGCGATCCCCTTCGACTTCACGCTGTACCCGAGCACGATCGTCGGCACCCCGCTCGAATAGGCCGCGATCGTCGCGTGCGTCCGGGCGCCGATGAAGAAGCGCATGCGCGCGATGTATCCCTTCACCTGCATGGCGTTCAGGTCGCCCGGCAGAAGCAGCACCCTCCCGGTCGCCTTGAACTCCTCATACAGCGGCCGCAGCGTATCGAGATCGCTGTTGCCGTGCTGGATCACATGCGGCGTGAGCGCGACCGCCGAATCGGTCGTCTCCAGCACGTGGCGGATCAGTCCGCGCACGGCTTCCAGCGCCGCGGGATTGCGCCCCGCGACGAGCGGGCTCATGTTGACGCCGATCGTGTCGCCTTCCTTCCAGCCCGCCGGCAGCGGAAGCCGGATGCCGGGCAGCGTGAACGCCGGGTCGGCGACGAGCCGCACATTATCCAGCCCGTTGCCGCGCAGGATGTCATGCGTCAGCGACTCCCGCGCCAGAATGAGATCGAACTGCCGCAAGTCCTCCAGCTTCCTCGGCGACAGATCCTCCTCGCCGATGGAGCAGCCCCAGAGCACCAGTTTCCGCCCCATTTTTTTGATCCGCCGATCGACTTCATACAAGCCCGGCTGCTCGCCGTAGCAGTAGTTGTCGCCGCCGATCGACAGGCAGACGTCCGCGTCCTTGATTCGCCGGATGACGTTGCGGTGGATGCGGGCGAAGGCGTACGATTCGTCTCCCAGCAATTTGAAGCGCACGGACGAAATGAACCATTCCGGCGAATACCTGCGCAGCTTCCTTGCCGAACCGTCGAGCACCGTCACATTGAGTCCGCGGTCCGTCTCCGGCCGCTCGGATGCCAGCATCACATGGGCTCCCCGGATTCGCGACAGGATGATCGCGGCCGACGACCGGACGATGGCTTCGCAGCCCCGGTTCAGGCTCCCGCCGTGTGCGAACATGAGCACATTCATCGACATCTTCCCTGACAGCCTCCTCTTCATTCACCGCTGCGCAGCCGGCTGTAAGTCGCGGCGCAGTACAGCCCGAGCGCCGACCGCAGCTTCATGAACCGCAGCATGAGCCGCTCATAGCGTCCCGCTTCGCTGCCGAACGCGGCGCGGTACACGTCCAGCGCCCGCCGGACGTCGCGATGGCCGATCATGCGCCGCACGTTTCGGAGCTTTTCGGCGGGCGCAAGGCCGATCGACGGACGGCAATAGACATAGACGTACGCCAGCACGCTTTGGATCAGCTTCGCCGATCGGCAGATTTCGAGCTCCCGCTCATCCATCAGCTCCGCGTAGATCGGCGGCAGTTCCGCATGGTACACTTCCAGCGCCCGGGCGAAGTAGTCCCGTTCGCGCCAGCGCCGGGTCGCGCTGCCTTCCGTCTCCCGGTAGCGGTAGCCGCAATAGTTCAGGTAGACCACCGATTCCGCCGCGGCAAAAAACAGCATGTTGAACCAGCCGTCCTCGCCGAGCGCCACGCCGCGGGGGAACGCCGCTCCGGACCGGCGGACGGCGCTCAGCCGGTACAGCTTGTTGCAGACCGAGTTGCAGCTGTCCGACCGCACGAAATAGGGCAGCAGCTTGCCGCGGATGAACGAGCGGTCAAGCCCGGCGCCGGCCGGAAACGGATAGGAGAGCGGCCGGCCCGTCTCGCCTTGCGCGAACTCCGCGATGACCGCGTCGGTGCCATGCCGCTCGGCGGCCGCATGGAGCGTCTCGAACCATTCCGGCGCAACTTCGTCGTCCGCGTCGACGAATCCGATGTAGCGGCCGAACGCGGCCTCCAGGCCCGCGTTGCGCGCCGCGCTGACGCCGCGGTTCGGCTGGTCGATCAGCATGATCCGGTCGTCCCGTTCGGCATGGCGCTCGATGATCCGCCGGCTGCCGTCCGTCGAACCGTCGTTCACGAAAATGATTTCGATCGCCTCCAGCGTCTGGGCGCGAAGCGATTCGATGCAGCGCTCCAGATGCTTCTCCGCATTGTAGACCGGCACGATGACACTGACTTCCACAATCGCCACCCTCACGCCATCATGTGATACAGCTTCCCCAGTTCGTCCGCGTTGCCATAGTCGCGCCGCGCGGCCCCTTCGGCGACCTTCTCCAGCGCCTGGCGGTCCAGCACCAGCCGCTCAATCGCGTCGGCGATGCCTTCCGCCCCCGACGGGCAGATATAGCCGTCGACGCCGTCCGTCACCTGGCTCGCCGCCGTCGGATAGTTCGCCACGAGCACCGGCTTGCCCAATATGAGCGCCTCGGTGACCACAACCGCCTTGCCTTCGTAGCGCGACGGCTGGACGTACAGATCGGCCGCCTTCATGTAGGGGTACGGGTTCGCCTTTTTGCCGAGCAGCCTGAAGCTGTCCTGAAGCCCCAGTTCCGCCGCCAGCGCCTTCAGTTCCGCTTCCATGCTGCCGAAGCCGACGATGTACCAGCGGATATGGGTGTAGCCCCGGTCATGGAGCAGGCGGAGCGCCCTGGCCGCCAGGTCGAACCCCTTCGCGTAGGAGAGCCGGCCGACGGAGACGATGCGGAACGGTTTCTCCGCCGCGCCGTCTTCCGGGTCGTCCGCCATCTCGGGCGGCACGCCGCCTTCATCGGCCATCGCCCGGACGAACGCCGGCGACTGGATGTTCTCGATCTCGACCACCCGGCCGTCCAGCTCGGGGTACCGGCTCAAAAACGCGCGGGTGCAGGCCGGGGATACGGAGGCGATGAAGTCGAACGACTGCCACATTTTCAAGTCCATCTCCGGATCGACATCGAGCACGGAGTAGTCGGTATGGATCCAGGCGATCTTCACGTCCGCGCTGACGTTGCGCGCCGTGTAGTCATGCGGCCACGAAAAGCTGATCGCGGCATCGTAATGCTCGCGCCGCTTCCGCTGCAGCCGCGCCATATATTTCGAGACGAGCTGCATCTGGATATAGCCGGCTCCCGCATCCTGCCGGTTGACCGGCAGGCGGAGCGCCTTCAGCCGCGCGCCGTATCGGCAGCCCATCCGGACGAGCGCCGAGAGCAGCTGCCCGTCCTTGACGCAGCCGGCGATGGACTTGCGGTAGGCGGCGAGCCGCCGATCCTCGGGCAGCAGGCGGGCGCGGTCCGTCAGCATCGGCAGCAATTCGCCGGTGTGCCGGAAGACGAGCACATCGACGTCGTACCGGTCGTAGTCGAACTGCTCCAGCATGTTGACGAGGCTTCGCTCGATGCCGCCGATTTCCATGTCGTACAGGGTGATGAGCACCCGTTTCTTCACGCCGAGTCGCCTCCCGATTCGACGGGCATCCGCATCTTGCGCCACATCCAGATCACCGGCCTGAGCGGGTAGTACAGAAAGTGCAGCGCCTTGGGCAGCGGCAGCGCTTCGGCATCCGCATGGTACGGATGCAGCCAGCTGAGCCGGAACAAGAGCCGCTGCCGCGCCGTCATCAGGTTCAGCAGATGCCGGCTGTGATAGCGCGCCACATCCGCCGGCAGCGGCGGGCTGTGCAGATTGATGACGCGGCCGATGTAGAACAGCGCCTCGACCACCAGCCACCGCGACCGCGGATGGTTCGCGGCCTGCTCCGCGCCGGCCGGAATCGGCGTGCCGAGCAGGCCGGACGCGAGCTGCAGCGCCTGACCGCCGATATGCGTGCAATGCAGCCGGCGCATCTCGGTGGTGATCCAGTCCCAGCGAAGGGGAAGGCGCGCCATGCGGTCGATGTCGAGCAGCCAGCGGAGACGCGACCAGCCGTGGCGGGCGCCGTGCTGCGCCAGGAACAGGAACAGGTCCTCCAGCCCGGGCAGGTCGACGGGCCGTCCGCCGATCATCATCGTCCGCCGCCGCTCCCACAGCGCGTCGAAGGAAGGCTGCCGCGCGGGCCACGGATGCATCCGCCAGTGGAGCTCGACTTTCGAGCCGGTCTCCGGATGGATGAAGGCGTAGTGATGATGGCGCCAGCGCCAGTCCCCCAGCACCGTGCGGATGTAGTCGTCCTTCACATAGCCGTGGCGCTGGAGCAGCCGGCCCGCCTCTTCGATGTCGGCCATCGGCACGAGCAGGTCGAGATCGCCCGACGGCCGGATCGACAGATCCCCGTACAGATCGAGCGACAGCGTCGGCCCTTTCAGCACGAGCATGCGTATGTCCCGGCTGCGGAACAGTCCGGCGATGCGGCCCGTCTCGCCGGACAGATGCAGCATCCGGATCGTGTTGCGGCGGCACTGCGCCTCCATCTGGTCCAGCACATCCTGCGGGATATCCGGCTTCCATTCGTGCTTCAGCCGTCTGACGACGAGCGGCTGGACCCGGTGATGGTCCGCGAGCGCCGCGAATCGCCGCCAGTCGAACCCGTCGGACGGCTGTTGCTCCGGGCAGACCGCCGGCGGGCGCCGGTCGCGCAGCAGCTCGATCATCACCTTGAGCTCCTCCGGGAATGATGAGGTGTCCAAACGCGGAAACCGTTTCGAAGGCAACGCCCTCGCCTCCAGCATGATGGGTTGTTCACTATGAAGGGTCAAATTCGTTCTCTATAATGAACATAACCCTACGATAACATCCCTGAGCCGGGCTGTCAATTCGCGGCTGATCCCAACGCTGCCGCCCGCCGACTCACCCGTTCCTCCCGAACAGCTGCCGCAGGCCGCCGATCACCGCCGGCCCCGCCACGCGGCTCACGATCCGCTTCGCTCCGGCGCGCAGCCGCACATGCGCAGGGAGCCACGACTGCGAGAAATGGTGGATCGTATAGCTCTCGGCGGTCAGGAAGCTCCGGCCGTCGATATAGTCGTACGGACTGAAATAGCTGCGCGGGTAAACCGCCACCCCGTCCGGAAGCTCCTGAAAGCTGCCGTCCCGCCTCAGGCCGATCGCCTCGCACATCCGCGTCATCGCGGCCGTGTTGGTCGTCGTGTCGAGGCTGCCGTCCGGCCGGCGGAACCGCCTGCCATCGTAATCGCGGAGCAGCATCGCGATCCACGGATGGCCCGGCTCGGCCCCGAGCGTGCCGGACTGGAGATAGACGCCGTCCTCGAAGCCGGTGAACGCGCGGTGCCGGTGCAGGGGCGCAAGCGGCCGGAGCACTTCGACGTCGGTGTCGAGGTAGATGCCGCCGTGCTCCAGCAGCGCGTGAAGACGCACATAGTCGCTGACGAACGCGTATTTCCCCGCTTCGTACGCCTCCCGCACATACGGATGCGAGCCGACGTCGAAGTTGTCTTCGTTCCACTCGATCCATTCGTAGTCGCCGAGATGGCGCCGCCAGCTCCGCATGCATTTCCGCACCAGCCGCGGCTTTTCCCCCCTCCCGAACCAGCAAAAATGCAGCTTCTTCGGAATCCGGCATCCTTCCGCCGACTTGTCCGCCACCAAAGCCACTCCTTTCCGCACTTCCCCTTCGCATGCCATCCGGAAAACCGGCCCGCGCGACCGTCACCAATAATGGCTTCTGTACTGGAGATTCAGCGCCACGACATGCTCATAGTAGTAATACATCAGATAGAATACCAGCACCCCGTAATAGACCAGCTTCCGGTACCGCTCCGCGAACAGCGGAATGAGCCACGAATACAGCACCAGACTGTACAGGCCGAAATAGATGTTGAAGCGCGCAAAAATCCAGTTGTTCAGCGAAATGACCATGAACAGGAATCCCATCAGCGTCATGTTGACGAAAATATCGCTCTCGGGCCAGATGCCGCGCAGCTTGCGGCGGCCGAGGTACGCGACGAGCAGCGGCACGCCCGTGACGGCGACCCGGATGATGTTCGCGCCGCCTTCGTCGAACTCCCCGTAGCCCGCGTAATGGCTGCCCTCGAGCAGTATGAGCAGGGCGCCGAAGACCTGATCGAATCCGATGGCGACCAGCATGGTCAGGGCAAGCAGCAGCAGCGTCGCCTTCGTCCACGCCGGCCTCCGCGCCAGAAAATACACAGGCAGCATGATGACCGCCGTATTGTGGATCGTCGCCGCGAGCAGGACGACCGGAAAATATCGCCGCCAGTCGCCGCGAATGAGCCAGGGCGCGGCGGCAAACAGGATGGCCGCGGCGAGGTACTGCCGGATGCCGTTCATCGAGACGGTGAACATGCCGGTCGTGATGTACAGGAACAGGCTGATCTCGATCAGCCGCGAATACCGGTACAATCCCGCCACGATGAGCACATTCGTCAGGAACGCCGTCACGAAGACGAGCGCCTGCGGGTCTGGCGTCAGCTTCTTCAATGCGATCTGCAGGGCGTTGAAGCCGAAGTCCCCCGCGAAGCTGAAGCCTTCGAATGTCGGATTCAGCAGGTTGTAGCTGTGCATGTAGAACGGCGTGTCGCCGATGTTGCTGCGCAGCCCGGACACGAGCACGAAGCTCGCCGCGGCAATGGATACGAACAGCTTGCTCGGCTTCACCGGGGGCGCCGTTCCGGCTGCCGGCGCAAGCCGCCCTTCCTGGCGCATCAGGGGCACCATGCGGGCGAACGCCGCGCAGACGAAAACGATCAGCAGGTTGATCCACAGGACGGTCATCCGCTTGCGCCTCCCGTCTCATCGTCCGGCCGTGCCCGGCGCCGAGCGGCGGGTGCTGCGGATGTACAGGTTCAGCAGCACGCCGAGCGGGAAGGCGAGCAGCGTCAAGCCTTTGCGCGGCGAGTCGCGCAGCATCCCCCTGCCCCCCGTCATCAGGCAGCTTGACACATAGTGCACCGCTTCGCGGAACCGCTGCTTCCATGTCGGCGCGACGTCCATCGCCGTCCGCCGGAAGAACGCGAATCCGCGGGGATTGCTCCGGTACTGGCGGATCATGTTGAGGCTTGAGCCGTCAGGCAGATATTCGACGCGGCAGAGCACCTCGTTCATCAGCAGCAGCGGGCGGATCCGGTCGATCAGCAAATATTTGTAGCTCAGCGGGCAATATTTTTCACCGGGGAAAAGGGGATACGGCGGAACGGCCTTCACGAGATCGGTCCGGTAGACCAGCTTCTTGTCCCCCCGCACCCGATGGATCGCATGCAGACCGGACAATGTGCATGCGGTCAGCCCTTCCGGCAGCCGGTCGCCGATGATGTTCCCGTCCCGGTCCGCGTCCAGCCCGATGATGCCGGCATACGCGTCGCTTCCGTGCTCCCGCCAGAACGCGATGATCTTCTCCACCGCGTCATCCGGCATGTCGTCGTCCGAATCGATGCAGACGTTCAGCTCCGTGTCGATCAGCGCGTAAGCGGCGTTGTGCGCGCCGTGCATGCCCTGGTTCTCCTGGTAATGGTAGCGGATCTCCACTTCGCCTTCCGCGATCCAGCCGCGCACCAGTTCGGCCGTATGGTCCGTCGAGCCGTCGTCGATGATCAGCCAGACGAAGTCCTTCGATGTCTGGCGGCGCATGCTCTCATAGCAGCGGGGCAGAATGTACGCCCGGTTGTAAGTCGGCGTGAACACGGTCAGCGTCGGTTTCGCCGCCCGCGCAGTCCGCGTTTCCCGCTCCATCGTCACATCCACTCCCGCACCGCGCCCACCGCCGCCCTGGAAGGCTCCGCAGCCGCCAGCAGGCTGTTCAGCACCAGCCGGTCGGGTCTCACATGACGGCGATAATAATTGCGGTTGTTCTGCATGAGGTTCCGTCTGAGCCGCTCGTCGCGGACGAGCCGGGCGACGGCCTCCACGCATTCCTCCGGCGTTCGGAACGACAGATAGTTGCGGTTCTCGCCGAAGACGCCCGGCACTTCGTAATGGAGCGTCTCCGTCACGATCGCCTTGGAGGCGGCCACGTATTCGGCGAACTTCCAGCCGATCGACTGGTGCAGCCCCATCGTGGCGATGCAGATCGACGACCGCTTCATCCGCTTCAGGTAAGCGCGCCGGCTCACCGCCTTCCGGTCGGCGATCACGAGGTCGGGATAATGTTCCGCGGCATAGCGGCTCGGCGTGATGCCGCCGAAGAACTGATCGCCGAACGCCTCCCGGCAGAGCCGGATCGTGCACGCGCGCTGCTCATTGATGAAGTGCCGCTCCTCCCGCTTCGCATCCGTAAGCCGCCAGCCGGAATCGCCCCGCACATCCCACATCCGGGCCATGAACAAAATGTGCGGCGGATCTTCCGGCCGCGGTTCGTCCTCGAACGACTCGATCGTGTACCATCCGTTGTAATGCGGGGTGATCGGCAGCATCCGGATCAGCTTCTTCAGCTTCTCCCTCGCCGGATCGAGCGGCGCCGGCAGGTGCGCGGCGCTGCCCGGAATCGTCACCCAGTAGTTCAGGCCGAGCGGACGGATCTTGCCGCCGTGCGTCAGCCGGGCACTCAGCGCCGCGCTGAAACTGCGCTTGTAGCAGATGTCATACCGCGCAAGCAGCGGCCCGTACAATTGATCGGGGTCCTCGGCCAGGTTGTCGTAGCCGTCATTCAAATCGTAGAGCAGCCGGATGCTGTCGTTCAGCGTAACCTCCAGCATGTTGTAAGGCAGCCGAAACTTCGCGTCCCTCGTCTGGCGCTCGATCTCGAGCGCGATGACGCCCCGCCGCGCCAGCAGCTCGAACCCGGCGATGACCTGATAGAGATGCAGCGGCACTTCGCCGAGCACCATCCGGCAGTGCATCTTCTTCATACGATCCTCCTCGCCTCCGGTGAACCGGGCGCATGGCGGAGAAGAGCTTGTCCGTAAAATTCGGCCAGCTCCGCCGCCACCGCGCCGATGTCGTAGCCGCGCCCGCGCACCTGTTCCGCCGCCATCCCGCGCAGATGCTTCGCATCGGCGACGGCCGCGCCCTCCAGGATCGCGGCGATCCAGCTTTTCGCCGGCGCTTCCAGCGGAATGCGCGCGACAAGCCCGATTCCCAGGTCCGCCTCTTCCGTCACCCGGTCCGAGACGACGCACGGCAGTCCCGCGCACTGCGCCTCGATCAGCGTCACCGGAAGCCCTTCGTGGAGCGAGGGGAACACCATGACGTCCATCGCCGCAAGCAGCCGCGGGATGTCGTCGCGCACGCCGAGCAGGCGGACACGGTCCTCCAGCGCGGCCCCTTCGATGCTGCGGACGATGTCCGCCCTGAGCGGTCCGTCGCCGACAAGCAGCAGCACCGCGTCCGGCCGCTCCGCGGCCAGATGACCGAACAGTTCGATCAGGAACGCATGGTTCTTCTGCGGGCTGAAGCGGCCGACATGGCAGACGGCGAGCTGTCCGGGCTTGAGGCCCAGCTCCGCCCGCACCGCCCGCCGGACTTCCGGATGGTGGGCGAACGCCGTGCAGTCGATGGCGTTGCGGACGATCTTCGCCTCCGCGGACCGGACGCCGAACAGCCAATCCGCCGCCGCCCTCGAACAGGCGAACCGGTCGGTCGCGTTCGGCTCGATCAGCCGTCCCGACGCCCATTTGTACAGCTTCGCGAACGCATTGCCTTCGCTCTGCGTGTTGTGGCTGTGCGCGATCCGCACGGGAACGCCGGCGCGGCGGGCGGCCCTCAGCACCCAGCCGCTCATCCGGTCCATGTGCGCATGCACGATGGCGTACTGCCGGTTATCCGCAAAAAAACGATCCAGCGCGCGCGCATAGCCGACGGGACCGGCATCGGTAATCCAGGGAACGCGGTGGATTCTGCCGCCAAGGGAGCGGATTTCGTCATCGAACACGCCTTCGCGGCAGGTGAGGAAGTCGAACTGCACGCGCGTCCGGTCCATGTGCCGGTACAGATTCATGATCAGCGTCTCGGCGCCGCCGCGGTTCATGTTGACGACGGCGTGAAGAACTCTTGTCTCTGCGNCCATGTCCTGATCTCCAATTCTCCCAGAATCGATGCATAGANGGCGCGCATTTCCGCCATCACCGCATCCAGCCCGTANGCCGNGGATACGATGGANCGGCCGGTCTCGCCGAAGGAAGCGCGCTCGCGGGGATTCGCGAGGAGCCGCCCGACCCGCTCGGCCATCCGCGCGGCATCCCCCGGCGGCACGAGCCAGCCGCTGCCGCCTTCGCGCACCAGCTCGCGATGCCCCCGGTTCGCCGTCGCGACGACCGGCAGCCCGCAGGCCATCGCTTCGAGCACGTTCACCGGCAGCCCTTCGCGGTAGCTGGACGCCACGGCGATGTCCAGGGCGGGCAGCCAGTCGGCGATGTCCGACCGGAAGCCGAGAAAGCGGATCCGGTCCCGAACGCCGAGCTGTTCGGCGAGCGCTTCGCAGGCCGGACGCAGCGGGCCTTCGCCCGCCAGCAGCAGCCTCGCCCGGGGAAACCCGTCTTTCAGAAGCGCGAGCGCTTCGATGAGCATCCGTTGATTTTTGTTCTTGTTGAATTCCGCCGCATAGAAGAGCAGCTGGTCGTCCGCGCCATACCCGAGCTTCGCGCGCATGCGGCGGCGCGCCTCCGCGTCGGCCGGCCGGAAGCGCTCCAGGTCGACGCCGACGCCGTGCACGCGGACGATTCGTCCGGCCGGAAAGCGCCTTGCCACCGCCAGCCGAAAGTCTTCTTCGTTGATCGTAATCATGCAGTCGGTCAGCCGGGCGAGCTGCCGCTCCAGCGGATAATACAGCACCCAGCTCAGCTTTCGGCCTCCCGACTGGAAGTGGAACCCGTGCACCGTGTAGAGCACATGGGCGCCGCCGCGCCGCGCCTTGCGCGCCGCCAGCCGGGTCAGGGCGCTGGCCGTCGGCGTATGGCAATGGATGAGACGATACCCGCCGTCATCGATGATCCGCTTCAGCTGCCGGTAGGCGTCCAGGTTCGTCAGCCGAAACGGAGATCTGCTGAACGGCACGTCAAACGTACGGTCCACCCACGGCAGGTTCAATGGGCCCGCCGCCGCCGCATGCACTTCCCAGCCCCGGGACTTGAACCAACGCATGACGGGTTGGTGGAACCGCTCGAGATGCCGGGCTACGGTTGCACAGAACAGAATTCGGCCGGTCGGCTGAGCCATCGGACATCACCGTGCCTGGGGATGCAGCTGTTCCTGCAGCAGCTGCGTCAGGTAGTCAAGCAGACGCTCGCGAAGATCTTCGCGCTGCAGCGCGAACTCGACCGTGGTGCGGATGAATCCCATTTTCTCGCCGACATCGCAGCGGGTGCCTTCGAACTCGAACGCGTACACCGCTTCCGTCTCGTTCAGCTTCGCGATCGCGTCGGTCAGCTGGATCTCGCCGCCGGCGCCGGGCTCGAGGCTGCCCAGAATGTCGAAGATCGTCGGGCTCAGGATGTACCGTCCCATAATCGCAAGATTCGACGGCGCGGTCTCCTTGGACGGCTTCTCCACCAGCCCGGATACGCTGTAGAAGCCGTGGTCGATCAGCTTGCCGTCCACGATGCCGTAGCGGTGCACTTCATTGTCCGGCACCGGCTTCACGCCGATGACGGACGACCGGTACCGGTCGTGCTGATCCATCAGCTGGCGCAAAGCCGGGCGTTCGGCGCGCACGATGTCGTCGCCGAGCAGCACGGCGAACGGCTCGTTGCCGATGAATTTGCGGGCGCACCAGACGGCGTGGCCGAGTCCGCGGGGCTCTTTTTGCCGGATATAGTGGATGTCCGCCATCTGCGATGGCTTCTGCACCTCGCTGAGCAGATCGAGCTTGCCCCGCTCCAGCAGGTTGTACTCGAGCTCGAACGAGTTGTCGAAGTGATCCTCGATCGCCCGCTTGCCCTTGCCCGTCACGATGATGATGTCTTCGATGCCCGACGCCACCGCTTCCTCGACGATGTACTGGATCGTCGGCTTGTCGACGATGGGCAGCATCTCCTTCGGCATCGCCTTCGTCGCGGGCAGAAAACGCGTGCCGAGTCCCGCAGCCGGAATGATGGCTTTCTTGACGCTCATGTTCGCTTCCCTCCCGTGTTCTGGCCAGAGCCTGCTATCTGACGGCGGATGCCGCGGGCTCCAGCGGCACCGCAGAACGGCCGTCCCCTGACGATGTCCCCGGCTGCTTCGGAGATCCGCCGGCCGCCGGCGAAGCTCCCCCCGCGGACGCGCCGGTGCCGGCAGCGGCCGGGGCGGCCTGCGCGGCCGCCGTCTCCGCCGCCCCCGTGCGCCCGTTCGCCAGCGCCAGCATCCAGGCGCGCAGCGCGTCCCGGTCCGCTTCCGCGTAATGTTCCGCCAAATCTTCGATTTCCCTTATCGGGATGCGCTGCGACTTGCCGACGTGAATTTTCGGATAAACCTGCCGTTCCTGCATTTCTTCCGGATTCATCAATTCTTCGAACAGCTTCTCGCCGGGTCGGATGCCGGTGAAGCGGATCCCGATATCCTCGACGGCGTACCCCGACATGCGGATCAGGTTGCGCGCAAGGTCGACAATTTTGACCGGCTCGCCCATGTCGAGCACGAAGATCTCGCCGCCTTTCGCCAGCGCGCCGGCCTGGATGACAAGCCTCGACGCCTCGGGGATCGTCATGAAATAGCGCACCATGTCCGGATGGGTCACCGTCACGGGGCCGCCGGCTTCGATCTGCTTGCGGAACCGCGGAATGACGCTGCCCCGGCTGCCCAGCACGTTTCCGAACCGGACGGCGACGAATTTTGTCCGGCTGATGCCGTCCATGTACTGGATATACATTTCCGCCAGACGTTTCGAGGCGCCCATGACGCTGGTCGGATTGACCGCTTTGTCCGTCGAAATCATGACGAAAATATGTACGCCGTGCCAGCTCGCCGCCCGGGCCGTGTTCATCGTGCCGATCAGGTTGTTCTTCACCGC
>Ga0065720_1020595_pt1 | contig 13680 bp, 12 predicted proteins | sample Thericmetagenome_FD_59107 | JGI IMG/M metagenome (GOLD analysis project Ga0065720, IMG submission 59107) | Thermophilic microbial communities from the Joint Bioenergy Institute, California, USA of rice/straw/compost enrichment - eDNA_2 v2... | ecosystem: Engineered > Solid waste > Grass >... | reverse complement strand
AAAAAAAAAAAAAAAAAAAAAAAAAAAAAAAAAAGTACAAATGTGAAAATATGAGTAATGTTGTAGATTTGTAAAACGTTGAGCGCCTAGTCCAACCAACGAAAATGATTCATACAGTGGGCATGTGTCTACCTACCAACTTACATACATCTACACGAATCAATGTCACTTACATCCGTTCAAGCATGTCGTTGACTGAATGCAGAGCGCCGTTCGTGGTCAAGTATTGTGTACACAGGCAGATGCTTTCGGGAATGTTCAACGGCGATCGATTCCTCATGGGTGTGCACCGGCGACCGGACGCCACCATCGAAGTCTGTTTCACTTAACATCACCTCGTCCAGGTGTAGGACGTTTTAAGATCCACGTCTTAATGGCTTTGTAAGCCGTTCACCACCAGATTGGTTGGCGGTGCCGATTCTTTCCACTGTGATGCTGATGGTGGTGAACACAGATCCAGCAGGTTTCCGTGTTTTGTCCGACCGTGTTGGGCAATTTTCGGGCACATCAAGGCAGGACGAGTTTTCATGTGTGGGTAGGCATACATGCTAAAATGAAGGACTAATTGGAGTCGGAGACTTGGTAAAACAGGTTCCGGCACGGAATGATTGGTATTGGGGTTTCATAACGGAGATTCTTCTCATATCATTCAAAGCTATCAAGATGCTGTCTTAGTCGATGGAAAACTCGGGATAAGATCAGCGGTTATGGTTGTCACAACGGGTTGAAGAAGACATCTGACCAGATACCCTCGGGGATCAACGATCCAGCGATCTGAAGAAGCAGTCACGAACAATAACACAAACTTGGTCATTTGGCACACATGCCCGTGACCTTGACTTGTGTGCTTGTGTTGCAGAGAAAGGGTTACAGAAGTAGCTCAGAAGCCGCAACACTTAAAATAATACATCATAAAAATGGCCATGATCTGGCCGAGCATCAGGACGATCTTGGGATGCATCCAAAAGATGGCTAAGGCCAACAAGTCAAATCATGGGAAACAAGCTCTTGACAATTGACGAGCGTTGCATCAGGTGTGGAGGTCTTTCGTGCAACCTCAGGACCAAGCAAGTAAGCTTCCAAGATTGAGTCGTCCTTTTGTCATCAATGACCAGGCCCGTAATTGCGGGGACTAAATGTTGCTATTTTCCTCGGGATTAATGGGCCAAACAAGTTCGAAAATCTTGAGTGACGATGGAAGGGGCACACAAGGTGTCCTGCTGACAAAAAGGCCACGAATATTCGAGACCTTCTGGAGTGTCGCACACGGAAAAGCGTTCTGGTCAGCAGAACGGCACACACACACACACACACACACACACACACACACACACACACACACACACACACACACACAAACACACACACACACACACGCACACACACACACGAGAAATGGATGTAAATGAGGAGGGTAGGACAGAGCTGCGTTACCTAGCGTGCTCATGGAGAGTCCCAGAGTCCGATCCTGCGGTCCAGTGTTTATGATCTCGTTGGTCTTGCTTCAAGTCTTGCCTGTTGAGTCGCACAAGGCTCATTGGCCCCCACGCCACATGCCAACGGTCGTGACTGAAGCTGCAGACTGACTCGGTAGTCAGTGAGACGGTGGCCTCTTCAGCCCGCCTAAAAAAAACTTCAAGTGGTAGTTTACTGTGTCGGGAAGATATGATAAAGACGATTAAATAAAGTTATTGATGGCCGCTGGCCGAAAAATAGCTCAAAGATTTTGGTTAAAGTTTTGGTTTGGAGCACCTATAGTTGACCTCAGAGAATGATGATGGGACCGAATACAATGAAGACATCACCTTGGTCTCCACATCCAGCTCTTTCACTTGTCCAGATCACTGCCCCTCTAACAAAGCAGTGATGACACAAAATTCATAAACACGAACAGAGGCGGTCTCAGTGCTCATCCAACCCGCATTTGATCGGGGTTCCTCGACGTCAAGAACTTGGTTGAAATGTACCAGGGGTGGCTGCAAGGCAATGGCACAGCTGGTGTGGCGGGAAAGATCGGAATCTGTTAATATATCAGATGTACGTAGTGTATGTCGGTGACTGAGATACGGAGTTTCCCATGACCGTCAGCATTCGTCGAGCTCTTGATCTACTCGGTGGTTCGTCGGTGGTGACGACATGGCGAATCTTGCATCGTGGAGGGGGCTCATCCAAGTTGTCATGGGCAAATCGCAGTTTGGCACTAGTTATCAGGCTTTCAATCAGTATTGGCGTCTTTGCCAGCGCACTTCGTATTAAATCTCCGGATGCATTGTGATTAGCCGCGGATATTCCATATCGGCGCCCAAGATTGCTACAGAAGATATAGCATGTGCTAAACAGCGTAATCGTGGCAAGTGACAGCCATGAGACTTCATAGGTAGTCTCCCCTCTACACATTCTTGTTATACTAATCAACATTACCCATAAGGGTCTCATACAGTACTAATTAAATACTTGTTATCTTCGAAGAAAAGGAAACACAAAACTTGATTACGGCCATTTACAATACTTTTCCATCTCGTGAGATAGTCAAACTTGATCCTAGCTTCCAATAATCAGCTGGTCCGCACAAGCAGTAGACCAGTATCTTTGTTTTTGGACTTTCTAAGCGCTTAACCATTGGTGTACCTCGATTCATTTCATGACCAAAGCCTCAAGCTCAAGTATTTGACTGTAAGCGCCATGGTATGTGGCATGTGTATGATGCCTCTTGTGTAGGCACGGATAAGGAAGTGCTAATTTGAGTTCCTTGCTATTACAACAGTGCAAGCGCTGAACCTGGACATTAGCAAGGCATGAACAATGGATCATCTCGATGACCAGATGCTGAAATGTGGAGCAATTGAAATGAAGGATCAGTAATTTTGCCACATCGCCTACAGATGAGGTCCTATTTAGAAAGGATAAGAGATCGTATTGGGTCGATCTATGCCATTTACTTCTCGGCCGAGTGTGCAGGATTGCTGCAGATATTGGGGTCCTCCATAGGGTACGAACAGCTACTGTCATGTCACATCCAAGGGAGATCCTGTGTTCCGCAACCAACGACCCAACAGAACGGTTGTCACTTTTTCTCATCTCGACTCCAGAATGCCCTAACCCATGTCCTCCACAACTCCATATTTCAAGCTTCATGAACTCGGATCGTGCCCAGCACATGGGTTGGTTCAACACTACGAACAACACAATCGTTGAACCGTGAGCTCTTTTTGCTACACCATCCAAAGACTAATGTGTTGACCTAAAAGCTGGCTATGCAAGTTACGGGAAAGGGCGTCCCGATATTCTGGTACCCAACGTACTTATCTGATGGCGGTGTGAAAAGGTGGAAAGTGAGCGATCTGGAGTCCGCGGCAGCGCAAGTGCCCGCGAGCGGGAGAATGGCGATCACGGCGCTAGTGTAGGGGAGGATGGTCATCCGTACCGCGGCAGGGGGGTTAGTGCACCCCTGTGACAACCTTGCAGTGCATGTAGGTACGTACATGCATACATACTTCCCAACAGCACAGCTGACACAGAATTGAAGCTTGCCCAGGGAGGTAAGTACTTCGCCCCCATCCATGATGCCATCGGCTGTTGGCTGCTGAGCAAGCCCGCTGACTTTAAAAGCCTAGCCGTGGCAAAGGGCTTGTAGAGTGTTGTTTCTTGGACAGATTACACAGCAGGAAATCGAGATGCATGGATCTCTGTCAACAAGATTGATCGTTTGTCAGTTAAATGGAAGAATGTCACCCTTCCAATACGGACCTTTATTCCGTTGCACGGGTACAACGCCCGAATGACACCCAACTCAGGACTTAAACCCGCGGGCGTGACTTGAGGAGACACTAGCCGAGGAGATCGATGAACGAGAAAGGTGGGATGGCAATCCTTCACTTTCCCGTTTGTTTTTTGCTTGGGAAATGATTTCCGTTTTGATCGGGCTGCTTCAAAGTCCTGTGAGTGGCTTGCCCTTAAACCCAACATCAAGCAATCGGAATGCTCCGAGCAGAAGACCGCATGCTGCTGAGCAGGGCCTAAATAGCATACATGTGCTAATAGTTGATGGCTAGTGTCTTCGTATTGTACGGTTTAGTGCTAGCATACTCGGTAAGTATTTTGTGCGAGTACTTGTCGATACTTCTCTGTGGTCACGAATCTTCCTAGGAATAGCGTAGATCCCAGTGCCGGTGCCGGCGGCAGTCCAGGAAATCTTGGCGATGCGTGTTGCTCATACTGTAAGCCAACGCTTTACAGTTTACCCCTTGTTTGATTGTTAGTGAGAAACGTTGAACAAGGTCCTGGTCAGCCCTATGATGTAAACCGCAGCTTCTTTGCTTAAAACCAATGGCTTTTGGGTAGAAAACAAGTTGCAGTGGTCAAGCAATGAATTCTATATCCATAATACTTCTTATTGCTCTGAAACTGGGTTTTTGCGGTTCAATTGTGTTTGTTGGGCAAACACCGGTCTCCAAGTCTTGCGCTGATGAACAAACAGGGGGGGGGTGTTGTACACTAATGCAGTCCTTTCCTCGTTGCCTGGAGGCACAGTGATGGTGTCGCACTCCAAGAACGTTGAGGCATCAATATTATATGCCATCCATAGACAGTATATGTATGTAGGGAGGTACTTGTGGAATGTTTGGAGCTGGAGACGTGGCGACTGGTGCAGTCCTAGATCTCCCACGCCTCAAGGCGCCATGGAACTAGGCTCTATATTCGGTTTTCTCATGACGCTCTCGGCATCTCGGTGATATATCCTTGTACAAGGTGGGGTGTGTGCCAGCCCAAAAGAGATCGAAAGTGCCGGAGACAACGCGAATCACCAGTGAGGAGGGCTCAAAAGAGAGAAGTGCATCGGGTGCTCTGCCGAGGTTGGCATGCCGCACCCAGTATCTGCTGTCTTCCTACCCAATGTCGATTAGCGTACTCTTCGGTTTCAAGATCTGGATTTCCCAAGATGGGACAGCGATCGCATACGTGTGCATGGGGCAGGGTTTGGGATGGACAACGGTGTGAGGGGAAGGCGGACAATTTTGTGTGGAACGACCCAAACTCGCGTTTTTCATCGGCTTTTTCCCCCATTTGATGGGCAGGTTGGATCCTTCAAACCTAAATCCAAAGAAGCTTACCCTCCAACCAATCTTCTGTTGCTCTCTGTCCTGTGTCTACGGACTGAAGATACAGACACATGTAGATGGCTTCATGGCAAGGCACCAACCACTTTTGCGACTTTGCTCGAGCTGGGCCATTGGTTGGGCTTGGATGTTGGGAGGAGGTTGGTCCCATGCCGCAGATCCCGCTGTGGATCCGGCATGGCTCTGCGCTAAGCCCTACCCTTTTCGCCGCGCTAGGTACGTAAACTGCCTTTTGGCAGGATCCACTATGGTTGAACTCCACCTCAGGACTCAGCTCCACAAAAACAGGATCCACCGATCCACTAGGCACTGACACCAACAGCTGGACTTGAACCCCAACCCGCACGGCATTGGTTGGAAGCAGCACATGCCACGCAGTACATGACACGGGACATCATCGACTTTCTTTTCTCTTTCCTTGGTGAAGGAGAACTGCGGAGTGGTTCCCCTGCATAACCATGCATGTGCTTCAGCTTTGTCGTCATAATACAGAACTGAAATTGCTTCAGCCTAGGGTCAAGGTCAATGGTTGTCTGGATCGTCATGACATAAAGTCATGGACCGTGACCAGCATGCTAGATTAGTGTGTGAAGTACACACTATGTACACAACAAGGCATGGAGCACCATCAAGTAAAGCAGTGTTGTGTTTCACGTTCCAGCATCGCCCTGTGAGCTGTTTTGGTGGCCACAGCGGGCGTTGTGAAAACAAGCCGTTCGCAGCCCATACAACCTTTCCGCGAGCATCCTGCTAGACCAATAGCCTAGTAATGAGCGAGACATGGAGGTCACAACTCAGCTGCTGACTCCAGGATTTAGAGTGAACTCTATAGAGAGACCCGATCGAGACAGGATCGACGCTGAAATCGCTCCTGGATTGGACACCACCCCTTTTTCACGCAAGCTGGAGGTTATGTGCTCGCCTGCTTGACCGAGCAAAAATTCAGGTCCCCGTAGTGCCAATCTGTAAGACTTACTTGCCTAGGTAGGTACCCTACGACAAGAGCTGATGTACCTTTGGCTACAGCGTGTACAGTGCGTGTATATGCTGCATCACTCGCCGCCACACACAGCTGGTGACCCTTCTCTCCCCCACTTTTTATTTCAATATCTACCTCTCTCAGCAGAAGTCAAGGGATGCAACAATGCGTACAGCAGCCTTGATTGAAGCATGTTACTGTCAGGTGCATGCGGTTCCGAACCTCTTCCATGTATGAGTGGCTTGCAGGGCTCCCTGCTGCACACACAATGCTCTCTGCCTGATTACGGGTATTTGTCCTTTGGCCCTGTGTTTCCCAAGCCTACCAGGATTCTCTATAGCTACCTGGAATCCAAGGGTCTAGATGTCTGCGGCTTGTCCTTGGCAGGTCACCCTTCCCTGGTGTTACACAGCCTTGAACTTGGTTGGACGTACCTTTATATCTTCTTTCTCTCCCCCTCCACAAGGCTTCATATGTTTCTTCTGCCAATGCACCCCTTTCTCTAAGACACAACTGTTCCTTGAATAGAATTTGAGAATATACGTCGTCCCTTAGTTGATCGTGATAAATCTCAACATTTATCTTAGCCCCAACCCATCCTGTGTGTTCAGGGGACTTGTTCCTTTCTTCCACTTATGACTTGGATGAACTAGCTTTCATACGTTCTAAAACGGCTATTTTTCTAGAAACTTAACATTTTTCGCTCTCGAAGGTTGTCCATATAAGTCATAAGCATTCCAAAAAAGACACCACAACTGTGACTGACAGTCGTTTTATGTCGGCATTAGTCCCGATATATAAGTAGGAACAGCTTAACGGAACCCGGCCGCTGCCTGGTCTAGGCAAACCGTTCGTCCATCAATCCCACCGTGGGGATCCTTGCGCCCAAGGATCCTGCCATTGAGCTGGTGAACTCCCGGTTCTTTGGTATCTCAGGACAGGGGGCGCCCTCCACCACAGCTAAGCTTGGTCGCGCAGATATCCTTGTCGAAGACGACCAGCAGGCACAACTGTGAACCTATATACACAATTCACGCTATTACCAGTCGAAGGCTGTCACTGGTTAGTTTCTATCCACTGATGTTTCATTTGCAACACATCAAACAAAGAATGTTGACTGTGGCCTGCCAATACTCAGGGACTACGCCTGTTAGCTTAGATTACTGCCTTTGCTTGAACCACTCACCGGTCAAATTGCCTTTGTCTTCAGCTCCTGAACGTTCAAGGACGGGAACATCTCTAAAGTAAGATTGCAAGGAGCTTTGGACCAATCCTAATTTTGGCTGCAAGCACTTTCTGAGCCCCGATCTTTTTATCTAACATTCAGCACTTGATAGCGAACATCCTGAACTCCTGGATGCTGCTTCATTGCCCTGAAACATTCAAGACTTGCCTCTTTCAGCTTCCCCATCTTCAGGCTGCCTTTACTATTGCCAAAGCTCACCGTGTCTCACATCCATACCGGTGGCTATCCTGGAGGAGCCCATAGTTTGACGAAAAGAAAAAAGATATATCTACGAGATTCCCTCAGTCGTTTGCTTAAGCAGTATCGGACAACGCCGACAGTCACGAGCTGGACTTCGTTCACTGGTCTTGTCGAATTTTGCTAGTCTCCAAACGCACCACGTCCGTGTGCCTATTCGTCAGCTGTTCTGACTTTGATCTATATCCGCCATTTTGACGTCCCGGAGTCTGAAACGATGGGCAATGTCAATCCTTTTTCTCCGCCTGAGCATTGTTGCCCCACCTGCCAACGTCCATACGATAGTCGGTATGGCGGGAATAACATGCCAATGGAAAATGGCCTTGTGACAGCACAGTCATACACTAGGATCACTCCGCCTTCTGTATGCGGCCCCTTGACTACTGCTGAATCTGAACTTGGATGGACTCGATGTTTTTTTATGCTGACTGTGAAGCTAGACTGTTGGAAAGGCGCTGCGAGAGCAGTGTAGCATCAATTGGGAGTGCTTTTTCCTCGCCGTATATCTGGGAGGCGGAGATGTAGCCTTTTTCTCGGGCCCTGAGCTCTTTCCGGAAGAGGAAGTTCGCAAAATATTCCGCAGAGATAGATTCATTCAGGCATATAACCGACTCTGTTCGCCAAGTAAGTATTATTCAGAGCTTGAAGAGTACAGGGATTTGAAGTTTTTTCTTTGGTCTAACACTACGCAGCGAGCGAGCGATCGCATACTATCGACGATGATGATTGTAGTCCCAGCTATGGTGGTGAGCCTTACACTTTCCGCAATAGTGTGGATGAAGCCATGAACCATCATTTCGGTCCCCAATGGCCTAATCCTACGAAGCGCAGGAAGCGTAGGTTCAGGCGTACCGATGAGGATGCGGAACCCGCCGTTATTATGAAGGCTATGAGGTCAATTACCATTGGCAATTCCGAGCAGGTCCGAGAGTACTATGTTCAGCGCTTCACCTGTCTTCAACAGCGTCTCTGCCGCGAAATCAGCAAAGCGTTTGTGAAGACAATTGCTCCTAAGAAACAGGCCAACAACCCATACACTGGCGGCGAAGAAAAGCGGCCTGACTGGTGGCCTGGGCCTTGGGGTCCCGGAGAGAAAGAACGGGTTCGTCACAAGGAGCCTGATCATCTCTGGAAAAAGGGTTGGTCCATGTTTCCGAATTCTTTCTGAAAACTGTGCAGCTAATCAAGCACCAACCTAGAACGTATCGTTCTCCTCACCCACATCCTGTCGTTGGTGACAGAGCCTCGAGAGAGGCAGCACCCGGATATTCGGCGGGTGGGGGTTGATACTGCCCTGTTGGAGAAGAGCACCATGGATTTTGTCTCATCATGGTTTGCCACAAATGGGCCGAAAAATGCCCATAAAAAATCTATCTTGAAGGAACTCTTCAGAGTCGCTAAGGCAGAAGAGAGGTACAAGAAAAATGAGATAGGTGCGATGCATTGCATTTGCCCCATTGATTGCAAACGGCCCCCTATTCCTAACATGACGCCCGCAGACGGAAGCACGCAAATCCAAGTCCTCGCAGATGACATGGTCATGAGCTACTGCCCTCCAGAAGACGATGAAAACGAAGAAGACGTTGAAGAGGTTACCACACCCCTTAACCTGAAGGGAGACCCTGACCAAGACCATACACCCCTGGTGGCGTCATGCACCATGCCGTTGTCCAAGGCGACTGCGCCAACCAACAGCAGCCTGCCGCCCGTTTCTACCACAAGCAGCCTCAGCCATACAATCTCGTCACCTCTCCATGGACAAAGCTTCCTCGGCGACATGCACCTGCGCGGCCATCAGTACAGCAGCACCTCCCCGATGCTAGCTACCGACCTGTCCACCGAACAGTATGCCTACCCGGAACCAGGTAACCTGACTACCGTTGCTACCGCAACCGCCGGACAGCCCGCCCTGCAACCCGAGGCCCCTACCTCCCTCCAGCTCCAGGACATGGTCCACACCCACGACCCGAACTCTCGTCGCTCCTCCGTCGCCTGCCCTGCTCCCGAGTTCGGCACTTCGCCGTCCGCTCTGTACTCGCCCGCCTCGTGGCAGCAGGCACAGGCCCAGCCCCATCATCACACAGCTACGGCTGTAACCTCTGCCCCTGGTAGCAGCGGCTCTACTTCGCTGTACTACACTACCGCAGCCACGGCATCTCAACAAACTTTGCCTCCTCCTCCTCCTCCTCCTCCTCCTCATCATCATCATCCCAATCCTCTGCCCCTGCCCCATTATCAGCAGCAACATCTCCTACCTAATCCTTACGCTTCGCACGCCGCTCATCACCAACAAGCTCAGACACAGGCTGCCGCTCAGCAGCAGCAACAGCAGCAACAGAGCCAACAACAACAGCAACAGACCCCGTCGACGATAACACAGTACGCGGCAGCGGCAACTCCGACATCAACAAGTGCCTTTGAGAGCGTCCTGGCACCAGTGCATGCTCATAGTCCGCACTCTTCGCATTCTCCTGTTCATCTTCCTGCTCATCATCATCATCCCCATCACGCTCATCACCCGTCGTTTCGGGGGAATCTCACGTTGACGATGCATACGAGAACGGCGCCGCCGCAGCATGCTTGATTGGAGAAATCCAAGCTGGGGGGACACTTGGGGGATTTATGGGTTTAAGAATGAAAAAAATAATTCTAGGTGAACTTCTGAGTATGGGATGGAACGGGTGAGTAATGAGAAGGGAAGTGTGTTTTGAGTGAGTTTTGTTACGACGTTATGACCTTGTTTTCCTGTCACGTCAGTTCAAGTATTTGTCTGTTTATGTTGGGTTCATTGTCTCGTCTTTTCCATATATACTTGTCCTTTTCCCTTCGCTTGCCCCGAGAAGGACTCCGCCGTTGGCGGCCTGACTTTGGAGCATTTTGATGTGTGGTCTCTATTGCGGATGGAACAAACATTAGATACGATCATTGAGGCGAAACTTCGATGGCGAGCTCTCTGAGTGTGCGCTGTGTACACGAAGAAGCGAGGAAGAAACGCTTCATATATTATATATATATATATATAGGGTCGTCTACGCTCAAGTCTCTGCTTACGGTAGAGGGTTCACCGGGATTGGTCCATGGGGGATCAGGTGGCGTTCATGGGGTAGGTTGAAGGGAAAGGAGTACAGAACTGGATATAGTTGTTTTTCATTCTCGAAATTGAATGGAGAAATTCTATGAGCTGTCTTCTTGGACTTGAGGTCGGGTGTCCCCACACTGTAGCCCATACATCCTCGTACAGAAAACACCAACCTTGGCGGACACTGTGCTCGCTTACCTATATTGCGTTACAGATGCCTAAGTAAATTTATCGCCTACCTAAACTGTTAATTAAACTGCCTACATATCACGATTCCAATTGCTATCATTAAGTTACTGTCGTGACTAATAGAGGTATCGGGCGGGAAGAGAGAGATCAGGTGCAAAGGGCCAAGAGCCACTGGTGAGAGGTCATCAGAGCCAAGAGTTATTGACGACGGAAGGCCTTTGGTAGAAACAAGGACGGATCATGACCATGTAAGGTAGATAGATTGCTCATGGGAGAAGGAGACGAAGAACTCATCAGTCAGCAATGCAAACAGTCATGCGAAACTAACTGGCAACCACAGGGATCCTGAACTTGTGTGAGAACTCCTGTCTCTTAGATCGATAAGCCTTAAACCGAACCCGAACCCATCTCAGGAGGGCTAGGTGGATCATCGCACTAGTACATCTACTAGATTTATAGCTAGAGTGATAAAATACTCCTGTATTTGATTATCATTGATTCTTAACTCAAACATACTATTTCTACATCTTTGATTAATATTTTTCGATGAGAAATTCTTTCTAGACTATGCTTTCTTTTCAAAAATTTTAGCCCTACCCAGCTACGCTAGTTAGCTGTAGCTATTCTCTCTAGTTGCGATCTGATACGCTTATAGAGATATCTAGATAATTTAGAGCTTTTATAGTATCCAGATTACTTAAAATGACGATACATCTAGCCTTTCTAAGATAGGTTCGAGTTCGGGACAAGGCTTATGGATCTGGGTGATAGAAGTTCTCACATAGATTCAAAAGCACTGTGGTCGCCAGTTGAGTATGCGCAACTGTTCGCGTTGCTGACTGGTGGGTTCCTCATTCCCGTCTCCTACGAGAAATCTATCTGCCTTATATGCTTGGATCCTTCGTCTATTTTTCTTTTTCTACTAAAGGCTTTCGGTCACTCATCAGTGATTCTTAGTTCTAACGAGCTTTTATCAGTGACTTAGCACTGACGACCTTGCGTCAAAGACGCCTGCTTCCTATTGGCCGTTTTGGCCTCGCGTGAGCCGCGTCTTTATCGGCTTTCTGCGTCTGATCTCATTCTTCCCGCCCAATACCCTCTGTTAGTCGTGACATATCTACAATAAGTTAAAGAGAACTTATCAGGGGATTAAGTCCCTAGGAGTAAGCTACTTACTCGTCGGGCCTCCCCAAAACGGCGGTCCGATTGGCTTGCTCTACAGACAAGTCTGGCGGAGCAACCTGCAAATTCTGAGGTACTTTTATTGCTATACAAGCTCAATAGACATAGGTCACTTTTGCAATTCATTGCTAGTTGCATATGGGCCTAATCGTGCATCAGTTTTAAAGTGCTTAAGCTTTCGAACTTTTTATCAAAAATTAATCAGATATTTGTTCTAAGAATAAACAAAGTTTTAAAGAATTTCTTAGGAGTTTTCTAGAAGATATAGCTGTTGTTGTCACAGCTAACGGAATGATGGAGGGCCTGCCCAGAAAAGCAGGATTGGAGATGCCAAAAGGGCAGACCAATCGAGACATTGTCATCGCCAAGACCTAATCATCATGGCGTGATACTCCAGCATCACCGGTGATACTGGTGATGGCAGGAGTGATACTGGAGGAGACACCAACGTATATAGGACCTAGCTAGCCACTCATTAGGAGTTCCTCAGTCAGCAATAGAAACAGTGGTCAACCAACAACTGGTGACCGCAGTAAATCACGTACACTACTGTGCGAGGACCTCAGTCCCTCGGGTTCTACAACCTGGCTACTACCTTCGAACCCACCTCAAGAGGTTGTAGAATCGTCACAGTGTCTTATCATTATTTATTCAATGTATGCGTTACAGTGCAAGGCTATATTATAGATACCTGTATACGTGGTTTGCACTAAGTGTAGATGACCTTTGGGCTCACAAAACTTTGTGTAGGTTACGATGTATAAAAAACTTCGCAGCTTGCTCGGAATTTGTATGGTGCTCCGCCCGACTAGTCTGTGAGCAGGCTAGTAGAACCACTGTTTTGGGAGGCCCGACGAGTAGCTATAACATAGCTAACTATTAGCTGCTCCATTCGACTCAATTCAACACGTTATCCTCGCGACTTTTATTGTTCGGGCAGAGAACGCCTTGAGTTCTTTGACTGGGTTCACCCCTTGGCGCCTTCACAGCGGAAAACTTACGACAAATCTCCAGCGTCCAATTCAGGTCAGAAAGACTGGCAGGCCTTCAGGGGTATACGTACAGATATTACGGCATACTCTGGAATCCAGTAGCCCTACCTCGAGGGACAAAAGCAGCAAGAGAACAGCATTTTGGCGCAGGTTTTCGGACTCCCTCAACATTCTGCTACATGTTCCCCTGATTTCTGCCTGGGACGCCATGGCTTTCTTGCTGTGTAACGTATCTAATGTTAACTTTCAAGCAGCCAAGGAACAGTTGTACCATTGGTACACGTAGGGAAATATCCATCGTTAGTAGGCATTGAAATAGTCTAGTTTGGTGGGGGATTGACGTGGGGGTTCAGGAAACTACATAAATATACAATACCAATTGACCGCGTTTGCCGCTTTTAGTGTACTACAATATGTGTACAAACAGTGACGTAGGTGTATAGGCTGTCAATTTGGAGTTGGGATGGCATGAGGTCCGGTCCGGGTACTGCATTCCGGGAGCCGGACGACAGAGTGTGAGAGAGACAGGGGTAGAAGACAAAGTGTAAGGCAAGTGTACGACTCGAGAGACAGAACTATGTACAAGGGGAACGGCTCGTCTATGGCTTTTGTTTTCGCTCCGGCGGGAGGGAGGGGCGAGCCGCAGCGACTACGGCAGG
>Ga0065720_1020594_pt1 | contig 13690 bp, 14 predicted proteins | sample Thericmetagenome_FD_59107 | JGI IMG/M metagenome (GOLD analysis project Ga0065720, IMG submission 59107) | Thermophilic microbial communities from the Joint Bioenergy Institute, California, USA of rice/straw/compost enrichment - eDNA_2 v2... | ecosystem: Engineered > Solid waste > Grass >... | reverse complement strand
GCCGACGTCGCAGCGTGGCACCGCTCTCGGCACCCCTGCCGGGACGCCGCCACAACCCTCCGCTCATCGCTTCCTCCTGTCTTCGCGCTGTCTTCGCATCGGCCCGTCCGGCCGGACGCCTTGACTTTAGTTGGTAATACCATCCATCATGAGCCCGGAGCGGCCCGGCCGCCTGCTCGGCGAGGCGATCGACGCGCTCGACGCGGCCGACACCTACCTGTTCGACTCGGCCGAGCAGGTCCGATGGACGGCTGGTCCCGCGGCCGCGTGGTGCTGCTCGGCGACGCCGCCTGGTGCGCGACCCTCTACTCGGGCATGGGCGCCTCCGCCGGGCTGGCCGGGGCCGACCTGCTCGGCACCATGCTGGAGTGCCACCGCGGCGACATCGGCGCGGCGCTGAGCGAGTGGGAGGGCCGGCTGCGGCCGTTCATCACCGAGTGCCAGCAGGCGGGTGTGCAGCGACGGCTCTTCTTCACCCCCGGCACCAGGATGCAGATCGCCATCCGGCCGCTGCTGGCGCGCGCCGTCCAGCTCCCGCTGCTCGGCCCCGTCCTCAACCGCATGGCGGCACGCCAGAGGAACCGGCAGCAGAGCGACGCGTTCACCGTCCCGTCCGCCGCCTCCGCCGCCTGACGCGGACGCCCCGCCCGTGAGATCAGGTCGCGCAGCCGCCGCGCTCCCCCTGGCGCTCCAGGATCACGTGATGACGGCCGATCGGGAGCACCAGGGGGCGGCCGGACACCGGGTCCTCGATGACCCGGTTGTCCAGTCCGAAGACGGCGCGCACGTTCTCCTCGGTGAGCACCTCGGCCGGAGCGCCGGCGGCGTGCAGGCGGCCGCCGGCCACGGCGATGAGATGGTCGGCGTAGCGGGCGGCGAGGTTGAGGTCGTGCAGCACCATCACGATCGTGGTGCCCCGGGTGCGGTTCAGGTCGGTGAGCAGGTCGAGCACCTCGATCTGGTGGCTCGCGTCGAGGAACGTGGTGGGCTCGTCGAGCAGCAGCAGGTCGGTCTGCTGGGCGAGGGCCATCGCGATCCACACCCGCTGGCGCTGCCCGCCGGAGAGCTCGTCGACGGGCCGGTCGGCGAGGTCGGTGGTCCGGGTGGCCTCCAGGGCCGCCGCCACGGCCTCGTCGTCCTTGGCGTTCCAGCGGGAGAAGACGCCCTGGTGCGGGTGGCGGCCCCGGCACACCAGGTCGAGCACGGTGATCCCCTCGGGCGCGATCGGCGACTGCGGCAGCAGCCCGAGGGTGCGGGCGAGCTCCTTGGCGGGCATGCGGTGCACCTCGCGGCCGTCGAGCACGACCCGCCCCCGCCGGGGCACGAGCAGCCGGGAGAGGGAGCGCAGCAGCGTCGACTTCCCGCAGGCGTTCGCCCCCACGATCACGGTGATCCTGCCGGGCGGCACGACGAGGTCGAGGGACTCGACCACGACGCGGTCGCCGTAGCCGAGCGTGAGGTCCTCGGCCGCGAGGGTGTGGGAGGTGGTCACAGCGAGCCTCCGGCCCGATGGGTGCGGACGATCAGATAGACGAGGTACGGCGCGCCGAGCACGCCGGTGACGACACCCACCGGGTAGCGGGTGTCGAACGCGAACTGGCCGGCGAAGTCGGCGACGAGCACGAGCAGGGCCCCGACGAGCCCGGCGGGGAGCAGCAGCGAGCCGCCGGTGCCGAGGAGCCGGGCCGCGATCGGGCCGGACAGGAACGCCACGAACGCGATCGGCCCGGCCGCGGCGGTGGCGAACGCGATGAGGCCGACCGCGGCGACGATCGCCACGAGGCGGGCGCGGTCCACCCGGACGCCGAGCGCGGCGGCGGTGTCGTCGCCGAGCCGCAGCGCGGACAGCTCCCGCCCCCGGGAGAGCAGCAGCGGGCCGAGCACGAGGAGCGCGATCAGGGTGGGCACGACCTCGGTCCAGGTGGTGCCGTTGAGGCTCCCGGTGAGCCAGCGCATCGCCTCCTGCAGGTCCCACTCGTCGGCCTGGGAGAGCACGTAGGAGATGACGCTGTCGAGGATCGCCGAGATCCCGATGCCGATGAGGATGAGCCGGGTGCCGACCACGCCGTCCTTGAACGCCAGGCCGTACACCAGAAGCGCGACGCCGAGGGCGGCGACGATGGCGAGCGCCGACACCTCGGGGCCGTCGAGGCCGAACGACACGATCCCGATCGCCGCGGCGGCGCTCGCCCCCGAGCTGATGCCGATGATGTCCGGGCTGGCGAGCGGGTTGCGGAGCATGGTCTGGAAGGTGACCCCGCCGAGGCCGAAGGCGAGCCCGGCGAGTACGGCGAGGCAGGCGCGCGGCAGCCGGAGCCGCCCGACCGTGAACGTCGCGCCCGGCACCCGTTCGCCGAGGATGACGGCGAGCACGTCCGAGGGCGGGTAGAACCGGTGGCCGGCCATGAGGCTCACCGCGAACATCGCGACGACGAGCACGGCGAGCGTGAGCATGATGAGCGTGCGGCGGAGGGCGCGCCGCCGCCGTCCCGAGACGACGACGCGCACGGCGGCCGGCCGTACCTCGACGGGGGCGGTCACAGCTCACGCACCTTGGACCGGCGGACGATGTGGATGAAGAACGGCGCGCCGATCAGCGCCGTGACGATGCCGACCTCGACGTCGGCGGGGCGGGTGACGATGCGGCCGGCGACGTCGGCGGCGGTGAGCAGGACCGCGCCGCCGAGCGCGGAGAACGGCAGCAGCCAGCGGTGGTCGACGCCGACGACGAGCCGGGCGGCGTGCGGCACGACGAGCCCGACGAAACCGATCGGCCCGGCGACGGCGGTGGACGCGCCGCACAGCACGACGGCGCCGAACGCGGCGACGGCCCGGACGAGGGCGACGCGTTCGCCGAGCCCGGCGGCGAGCTCGTCGCCGAGGGCGAGCGAGTTGAGCGCCCGCGCGCACAGCAGGCTCACCACGAACCCGGCCGCGAGGAACGGCAGCACGAGCGCGATCCGGTCGTACTCGGCGCCGCCGACCCCGCCGATCTGCCAGAGCCGGAACCCGTCGGCGATGTCGTTGCGGCCGAGCACGACCGCGCTCACGAACGACGCGAACGCCGCCGAGGTGGCGGCGCCGGCGAGCGCGAGCTTGAGCGGGGTGGCCCCGCCGCGGCCGAGCGAGCCGATCGCGTAGACGAAGACGGCCGCCGCGCCGGCCCCGGCCATCGCCACCCAGATGTACCAGGTGGGCGAGGCGAGCCCGAAGTACGCGACGGCGACGACGACGGCGAGCGAGGCGCCCATGTTCACGCCGAGGATGCCGGGGTCGGCGAGCGGGTTGCGGGTCACGCCCTGCATCACGGCGCCGGACACGGCGAGCGCGGCCCCGATCAGTACGGCGAGCAGGGTGCGCGGCACCCGTTTGGCGACCGCGGCCTGCTCCAGCGTGCCCTGCGCGCCGCCGAGCGCGGCCCACACGTCGGCCCAGGCGACGTCGCGGGAGCCGAGCGCGACCGAGGCGACCATGACGACGGCGAGCACCGCCAGGCCCGCGAGCAGCCACGGCACGCGGGCGCGCGCCGGACGCCGCACGATGGCGGCGTCCGGCGCGGGACGTGTCGCGACCGAGGTCACTTGACCTTGTCCGCGGCCTCGGCGAGGCCCTTGACGTAGTCCTCGAGCACCCACGAGATCGCGAGCGGGGTCGGGTTCGCGGCGGTGCTCAGCGGCGTGCTGCCGGGCAGCAGGTAGACCGAGCCGCGGTCGATCGCCGGGATCTTCGACAGCAGCGGGTCCTTGCTGATCTTGGCGAGCAGCTCGCCCTTCTCGTCGCCGTAGCCGGTGATGATGTCGACGTCGTCGAACACGTCGATCTGCTCGGCGCTGCGGGAGAGGAAGAACTTGTCGGTGCCCTTCGACGCCTCGGCGATGCTGTCCGGGATCCTCATGCCGAGGTCCTCGAAGAAGAGCGTGCGGGTGTCGTGCGTGGTGTAGAAGCCGATCTGGCTCACGTCGTTCGGCTCGACGTGCGTCAGGAACATGACCGACTTGCCCTTGATCTGCGGGTACTTGTCGACCGTCGCGGTGATCCGGGCCTCGATGTCGGAGATCAGCCTCTCCCCCTCGGCGGCGAGGCCGATCGCCTTGCTGTTCAGCCGGATGATCTCACGCCACGGGGTCGCCCATGGGGCGTCCGGGTAAGCCACGGTCGGGGCGATCTCGCTGAGCGTCTCGTAGTCCTGCTTGGTGAGGCCGGAGTACGCGGCGAGGATCACGTCCGGCTTGAGGTCGGCGACCGCCTCGAAGTCGATGCCGTCGTTCTCGTCGAACAGCACGGGCGTCTTCGCGCCCAGCTCGTCGAGGCGCTTCTTCACCCAGGGCAGCAGGCCGTCGTTGTCGTCGTCGCCGAAGTTCGCGGCGGCCATGCCGAGCGGGACGACGCCGAGCGCGAGCGGCACCTCGTGGTTCGCCCAGTTGACCGTGACGATCCGCTCCGGCTTCTGCGGGATCGTGACGGTGCCGAGCGCGTGCTTGATCGTCAGGGGGAAGGCGTCCGCGCTCTCGCTCGCGCCGCCGCTCGGGGCGGCCGCCGCACTGCTCTCGTCGCCGGTCTCCGCCGGGCCGCCGCAGGCGACGATGCCGAGGAGGGCGGCGAGCACCGCGAGGACGCGCAGGCTGTGTGGAAGCTTCACTTCGTACTCCACTGTCAGGGACTCACGGGCGCCGGCGCTCACACATCTGGGCCGCGGTGTGCGTGCGTGGAGCGGTACACCCGTACCGCCGGCAGGCGTGCTTTGTTAGGTAAGGCTTGCCTTCCTTCGGCACATTAGGCGAGACGACCAAGGTGTCGCAATAAGCCGTTTGGGACATGGCTTGTAGCGATTCGGACATCGCGACCTGGTACGGCGCGGCCCGGCGGCGGCGCGGCGCGGCCGTACCGGGAGGATGCGGGCGCATCGCTCGCGCGGCCGTACCTGGGGCGGACCCGGCTCGGGCGCCCGCGGCGTGACGAAGCTCTCACCGCGCCGTCGTGCCTCGCCGCGCCCCACCGTGCCTCACGGCGCCTCGCCGCGCCTCATGGCGTCCGGCGGCGGGGCCGACGGCGGCCGGGCGGCGCCGACCGGGGTCTGCAGGCGTTGACGCGGCTGACACGCGTCCGAAGGCGTCCGCCCCGGGTCTCGCGCGTCCGCCTCGGTCCCGCGGCGGCCTCACCGGGCCCGGAACGCCCCCGGCGTGCGCCCCGTGGTGCGCTGGAATGCGGCGCCGAACGCGCTCGCCGAGCGGTAGCCGACCCGCTCGGCCACCGTCTCCACGTCGAGCCCCCGGCTGAGCAGCCCGACCGCGTGCTGCGCCCGGACCAGCGCGACCCAGCGGCCGAAGCTCGTGCCGGTCTCGGCGAGGAACGCCCGGCTGATCGTGCGGGCGCTCACCCCGAGCTCGGCCGCCCAGTCCGACAGCCGCCGGTCGTCGGCCGGGTTCTCCCGGATCGCGGCGGCGATCGGGCGCAGCAGCTCGGACGTGGGCAGCTGCACGAGCAGCTCGCGCGGCGACGGGGCGAGCACGTCGAGCACCAGCGCCTCGGTGAGCGCCCGCGACTTCGGCGGCAGCCCGGGGTCGGCGAGGCGTTCCAGCAGCAGCCGCAGCAACGGGGTGATCTCCACGCTCACCGGGGTGGGCGAGATCGGCGGCACGGCGTCGAAACCGAAGAAGTTCGCGCGGCACCAGGTGCCCGCGCTCGCCGAGCCGGAGTGCAGCGTGCCCGCGGGCATCCACAGGCCGAGGATCGGGGTGATCGTCCAGACCCTGGATCCCGACACCGCGGTGGACGCGCCCCGCTCGTTCCAGATCAGCTCGTGGTAGGGGTGGGAGTGCTCGTTCCAGGTGGTGTCCTGGGTGAGCACCTCGCTCCAGCTCGCGATCGCCGACGGCATCTCGACCGGCGCCGGCGCGAGCGCGGGCAGCGTACGGGTCTCCCTGCCGGCGGTCATCGGCGGACTCGGGGGCGCCGCGACCGGGACACGGACGGCGCGAGACGGACGGGGGGCATGAGGGGCACGGGGGGCACGCTGCCAGGGTACGTGGCGGGCCTTTCGGCACCCGGTACGGCCTCGCCCCCGTGTGCGGCGGTCAGAGGTACCAGAATCCGGCGACGACGTCGATCTCGTCGGCCGACCGTTTCGCGAAGGTGTCGAGCACGCGCATGCCGTCGTTCGCCCGCCGCCACCGCCAGGTGGTGAGGTCTCCCCTGCTGCGGCTCTGCACGAACGACAGCACGCCGAGGTTGTCACCGCGATCCCCGTACCGGGCCGCCGAATCCGCCATCCCCCTGGGGCCTGCCGATCCGCCTCACCTAGGTTTGCAGGGTGCAGCCTTCTGACATCCGCGTCGTTCGGACCGAGGACGAGCTCCGTGAGATCGTGAAAGCGCCGTCCCAGGGCATGTGGGACAAGGACATCGGCCGGATCGACGAACACGCGCGGACGATCATCGCGCATTCGCCGCTCGTCCTGCTCGCCACCTCGAACGACGACGGCACCTGCGACGTCTCGCCCCGGGGCGACCCGCCCGGGTCGGTGCTCGTCCTCGACGACCACCGGCTGGTGATCGCCGACCGGCCCGGCAACCACCGGGTCGACAGCTTCCGCAACATCCTGCGCAACCCGCACGTCGGGCTGCTGTTCCTCGTGCCGGGCATGACCGAGACCCTGCGGGTGAACGGGCGCGCGACGGTCGTGTCGGACGCGCCGTTCTTCGACGACCTCGTCGTCAGGGGGAAGCGGCCGCGCCTCGCCCTCCTCGTCGAGGTCGAGGAGCTGTACATGCACTGCGGGAAGGCGTTGCTGCGGTCGGCGGTGTGGCGGCCGGAGACCTGGCCGGACCGGGCGAGCCTGCCCACGCTCGGCCGCATCGTCAAGGACCAGATGAACCTCAAGAACGTCACCGTGGCGAAGCTCGACGAAGAGCTCGCGCTCGACGCGAAGACCAACCAGTACTGACCAGTACCGAAGGCCCGGCGCCGAGTCCGGAACCGAACGCCGAGGCCGGGCCCGCCGGCGGGTCACGATCACCTCCGCCCACCCCGGCGGCCATCTCCTCACGGCCTCGCCTCGCTGGCTCGCGGATCGGGTCCGACGATCAGCGGCCGGGTGTGCGTCGCCGTACGCGCCAGGGCGAGGGCGTGTGCGGTGGTATGGCGCGACTCAGGTCTCCGGCCGGTCGGCAGGCGGGGGCGAGGTCGGCACGGCGCCTTCGGGTGTCGCGACGGCTGGGGCCTGGCACGCGCTTGGACGGCGTGGCCGCGGTCCCGCTCGGCCGCCCCAGGCACCGCCGGCGCGGTCCGGCCGATCCGCGCCGGCGGGGCGAGGGGTACGGGTTCGGAGAACCGAACCATCAAAGGCCGCAGGGCCGGGCGGCCACCACGCCCACAGCCCGCCCTGTGGGCCCGGCCCGGCCCTCCGGCCGGTCTAAGGAGAAGTCCGTGGTCGGCGGGCTGCCGCCCGCGGAGTCACCAGATCCTGCACTGCCAGAAGCAGTCCCCCTGGGAGCTGTGGGGCTCCCCCGGCGTGGCCGCGGCGGCCGGCGCGACGGAGAACCGCGACGGAGAACATGGACATGGCCAGGGCGAGGATCGCCGCCCCTGCCGGTCGCTTCCGTGACATGGCGCGTCCACCTCCTGCGTACCTTGTGGGTCCTCAAGAGACCTTGTGGGTCCTCAAGAGGTAACCGCTCAGGGTTGCCTCCGGCAAGTGTGGCAACTTGACAGATATGGCCAGAATGATTCGGCGGATGCCATCGTCTCCGCAGGTGATCGCGAGCGTCATGAGTTTTTCACAAGTCGTTTCATGAACGCGACCATAAATTGGAGCGCGCTAAATCCATGCTCATATGAAGTCGCCGCATCGCTTTTTGCAATTTTCATCGCGTGGCGGGCGGCCGCCCATCTCCAGGCCGGCCCTGCCGGTCACCCTCCGCGGCGGTCCCGGCCGCCCGGCTCACGGGCCGGGCGCGGCGCGGTCGAGCAGCCGCCCCCGGTCGAGGCCGCCGCGGCGACGAACTCCACGGCCTCCAGCAGCCGCTCGTCGTACGCTCGTCGTAGTCGTGCCCGCCGCCCGGGCCGTGCGACAGGCGCATCTGCACCCACCGCCCGAACGTGCGCAGCCCCTCGTCGTCGAGGCCGCCGACGAGCTCCGGGAGCGGCGTGGCCCACGCCGGCGGCCCGAAGACCTCGTCGAACCAGGCCAACATCTCCTCGTCGTAGGGCAGCAGGTGCCGCTCCAGGACCTCCGGCGGCAGCGGGTAATCCTCGATCACGCCCACGTCAGCCTCCGGTCCGGACGACGATACCGATCACGAGACGACCTCCCCCGGCCCGCGACCTCAGCCGTCACCATGCCGGGCGCCCTCCGCGAAGGCGCCGGCCGGTGAGTCGTGGCGACCTCGGTTCCGCAGCTGCCAGGTGATCGACGGGTCGGTGATCGAGGTGTCGTCGGCGAGCAGGAACGCCTTCGACAGGATGATCGACAGCATGCCGCCGTCCTCCTCGAACGGCAGGAACACCTGGCGGGCGTCCCGGTCGGCGCTCGGGACGATGCACAGGTGGGCGTCGTCCGGCTCCATGAGGATGTTGCCCGACCCCAGGTGGATCTTGTACGTGCGCAGGTCGCCGCGCACCCGCAGGAACCGGTCGGTGAGCTCCAGCCGGTCGGCGATCCGCAGCCGGGGCAGCAGCCGGGCGAGCGCGTCCCGCCGGGTCCTCGCGGTCTCACTCAGCTCGCCGAAGCCGTACGACCGCCAGTACTCCTCGTGGCCCGCGAGCGCCTCCGGGGCGAGCCCGATCGAGGCGACGCCCACCGCGAGGTCGGCGTCGCGCAGCACCTCCGACAGCACCAGCGGCGGCACCTCGGTCAGCGGCACCCCGTCGGCGCCGCCGGAATCCCGGTCGATGCGCTCCTGGGCGAGCCGCCCGGTCCGGTAGAAGCGGATCTCCTCGGTGCCGCAGTACGACGCCGTGCCCCAGCCGTCGGCCTCCCCGCCGCTGGTGACGTGCATGCCCCAGCGCACCCGCCAGCCCTGAAGCTCCTTGACCGCCGCGCCGAGGCCGGAGTTGCACTCGGGGTCCCAGTGGCCGATCGCGAGGTCCGTCCAGCCGCGCTGGTCGAGCAGGGCCTTCGCCTGGCCGTACCGCAGCACGTGGCCCTGGAACCGCCGGGAGAAGGTGCGGGTGCGCTCCTCCGCCGGGGTGAGCAGGTACACCTCGCGGAACGCCTGCTTGTACGGCTGCCGCAGGCCACGGTCGACCAGGTGGTCACGCCAGGCGCGCACCTCGTCAAGGGTCTCGCGGATCGGATGCCACAGCCGCGTCTCGGCGTCCGGTCCGGGCTCGACGCGGCCGCCCCGGTGATCGACGAGGGCCCAGCCGTCGCCGGTCCGGGCCGGCAGCCCGGACGGGCCCTCCACGATCTGCCAGATGAGGTTCCGCGCGTGCGCTCCCGTGACCGGATGGTCGAGGAAGAGCTCGGTCACCTCGTGCCACCGCCAGACGCGCTCCTCGATGAGCGCCCGCTCCAGCCGGTGGCGTTCGGCCGCGAGGGTCTGCCTGAGCTGCTTGAGCGTGGCCTTCATCTCGGCGAGCGCCGGATCCCCGCGGACCGCCTGCGGCACCGTCTTGACGGTACGGCCGGCCGGGTTGACGAAGCGCAGCGCCGGGCCGTCCACGCACAGCCGTACCCGGTGGCCGCCGATCCTCTCCTCGCGCACGCCGCCGGCGTCGAGGCCGAAGTCGGGCACGGCGCGGTCGAGCAGCCGCTCCCGGCTGAGGCCCTCCTGCTCGGCGACCGCGTCGAGGGCGCGCGTCACGTTCGCGAGGATGGACTTCTTGCGCACCTTGACGGTGACCTTCGCCAGCGCGGCGACGACGTCGAGCCCGCCACGGCGCGCCAGCGTGGCGACGGCCGCGTTCGCCAGGAGCTCGCTGCGGCTGTTCGCGCCGGTGCCGCCCATGCCGACCCCGCAGGTGAGCGCGACGTCGCCGAGCAGCGGCGTCACCCACGGCTCGTCGATCAGCTCGCAGGTCCACACCATGCCGCGCAGCGCCCGCGCGGTCCGCTGGTGCAGGAAGATCGTGTCCGTATGGTCCCCTTCGATGAGCCACCGCCGCTCGCGATGCGCCGCGAGCCGCTGCAGGATCTCCCTGATCAGGCCGGTCGCCTCGGGGACGAGCAGCCGTCGGGCCGTGGCGAGCCACCGCGCGCTCGGCCTGTTCGACGTGGCGGTGGTCCAGTGCCGCAGCAGCGGCACCACGGACTCCGCGCCCAGCCGGGCGCCGAACTCGCCGGCGAGCAGGCGGGCGAACGGGTCGAGGTCCCAGATCAGGTTCCGCACCCGGGCCGCCGGATCGTTCTCCTCGGGCTCGGTGAGCAGCGCGGTGAGCCGTTCGCCGATCACGTCCCAGGCCTGCCGGTGATAGCGCCGGTACCACTCCAGCCTGGTGTCGAGCAGCCGCCGCCGGTCGGGGTGGTCCAGCCGCTCGGTCGCGGCGAGTGGGATCCGGTACAGCACCGGATGGTTGGTGTGCTTCCAGTTCGCCAGGTGGTCCGCGGTCCTCCAGAGGTACCGCACATCCTCCGGGTTCCAGGCGAGGTCTGCCGCGGCGACGAACTCCACGGCCTCCAGCAGCCGCTCGTCGTAGTCGTGCCCGCCGCCGCTCCCGAGCGACAGGCGCATCTGCACCCACCGCCCGAACGACCGGCGGCCCTCCTCGTCGAGCCCGTCGACGAGCGGCGCGAGCGGCGTCGCCCACGCGGGCGGCCCGAAGACCTCGTCGAACCAGGCGAACCTCCTCTTGTCCGCATCCCCGGCCGGGAGGGCTCGCAGCCAGCTCGAATAGACGTCCGGGTAGTCGTCGAGAAGGCCCATGTCAGCCCCCGACCAGGGGAACGAGCTTGATGAACGAGACGACCGGATCCCCGGTCAGGTCGATCTCCTCGTCGAGGTCCTCGATCTGCCGATCCCCGACCAGCAACACGAACCCGTTGCGCGCGAACGCACGCTCGGCCGCGTCGGCCTGCCGCTCCCAGTCGATGTGCCGCGGCGCGCCCCTCCGGTACCCGTTGCGCTCGACCTCCTCGTCCACCGGCCGCACCAGCCCGTGGAACCGGGTCTGGGGCGCGGCGTTGTACCGGGCGACCTCCTCTCGCACCCGCGTCCGCACCAGCTCCCACGCGGTGATCCGCCCGGGCAGCCCGGGCAGCGTGAACTCCTCCAACGGCTTCCCCGCAGCCGTCTCATCCCGGAATGTCACCGTGGCCATCGCCGGCCTCCGAACCGCCGATCAACGTCACCGACGCATGGATATCAACCGCCTCCGACAAATACGCGGACCCGGCCGGCGAAGGCCCGCACGACGGCGAGGCGGGCGCGGCTCATACCGCGGGTACGGCATCGCGGTTCGGCGCTCCGGGGTGGGCAGGCGCGGTCGGCCCGAGGACGAACCAGAGGGAGCAGCGCGGATGCTCCTCGGTGAAGCCCCAGCGGGTGGCCAGGGCGCGGACGAGGTGAAGCCCGCGACCGGATTCTGCCAGGTCGTCGGCGGGGCGCGGCGGGACGGCGGGGATGGTGCCGGAGCCCTCGTCGGTGACGGTGATGAGGAGGCGGCCGTCGACGTCGGTGTGCACGGTGACCTCGATCGCGGCGGAGCGGGTGTGGATGACGGAGTTGGTCATCGCCTCCGACAGGAGGATCACCGCGTCGTCGCGGCGGGGGTGCCGGTCGAGCACCTTGCGCAGCCAGCGGCGGGCCTCGCCGACGGACGCCGCGGCCGAGGCGAACGCGGCGCCGTCGAGCAGGCGGTAGTAGGGGATCTCGTGCATCACGTCGTCGTCTCTCCGGGTGTGGTCCGCCGGTGATCGGCGGCACGACGGCCAGTTGGCGCTCCCGGCGGGCACGCCGGGAAGGGCACGGTGCGCGGTCGTGTCCGGGCCGCGACGGTAGGAGGCGGTAACGGGCTCGCGTGCGTCCTCGATGCGATGCCGTGCGGCTTGACCGCGCACCCGACGGGTCATCACGCACAGAAGCGGCGGAGAACCGGGCTTGACCTGCGCTTGAGCGTTACAGTTGCCCCGATCAGATCACTCTTGGTGACGACGTGAACCCGGAAAGCAGGTGAGCGGGTTGGCGGGGCGGCCGAAGCAGGAGACGCTGCTGAAGGTGCTGCTCACCAGGCGGCACCTGGAAACACACCGGGCGTTCCGCCTGGAGTACGACCGGGTGGCGCGCAAACTCGACAAGCGGCTGATCGCGACCGCACCGTGCCGCGAGCAGTACGCCCGATGGCTCGCCGGCAAGGTCAAGACCAAGCCCTCGGCCGAACACTGCCGGGTGCTGGAGCACATGTTCCCCGGCTACACCGTTGCCGAACTGCTCGCGCCATATGACCCTGGGAAGCACGAAGGGGTTCTATCCCCCACGCCCTCCGACACCGAGGAGGCGGCCACGAACCGGCGACAGGTCTTCCAACTCGGCACCCTCACCATGACCACAGGCCTGCTGGACGGAGTGACCCAGGGCCCCGACCTGTTCGAGCAGGCGCTGCACTCCACCACCGTCAGCGAGGCCAAGCTGGTCTTCCTGGAGACACAGGCCGAGCAGCTCGGACTACGTGGCGGAGTGGTCCACCCGCAGAACCTCGTCCAGGAGACCCTGCTGCACCTGTCGAGCGTGCGGGAACTGCTGAAGCACCATCAGCCGGGCGCGGTCCAGCGCCGTCTGGCACGGGTCGGAGCGCAGTTGTCCTTCTCGATGGGCGAGCACCTCTTCTCCCTCCATCAGCCTGAGCTGGCTCGCCGCTGGTGGAGGACCTCCATTCAGGCGGCTGAAGAGGCAGGCGATCAGCAGCTCGCCGACCATGCCTACGCGGCCTGCGCGTACCTGCCCACGTACGCCAACGACCCGCAGGAAGTGCTCGCGCACGTCACCCCTCGCCTGGAGCAGGCGACCAGGGCAACCCCTGCGATCGCGTGGATGTGGGGGTTCGCGGCGATGGCGCATGCCGTTCTCGGCGACCGGGACAACTTCGAGCGGGCGAACAACATGACCCGCAACACCCTGGCCCGCTGCGCCCCCGACAGCCTCACGACCAGCATCTTCTCCTTCCTGCCGAGGAGGCAGGCGTTCTATGAGGCTCGCGGGCGCGCGGAGCTCGGGGATGTGGAGGGGGCGGGCGAGGCCGCCGCCCGCGCCTTGGCGGAGTACGAGCCGACCGCCACCACCGATCCCGCACTGACCCGTCTCGCGTACGCCACGGCGTTGGCGAAGGCGGGCGAGGTCGAGGAGGCATGCCGTCTGGCCATCCTCGCCATCCGATGTCGAGAGGTCCCGGCCCTCGCCGTGACGGTCCGCGCCAAGGAGTTCAACGGCCTGATCGACCCGAAAGCCACTGCCGCCCGCGAATGGCGCGAAGTCTTGGCGAACGTCCGCCCCTTCAGGTGAAGGCAGACCACGTCAGAGACACCCGATGACGGTAGTCATGGCTGGAGAGGTGATCGTCACCCGCACCTCTCCCTTGGAAGTCCAATTGAATGTCTCGGCCATGGCCTGCGCTGTGGCGTTGGGTGTTATCGGTGCCTTCGGGTGCGTGTCGGCCGGGCCGGTCAGATGATTCCGCGCTCGGCGAGTTCGGCGATCTCCTCGGCGGTACGGCCGAGCTCGGCGAGCGCGGCGGCGGTGTGCTCGCCGACACCGGGGAC
>Ga0065720_1020591_pt1 | contig 13693 bp, 8 predicted proteins | sample Thericmetagenome_FD_59107 | JGI IMG/M metagenome (GOLD analysis project Ga0065720, IMG submission 59107) | Thermophilic microbial communities from the Joint Bioenergy Institute, California, USA of rice/straw/compost enrichment - eDNA_2 v2... | ecosystem: Engineered > Solid waste > Grass >... | reverse complement strand
CGGCCCTGCCACGGCTGCGGGGGGCGGAGGGGTCAGTCGACCAGGTCCACCCGGGTGATCTCGGCGCCGATCTCGGTGGAGATGGCGGTGAGGGTCTCGTCGGGGATGGCCGAGTCCACAGTCAGCGCGATGAGCGCCGCGCCGCCCTCCTTGTCCCGGCTGACCTGCATGCCCGCGATGTTCACCTGGGCCCGGCCGAGCAGTTGGCCGACCACGCCGACCACGCCGGGGCGGTCGTCGTAGGAGAAGAACGCCATGTGCTCGCTGGGCGAGATCTCCATGGTGTAGCCGTTGACCTCGACGATCTTCTCCAGTTGGCGCGGGCCGGTCAGGGTTCCCGACACCGAGACGCTCCGGCCGTCGGCGAGGATGGCGCGCACCGTGATGAGGTTGCGCCAGTCCGGGCTCTCCTCCTCGGTGGTGAGGCTCACCTCGACGCCGCGCTCCTTGGCCACCAGCGGCGCGTTCACGTAGGTCACGGCCTCCTCGACGATGTCGCTGAAGAGGCCCTTGAGGGCGGCCAGCTCGATGACCTTGACGTCGTGGGCGACGATCTCGCCGCGCACCTCCACCTCGACGCGGGTGATCGCGCCTCCGGCGAGCGCGGCGAGGATGCGGCCCAGCTTCTCGGTCAGCGGCAGGCCCGGCTTGATGTCCTCGGCCACGCCCGTGCCCTGGATGTTGACGGCGTCCGGCACGAACTCGCCGGCCAGTGCGAGCTTGACGGAGCGGGCCACCTGGGTGCCGGCCTTCTCCTGCGCCTCGTGCGTGCTGGCGCCCAGGTGCGGGGCGACCACGACGTTCTCCAGCTCGAACAGCGGGCTGTCGGTGCACGGCTCCTTGGCGAACACGTCGAGCCCGGCCCCGGCGACCCGGCCCTCCTTGAGGGCGTTGTAGAGGGCGGTCTCGTCCACGATCCCGCCGCGCGCGGCGTTGATGATGCGCACGGTCGGCTTGACCTTGCGCAGCGCCTCCTCGCCGATGAGGCCGATCGTGTCCTTGGTCTTGGGCAGGTGCACCGTGATGAAGTCGCTGCGCTCCAGCAGCTCGTCCAGCTCGACGAGCTCGACGCCCAACTGCGCGGCGCGGGCCGGCTGCACGAAGGGGTCGTAGGCGATCAGCTTGGTGCCGAACGCGGCCAGCCGCTGCGCGACGAGCACGCCGATGCGGCCCAGGCCGACCACGCCGACGGTCTTGTCGTACAGCTCGACACCGGTGTACTTGGAGCGCTTCCACTCGCCGCGCACCAGGGCGGCGTGGGCGGGCGCGGTGTTGCGGGCCGAGGCCAGCAGCAGGTTGATGGCCTGCTCGGCGGCGCTGATGATGTTGGAGGTGGGGGCGTTCACGACGAGCACGCCGGCCTTGGTGGCGGCCTCGACGTCGACGTTGTCCAGCCCCACGCCGGCGCGCGCCACGACCTTGAGGGAGGTTCCCGCGGCCAGCACCTCGGCGTCCACCTTGGTGGCGCTGCGGACGATCAGCGCGTCGACTCCGGCGAGCGCGGGGAGGAGCTGGGAGCGGTCGGCGCCGTCGACGGAACGGACCTCGAAGTCCTCTTCCAACAGGGCGATTCCGGCGGGCGAGAGTTCTTCCGCGACCAGGACGACTGGCTTGGACACAGCGAATTCCTTATAGGGAGTGCGTGTGGTTCGACTACGGCGGCACCGCAGTCACGGCTATGACGGCGTCGGCTCCGACCAGGCGCCAGACCAAGGAAAAGTCTAGCGCCGGGTTTCCGCTCTGTTACGGGAGCTCCAGCTTAGCCGAGCCGCCGACTCGACCCATTGGTCTGGACCAGAGTACGGCAGAGGGCCCCGGGAGCCGTCGCTCCCGGGGCCCTCTGCGCAGCGTCCGGTCCGTCAGCCCTTCAGCCAGCTCATCAGCGGGCGCAGGGTGCTGCCGACCATCTCGATCTGCTCGTTCTGCTCGGCCTCGCGCCGCTTGAGGAAGTTCGGCCGGCCGTTGTCGAACTCCTCGACCAGCTCGCGGGCGTAGGTGCCGTCCTGGATCTCGCCCAGGATCTTGCGCATCTCCTCGCGGGTGGCCTCGGTCACGACGCGCGGACCGCGGGTGTAGCCGCCGTACTCGGCGTTGTCCGACACCGACCAGTACATCTTGGAGATGCCGCCCTCGTACATGAGGTCGACGATGAGCTTCATCTCGTGCAGGCACTCGAAGTAGGCCACCTCGGGCTGGTAGCCCGCCTCGACCAGGGTGGCGAAACCGGCCTTGATCAGCTCGGACACGCCGCCGCACAGCACGGCCTGCTCACCGAACAGGTCGGTCTCGGTCTCCTCGGTGAAGGTGGTCTTCAGCGCGCCGGCGCGGGTGCCGCCGATGGCCTTGGCGTAGGACAGGGCCAGGTCCCAGGCGCTGCCGGAGGCGTCCTTCTCCACCGCGACCAGCACCGGGACGCCGCGTCCCGCCTCGAACTGGCGGCGGACCAGGTGGCCGGGGCCCTTGGGGGCGACCATGGCCACGTCCACGCCCTCCGGCGGCTGGATCAGGCCGTAGCGGATGCTGAAGCCGTGCCCGAAGAACAGCGCGTCGCCCTCGTTGAGGTGGGGGGCGATCTCGTTGGCGTACAGGTCCCGGTGGATGTGGTCGGGCACCAGGATCATGATGAGGTCGGCCTCCTGGGCCGCCTCCGCCGGGGTGACGACCCGCAGGCCGTCCTCGGTGGCCTTGGCCCGGCTCTTGGAGCCCTCGGGCAGACCGACCCGCACGTCGACACCGGAATCCCGCAGCGACAGCGCGTGCGCGTGCCCCTGGCTGCCGTAACCGATGACGGCGACGGTACGCCCCTGGATGAGGTTCAGGTCGGCGTCGTCGTCGTAGTACATCTGTGCTGCCACTTCGGCTTAACTCCTTGCTGAGTGATCTGTCGTCCGTGCGGCGCGGCGGGCGGAACCGGGCCGGACGCCGCCGCGCCGGGACGTTCGGGGTCCCGGCGGGAATCCCCGGGATACAGGGTCAGGCGCTGCGCTCCACGGCGCGCAGCGACCGGTCGGTGATGGACCTGGGACCGCGGCCGAGGGCGACCACCCCCGACTTCACCAGCTCCTTGATCCCGAACGGCTCCAGGTTGCGGATGAGGGCCTCGAGCTTCTCGGGCTGGCCGGTGGCCTCGATGACGACCACGTCCGGGTTGACGTCGACGACGTTGGCGCGGAAGAGCTGGGCCGTCTCCAGCACGTGGGAGCGGTTGCTCTGGTCGGCCTTGACCTTGACCAGGAGCAGCTCCCGGCGCACCGACGCCTCGGGGTCCATCTCGACGATCTTGATGACGTTGACCAGCTTGTTGAGCTGCTTGGTCACCTGCTCCAGGGGGTGGCGGTCGCAGTTGACCACGATCGTCATGCGGGACAGTCCCTCGTACTCGGTGGGTCCCACCGTGAGGGAGTTGATGTTGAAGCCGCGACGGGAGAACAGGGAGGCCGCGCGAGCAAGCACTCCGGGCGTGTCCTCCACCAGGACGGACAGCGTGTGCAGACTCATCTTCGGGGCCGCTCCTATTCCTCGTCGTCGTCCCAGTCGGGCGCCATGTCGCGCGCGTACTGGATGTTGTCGTTGCTGACTCCGGCCGCGACCATCGGCCAGACCATCGAGTCGTGGTTGACGGTGAAGTCGATCACCACGGGCACGTCGTCGACGGCCATGGCCTTCTCGATGGTGGCGTCCACGTCCTCCGCGCGCTCGCAGCGCAGTCCGACACAACCGTACGCCTCCGCCAGGCGCGCGAAGTCCGGAATCCGCACCTTCTTGGTCTCCGGCGGCGGTGCGGTCTGCAGGTTGGTGTTGGAGTAGCGGCCGTCGTAGAAGAGGGTCTGCCACTGCCGCACCATGCCGAGGTTGCCGTTGTTGATCACGGCGACCTTGATCGGGATGCCCTCCACCGCGCAGGTGGCCAGCTCCTGGTTGGTCATCTGGAAGCAGCCGTCGCCGTCGATCGCCCAGATCGCCCGGTCGGGGTCGCCGACCTTGGCGCCGAGGGCGGCCGGGACCGCGAAGCCCATCGTCCCGGCGCCGCCGGAGTTGACGAAGGAGCCGGGGCGCTGGTGGTCGATGAACTGGGCGGCCCACATCTGGTGCTGGCCGACGCCGGCGACGTAGGTCGCCTCGGGGCCGACGATCTGGCCGATGCGCTGGATCACGTACTGCGGGGCCAGGGAGCCGTCCCCGGGTTCGTCGTAGCCCAGCGGGTAGGTCTCGCGCATCCGGTTGAGCTGGTCCCACCAGGCGGCGTAGTCGCCCTGGCGCCCGGCGGCCTGGTCGGCGCGGACCGCCACCACCAGGTCCGCGATGACCTCGCGACAGTCGCCCACGATGGGCACGTCGGCGTGCCGGTTCTTGGAGATCTCCGCCGGGTCGATGTCGGCGTGCACGATCTTGGCGTGGGGGGCGAAGGAGTCGAGCTTGCCGGTGACCCGGTCGTCGAAGCGGGCGCCCAGCGCCACGATGAGGTCGGCGCGTTGCAGGGCGCCCACCGCGGCGACGGTGCCGTGCATGCCCGGCATGCCGAGGTTCTGGGGGTGGCTGCTGGGGAAGGTGCCCAGTGCCATCAGGGTGGTGACGACCGGGATGCCGGTCAGTTCGGCCAGCACGCGCAGTTCCTGGGAGGCACCCGCCTTGAACACGCCGCCGCCGACGTACAGGACCGGGCGCTTGGCCTCGGCGATCATCCGCGCGGCCTCGCGGACCTGCTTGCCGTGCGGTTTGGTGACCGGGCGGTAGCCGGGCAGGTCGAGCCGCTGCGGCCAGGAGAAGCGGGTCTGGGCTTGCAGCGCGTCCTTGGCGATGTCGACCAGGACGGGGCCGGGGCGGCCGGTGGAGGCGATGTGGAACGCCTCGGCGATGGTGCTGGCGATCTTGTCGGGGTCGCGGACCAGGAAGTTGTGCTTGGTGATCGGCATGGTGATGCCGCAGATGTCGGCTTCCTGGAAGGCGTCGGTGCCGATCGCCGGGCTGGCCACCTGCCCGGTGATCGCGACCAGAGGAACCGAGTCCATGTAGGCGTCGGCGAGCGGGGTCACCAGGTTGGTCGCCCCGGGGCCGCTGGTGGCCATGCACACACCTGGTCGCCCGGTGGCGTAGGCGTACCCCTCGGCGGCGTGCCCGGCCCCCTGCTCGTGCCGCATCAGGATGTGGCGCACCTTGACGGAGTCGTACAGCGGGTCGTAGGCGGGGAGGATCGCCCCGCCGGGGATTCCGAACACGACATCGACGCCGACGTGCTCCAGCGACCTGATGAGCGATTGGGCTCCGGTCATCTGCTCGGTCATCACTAGATCCTTCAGAGAGGGCGGGTAACGCGTGACTGGCAACAAAAAACCCCCCACCGCCGGGCGGTTGAGGGGAGCGCGCAGCATCGACTCGGTCAGCGGGCTGCGCGCTGACCAAGTACGAGGATCAGGAAGTTGCTCTGCACGTCATCAACAATGACCGAGTCAAGGCTCCCGCGTCAAACAGAACACCGCTTCGTCTCACGATGCGAGATATTTGGACCGCCATTTGAACTGCTTCGGGCAGTCCGCAACAGCCTGCCCGGGCGCGTCTCCATCATGCCATCCCCGGGTGCCGGATCCGCCCGCCCGCTCCCCTGTGGCCGGCGTCTCACCGCACGGTGGCGTTCGCCTCGCCGCCGACCAGGGCCTCCACCCCGGCGGCGTCCATGGGCCGTCCCACCAGGAACCCCTGCCCGTAGGCGCAGCCCATCTCCTTGAGCCGCCGTAGCTGCCAGGGGTGCTCGATGCCCTCGGCGACCACCTGCACCCCCAGGTCCTGCCCCAGCCGGATGATGGTCCGCGTCAGCAGGGTGACGGTGTCGTCGGAGTCCAGCTCCCGGACGAACGACGGGTCGATCTTGATCGCGTCCACCCGCAGCCGCCGCAGGTGGGACAGCGAGGCGTGCCCCATCCCGAAGTCGTCGACGGCCAGCCGGACGCCCAGCCCGCGCAGCCTGGTGAGGCGCTCTGCCGCGACGACCGGGTTCTCCAGCAGGATCTCCTCGTCCACCTCCACGGTGAGCGCCTCGGCGGCCAGCCCGCTCTCGGCGAGCACCTCCTCCACGCTCTGCACGAACCCCTGCGACAGGACCTGCCGGGCCGACACGTTCACCGACAGGCCGATGTCCAGCCCGGTGGTGGCCCGCCACACCGCGACCTTCTGGCACGCCTCCCGCAGGATCCACTGCCCCAGGGGGACGATCAGCCCGGAGTCCTCCGCCGGGCCGATGAACTCCTCCGGGGGCACCAGCACGCCGTCCCCGCGCCGCCACCGCACCAGCGCCTCGACCGCGGTCACCTGGGAGGTCTCCAGGCTGACCACCGGCTGGTACTCCAGGACGAACGCGCGGTCGGCGAGCGCCTGGCGCAGCTCGGTCTGCAACTCCAGCCGCTCCACCACCTGGGCGTGCATGTGCGCCGCGTAGACCTCGACGTGGCCGCCGCCCTGCTCCTTGGCCAGCGCCATGGCCATGTCGGCGTTGCGCAGCAGCTCCGCGCCGTCCACGCCGGGGTCGGCGAAGGCCACGCCCACGCTGGCCGTCACCACCACGTCGCGCTCGGCCACCTGGAACGGCTCGCCCTCGATCACCCGGATCATCCGCTCGGCGAGGTCGACGACGCTGTCCGCGCGGGGGCGCTCCTCGACCAGGGCCACGAACTCGTCGCTGCCCCACCGGGCCAGCGTGTCCCCCGTGCCCAGGACCGCGCGCAGCCGGTGGCCGACCTGGGCGAGCAGGTAGTCGCCGAAGGCGTGTCCGGCCGAGTCGTTGACCGCGGTGAAGCCGTCCAGGTCCAGGAAGACGACGGCGGTCTCCAGCGGCTGCTGGCCCTCCTCCGCGGCCTCGGCCCGCCTGCCCAGCACCTCGCGGACGCGCTCCTCCAGGTAGGCGCGATTGGGCAGCCCGGTCACCCCGTCGTGGAAGGTGAGGTGGTCGACCTGCTTCTGCAACTCCACCTGGGCGCTGATGTCGCGGGTGGTGAGCAGGTAGCGGTTGGGCTCGCTGGGGCGCTCGTACTGCGACACGGTGGACGTGGTGTGCCGCCACGTGCCGTCGGCCGCGCGCACCCGGGCCCGCACCCGCACGCTCTCCGCGCCCCGCCGGAACCCGGCGACGGCGGCGACCAGGCCCGGCAGGTCCTCGGGGTGGACCAGGGACGTCACCGGCCTGTCGAGCACCGGGTCGCCGCTGCGGTACCCGAACATCTCGACGGCCCCCGGGCTCATGTAGAAGATCCGGCCGTCCTCCTCCAGGATCACGATGATGTCGCCGCTGTGCTCGGCCAGCTCGTGCAGGTGCCGTTCCCGGGTCTGCGCGATGCGCGCCAGGACGGCGCTCTCCTCCATCATGCCGACCATCCGCACCACCAGCACGAGCACGGCCGACCCCGCGACCAGCGGCAGCACCGGAGCGATCCCGTCCGCGCGCAGCCCGGCGACGGTCATGACGAGCGCGGCGAGGCTCAGCGCCGTCACCGCGGCGATCTCCGGGGCCACCCGGTACAGGCCGCGCCCGGTGATCCGCCGCGGGCGCGCCCCCGCGTTCCTGCGGACCAGCCAGGGGAGCGTCCCCAGGAGCAGGAAGCCGAGCAGCCGCACCGGGTACTCGATGCCCCCCGCCACGGCGTCTCCGGAGAGTCGGCCGACCGCCCCGATCACGTCCGCGACGCAGATGACGACGAACGTCCCCGTCGCGAGCAGCACCGCGCGCCGGGTGCTGTGCGGCGAGGTGAGCACCAGCGGCCCCAGCAGGCACAGCACGGCGATGTCGGCGACCGGGTAGACCAGCGCGAACGCCACCACCCCGGCGCCGTCGCCCAGGTCCTGGTAGAGCGGTTGGAAGAGGAGCAGCCACACGACGCTGAACACCGCGGCCGCGCACACGTAGCTGTCGGTCACGTACCGGACGAGGGCGCGCGTCCGGTGGGGCAGCGGCGCGAACCTGAGGAAGCCCAGCGTGAACAGCGGCAGGGCCACCAGGGAGAACAGGTCCCCGAAGGTCAGCGAGAAGGCCCCGGCGTTGAGCAGGCCGGTGACCCCGTAGGTGATCGAGCCCGCGCACCAGGCCAGCGCGGCGAGGCCGAACAGGCGCAGCGCGGAGGCGCTGTCGGGGCCGTCGCCGCCGTCCTCGCCCTCGTCGGCGCGCGCCCGCGACCGGGAGGCGTGCAGCAGCACGGCCGCCGCACCCGCGGCGGCGGCGGCCGTCGGCCAGGTCCCCGCCCAGACGGTCAGGGGCACCTCGCCGACCTGGAGCAGCGTGCCCAGCGCGTAGACCAGGAAGAGCCCCAGGATCACCCCGAGCCGTACCCGCGCGCCTCCCCTCACGGCGCCCTCCTCGACAGGAGGACTCCCCGTAGCAGCGCGCACGCGCCCGTGTCGAGGTGTTCTCTGGTGGTGTCGACCGCGGCCATGGGCACCCCTCCCGTCAACGGCACTGGAGTCCTGCGGGCTCACGCCCTGGGGCGCGCACCGGCGCACCGGCGGGGACCAACTCCGGGTGGTCGGCCGGGCACGCGGACGCGCTCCCGGCCCTCGTGCCCGAAGGTCGCGGGACCGGGCTGACCGGGCGCCCGGCGACCGGGGGTACGAGGTTCTCTCACGGCCTCCTCAGTGCTCTCAACGCTATTCCACCAAGGTCACGGGGAGGTTGAGAGCACAACGAGACTCGGTGACGCCTTGATCACGGTACGTAGCCACCCCTTGGGTGTGCCCGGCCTCCCCGGACGCCTCCGCAGGCGGCGGGCGCTCAGCCCTGGACGCCCAGCCTCTCCAGGATGAGCTGCCGGGCCCGTCCCGCGTCGGCCTGGCCCCTCGTGGCCTTCATCACAGCGCCGACCAGCGCGCCCACCGCGGCGATCTTGCCGTTGCGGACCTTCTCCGCGACGTCGGCGTTGGCGGCGATCGCCTGGTCGACGGCCTCGCCCAGGGCGGAGTCGTCGTTGACGACCCGCAGGCCGCGCGCTTCGACGACCTCGTCCGGCTCGCCCTCACCGGCGAGCACGCCGTCGACGACCTGCCGGGCCAGCTTGTTGGTGAGCGCCCCCTCGGCGACCAGCGCCACGACGCGGGCGACCTGGGCGGGGGTGATGGGCAGCTCGGCCAGCTCGGTCCCCTTCTCGGTGGCGCGCCGCGACAGCTCGTTCAGCCACCACTTGCGCGCCTCGGCCGGGGGGGCGCCCGCCGCGACGGTCTGCTCGACCAGGTCGATGGCGTCGGCGTTGACGAGGTCGCGCAGCTCCTTGTCGGTCAGGTTCCACTCGGCCTTGACCCGGCGCCGCTTGGCCGCGGGCAGCTCCGGCAGCCCGGCGCGGAGCTGCTCCACCCACGCGCGGTCGGGCGCGACCGGGACCAGGTCGGGGTCGGGGAAGTAGCGGTAGTCCTGCGCCTCCTCCTTGCTGCGCCCCGCGACGGTGGTGCCGGTGTTCTCCTGGAAGTGCCGGGTCTCCTGCACCACGCGCCCGCCCGCGGCCAGCACGCCGCCCTGGCGCTCGATCTCGTGGCGCACCGCGCGCTCGACGGAGCGCAGCGAGTTGACGTTCTTGGTCTCGGTCCGGGTCCCCCACTCCGTGGAGCCGCGCGGCATCAGCGAGACGTTGACGTCGCAGCGCAGCGAGCCCTCCTCCATCCGCACGTCGGAGATGCCCAGCGCGCGGACCAGGTCGCGCAGCTCGGTGACGTAGGCACGGGCCACCAGGGGGGCCAGCTCGCCGGTGTGCTCGATGGGCTTGGTGACGATCTCCAGCAGCGGGATGCCGGCGCGGTTGTAGTCGACGATGGAGTAGTCGGCGCCGTGGATGCGGCCGGTGGCCCCGCCGACGTGGGAGGTCTTGCCGGTGTCCTCCTCCATGTGGACGCGCTCGATGCCGATGCGGAACTCGCGCGGCCCGTCGGGGGTGTCCACCGTGACGTCGAGGTGGCCGTCGTAGCAGAGCGGCTCGTCGTACTGCGAGATCTGGTAGTTCTTCGGCATGTCCGGATAGAAGTAGTTCTTCCGGGCGAACCGGCACCACTCCGCGATGGAGCAGTTCAGCGCGAGCCCCAGGCGGATCGCGCTCTCCACGGCCTTGCCGTTGACGACCGGCAGCGCGCCCGGCAGCGCCAGGCACACCGGGCACACCTGGGTGTTGGGCTCGGCTCCGAAGGTGGTGGCGCAGGAGCAGAACATCTTCGAACGGGTGCCCAGTTCGACGTGGGTCTCCAGCCCAAGCACCGGCTCGTACCCGCGCAGCACCTCGTCGTAGGGCACAAGCGCCGGAGCGCCGCCCGTGGCGGAGTGGTTACTCGTCACCGCGCTACCCATCGCCGCACAACCCGCTTCCGTTGTCTTCCGAACCGCTCCCGCCCGGCGCTGCCCCACCGGACAGGACACACGTCGTCCAGCACACGCGACCCGCCGTCCCGGGCAGCGCGCCGGCGGGTACCTCTCCGAGCCTACCGATGCCCGGACGTGCGGACGACCTTCCGGGCCGCCACTGTCCGGAATCCGGGGATGTCACGGGAAGCACACGATTGTTCTGCGGTTTTGCGTGGTGCGCGGCCCGTTCCCGCGACTCGGGTTAGGCTTTTACCGGGCCTCCTGTCATTCGCGTCGGCCTTCTCCGCCCCTGTACCAGGGCGCCTCGATCCTCTGTCACCACCGCTCTCTCGTTCCGGGAAGACATCGTGCCAAGCCTGCTGTTCCGCGCGCGGCGCGGACTGGCCGTCGTGGCCGCGGCCGTCCTCGTCTGCTGGGGGCTGTCCCAGCCCGCGGCGGCGGAGTCCACCACCATCGCCCGTGTGGACCGCAGGGGGACCCCCGGAGAGGACGTGCACTTCACCACCGGCGAGTCGGCCACCACCACGCTGTTCGAGCTGCGGGTCGACGACGACACGACGGTGGCCGCCTACTGCGTGGACCTCAGCCGCAACGTCGACCACCGGGCCGCCTACGCCGCGGCCGGCTGGCCCGAGCTTCCCGGGGCGGCCCGTGCCGGGGAGATCGTCTGGATCGTCCGCAACTCCTATCCCGCGCTGCCCCTGGAGCGCCTGGCCGAGCAGAGCGGGATCCCCAGCCTCAGCGTCGCACAGGCGATCGCGGGCACCCAGGCGGCGATCTGGCACCTCACCAACGGCACGCAGTTGCGGGCGGAGGGCGCCAACTCGGCCCAGGTGCGCGACCTCTACCGCTACCTGCTGGACCACGCCGCCCAGGCCCCCGAGCCGGAGGCCGCGCTGGACCTCACCCCCGCCGAGGTCGTGGGCGAGGCGGGCTCGTCGCTGGGGCCGCTGACCGTGCACACCACGAGTGAGGCGCCGGTGCGCCTGACCGTCAACGGGGCCGGGGAGGCCGTGCTGGTCGACGCGGACGGCTCCCCGGTCAGCGAGGCCCGCGACGGCGACGAGGTCCTGCTCGCCCTGCCGGCGACCGCCGAGGAGGGCGCGGCCACCGTCTACGCGCACGCCGCGGAGGCCCAGGTCCGCCCCGGCGTGGTCTACTCCGGCAAGGACGGCGTGGAGACCCAGCCCTTGGTGGTGGCCGAGGCGGCGATCGCCTCGCTCACGGTCTCGGCGAAGGTGAGCTGGAACCCGGCCTCCGCCGAGGCGGAGGCCGACGGCTCCGGACCGTCCGAGTCCGCCTCCCCGTCCCCGGCTCCGTCGCCCTCCGCCTCGGTGGCGGACCGGGCGGCGAGCCCGGTCCCGTCCGCCGCGGCGCCGGTCGTCGCCGAGGACAAGCGCGCCGACGCCGACCTGCCGATCACCGGCACCTGGCTGGGCGCGGTGGTGGCCGCGGCACTGGTGCTGCTGGGCGCGGGCGCGGTGGTGATCCTGGTGACACGGAACCGGCAGCGCTGACCCGTCCCCGGAGCGGGAGCGTGGGAGGGCGGCCGGATCCGGCCGCCCTCCCACGCTCCCGCCGGAAAAAAATCGTCGATCGCCAGTAATCCACCCGCCGCTTTTGCGCGTCCTCTTCTTCCGGGACCGGAACGCCGTCATAAAAATTGATGACTCCCCGCGAATAGTACGCGGTTCAACCTCCCGCGGGATTTCAGCGTCCGCTCAGCTCAGAGCGGTTTTGCCCGGGCAGCCGGGAACGCCGGGCGGCCAATAGCACCTCACTCCGGCCAGCACAAGGACCAAAAGCTCATAAGCGGACTTTCTACTCACTGTCTTGGAAACATCGGATAAAGAGGGTTATTATCTGGCGGTGCGGTGATCAACCGCCTGGCGACTCCGGTGTCGATGTGCTGGCGAGCGACGACTGACGTCACACGTACCGACATCCGCGGTCCTTCTGATTCGACCGGACGCACACACCGAGACATCGTCCACCGAGCCGCCCCCCTCCGGCGCGATCCCCGCGCGAAACAGTCGCCGCACGCAGCGTCCCGCGCGGCGGGATCGCTTGTCCACACCCCTCGACAACCCTGGGATACGACTTGTTGACCACAGAATTCTCCCCTCGTACCCGTCGCGGTGTACGGCGCGCTCTGGTCTCCGTCGCCACCACCGCGACGGCCGCCTTCCTCGCGTTCGGCCTGGCGGCCGCCCCCGCCTCGGCCGACACCGGCGTGGACGCCCGGTACACGGGCAACATCGCCTCCGGCCACCAGTTGAAGTTCGAGGACGGCACGGTCGTCGGCACCACCCTGTTCAAGCTGACCTTCAGCGACGGCTCCACGATCCCCGCGTACTGCATCGACCTCGAGACCGCGATCAGGACCAACGCCGACTACGTCGAGGACGACTGGAGCAACTACCCCGGTGAGGGCGAGTTCGCCTCGTCCCAGCCCGGCAAGGTGCTGTGGATCCTCCAGAACTCCTACCCCACGGTCTCCGCCGAGGAGCTGGCCGAGAAGGCCGGCATTCCGGACCTGACCGAGAAGGACGCCCTCTCCGCGACCCAGGCCGCCATCTGGCACTACAGCAACGGCGCCGACCTGAAGCAGGACGGCAACCCCGAGGCGGTCTGGAAGCTCTACAAGTACCTGGTCGACAACGCCACCGAGATCCAGCAGGCCCCCGCCTCGCTGACCATCACCCCGAACGAGGCGTCCGGCGAGTCCGGCGGCTCCATCGGCGAGTTCACCGTCTCCACCACCGCCGACTCGGTTCCGCTGACCCTGGACGGCCCCGACGGCGTCAAGACCGTCGACCTCGACGGCAACCCGGTCTCCGAGGTGGGCAACGGCGACAAGTTCGCCGTACTGGTGCCGGAGGGCACCCCGGACGGCGAGGCCACCGTCAGCGCCTCCGTGACGGCGACGGTCGAGATCGGCCGCCTGTTCCGGGGCCTGGAGGGCACCCCGAAGACCCAGACCCTGATCTCCGCGGGCAAGACCTCGACCGAGGCCAGCGCCGAGGTGAAGGTCACCTGGACCGCGCCCAAGCCTTCCGAGACGCCCAGCCCGTCCCCCAGCGTCCCGGAGGAGTCGCCCACCCCGACTCCCAGCCCGTCGGACTCTCCTTCCCCGACTCCGCCCGCTGAGTCGCCGAAGCCGACTCCCCCGGCCAACCGGCCCGGCCTGCCCGTGACCGGTGCCGCGCTGGGCGGCCTGATCGCCGCCGCGGTCGTCGCGGTCGGCGGTGGCGGTGCCGCGATGTACCTGGCCCGCAAGCGCCGCAGCGGCGCGGACGACGCCTGATCTCCGCGTCACCGGCCCGCCGGTGACCCCGGCGGCCGCTGAGAGAGGCCCTGTCGCACCCGGATGTC
>Ga0065720_1020589_pt1 | contig 13702 bp, 11 predicted proteins | sample Thericmetagenome_FD_59107 | JGI IMG/M metagenome (GOLD analysis project Ga0065720, IMG submission 59107) | Thermophilic microbial communities from the Joint Bioenergy Institute, California, USA of rice/straw/compost enrichment - eDNA_2 v2... | ecosystem: Engineered > Solid waste > Grass >... | reverse complement strand
AAATGAAGTAGCTTCTGGCTTAATAGTAATGTCTTGTTGTCTCAAAGCAGTGTTTTCTGACAGCACACGAAAGCCAAAGTAGAGATTTTTTATGGCTCTTTTCTCCAGTATTCTTGTAAGTGACATTGTTCCAAGGACTCTCTTTGCTTCTTTAGGTAAGGTGCTTCTAATGATTTATTTCTCAAATCACTTGGGTTACGGGTTAGGCCTTTCAATCTTTTTTGTCTCTTTCCTTGGAGTTTCATATCTCTCTGCATTTTTCTATATTATAGCTCAAAATATGAAAATAAAGTACGAGATCTTCTTTTAATTCGGTAACAAGTCTGTTTGCTCTTTCAGGACTAATATCTTCTTCACTAAGTTTAGACTCGATTAGGGTTCTATGATTTTAGGTAAATAATAGCTGATTTATACTGCAACTGGGCTAATTGTTTCGTTGTTGAATTTCTTAGTATTTCCTGTAATCGTTCAAATGCCTCTGATGCCTATTCAGTCAATAAAGAAAAGAATTATAATTCTTGTTGGGGATTGACAGTTTTGGGCAAATATTTCTCTAGCAGTTCTTCAACTTCTTGAAGATTCAAGTTCCTGGGACATAAATTTTGACCTTAATAGATTACTGTTCCATACTACGCAGTGTTTTTTCACTGTCTGAATTCAATAAAACTAATATAATTTAGCTATTCAATTTTGAATTGCTGCGGGTGTGTTTCTCTAATTCAAATTTAAATTGCGAAGTGACTTGTTTCAGTGACTGTGATGTGCCAAATTAATTTAGTTAGAGAAATAAGAGAATCTTAGAAGGTGAAGTGCAACAGAAGTCAGTTAGGAAGTGAGTATTTAGTAAATTGTTAATTCGGTTTATTCAATATGTCTTGAAATTTGATTGTTTTTAAATTTTAAATATTTCTTATGAGTACAGGAAATATGAATTTCGAAGTAAAAATAAGTTAAGCTCCTTGTTTACTTCTATTAGGAAGAAAAAATTCTAGTCCAGGAGAAGATTAAATTATTATTCACTGACCAGCAGTCAAGCAAGCATCTAAAGTTTTATGAGAAACAGAATATTATCTTAAAACCGCAGATAATTTGGGAGCTATTAGAACTCTTTGAATTTTTAGATGCAAAGAAGCAGGTGAGTATTGGCATAAATGAACATGAATATTTAGAACCTCATAATCGAAGAGCTTAAAACATCTATTCAAAAATGTGGACATAATGCCCTTATGCTTGTTCAGAAAACCTCGAAAAAATTACCAAATAATCAAAATCTTGACATCTTAGAGAAGCTGATCCTACTCTCGTTCCAATTCATTGAAATAAACCCTACAGTACAATTGATACATAATTGTATTAAACCATTAGGTCAGCAAAGAGTTGTTGAACTTGGTGGCACGATTTTTTAAATACAACAAGTTAGAAAAGAGACACCTGAATACAATTTACACCAACTTGTCCCAGAAATTTTATGAAAATGCCATGAATAGTGATTATCTTATGCACTCAATCCAGCTCATTGGATCAATCCTCCATGAGCAAAACCCGAGTGAAGATCACTGCCAGAGCTACTTTTACTTCTCAGGGCTAAACAGCGGCCTAAGTATCACAAAAGATAAGCAAGTAAACTGGATGTTTTCGAATGGATTTGGCCTCAGTATTTGGTTCTACTTAGAAGAAGCAAACGGGGACATATCTCAGGAAACTGAAATCAAGGAATTAACAGGAGTCTCTTGCCCAAAATTATTCACAATTCATTGCCAAGGACATGGTGGAATTGAAGCATATTTTGTTGGGAATAATTTGTACTACAGAAATCTAGCGATAAATTACACTCAACCCTCCCAAGGAAGTAACGGTGTCCTTGTTGGAGAATTCAAGCCAAAAATCTGGTACTACCTGGGTCTTGAGCATGAGAAAAAGGGTGTGTTAGGCAGATCTCATTTGAATATTGTTATCGACAAACAACCAAAGAAAAGCGTTAATGTTGAATTTCCCAAGATTGGAGATGTCCCCATAACAACCTTTGTTTTTGGAGAAAACTTTATTGGAAGAGTTTCTACGATCATAGTCTACCAAACTCCTGTCAACCAGAACAAGTAATTACTGTTTTTCTAATAAATGAGCATCTAGGCTTTCCGATATCTACGGATTCTTTAATTCAGGAATTCAGATTGATGCAAATTTCAAACAGCTTGGGTATATACCAGAGAAGACTACGGATAAGATCGGAATATTACTCACTCCCATTAGAGCTGTTGACAATCAAGCATGGGATGTATTCAAGGGCTATCATGCTACATTGCTGGATAATACAGGATATGTTTCCAAGGACTATACCAAATTTACTTTTGCTTCCTTTGGTGGAATGAGCTCACTTCTTCCCTTCTTGTACTTTTTAAGTAAGAAAATAAATAAATCAATTAACCGAATAAGGATTTGTAAAAGACGATAAGCACCCAAACCTGTTGAACGAGTTTTTGAAGGTCATCATCCATTTAATGAAAAATAATCATGAGAACCAATCAGAAGCAAAGAGGATAAACTTCTTTAAGATTATGGGAGTCCTTCTATCAGAGGCCGACAGAAACTTCTTCACACCTGAAACCATTTATTTCCTTGCAGAACTGAGAAATATCATCAATGATGCAGATCTTGCTCATGAGATGTTTAAGGACCTGTTTTGGAAAGTTGAAATCTATGACAAAGTTGATCAGCAAAGCCTGAACGAAATCTGGGCATATTTGAGAACCATCTATCTTGAAAATCCTACTCAATATAACAGTTTGTTCAGCATCAAAGACATTCTTGATATCATCGTAAATAGAAAAATGACTATTATTAACCTAAATAGGTTGAAAAGTATGACGCACCATTCAAGAGAAAAGCACTGATGGATATCAAAGGAGAAAAGAATTCCACTTTGACTCCAGAATTTGCTGAAGCTGAAAAGGTGTTACAACCCATATTAAACATTATCGAAGCAATATTGGAAACCGGAGGTGATCAAGTTGCTGATGGTATTATTGCAATTGCGAACACCCTCTCCTTAAAGTGCTCTCCATATCTACACATTCTCTTGTTGAGGCTTCTTAAAGTAATTATAGCTATAACCTTATTTACTCTTTTTAGAAAGCACTTGTCGATAGAAGGGATGACTCCATGTTCAAATCCAAGCTTTATATGAAGTTATTGCTTGACAACAAAGCTCTCCAAAGCATTTTGTATTTGATGAACCAGACCAATTGCCTTGACCTGAAAGCTATGTGTATTAAATTCCTCAATATCATCTTGACATATCCTTCAAGCGTAAGAGGGTAGTTTCTTTAAAGTAAATTTTAGACCTATAATGAATTGGAGATTGCCCAATATATCTCAGGGATTATTTGGCATCAGCCAGTCGAAAAGAAAGAGATCAGAATAGAAGATCTATTTCCCTCAACAGAAGAGCCCAAGGAAAAGGAGTCTCCTGAACTGCAGAAACCTAAGAAGAAACCTGGATTAAAAGGAAATAAATTAGAACTAGAAACTCTAACAGAACCAGAGAAAACAATCGTTTCCACAGCTAGTATTTCAGATACTCACCAGACCGAATTTGAATCTATTAGCACTGAGAGCGAATTGCGCGATCAAAAATTAACACAAATGTCCTTAAATCTCAGAAATTCGCTTCCAAAGGATGTTCAAGCTTCAGGATTTAGAAAGAATAAAACATTTGAATTTAATAGAGAATTCAAACCAATCGAAACTGACGTTCAGAAACCAGAAATTCCTGTGGCTAAAGATTCTAATCCTGAAGGAGAATTCATCCTTTCCAAAGTACCAAATAAATTCAAGAAAAAGCCTCAATTGAGCCTATCTGAAACTGAAAACAGAGGAGAAGCTGAAAAGCCAGAAGAGAAAAAAATTGAAGAGCCTTCCCCAGTTGAAACCAATCCAGTCGAAGCTCAATCATCAGAAATCAAACAAGAACCTCCCAAAAAATCTGAATCCGATCAAAAAGAATCTGAGCAAAAAGAACCCGAGCAAAAAGAGCTTGAACAGAAACAGCCACCTGCTCCCAGGAATCAAAAGAAAGGCGGATTTAAAAAGAATCTCTTCATCTTCCCAAGTGAAGAATCTTCAACTAAACCCGAGGAGCCTCAAGAAAAGCCTTCAGAGGTTACTTCACAACAACCTGTTGAAGAAAAGAAAGAAGAGCCTGCTTTGCAAACAAAAGAACCAGAGGAGAAAAAGGAAACTTCAACACAACCAGAGGAAAAGAAGCCCGAGCCTAAGCCAAAGCTCTTTGGAAAGAAAAAGTTTTCAGCAACTTTGGATACTGATGCTATAAATGAGCAATTTACTTTCGGTGGTGAAAAAGGTATGATGCTTGCCCAAGAGAATGAAGAGGAAAAGATCGAAGCAATTGTCTTCCCCTTGGCTAAAGAATGTGCTGATTATATGCGTAATATTCTCTTTACTCATTTTCCTAATTTTAATAGGAGGACATATATCAGAAAAGAAGGACTTCTTTGACTCAAGAATGCCAGAGGTATCAAATCAAAAGAAAAACATTCCTCCTCCAAGTGTCAGAGGAAATAAGAAGATTGATTTCGGAAAAACAACAAGCTTCAAGCCCAATTGTAATTCATTGATTTTAGTATATTAATTCCCTAGTGGATATCATCAAAGAGAATAATAACTCCTTTGGTGAAGAATTTAATCTTTCTACATCCCTGGATCAGGCCTCGCCAGAAAACGCAGTTCCTTTCTTAAGAACTACTCCTACTAATAAGTTCAGAGGCCCTGAAAGCGCAAATGAGACAGAGACTATCTTAGGAGGAATTAACGAGCCAGAATCAGAGCCTCTTTATAACTCAATTTTGGAATGGCTTCTCCATAAGACTCCCACATCTCTTGAAGGCACAATTATGATTGATGATACAGACAAAATAAACTCAATCAGTGCTATCTTTGTCCTAATGAAAGTTTTCCATTCTGTCAAGAAGAGTGTTCAGGAAAAGGTATTTGATTTATTCAAGATGTAATTTCCATAGATGATCATGGACCTATGCTGTCTTGTCAAATTGAATCCTGCAAACTGTACTTCCTTATTAGGAATTCCTGAATTCCAATTTTTCCTACTCGATATCCTCTATGAGTATCAGATGACTCTTTACAATGTAGAGTTGAAGAACATTTCAGGCATTTGGGACTTTGGTACAAAAACACATACTGTCTTGATGAAGCATGCTCTACTTAACGAGCCTGAAGGATATAAGCGCTTGAATAATCTCTTTATTTGGACTGAAATTAAAAGAACAGCCGCTTTACAGAAGCCCAACCCATCTAAATATGAAAAAGGAGCATCTTACCTCTTGAGACACTTATGGCAAAACCTGCTTGATTCGTTATATGAATCAAGCCATGCAAGTAGGCCCTCTCTCAATAGTAATATTTGGAAAAATCTTATCCAAGTGGCATTCTACACCCAAGATATTATAACTTCTGCTTATCAAGAAAGCATTCTTAGAGTCGTCAATAACGAAGGAGAAGAAGACTATATATCGAGTCTAGGAGGAGTTATTAACAAGCTAACACCAGATGAAGATTTCCCATACAGTATTTGATATTTCTCTGGAATAATAATTCTTAGATTTCAAAACTATCTTTGCTCAAAATTACTGGGTGGATTGGAAGCTAAGTGAAACATTGATCAGAGTACTTGATCCTCTTTGGGGAGAACTAGTCCACTCACAAGCAGGAGTTCTCCCAAGTATGACTGAGATGCAGAAGACTGAGAAGAAAATTAGCAATCTCATGGATGCTAGTGTGTCTGATGAATTGACCAAACTATTAGACGTATTAAACTAATATCTAGTAATTATCATGTTGTAGATTCTCTTGATTGAAGTTGAAGAGCCTAGAAGAGGAACTTTCTTGAAAGTTATCACGAATATTTTAAGCTGCTATCTTGAGGATGCTGTTAGAAATGGAATTAAGGAATCTATTGATTTTGGCTGCGATCATCTCGAAAAGCTCACAAAATTCCTCTTGGTCATCGGTGAGAATATTCGCGATAAAAATTTCACTCCCTCAAATTCAGTTCATCTGACATCACATATTCTTTTTGCCTTGAGATTCTTATATCAAATGCTTGAAATTGCCAACGAAGAGAATAAGCCTACTATCAAAGCTAGCATAAGAAGAATCGTGCAATATCTTATGCTTGTAGTGGACTATATCAATACTAGATCTGGAAACTTAACCACCTTTGCAGACATCAGAAATGCAATCCAAAATAACCAAAAAGACAATCCTAGAGCTGCATTTACTTTGATAACCTTCGATCTGATCACATTATATCTGTCCTCGAACAATGACCCTATTGTTACTATTAAAATGATCAACACATTGAAACACAAGGAATTCAGCACACTAGATGCATTTATCTTTTCAGATAGCAAAGAATGGGAAAAAGTCTTGATTGAAGGAGAAAGAGTAAAGTCCATAGTATCAAGACTGTATGATTCGGTTGTCAACACAAATTCTGCAGTTTATAAGACTATTAAAGAAAATGCATCAAGACATCTTCAGATTAACAAAATGCAAGAAGTAAGCCTAGATGACCTTCACAAGAGGAAAGATAGGGAACTTCTTGATGCAGCTTTCTATCTTTATGAAGTTGAAACACAGAAGAAAACTGAAACTCTAGTTTCTGAAGAAGAAAGCATTAGACTAGCTAAGAATACTTGGAAAAAGATATGGAAAAGAATGCGCACTTTTGGAGGACAATGGAAGCACCCAGAATTCTATGATCAAGAAGATTACAAATTTGTCGCAGAAAACGAAACATATGATAAGAGGAAAGCACCAAAGCTCTTTACTCATAAGATTTCCAAGTTCGAGACTAAAATTAGAGCCAGACCTTTCCTAAAAGTTAAATTAATTGAACCAGAATGTGTTGTGGAATACAACAAGAAGCTCCTAGAAAAAAGAAAGGAGGTTCTCAATAGAATTAATAACATCAGCTCTTCAATATTCTTCATTCAAAATAATGCCACTTCCACCTTTGAACCTGCAAAGGAAATTGCAAAGAAAATCGCCGGTGGATTCTTAAAGAAACTCCAAGCTATCATTCCCAAGAACAATGATCCAAATAAATCAGGTAATAACGAAATTATCAAGTAAATATAATCAATAGGCTCCTCTAAAAATATAAACGAACCCCAAATTGTTCAAAAGGATGAAGTTCTTCTCACTAAGAAATGCCAATGGATTAAAACACTTACAATCAGAAATGGACATCTTCAAATCACTTCTCAAAAACTTATGTAAATATTCATTGAGAGTTACCTAATCTCTAGATTCATCCTGGACGGTATCGATCAAAAAGAAAACCATGTAGCATTCATGAGGCACACTTTACCCGATGACAGGAAGATTTCTAAAGAATGGCCTCTCGGCTCAATCAAAGAAATTCAAAAGCGAAGATATATTCTCAGAAAAACAGCCCTCGAGATTTATTTGATGGATGGATCAACACTGTTGTTCAACTTCCCTGATGGTGATCTCGAAGAAATCAGCTCTAAGCTAATAAGAATGAGAAAGACTAGATGTCCCTATTTAGTCTACTATGGATCTTTAGATCCAAGAAAGATCATTGATAAAGCTGGAATTACTAAGAAGTGGATGAATCACGAAATGTCCAATTTTGAATACCTTATGCAGCTGAATGCTCTCAGCGGAAGGAGCTATAAAGATCTCACTCAATATCCTGTTTTCCCTTGGGTTCTTTGCGATTACTCATCCGAAACAATAAACTTGAAACAACCAAAACACTTCAGAGACTTGAGCAAGACCATGGGTGCACTGGGTAGCGAGCAAAGAATAAACACATTCCTGGAAAGATACGAGAACACAGATCCTTTCAATCCTGTTCCAAAGTTCCATTTCGGTAGCCATTACTCCAGCCCAGCAATTATCCTCCAGTATTTGATCAGACTTGCACCTTTTACTCAAGGAGCAATTCAACTTCAAAGCGGAAAGTTCGACTTGCCTGATAGATTATTCTATTCAATGGAAGAATCTTTCAGAGGAGCAACTGAGGAAATTTCAGATGTCAGAGAACTTATCCCTGAATTTTACTATTTACCTGATTTCCTGATTAATAAAGACAAGCTCAACTTCGGAGTAACTCAGACTGGGCATCGTGTTGATAATGTTGAGACCCCTAAGTGGAGCAAGCATAATCATTACAGATTTGTCGCCTTGCTAAGACAGGCATTGGAATCCGATATCGTTTCTAAAATGCTTCATAACTGGATTGATCTCATATTCGGATACAAGCAAACTGGAAAAGATGCTGAGAAGAGCCTTAACGTGTTCTACTATATGACCTATGAAGACAAAGTTGATCTCAATATGCTCAATGATCCTGCTACTAAAGTTTCCTATGAGGCACAAATTGTCCACTTTGGCCAAACTCCTTCTCAACTATTCACCAAACCTCACCCACAAAGACTGCCTAGTGATGCTATATTGAACTACAAAATAATAGCTGATCCCATGGCTGATATCAGAGTGTATAGACCCCCTCAAAAGAAAAATGCCGCTCAACTCAAACAAAACCAATATAATCTAGAGCCAAAGGCATTAATCAGAATGAAGATCATCAACGAATCTAGGATGATCGGCCTGAGAAAAGATGGCAGTGTATCTTATTACAAATGGTGGAGTGCAGTTGGCAACCCAGAAATCGCTAGCATCGGACCATTCAAGTGTGGAATAGAAAAGGAGAAGAACATTGATTTTGGAAAAGCAAAAGGTATGTAATCCTTGTCTTTGATTAATATTGCTGTAGGAGAAGTGATCGAGTGCATAGACCCAACAATTTCCTTCTTAAATTATCCATGCGCCTTCCTTAATATGGGAAAAGTACGATATTTAGTCATTTATTTATCTTAATAGATTCTGGCTACTGGTGGCTTCTGGGATGGTAGACTAAACCTCTACACGGTGGATACAAATACTTTGTACGAATCATACGAGCATCATAAAGACACTATTACTGCTCTTGTAAGTGACCATAAGGAGAACTTCTTGATCTCAGGTAATAATTTTTGAAAATGGCTGTAAATCTTTAGGTTCAAAATCTGGTAAATGCATATTATGGCATATCTCACCTGAAAATACTAAATTGACTCCCAAGTTCACCTTCTATGACCATGAAGATTCAGTAAGGAAATTTTTGTATTTTTTTTAACTTGAAGATTAACCATATCTTTATAAATACTGAACTCAGACTCTTTGCCACAGCTTCAAATGATGGAAAGATCAACCTCTATAATTTTGTTGTTGGGCAGCTTATTAGGACAATCTATCACCCAGAAAGATTGCCTATTGAATCAGTAATAATCGTAACACAACTTAATAACTTATTCAGGTTGCTCTAAGCAGCAGTCCTTTGCCATGCTTGATCTTCTTCTCACGCAAGGATAAAACTCTGTACAGCTATTCTATCAATGGAAGGCTTTTGGAGACAATCCAGGAAGACTCCTCACATGTGATGTCTCCAATCATTATTAAAGACTTGAACTTCATTGAAATCCTAATTTATGGAAATGAGAAGGGAGAAATATACTTCAGAGAGCTACCATTTTTGAATATAAGAAGGAAGCTGGATGTCTCAGTTAACTCTCCAGTTTTATCTATTCTCTTGTCCAAAGATAGAAAATATTTATTCTGCGGATGTGGGGATGGTGAATTTTCAGTCCTCACAGATCCTAATTTTACAACACTCAGCCAAGTCAGAATAGATGAGATAGGAAGAGCCTCTAGTGACCTACAGTAAGCAGATATAGACTAATTCATCGTGAATATTGTATAAAATGACTTCTTTTAAATTATGCTTTTATTATTGTTATTAGTTTATACCAATATGGCCTTCCTAGAGTTTTTGACAAATTATTACAAATTGACACGAAATGGTCAGTTAATTGACGAGGAAAAACAAGTAATATTCAAAGTAGTAAGTGTATAAAATACACCAAATCTATACAGTTTATCTCAAATCCATATTTGAAGGGAACAAAGTACTCTTACCAAAGATGCCTTCACTCTTGTTTTTGGATGGAAAAGCATTCCAAAATCTTAGAGTTTCATCTCCGGCTCCTGTTACTATATTCTGTCCACAAGGTGACATTGCTAAATATAAAACTCTATAAGTATGACCAGTAAGAGTGGCGAGCTTTTGCATGCTTGGATATCTCCAGACAATAATCTGATTCAGACTGTATCCATGTGTACTGACTAGCTCGTTCACATTCTTACTAAACATCAAATTGCAAACTTGTGAGCCAGTATCTATACAATCTATTTGTGTCAAGGTTTGCAAGTTCCAAAATCTAATGCATCTATCTGCGGTACCTCCTCCACTAGCAAGAATATTATGTTGATGTGGAGACCAAGCAATAGCCTTGACAGCTGCATTATGCTGAGAGAATCTTGTTAGCTCGCCTTGGTTCTTCAAGCTCCAAATGAATAGTTTATTGTCGTTTCCTCCCGAAGCAAGTAAGTTCTCGTCAAACGACCATTTCAGTCCACAAATTTCTTGTTTATGTCCGATGAACTTTGAATAGTAATCTTCCTGAGACCTAACATCTCTGACCAAGATGTTTCTATCTCTAGATCCACTGCATATATTGTATCCATTCCAAGCTATGGATCCCACTCTACCAGTGTGGCCTCGCATAACTCTAATCAATTTATTTTTTGGGCCATCATATAACTGAATTTCACCAGAGCTAGTTCCAACAGCTATATGGTTGCCTCTTTGACTCCATGACACAGAAGCAATTGTATCATTTTCAGGCAATTCACAAAGTTTTGTGACTTTGCTGTTACATGCTGACCATATATATACAGAATTTTCAAGTCCAACCGCAATTACGTTAGTAGATGACCAGTCTAGGAGATTTAGATAGAAATCATCTTGTAAGTTAGGAGCATCGAGCACTTTATATGGGACTTTAGGTATCTTTCTTGCAGATTTGAGAGGACTCATAATATTATCAGTGGCTAACTGTATTGGAGAGTATATGTTCATTGGGTTCGCGTTTTCGCTATTTTTCTTTTCACTCTTGAATCTAAATAGCTTCTTTGTTGAGTACTGAGGAGTTCCTAGGCCTGATTTTATCTGACTAAGGTTCTCACTTGAAGTTAAATGTCCTAATACATGTGTTTGAAGCAGATTGGAGTATATTTGAGAGTTTTGATCATCTCTGGTGTGATCAGCTGATTGTGTTTTGAGCTTCTTATCATCTTTTATATCTTCTTCCAGAAACAAGTTGTATAAGTTGGATGAGACTCTGTTAGGGATAAATCTGTCAGATACGTGATTGTCCTTGGCTCTGGGGCTAAAAAAATTTTGATCGAGCTTAAGAGGACTTTCGAGGTCAGTCTGTTTATACATGAGGGGAGATCCCACCTTAAAAGAATTCATTTCCGCGTAACTATCTTTATTGTTTATTAATGTCTTTTATACGTTCGAATTTAACAGCTCAACTAGTTGTTAAATTGCGCAAATAAAATTTTAATGTTAAAAATATTGAAGATATCCCCTCATATCAAATATTCACATATACATTATCCCTGAAGAGCATCCCTACCAAAGGAAGATGGCCATTTCGACATGGCAGACGAAACTTTGTTTTCAACTTACAAAAAAGGACCAAACTATCATTGAAAAACATCTAATTCATATCCTTTTTGAAAATCTCTAGCCATTGTGACCTGAAAAACATCAAGTCCTTTAGGTCTCTTCTACTTTCAATTCATTTGCTTTTATCTACAACATTGTTTCTTTATTATGCTGACATCCCAGAAAGTCTAAAATCAGGCGAATGTTGAACCTTGTTATTTAGATTCTTTGATATTAATCAGAATAAGAAAAAATATCATTGGCTGACTGTATAAATATTCGACGTCGGATCGAGCATTTACTATGGATAAAAAACCAATCAATTGATGATTCAGAATTCAATAAAATTATCCAGATTAATTGGCAATTGAGAAGGACAATTCATAAATCTCGTTTGATGTTTGTAAATTCAGAGAATCAGGATATTTCAATGAATCCTAGTAAATGCATCTCATTGTAAGCATTAACAGTTGCCTAGATCCGGATGCAGGAAATAAACAAACTGTGTTATTTCCGGCGTTCTTGAGTAAGAAAAAGTTTTTCTCATCTCAAATTATAGATTTCAAGCAAACAAAGAGGGAGAAGATCTCCCAAAGGCTTCAGGATATAAGAATGAGGGCTTTTCAGGAAATTGAATCAATCTGTGATTTTGAAAATGGAGCTGAAAAGGTAAATTCGTCTTTTCAAGCCGAAAGAATTTATATTTTCAAAAATTATGCAGCTGAAATTACTTTTGCAAGACAATTTTTCAGACGTTTTGTTTTAGTCTTGCCCTACTGCATGTTTCATTGAGGATACTCAACGAATATAAGTTTTTCTCCTTCACACAATTTTATATCTCTGACAAATATCAGCTGAGGCAAAAGAATAACCTAGATAGATCTACCTTATCTTTATCAAAGAATCGAAGGATGCAATACAACAGAAGCTAGAGCAGTTCGAAAAAAAAATCGAAATAGATCTATTCCCCGTTTCTGAAATTTTGGACAACCTGCAGAAACTTGAGGAGAGTATCATCAACTCAATAAGACAGGGAATAGAAGATTTAAGAAAAAAACTAGAGATCCATGGCTATTGTCCAGACTCTCCAACCAAAGAAGACATGTGTACTGAACAAAACGCTGATCTGAAGAAAAGAAAGAAAATTCCGCACAAAGCAGTATCTGTGCTGAAAGAGTGGCTTATTGAACATGTACAAGATCCATACCCATCGAATGAAGTCAAAGAAGAATTAGCTAAAAAGACCAATCTAAACGTGAAGCAAGTAAAATTTCAGAATAAGCATGTTTAGCTAACAGGTCCACAACTGGTTTATAAATGCAAGAGGAAGAATATGGAAAAAATTGTTTGTTCAAGAGAGATTTGGGAATCTTGTGGAAAAGTTGTATTTCCAAAGTGTTAGCCAGACTAAGACATAATTTCTTCTCTTCTTCCAAGCATCTAGTTATGTATATTCACTATTATTATTCGTTAGCTTTTCTAATTAAATGATATTTGCTGGTTTTGAGCTTGCAAGCTCAGAAAATAATGTATTTGTTTCTTACTGAGAGCAACTAATTCCGATATACAACAAACTAATCTCATATGAAGAGGAAGAATAATGAATTTTACTGTCTCTGAGAGAAATTGAAATCTAAACAAACTTGTTTTAACCTAACAGCTGAAGTAATTTTACAGAAATATGCTAAAATTTTACAGATGTTCTGAACAGAAAGAGCAAGAATGATGCAGGAAATATGAATTCAAGATTAAGGAAATCCATAGCATGATGGGGAAAACATAGCATTTAACAACATTAAGTTATTTTCAGGTACTCTTTTATCTCTTCATAGATCACATTACGAAGTAACATGAGACATATGCATTTCAATATTGTAACGGATTAGGATAAATCATGAAAATAGTGAACAAAATTCCCATGCTACTTAGGTAACCAATGCCTATCCTTTTGGCACCTCCTAAAGTTATTGATGGTTTTTTACAAAGCATTCCTCTAAGTTTGTTTACTGTTAAACCAAGCAT
>Ga0065720_1020588_pt1 | contig 13716 bp, 15 predicted proteins | sample Thericmetagenome_FD_59107 | JGI IMG/M metagenome (GOLD analysis project Ga0065720, IMG submission 59107) | Thermophilic microbial communities from the Joint Bioenergy Institute, California, USA of rice/straw/compost enrichment - eDNA_2 v2... | ecosystem: Engineered > Solid waste > Grass >... | reverse complement strand
GGCAGCGGAAGGGGCTGGGCTCCCTGTTAATGGGCATTTCGTACGAGATCTCCCGCCGTGAAGGTCTGATCGGCGGCCCCGAAAAACCCATATCCGACCTGGGCAAGAAGGGCTACAAGCGCTTCTGGGCAGGTGAAATCGCCCGGTGGCTGCTCAGCCTGCCTTCCCAGCAGCAACAACAACAGCAAAGAGCTGCCACTGCCCCCTCCCCCGATGCCGACGCTGACCCCGTTACCCTGCCCGTTGGTCCCGCCTATGGCGACGGTGACAAGTTCCTCATCACCATTACCGACATCTCCCAGGCAACCTGGATCGCACCCGACGACTGCCTCGCCGTGCTCCGGGAGATGGGCGTGGCCGAAGATGCAGGCATGGGTCCAGCCCCCGCTCCGCGCCGCTACTACCACCACCATGCCGCCCCACACGCCGCTGTCGTCGGCGCCGACGATGACACCGTCCCTGTAGTTGCTTCCGTTGGCCCCGCCTCGGCATCGGCATCCTTATCTTCGTGCCCCGCCTCCGCTACTGGCACAAGTGCTGCTGCCACGTCTGTGCCCCACTTTAATGGTGGGCCTGCTGAGAATATGATGATGACATCGTCAACCACGCCGCGTGAAGTGCCGCGCGTCAAGATCTCACTGGGTGCGGTGCGTGCTTGGATTGAGAAGCACAGGATTAATTTGGAGAGGACGTGCGATCCGGGCGGGTTTATCGAGGGATATGGGTGGGCGAAGAAGGATAAGAATGTTGTTGTAGGTGGGACTGAGCAGGAGTGATTGTCGCCGCGGGGTTATATCTCCGTGGCATTCTCATCAGAGTGTCGAGATGGACAGATTTTCGTGTCTGGCTCTGACTCTGTTTCAGCATGGGGTTGAGCGTACATACAAGCTTACTGATCTATATTGGATTCATGGGTTTCCGGGGAAAGGTTTTACGTCTTCTAAAAGATGGGTGGGCGGAAAAGGATCGGCGTTTTTATAAAGTGCAATCTGGCTTCCTTCTCTGGCATGGATGGACGGATTTATATACCCAACATGTTCACAGACACTGGCTCTTTTTGCGTCGATTGGGAATAGGATTCGAGATTTGAGAGTGCTTGTCCAACAATTTGTCTCCCTCGCTTTTCGATGTGATCGTGTTGGTTTCACAACGGAAACTGGTGATGTCTCTTGTCTCCCACCCGCTCTCTGACGGGACCATAGTCTCCAGTAGGACTCAATGTAGAGATATACTCCAATCTGCCGCCACTACCTGTCTCTCTACAAATGAACAGTAGACTTTCCTTGTAGAAGGTCGTGAACAAGCCTTAAGGTATGATCTCAGCGATCTCTTACGGTAATAATTAAGTTGTCCCTGCTCGAGATGAGTGTGGTGACACAGCATGCCATGACAGCCACACGAAACAAAGCAACAAACCACAGACCACCGGCTGGATCAACCTTCTGGCAGTCTGCTGCATGCAACCTCAGTTCCCTGACCTATCTCCAAGATCAATTTTGGCGCGTGGCAACTCCGATGCCTACGGATACAAATGGACTTTATCCGGTCTGTCTTGTGGAACACAAAAAAACCGGGAACTTAGCAACCATGATTGGAGGTTGGGTTTTAACCAAGCGTGTGACCACCATCCAGGTTGGCCATCACAGCACAAAAAGCGGATATGAAGCTCAGCATTAGCACTGAGTAAGTTGCGTTGACCTCCCTATCACTGAAGTCATGGATCTGATGCCTTGCCCCTCTGCTGCTCCTCCTGAATGCTTGTCCTCTCCTCCAAAACCACAGCCCTATTAAACTCACTGGATGTGGCTTACCGTGCCACAACAGCCAGGCAAACCACACAAACGAACCGCATTCAACATCCCATTTCCCGGGCTTGCCGCACCCTCCTTCTCGTCGGGCGCTGTGTAACGGCCACGCACACGGGATTGGGTTGGGTTGCCATCGAAAGAACGAATGATGTCAGACCTGCAGTTGTGGCACATCTCGAATTTTCAGAACGCGCACACACACAAAAAGTTTCTCTTCCCAGCTCAAAAGGCTGATGGGAATCTCAAGGGAGCTTCAACAAGATCTCGATCTCATGCCTCGCCGTTTACCATACCCCGTTATCTTCCCCTGATAACCGAATCGGCAGCTGCCTCAGACACGCATACGGTTCACAAGGATAAACGGAGATGCAGAAAAGCGATAAAAGAGGCATTTTTTTGCTCATCCTCTCGTCATCGCGTCAACCCCTGGTAGGAAAAGTGGATTTTCTGTGGGCTCTGGCGGCCCGTCTCGACGACTCAGAAGCATTCTTTTGGGCCCCCCAGTGGGGGCGTGGGGGCAGCCAAGGACGGTGCCCCTGCTTGTTGCTTCTGTGGGAGCCTCAATGCCTGAGACATCAACGACCTGTTGCTGTTGTTGGCTGAAAATTTTCGGCTGGCTGTTCACACAACGCCGGCAGAGAACCCCCAAGAGCTCCGTTTGTTTGACGCTTCAGTTCTCGCCTTGTCCCGGATCCTTGCTGAGCCCTACCCAGGCAGACGAAAAAGCTCCAGAAAGCTTCCAGCAAAGCGGGCTGACGTTAAATCGGTCATCACGGCCGAACACATCGCATCGTACATGTCATGATCCCCTCCGTAGCCTACTCTGTATCCGTAAAAGGTGCCCCTCCTCCCATTGATGCATAGCAAGATGTCGATCTGAGCGTTCCCCGAGCTGTTCCATCTCCCCCTCCAAACCTCTAGGGCCTAGATGACGATAACAGCCAGCCCAAAAGTAAAAAGTTGATAACCCATTGCCGTGCCCCGTGAAACTGCATGTGTGCTTTCTGCCCAGCCCTCCGTTTCCGTTGATCGCCCACAGTTTGGCTTTTGTGTGCGCGCCGCGTCCGAGATTGCCCGACCCAAAGGGCCAGCGTCCCCAAAGTGCCGCAAGCAAAATTTTCCCTTCTCACAGTTGTCCCCAGCTTGGGTTCCCGACCCACTGCTGAGCTCCAAGTGGAGAGTTGCACGCAACGAGGCAACGAATTGGCCATTCACAGGGCTCGAACCCGCTGCTCGAGCCCGTTGCCCGGACCAGCCCGAGGTTCCGCTTCCCCAGCTGACCACCTGTTCTTCCTTTTCGCTCGCCCTCCTCCCACTCTTTTTCCCTCTCCGTCCACTTCAGCAGTCGAGCCATCGTCTCTGACCTCAACCTCCAAGAGTATCATCTCGTCAACCTCCCCCGACCCGTCTTTCCAATCTCTGCATACTCTTCCCATCAGTCACAATGGCCTCCACCCGTGTGCTCGCCTCGAGACTGGCCGCTCAGATGGCCACCAAGGCTGCTCGCCCGGCCGCCCGTGTGTCGCTTGCCAACGCCAGCAAGCGCACTATGACTGGTGAGTAGAATCTGAGCCGAAATCCGCACCCGCACCGCCCACGGCGATGACAGCAGCAAAACCACCGTCCTGCTGGCCATCCACGCCATTGAGTCGATCCCATCCCGCCGTCAAGAGAAGAGTAAGAGAGAAAAGCGTCGATTTCTAACGAAAATTTTTTCCCGCATCGTATAGTCGCTTCCAAGGCCTCTCCTCTCCAGGCCGTCAAGCGCCAGCAGGCCTCCGCCATCGTCAGCGCCACCACCCGCCAGGCCTTCGCCGTCCAGCGCCGTGCCTACTCCTCTGAGATCGCCCAGGCCATGGTTGAGGTCTCCAAGAACATTGGTATGGGCTCTGCTGCTATCGGTCTGACTGGTGCCGGTATCGGTATTGGTCTCGTCTTCGCCGCCCTCCTCAACGGCGTTGCCCGCAACCCCGCCCTCCGTGGCCAGCTCTTCTCGTACGCCATTCTTGGTTTCGCCTTCGTCGAAGCCATTGGTCTGTTCGACCTGATGGTTGCCCTCATGGCTAAGTTCGTAAGTAAACCCCGCGCGGGGAATGCCAAGCCCAGCATTTCCCCTCATCAGTCAAGGCGGACCCGCGGGACCCAGATCCATCTGGGCCCAGGGGCCCCCTCGACGACGATGATATGCTTGATAAACGTGAGTAAACAGATTGTCCTGACGCACGTCGACAGACCTAAACGCTATCTATCCGCCCTTGGATGGAATTGGCGTCGATGCCTCAGTGGGAGCGATCGGTCGCCTGTACATACTCGAGTCGTGGGGACGAGGTTAGCGGCGTGTGTACGAGAGGGGTTCATAGTCTTATGCGACAACATCGCCACATCGCACAGGCTAATGAGACGGGCGGAGGTGTGCATGGGAGGATGGCGTGGAATCTCAGCATAGACGGGGCCATATAGACCTAGATCGGGGAGGACTCTCGAGGACGATCCGACCGTCTGCTGTCGGCACTGCCGACACAACCTGTACCATAACCCACGGCGATTCTTCTCGCAAACTCGCCGGAACACCGTCACAAAAATTTCATTGTTTTCTTCCCATGCCCCCTCCTGCATCTCTCATATCTCTTCTCTCAACACGTTTGCTTGCTGAGGAATGCCATGGCCAATTGAGAAATACACAAAATCCATCACTTGATGCTGTGTGCTTCTCAAATTATTGTGAGTGTGATGATAAAACAGGACGATGCATCATTATGGAACCAGCGGCAAAAAAAGACAACGATGACGGCGAAGAAAAAAAAAATACGAACTACAATGCATTGCTTAAACCAAACTGTAGCAGCAAACTCAACTTACTGTTCATAAGACGCTTGATCCCATCCTTCTATGATGGGTATCAATCCGTCAGTTGGACAGACTCTGCCACATGGTTGCTTGATGTCATGGTCGGGAGCTCCACTTGCTTGCAACATTTGGGTCGGCGCTAATTGTGTGGGTCTTGGTCGTTATCACTATCGTCATCGTCGTCGTCGCCGTCATCGTCGTTGTCGTTGTCCCTGTCGATGTTGCTCAACCTAGCCCAACCCAACGCAATTGATTCGTGTAAAATGCAGTTGAGTTATTTAAGCACTTCGTAGTCGAATGGCTGATTGAGGAGACGAGGAAGGATGGAGGAATCGAAGGCAAGGGACGTGGTTTCACAAGCCACATGCCGCCTTCAGGGTGAAATGCGGGGTTGTGTCACCCTCCTACCTTCATTGCTTCTGAATCACCCCCTCTTCCAGGCTTCAAACTGACTGTTCACCAGATGCAGGCCAGCGACCAAAGAGATGGTTCCCGGCCTCTCCTCAGACTGTCTTGTCCTACGATTTGGCTTCAATTGAAGGACGCGGAAGGTGCGATGGTGGTCACGTGGTTAGCTTGGGTTTGTGATGAAGAGGAAGGTGCCCATTCTTGCGGTGTCCTATGACTTGATGTCGGGTTTGTTGCTCGATCCTGAAGGCGATTTGTTAATCCTGGAGCCGGTCGGGCTCCAATTGATGTCACTTGGTGTTGTTTCTTAAGTAGGTCGTCGTAGATGATGAGTTCCTTCACTTAGGGATGTACTTCGTCCTTGCGCGTATTACGGTTTTTAATCGAGCTTCGTCTCTTTGAGAGAAGAAAAGAGGGTAAAGTTCCTGCAGTCTGACCACTCCTGTCTGAAGCAAGTCGAACCGACTTACCGCCCAGACGAGGAGGACAAGGTCAAGGAGAAGGCTGATTTGCCTAAAGTTGCTCTCGAGTTACACAAGATAGGAGAAGGGACCAACAAGCGCTTGCCGCCGAGACCGGCGAACCTTGGAAAAATGATGTTTCTGGTACTCGACAGTGAGGTCTGTATGGTAGCGTGTTTGAAATGGTCGCATTTTAAAGTTATAATTGTGTTGCTGTTGGAAAGGAGATTGGGAGGTGGGTTGGTTTTGCTGTGTTTGGTTGAAGGCAGCGAGATCGGGGATGGTAGGGTTGATTTGGAGCAGGAAGCAAGAATCGAAGAAGGGTTGCATGGTCGTAGTAAATTAGTAAATGAATTGGTGGGGAGAAGGTTAGGTAAGAAAATGGGAAATGGAAAATCAAGGTGGTTCTTGAGTCTTAGAAACAGCGTGACTTTCTAAGGCAACTACTACTCCCAACAGAACCTCGATATGGAGGTGTCGATGTTGAAATGGGCAAGTGGGCAAAGCAAGAAGACGCCTTGACCAACAAAAACGCTCGACAATAGGTAAGACATCCATAAGTGCTTGGTTGTTCACATGACCCTAAACAAAGAGCTCAAGCCAGGTCATCAAGTCCCATGAATCATCAAATTTATCAACTAGTCTATAGGTATGTCTATTACTAGCCTTCATCACATTCTTTTCCACCCACTGACACACACAACAAATATGGTATCTTTCCTCTTTAAGCCTTAACCAGCAAGCTCTTACCGGTCATCTCCGCGGGAACAGGCAGGCCCATGGCCTCCAGCACGGTCGGCGCAACATCTCCCAGAACACCGCCCTCCTTCTTGAGGCTCCAGCCTTCAGGGGCATTGGCCATGATGAAAGGAACCTTGTTGGTGGTGTGGGAGGTCTTGGGTGAGCCATCAGGGAACTTCATCTCCTCAGCGTTGCCGTGGTCAGCGGTGATGAAGAGGATGTAGCCGTGCTCCTTGCAAGCCTCGTAGATCTTGCCGATGGCCTTATCAGTGGCCTCGACGCCGAGGATGGCGGCCTCATAAACACCAGTGTGGCCGACCATGTCGGGGGGAGCGAAGTTGTTCATGACGAACGGGAAGCGGCCCTCGCCCAGGCGCTTGCAGACCTGGTTGGCGACACCGTCGGCGCTCATCTCGGGAGCCTTGTCGTAGGTCGGCACGCTCTTGTTCGAGGGAACCAAATCCTGAGACTGGTCGCGAGTCTCCAGAGGGAAAACCTTCTCAACACCACCGTTGAAGAAGAAGGTGACGTGAGCGTACTTCTCGGTCTCAGCAACGTGGACTTGCTCAACACCCTGCTTGCCGAGCCACTCGGCAAGCACGTTATCCATGACCTGGGGCTTGAAGGCAACCTCGAAGGGGTACTCAGCCTTGTACTGGGTCATGGTGACTAGGTTAATCTTGGGATAGGGGAAGTCGGGCCTGGGAGAGCGGTCGACGTCGCCCAGAAGCTGGGTGATCTGACGGACACGGTCAGAACGGTAGTTGAAGAAGAAGACGTTGTCGCCGTCTGCAAGAAAGTTATTAGCTTCTGATGTCCAATTGATACCCCAGGTAGAAAAACTCACCCTTGATGCGGCGCTCGTCGCCACCCACAATGATAGGCTTAAGGAACTCGTCGGTCTCACCCTGCTCGTACCGCTCGTTGACGGTCTTGACAGGATCCTGGCTGGCCTCACCCTCGCCAAGGATCATACCCCTCATGGCGATCTCGATGCGCTCCCAGCGCTTATCACGGTCCATGGCGTAGTAGCGGCCAACAACGGTGGCGATCTCACCAACCCCGATCTCCTGGATGGTGGCTAGGAGCTCTTCCATGTAGCCGGCGCCCGACTTGGGATCGGTGTCACGGCCATCGCCGAAAAAGTGGATGTAGACGTTGGGGACGCCGTACTCCTTAGCGGCGCGGAGCAGGGCATATAGGTGAGTTTGCTTGGAGTGCTGCAGAGACTGTCAGTATCAAATAGAGAACGACAATCCTTCCCCCCCACGGAGAGTTGGACATACCACACCACCGTGGGAGACCAGACCGCAGAGGTGCAGACGGCCATTGCCGCTCTTGGCACTCTCCATGACCTGCTTGATGACATCATTGCTGCTGAACTCGCCCTTCTTGATGGACTGGTCGATCCGGACGACGTCTTGCCAGACAACGCGGCCCGCGCCGATATTGAGGTGGCCGACCTCGGAGTTGCCCATCAAACCCTCAGGCAGACCGACGGCCAAGGACGAGGCCTCGAGCTCGGTGTAACCAGTGGCGCTCTTAGAGAACTCGTCCATGACGGGAGTGTTGGCAGCGGCGATGGCATCGCCCTCAGGAGGCGAGGTTTCGGAGGGGATACCCCAGCCGTCAATCACGACTGTACGAGGAGCGCAGGAGCAACATGATCAGCCAACTCAGCTCCAGATAGATGAGGATGTAGCAGACGACGAGCGTGTAGTCGGGACGACGGTACGTACTCAGGCAAGCCTTGTGATCGGGAGCCATCTTCACTGTAGTTTGCGATGCCTGTTTGTGTGAGGGGTAGAGAGGGGCAGGGAAATTTTTGGCGATGGATAGATCAGGGTCTGGTCTTGGGGATGGAGACAGGACAGGACCCTTGACGCTGGGTAGCAGAGGTCGAAGCACGCGACACAGGACGGTGACAATGACAGGAGTGTCCGGAGCACACAGTCCAATTGAAGGATGGGGTTTAATAAAGAAAATGGTGGAAATCAGCAGAATGGCAGGATGCGGGATAAAAGCTTGACCGACGAAAATCACAGGCGGAGATCCCAGGAATGGATGCGGGTGTGGGCGGACGTGGTGATTGATGATTCCCCTTCCAAGTGAGGATATGGCCGCGGGCAGCCCTCCTGGAGAGTCCAATGGCGGGGCAGTTGATTCCGTCCCTTGCTCAGCCCACTCCGGTGCCCCGCCTTGACGTCGATTAGCTCCTGTTCAACAACCACAGGCTTGTAAAAGCACCTGTCAGCACCGTCACATTCAACCCCACTTTTAGCGGCCGGCCACCGCGACCCCCCACTCAGTTTTTAGCGCAGAACACGCCCGTGCCAAGCCAGCCATAGTACCACCATCCTGGAAACACAGCGACTGACACCGCGACTCTTACCTCTTTGCAAATACTACCAATTCTTCACCACCCATCAGCCAATTGCTCTTTCAACCCCATATTTTTATAGCCTAGCGCCATAACCTCAAGCGCAATGACGGCACCCCTGCCAGAAGGGCTCACGCCAGACGCAGTTGACACGCTCACCGAGCTGAGCGCCATCATCAAAAAGCTGCGCGCCGCCCAGCAGCAGCAAGCCGCCAACCCATCCTCACAAGCTGCAACAGGTGGGCCTGGAACAACAAGCGCCCCCGGCAGCCAACCTTCGGCCTCGGGACCCAACGCAACAGCTGCCGGAGGAGCAATAGGCACAACTTCCCTCCCATCAAGCTCCACGACCGGCCCAACACCGTCCAACGCGCTGCACTCTGTCAAAGAGCTGCCGGCAACCACAGACCCGATAAAGCACAAATTGCAGCGGGCGCGGGCCGCGGTGCGGTTGCTGGGGGATATGTCGCGGACAATGGCCCAGCAGGAGGCAGAGCTGGCACGGCTCGAAGAGCGGAGGCGAAAGCAGGCTGCGATGCTGGCCAAGGCGCAGGAGGAGGGGGCGAGGTTGTCGAAGGGGTTTGGGGAGGTAGGGGAGACGCCGGTTGTGCTGGTTGAGACGGGAGACAAGATGGCGATGGAGTAGGGATGGTTGGGAATGAGGAAGGTTATCCATACTTCGAGGGGCAACAGCGATTTGAGGATGATCTGAAGGCGAGAATGGCATGGTTGGCATGAATTTTTGGGATTTATGGTCGACGATGACCGCGCTTACGACGATGAACCATTTACGAAGATAATCTGCTAATCAATGATACCCAATACCACTGCTGATGACTTCGCAAAAACTGGCCATCGCGAACAGTTTCTTTTTCTTTTTCTTCTTCTTTTTTTGTTTTTTTTTTTTTACTCTCCAAACCTGATCCCATGATGATAAGCTTCAACAGCTTGATAGACCAGCCGATGTTCCCTGTGGAGTCTCCGGTCCCCTAAAAATCATCCCTAGGCTTTGTCCCTTAACGGAGTCGCGTTTGTTCCCATGTAATGATCGAAACCCTAAGAAGACACGATTCAGCAACGTAAGTTTGTTATGGGCAATCAACAATTCACAAGAGATCGAAAGAACCAATATTGAAGATTCCCTCAATAGCAAAGGGGTATTACATTATCTAACCTAACACAGATCGCTTGGGGTCGTCATCAACTATGTACGCGTTATCAACAATAAAGTACGGGCCGTGGCATGAAATAGAAAGCCAGCGAGCCGCTGAATAATGTTCATATCTCATGACAAAGTTTTGCTTTTTACTTTGGGTCACACCTTGACCAAGAATCAGGTGTCCTTACCCAGGATGCCAAAAGCACGCAGGGTGTCCTCAACCTTGGCCGGACCGATACGACCAACAAGGTACTTCTTCCAGACGGGCTCCTGAATGACCTCCTCCTCGGGGACCAGACTCCAGTGAGGAGATGGGGTGGCCTTGAGCCACTTGAAGTCATCGACCTGATCGAAGAGGTTGGTCTCTTCCAGTTGCTGCTTTTCAGTCAGCTGTGACATAACTGCGTTAGTGTCCTCCCCTCCAAACCCTAGCAAAGAAATAGAGGGATAACTCACATAACCCGCAGGGGTCTTGGCAAACCGTACGTTCCTGCAGTCCTCGATGATCGGACGGCTGAGAACATGCAGGTAGAAAGTGACGTCCTCGCACTCATGAATGCGCACTTGCTGCGCCATGGCCATGACAACGCAGTTCTTAAGGTTTGTGATGTGAACGGGACCCTCAACATGACCGCAGATGATGAGGCTGTTCTTGATGTTCTTGAGCGCAAGGCTGCGGAAGGGCAATGGCGCAGGCACACCACTACTGATGGTTGGAATAGACATATCGACAACGCACTGATCGAGTTCGGTGACCGTGCCGGATGAAGTGGCAGCCGCAGCAGTGCCGGGAAGCGCGATGTGAAGACCACTGTGATGGGCGATATTGATCTCCTTGACCGTAGAGAAACTCGGCTTGCGAATCCCCGTCGAAGTCGCAATAACAGCATTGTAGTTCTTCGGAGCAGGCGCAGGCTTCAAGCCCGGCAAATTCATGAGGGGATCCTCGCACTTAGGCGGAGGGATGTCGTTTCCATTGCTACTGGGTACTGGCATCCAACGCATCTCGCCAGCGCGCGAGTTGCTGTTCTCCCCGTCGCACTCACTGGCAGGGAACGGCTTGTGTGGCACACCGTTGCGGTTCTTAAACTGGAAGCGAGTCTTTGGCTTGAAGGTCGCGCGCACTTTTTCGAACTGCTCGCGCAATGCCTTGATGGCTTCCTGGCAGGTGCGCTGGTCGTAGGCGGGGAGATAGTGCGAAGCGTCGGCGACTTCGTTCGAGAGCCGCGTCAGGCAGGCGAGGATGTGCTCTATAGCATCCTGGCGCTCTCCGCCGACGGCGGCAACGTTCTCAAGCTCTCCGATTTTTTCACGGATCACTAGGTTCAGGGGTCAGTCGGTTGCGACAGGGGAGTCAAGTCGGGGTGAGAGAAGACATACGTGCGACCGAATCGTGGAAATGGCGATGGAAGCGGTCTTTGGGATCCATATCCATCTTGTGAATTATGTTACGAAATAGAGGTGTTGATGTAAGTGAGGTTGTTGCTGGATGCAAGGTTAGGCTCGGTGCAGGCTCGGCGTATGCATGACATCAACCGGGTTGTTTACTTACATTCAGGAGAAAACAGGTACACAACTTGGACGGTTATATCCCTTAGTAGGGGAGATTAGCTTGAGTCAGAAGGAGTGTGTGATCTGCGACCGGCAAGAGGTGTATCTTGGGCGCTGTTGAAAGAAAGAGGGTAAAATCGTCAGTGATTTATGTTTGGTGAAAAGGTTGAGGGTCCTGCGATGCCTTTGCTTTATATAGACCGACTTTGCGCTGGAGGGTTGGGTCGGATCACCCGTGTTGGCTTCAATCACTCCTGTCTCCTGAAGAGCTGGAAATTCGCAGTGGCGATGGACTCTCACCTTCCCACTTATGATTTGGGCAGAATAAATAAGCAGGGCACCGTTACTGAGTTTATCTTTTCATTGACCGCAGAACGCGCTCTTTGATTTGAACTCCACAGCAAACAAAAAAAAAGCCAAAAGAACACGATCTGATGTTGTCTCCCGTCCAAACTTCTTGACACATGAAAAGAAGACAGGCGCGACTGGGGGCCGCACTGATGAGCGTGCCCAGGGTCCAGGTCGGCCGATGATGGGTTGAATGCTTGGTGGGGCAGGTCCAGTGGGGTCTGCGGGGCAGGCCACATCTGCAGGAAATGCTTGGCGACGCCCATAGTGGGGTTGCTCGTAGAATGCGGCCCAGGGGGGTTTTGCTAGCGAGCCGCCGGCCGACATCAGCCTCCTGAATATCGGGTTGTATGGTTCCCCCCAGCGACCAACCAACAGCAGGCGCACAATCATATGAGCGGTGCTACAACGTCAGACACTCAAGCCTCTAACGCATGAAATTGCAAGTCAGGTAGACATTTCGACGGCCGTTTTCGCCAGTAATTGTCCTACATACTGTGACGTCAGAGACAGCCCGGACGCGACAGACACGCGCAGAGCAGCAAAAGTTACGTGACAAGACCACACCGCCCGTCTCCTTTCTTTATAATTACATGATTACAATTTTATAGCTACACCGCCATGACCGCTTCCCTCCAATAGATCCCAACCGGCTTAAGCAGTTCTCGGCAGGGACCGGTGGAGCTTCTAGACTGTCTCAAGCTCCCAAGCCTCAACGGCATTCAGGGGTAAGCTGCAAGTGCTAGAGCTACCGGTCCGCCGGTTCAAGCTTCCGGGCTGAGACACGCGTCACTGTCGAGCCGCATAGCATCATGATCCACTGGCGGCACTGCTTGCTTGCAGAATGCCGGGACCCTGATACATTATACGAAGTCATCTCTTTGTATTCCGAAAGAAAAAAAAAACACTATGTATACCCTCAGCTACCTCATCTACAGTAAACCCATCATCATCACTATCATCGTCGCCTATCCGTAAGCCCGTGCTCTTCCCCCGCCATGATGATTCAACTTTCTCCCATTTGCCAACACCGGGACCTGAATAGGTGGCGCCCTAGCATTGTTCTTGTTGGACGATGGGAGCGAGGTGATCGCATTCCACAACTCCATGATACCTGCTCGCCGTGCGGGTAGCATGCTGTACTGCAATTTGTACAGGTTCTTGCGATTGAGCGGTGGTACAAACCTGCCCGTGAGCAGGCAGAACACGACACGCGGCGACAGGTAGTGCTTGCGAATGCGGTGCCCAAGCTGGAAGTATTGGTGGAACATGGCTTTGAAGCTCAGGGGTACGGACTGTAGGCCTTTAGCATCCCATAAAAATAAATCTCCGGTTTCAGTCTTACCTTGAGATAGATTACAGAGGTCGACGGCAGGCGCTCGGATGCGTCATCAACACCATGTCTAAACTCTTGGGTATCTCGAAGTTCAAAACGAATGCCTCCTGTAATGGCGTTAGCAACTGAAACACCCAAACGAGGAATGAAGATAGAGCCAGACCAACCTGGAAGCCTCCCGGGGTCTTTAACCCGAAGCATGATTGCAAACAGCGGAAAATGATTCAAACACGAAAGTGCAGTGTCGAAAACAGCCTTGAGCGATATAATAGCCATGCGGGCTATTGCAAAATTGAGATAAAACACCACGACCGTCGGAAGCAAGAAGAAAAGCAGAGTAAACAATATTGTGCCAACGAGGAGCTGGTCGAGGTCATAATCACATGAGTCGATTCGGTTTCGGAGAACGTTGTGCTTCTTGCCCCGGAAGAGGTGGAATAGCGATATCAAAATGGTGAGCTGCCAGTGGTAGATGCGGGCCGAAGCGAGGTAAAACGAGTAGATATGGATCGTCAGGAGCGAGAGAAGATCGGAAAACAAGGCAATTGGCAGACTAGCGCCGACAAAGCTGGCCACCCCTATGAACCAGATGATGTGCGGTAACGCTGGACGGAGAGCCACGATGCAACCTGGCGTTGTCAGTTATGAACGACAGACAAGCAGAGGGAAAAGAGGAG
>Ga0065720_1003684_pt1 | contig 13722 bp, 13 predicted proteins | sample Thericmetagenome_FD_59107 | JGI IMG/M metagenome (GOLD analysis project Ga0065720, IMG submission 59107) | Thermophilic microbial communities from the Joint Bioenergy Institute, California, USA of rice/straw/compost enrichment - eDNA_2 v2... | ecosystem: Engineered > Solid waste > Grass >... | reverse complement strand
GCCCGCCACAGCTCCTCGAGATCGACGTCGGCGGGCCGCTCGGCCGGTTCGGCGAGCACCTCGGCGGCGTGGACGCGGGAGAGCCGGTAGGTGCGATCGGCCCCGTCGCGGGTGGCGAGCAGGTACCAGACCGAACGAGCCAGGACCAGCCCGATCGGGTCGATCGTGCGCCAGCCCGACTCGCCGTCCTTGGGGGTGTAGTGGATGCGCAGCCGCCTGCCGGCGAACACCGCCTCCCGGGCGGCGGCGAGCACGTCCTCGTCGGTCGCTTCATCCGCGGGCGGGCGCCGCCGCCAGCCCTCGGTGCGCACGAGCACACGGCTCGCGGCGTCGGTGGCGCTCTCCCGCTGCGGTCCGGGGAGCGCGGCCACGACCTTGCGCATCGCCGAGGCCAGCTCCGGTCCCAGCCCGGGCGCGGATCCGGCCACGAGCAGCGCGCGGGCCTCGTCGAGGGTGAGCCCGGTCAGGTCCGTGGTGTAGCCGGGTACCAGCGCGAAGCCGCCGCCCCGGCCGCGCTCGGCGTAGACGGGGACCCCGGCTGCGGACAGCGCGTCCATGTCGCGCAGCACCGTTCGCCGCGACACCTCCAGCTCGGCGGCCAGCTGGGCGGCCGACATCCGGCCGCGGTGCTGCAGCAGCAGGAGGATCGCGAGGAGCCGGTCGGCGCGCACGATCCGGATCCTCCCAGAAATATGTGACAGTGGATGGCACTTTATGAGCGCGACAGTGTTGCCATGACCGTTCGGACCAGCCAGATCACCGATCCCCGCCCGCTCGTCGCCGACGCCCTCACCTGGGTGCACGGCCTGCTCACCGGCGTGCGCGCCGACCAGCTCGACGCGCCGACGCCCTGCCCGGAGTTCGACGTGCGCACCCTCGCCGGGCACCTCGTCGCGTCGCTCGGCAAGGCCCGGCTCGCCGGCGAGGGCGGCGATCCGCGCACGGCCCCGGCGGTGGCGGCCGGCATCCCCGACGACGGGTACGCCGCTGCGTACGCCGCGGCCGCCGGACGCGTGTGGGAGGTCTGGGGCAGCCCGCAGGGCGACCCACTGCTCGACCGCGAGCTCACCGCGCCCTTCGGCACGGTGGCGGGCCGGGTCGCGCTGCTGGCCTACCTGAACGAGGCGCTCGTGCACGGTTGGGACCTCGCCGTCGCGACCGGGCAGCCCGCGGAGGCGCCGCGGGAGACCGCCGAGGCGGCGCTGGCCGCCGTCCAGCAGGTGCTGCCGGAGCAGCCGCGCGGCGGGCCGATCCCGTTCGCCCCGCCCGTCACCCCGGCCCCGGACGCCGGCCCGACCGAGCGGCTGGCGAACTGGTGCGGCCGCTCCCGCACCTGACCGGGAGCCGGCGCTGATCACCTTCCGCGCCCGCGGAGGACAGCACCGCCGAAGAACCCACCGCCCGAAGGCAACGAACGGCACTCTCGTCCACTCGGAGTGGACGAGAGTGCCGTTCGTTGCGTCAGGACCGGGGTTCCCCACCACTGCGCGCCCCGGGGGCGTCAGCCGGCGATGGTGAGGTGGTGGTGGCCCATGCGCTCCTGCTTGGTGCGCAGGTAGCGGCGGTTGTGCGGGTTCTCGACCGTGGGCAGCGCGAGCCTGCCGACGATCTCCAGGCCGTGGCCGTCGAGCCCGCCGTACTTCGCCGGGTTGTTCGTGATCAGCCGCAGCCGGGTGACCCCGAGGTCGCCGAGGATCTGCGCGCCGACGCCGTAGCTGCGCGAGTCGACCGGCAGGCCCTGGGCGAGGTTGGCGTCCACCGTGTCGAGCCCGGTCTCCTGGAGCGCGTAGGCGCGGATCTTGTGGCCGAGACCGATCCCGCGGCCCTCGTGGCCGCGCAGGTAGACGACGACGCCGCAGCCCTCCTCGGCGATCACCCGCAGCGCCTGTTCCAGCTGCGCGCCGCAGTCGCAGCGCAGCGAGCCGAGGATGTCGCCGGTCAGGCACTCGCTGTGCACCCGCACGAGCGCCCCCTGCTGGGTGCGGCCGGCCGCGGCGACGTCGCCGAGCACGAGGGCCAGGTGCTCGGTCCCGTCCAGCGTGCTGCGGTAGGCGACGGCCCGGAACTCGCCGAACACCGTCGGCATGCTCGCCGTGGCGACGTGCTCCACCAGGCGCTCGGTGGCTGAGCGGTACCGCACGAGATCGGCGATCGCGAGGATCGGCAGCCCGTGCTCCTCGGCGAAGGCGCGCAGCTGCGGACCGCGGGCCATGGATCCGTCCGGGGCGACGATCTCGCCGATCACCGCGACGGGTTCCTGGCCGGCCAGGCGCATGAGGTCCACCGCGGCCTCGGTGTGGCCTGCGCGTACGAGCACCCCGCCTTCGCGGGCGCGCAGCGGGAAGACGTGCCCGGGCCTGCGCAGCTGCTCGGGCCGCGTCGCCGGGTCGGCCAGCGCGTTGAGCGTGCGGCACCGGTCGGCGGCCGAGACCCCGGTGCCGGTGTCGACGTGGTCGACGCTCACCGTGAACGCGGTGGCGTGCCGGTCGGTGTTCTCCGCGACCATCTGCGGCAGCCGCAGCGCGTCCACCCGGTCCGCGGTCATCGGGGCGCACACGATCCCCGTCGTGTGCCGCACGAGGAACGCGATCTGCTCCTCGGTGACGAGCCCGGCCGCGACGACGAGGTCGCCCTCGTCCTCGCGGTCGGCGTCGTCGGTCACCACCACCATGCGGCCCTCGGCGAGCGCGGCGACGGCGTGCTGCACCGCGATCGCTCCCCTGATGCCACCCGACTGTCGCCGCATCGCCCACCTCCGTCGTGTCGCCACGGACGCTAGGGAGCCCGCGGCGCGGCGGACTATCCGCACGCGGCGCGCGGCTAGCCGGTTTCCGCAGGGCCTGCGGGGATCGGCGCTCCGCGGATGTCCGGCGGCCGCGCGCGGATAGTCCGGGCAGGTGGGCCGACCTAGCGTCCGGTGACGTGCACGACGACACCCTCACGGAGACCACGACCCGTCCCGGCGCCCTGTCCGGCGTGCGCGTCCTCGAGCTCGGCACGCTCATCGCGGGCCCGTTCTGCGGCCGGCTCCTCGCCGACCACGGCGCCGATGTGATCAAGGTGGAGGCGCCGGACCGCCCCGATCCGCTGCGCGAGTGGGGCCAGGCCGAGCAGGACGGCCACCACTTCTTCTGGACCGTGCACGCCCGCAACAAGCGCTGCATCACCCTCGACCTGCGCAAGCCGCGCGGCCGGGACGTCTTCCTCCGGCTCGTCGAGACCGCCGACGTCGTGGTGGAGAGCTTCCGCCCGGGCACCCTGGAGCGCTGGGGCCTGGGCTACAGCGTGCTCTCCGCGCGCAACCCGGGCGTGGTGCTCGCGCGCGTCTCCGGCTACGGCCAGACCGGGCCGTGGGCGGGCAAGCCCGGGTACGCATCGGTGGCGGAGGCCGTCAGCGGCATGCGCCACCTCAACGGCTTCCCGGGCGGGCCGCCGCCGCGCACCGCGTTGTCGATCGGCGACTCCCTGGCGGGCATGTTCGCCGTGCAGGGGGTGCTCGCCGCGCTGCTCGCCCGGGAGGACCGGGACGGCCCGAACGCCGGCCGGGGCCAGGTCGTCGACGTCGCCCTCTCCGAGTCGTGCCTGGCCCTGCTCGAGTCGACGATCCCCGACTACGACCGGACGGGGCTGATCCGCGGCCCCTCCGGCACCCGCCTGTCCGGGATCGCCCCGTCGAACATCTACCGCAGCGCCGACGGTCAGTGGGTGGTGATCGCGGCGAACCAGGACACCGTCTTCGCCCGCTTCTGCGCCGCGATCGACCGGCCCGAGCTGGCCACCGATCCGCGCTTCGCCACCCACGTCGCGCGCGGCGAGCACGAAGACGAGCTGGACGCGATCGTCGGCGAGTGGGCGGCCGCCCGCGACGCCGCCGCGATCACCGCGGTGCTCGACGCAGCGGGCGTGCCGGTCGCGCCGGTCAACACCGTCGCCGAGGTGGTGCGCGACCCCCAGTTCCGGGCCCGCCACATGCTCGTGCCCCACCACGACCTGCGCATCGGCGAGGACGTGCTCGGGCCCGGAGTGGTGCCGGTGATGAGCGGGACGCCCGGATCCGTGCGCTGGGCGGGGCCGCCCCGGCCCGGCTTCCACAACGACGAGGTCTACGCGGAGCTCGGCATCGACGAGGCGGAGCTCGCCGAGCTCGCCACCGACGGCGTGATCTGAAGGAGTTGTCGTGGTGCTCAACCTGCCTGCCGAGGTCGACGTGCGCGAGGTCGGCATGCGCGACGGCCTCCAGCTGGAGGCCCCGGTGCCGCTCGAGACCAAGCTCGCGTTGCTCGACGCCCTGGTCGCCACCGGGGTGCGCCGCATCGAGGCGACCTCGTTCGTCTCGCCCGCCGCGGTGCCGGCGCTGGCCGACGCCGCGCAGGTGGCGGCCGCGCTGGACCAGTGGCCGGGGGTCCGGTTCTCCGCGCTCGTGGCCGGGGTGGGCGGGGCGCGCCGCGCGGTGGCGGCGGGGATGACCGATCTCGAGTACGTGGTCTCGGCCGCCGACGGGCACAGCCTCGCCAACGCCCGCCGCACCACGGACGAGGCCACGGCCGCGACGGCCGAGGTGGCCCGGCTGGCGCACGAGGCGGGCGGGCGGTGCGAGGTGATCATCGCGGTCGCCTGGGACTGCCCGTTCGACGGGCCCACGCCCCCGGAGCGGACGGTCGCGGTGGCCCGCCGCGCCGTCGAGGCCGGGGCGGACGAGATCTGCCTCGGCGACACGATCGGGACGGTCGTCCCCGGACGGCTGGTGGCGCTGGTCGACGCGGTCCGCGAGGCCTGCGCCGGTGTGCCGATCGGGGTGCACCTGCACAACACCCGCGGTGCGGGCCTGGCCTGCGCGCTGGCCGCGGTGCAGGCCGGGGTGACCCGGCTGGATGCCTCGATCGGCGGGCTGGGCGGCTGCCCGTTCGCTCCGGGCGCCAGCGGCAACATCGCCACCGAGGAGCTGGTCTACCTGCTGGAGGACTCCGGCGTGCGCACGGGCATCGATCTCGCCGCGGCGCTGCGGGCGGCCGCGGTGGCCGAGCAGGCCGTGGGCCACCCGCTGCCCAGCGGGCTCTACCGGGCCGGCGGGCGCTCGCGCCCGGTCCCCCGTCCGGCACCGTCGCCCGGCAGGCCGTAGCCGCCGCGGTAGAACAGCAGCGGGGCCCGGCCCTGTCCGGCCCCCAGGTGCTCCACCCGGCCCACGACGATCGTGTGGTCGCCGCCGTCGTACTCGGCCCACAGCGTGCAGTCGATCCACGCGCAGACTCCGTCGAGCACCGGTGAGCCGGTGGGCGATGGCTGCCAGGACACCCCGGCGAACTTGTCGGAGCCGGAGCGGGCGAACCCGGCGCTGAGGTGCTCGTGGTCGGCGGCCAGCACGTTCACGCAGAACCGGCCGATCTCGCGGATGCGCGGCCAGGTCTTCGACGTGCGCGCCGGGGCGAAGCTGACCAGCGGCGGATCGAGCGAGAGCGACGCGAACGACTGGCAGGTGAACCCGAGCGGCTCCGCCGGGCCGGCCGCGGTGACGACCACGACGCCGGAGGCGAAGTGCCCGAGCACGCTGCGCATGGTCGCGGGATCGACTTCTGCAGGGGCGCTCATGCAGCACAGGTTCACCGCCCGCGACCGGCGGCTCCATCCCCGCAGCGCGCCGGCTTGTCCACTTCCCGCACGGCGCGCTCAGCGGATACCCGACGCGCACTGAACGGATAGCTCGCTGCGAGCCGCGGATAGTACGCAGATCGATCGCTTGGCTAGCCTCGCTGTCGCTGAAGCACCGCTGACCAGCGGAAGACTGGCACGAGGAGGTGTCCTTGTCCGCTCAGCAGAGCCTCGATGTCGACCGGCCGCTCCCGTTGTCGCAGTTCCCCGTCCTGGACACGGGTAGCCTCGAGGAGGCCCGCGACGCCGTGACGCGCGTGTACCTGCCGCACGAGCTCACCGCGCCGCGCGACCGGTTGAGCATGACGCTCAACGCGGTCACGGATCGCCACTTCACCTTCGGCTACCTCACGTACCAGACCTCGGCGGAGCTGAACATGCCGCCGACCGAGACCTGCTACCACATCAACCTCACGATCCGCGGTACGACCGACGCCGACCGGTCCGACGGCGACCGGGCGCGCACGGCGGCGGACCGCAGCGGGGTGGTCCTCTCCCCGAAGCAGCGCAACACCGTGCGCTGGTCCCCGGACGCCGAGCAGCTCATCCTCAAGATCCCGCGCACGAGCCTGGAGAGCCACCTCGGCGACCTGCTCGGACGGCCCGTGGGCGAGGTCGTCGACTTCGATTTCGGGCTCGACCTGACCACCCCGACCGGGCAGAGCCTGCTCAACTCGGCGAAGTTCCTCGCCCAGGAGCTGAACCGGCCCGGCGGGCTGGCCGAGATGCCGCTCGCCCGTGAACAGCTCGAGGCGTTCGTGATGACCCAGCTGCTGCACGCCGGCCGGCATCAGTTCACCGACGAGCTCAACGCGCCGGCTGAATCGGTCAAGTACGGCCGGCTCGCCCCGGTCGTGGCGTACATGGAGGAGCACGCCGACGAGCCGCTCAGCCCGCAGGAGCTGGCCCGGGTGGGCTGCATGAGCGTGCGCACCCTGCACGTGTCGTTCCAGAAGACGTTCGGCGAGTCGCCGATGAGCTACCTGCGCCGGATCCGGCTCGACCACGTCCGCGCCGAGCTGCTGCGCAGCGACCCCAACCAGGTGCGGGTCATCGACGTGGCAATGAAGTGGGGCTTCTTCCACCAGAGCCGCTTCGCCCAGCAGTACAAGGAGCGGTTCGGCGAGCTGCCCAGCGCCACCCTGCGCCGCTGAGCCGCAGCTCTGCACTCATCGGCCACAGCGGCGCCGTCTGCGGATAGCCGGTGGCCGAGGCGGGCTCATAGCGTCACCGATCGATCCCCACCTGCAGAAACACTCAAGGCGAACGCTAAGGAGCAGGTCGATGACGTCCTCCCCCTCCGGCCTGGAGCAGTTCAAGCTCTTCATCAACGGCGAGTCCGTCGACGCGCGGTCCGGCCGGACCTTCGAGTCGCTCAACCCCTACACCGGCAAGCCGTGGGCGATCGTCGCCGACGGCGGCCCCGAGGACGTCGACGACGCCGTGGCCGCCGCCCGCGCCGCCTTCGACGGCGAGTGGGGCGCGCTGACCGGCTTCCAACGCGCAGCGATCATGCGCAAGTGCGCCGACGCGATCGCGGCGAACGCGGACCGGCTGGCCCGGCTGGAGGTCAACGACTCCGGCAAGCTGCTGCGGGAGATGCACGGGCCAGCTGGTCAGCCTGCCGAACTGGTACCACTACTTCGCGGGCCTGGCCGACAAGCTCGAGGGCCGCACGGTGCCGCCGGTCAACCCGAACTACTTCGGCTACACCACCCGCGAGCCGGTCGGCGTCGTCGGTGCGATCACCCCGTGGAACTCGCCGCTCCTGCTGCTCACCTTCAAGCTCGCCCCGGCGCTGGCGGCCGGCTGCACGATGGTCGTCAAGCCCTCGGAGCACTCCCCCGCATCGACCGTGGCCTTCGCCGAGGTCCTGCACGAGGCCGGGCTGCCCGCCGGCGTGCTGAACGTCGTCACCGGTTGGGACCGGGCCACCGGCGAGGCGCTCGCCGGTCACCGCGGCGTCGACAAGGTCGCGTTCACCGGGTCGTCGGCCACTGGTGCGAAGGTCGCCGCCGCGGCCGGGGCGAACCTCAACCGCGTGACGCTGGAGCTGGGCGGCAAGAGCCCGCAGGTCGTGTTCCCCGACGCCGATCTCGATGCCGCCGCGAACGGCCTGGTCGCCGGTGTCTTCGCGGCCACCGGCCAGACGTGCATGGCGGGCTCGCGGCTGATCGTGCACGCCGACGTCCACGACGCGCTGATCGAGAAGGTCGTCGAGCGGGCCAACGCGATCAAGCTCGGCGACCCGACCGAGGCGGAGACCGAGATGGGCCCGGTCGCCAACGTCCCGCAGTACGAGAAGGTGCTCTCCTACCTGCGCGGCGCCGCCGCGGAGGGCGCCACGTTCGCGTGCGGCGGCGAACCGGACACCGAGCGCGGCGGGCTGTTCGTGAAACCGACCGTCGTCACGAACGTGACCCCGCAGAACACGATCGTCAAGGAGGAGGTGTTCGGCCCGGTCCTGGCCGCCTGCACCTTCACCGACGAAGAGGAGGCGATCAAGCTCGCCAACGACACCCCGTACGGGCTGGCCGGCGCGGTCTGGACCAAGGACGTGCACCGCGCCCACCGGGTGGCGGCGAAGCTGCGCGCCGGGACGGTCTGGATCAACGCCTACCGCGTGATCGCGCCCAACATGCCGTTCGGCGGCTTCGGGGCGAGCGGCATCGGCCGCGAGAACGGCATCGAGGCGATCAACGAGTACACGGAGACGAAGTCGGTGTTCGTCGAGCTGACCGGCGGAACGCGCGACCCGTTCAAGCTCGGCTGACCGCCGCGACCGGTCCGGGGGCCGACCTGCGCCACGATCGCGGGTCGGCCCTTTCGCGCTGGTCACAGGGTGCGGCGAGGTCTGCGCTGGGCGGCCGTCGCGCTGCGCTTCGCGGCTGTGGAGGCCCGCGGCGCGCCCATAGCGTCGCTGGCGTGGCGAGCGGGCCGTCTGCGGCCCCGACACCTCTTCTCCCTCGCCAGATCCCCCCGTGTTGAAGGAGACATCCATGACCCAGACCGCCAGCCAGCTCCTCGGCCTCGCCCCGACCGAGCCGCGGCCGCCGGCCGAGACGCAGCCGGTGGCCGACCGGCGGACCACCAACCCGCTGCTGGGCGACCAGAAGATGAAGCTGGGGCTGTTCGGCACCAACTGCTCGTACGGGCTGATCATGTCCCACGCGCCGTCGACCTACGAGGTGAGCTGGGCGCACACCAAGGAGATCGCCCAGCGCGCCGACGAGCTCGGCCTCGAGGCGCTGGTCCCCATCGCCCGCTGGAAGGGCTTCGGCGGCTCGACGAACTTCAACGGCAACTGCTTCGAGACCTACACGTGGGCGGCTGGCATCGCCGAGGCCACCGAGCGGATCGCCATCACGGCGACCTCGCACCTGCCCACCGTGCACCCGATCGTCGCCGCGAAGGCCGCCACCACGATCGACCGCATCTCCGGTGGCCGGTTCGTCCTCAACCTCGTCATGGGCTGGGTGACCCCGGAGATGGAGATGTTCGGCGGCAAGCAGCGCGAGCACGACGAGCGCTACGCGTTCGGCCAGGAGTGGATCGACTACGTCACCAAGCTGTGGACCGAGCCGGGCTCGTTCGACTTCGAGGGCAAGTACTTCTCCGGCCGCGAGGTCGAGGCCTACCCGAAGCCGCACCAGGGCCCGCGGCCGGTGCTGCTGAACGCCGGCAACTCGCCGGCGGGCATCGACTTCTCCGCCCGCAACGTGGACATCAACTTCGCGTCGCTGGACACACTGGAGAACATCAAGGCCTACACGACGGCGATCCGCAAGAAGGCCCGTGAGGAGTACAACCGCGACATCTCCGTCATGACCTACGGACTGGTGGTCTGCCGCGACACCGAGGACGAGGCGAAGCGGGCGTTCCAGCAGGTCGTGGACGAGGGCGACTGGGGCGCGGCCGGCAACGTCATCAAGATCGCCGGCTCCGGCTCCAGCCAGTCGTTCGACCACGCGGTCAAGGAGTTCCAGGAGCGGTTCATCGCCGGCTGGGGCGGCTACCCGATCGTCGGCACGCCCGAGCAGGTCACCGAGGAGCTCGGCAAGCTCAACGAGGCCGGCATGGACGGCATGATCATGGGCCTGATCGACTACAACGAGGAGCTGAAGTACCTCGGCGAGACGGTCCTGCCGCTCATGCGCGAGGCGGGCCTGCGGAAGTAGCGATCCCGACGCTGAGGGGGCATCGCGGGGTCGGCCGCGGTGCCCCCTTTCGCGTCGAGGACGACGTCGACGTGACCGAGAAGCCCCGTTGATCACGGCAGCATCGTGCTCGACGGGGTCCCCCGCTCACAGCGTGGTCGGGGTGGGCGCGTCCGTGGCGGTCTCGGCGGACGTCGCGGGCTCGGCGGGCTTCGGGTCCTCCACCGGCGCGAGCGCCCAGATCGCGACGTAGAGCACGGCGGCGACGCCGGCGCCGAGCACGGTCAGGACGACGAAGGCGATCCGCAGCAGCGCGGTGTCGACGCCGAGCGACTGCGCGAGGCCGCCGCAGACCCCGCCCAGCATCTTGTCGGTGTTGCTGCGGCGGATGCGGAACTGGTTCAGGTTCTCCATGGCTTCGATCCTGTCCGCGGGCGGCGGCCGCGGCATCGGGGTCGATCCCCGACCTCTCCCCGAGACGACCCTGGACCAGCCCTGTCGACCGGCCCTGACCTGCAGAATCATTGCCATAACTAAGGACTCATATTGAGACATCACATTGGTTCGGTAGACACGGCTAACGTAAAGTTGTGTCGTGGCTCCTGCGAGGTGTCTGGTCGCCCTCCTGGCCGTGCTGCTCCTCGCCGCGTGCGGGGGCGCGCAGCCGGCCGGCTCGACGGCCGGAGACGACGAGCGCCCGCTCGTGCTCACCACGTTCACGGTCCTGGCCGACATCGCCCGCGCGGTCGCCGGGCCGCACCTGCGCGTCGAGTCGATCACCAAGGTCGGGGCGGAGATCCACGGCTACGAGCCGACGCCCGGCGACATCCGCCGCGCCGCCGACGCCGACCTGATCCTCGACAACGGGCTGAACCTCGAGGCCTGGTTCGAGCAGTTCGTCGCCGATGCCGACGTGCCGCACGTCGTGGTCAGCGAGGGGGTCACGCCGATCCCCATCGCCGGTGACGCCTACGCGGGCAAGCCCAACCCGCACGCCTGGATGTCGCCGCTGAACGTGCAGATCTACGTGCGCAACATCGTGGCCGCGTTCAGCAGGCTCGACCCGGCCAACGCCGCGGCGTTCCAGGCCAACGGGGAGGCCTACAGCAAGGAGCTGCAGAAGGTCCACGACGAGCTGGTCACCCGGCTCGGCACGCTGCCCCCGCAGCAGCGCGCGCTGGTGACCTGCGAAGGGGCGTTCTCCTACCTGGCCCGCGACGCCGGGCTGACCGAGCGCTACATCTGGCCGGTCAACGCCGAGCAGCAGGCCACCCCGCAGCAGATCGGCGCGGTGATCGACTTCGTGCGGGCCGACCAGGTGCCGGCGGTGTTCTGCGAGTCCACCGTCTCGGACGCCCCGATGCAGCGCGTCGTCGAGGCGACCGGCACCGCGTTCGGCGGCACGCTCTACGTCGACTCGCTCTCCGAACCGGACGGTCCCGTGCCGACCTACCTGGACCTGATCCGCCACGACACGCGCACGATCATCGCCGGACTGACGAGGGGTGCCGCATGAACGCGATCGAGGTGGACGACCTCACGGTCCGCTACGGCGACGTGGTCGCTCTCGACGGCGCCAGCCTGCACGTCGGAGCCGGGCGGGTGTGCGGGCTGATCGGCATGAACGGCTCGGGCAAGTCCACGCTGTTCAAGTCGATCATCGGGCTGGTCCGCCCGGCGAGCGGGAGCATCCGGGTCGCCGGCGTCGACCCGGCCACCGCGCGGCGCAGGGCCGTGATCGGGTACGTGCCGCAGTCGGAGGAGGTCGACTGGCAGTTCCCGATCTCCGTGCGCGACGTCGTCATGACCGGCCGCTACGCCGCGATGGGCACGATGCGCCGCCCGCGGGCCGCCGACCACGACGCCGTCGACGAGGCACTGGCCCGGGTGGAGCTGACCGATCTCGCCGACCGGCAGATCGGGCGGCTGTCCGGCGGGCAGCGCAAGCGGGCGTTCGTCGCGCGCGGGATCGCCCAGGGCGCCACCGTGCTGCTGCTCGACGAGCCGTTCGCGGGCGTCGACAAGCGCTCGGAGGCCACGATCGTGCGGCTGCTGCGCGAGCTCGCCGACGACGGCGCGACCGTGCTCATCTCCACCCACGACCTGAGCTCGCTGCCCACGCTCGCCGACGAGGCCGCACTGCTGATGCGCCGGGTGCTGCACCACGGCCCGCCCGCGGAGGTGCTCGCGCCCGAGCGGCTCGCCACGGCCTTCGGCGTCGACCTGGCGGTGCAACCGTGACCCTGCTCGACCTGCTGCTGGACCCGCTGCGCTACGAGTTCATGGTCCGCGCGCTGGCCACCGCGGTGGTAGCGGCCGTGGTGTGCGCGGTGCTGTCCTGCTGGCTGGTGCTCATCGGCTGGTCACTGATGGGCGACGCGGTCTCGCACGCCGTGCTGCCCGGGGTGGTGCTGGCCTACATCCTGGGCGCGCCGTTCGCGATCGGCGCGATCGTGTTCGGGTTCCTCGCCGTCGCGCTGATCGGCACGGTCCGCTCCACCAGCCGGATCAAGGAGGACGCCGCGATCGGCATCGTCTTCACGACGCTGTTCGCGCTGGGCCTGGTGCTGATCTCGGTGACGCCGAGCCAGACCGATCTCAACCACATCGTGTTCGGCAACCTGCTCGGGGTGAGCGCGGGCGACCTGGTGCAGGTGCTGATCATCTCTGCGGTGGTGCTGGCCGTGCTCGTGGTCAAGCGCCGCGACTTCACCCTCTACGCGTTCGACCCCACCCACGCGTTCGCCATCGGGTTGAACACCCGGCTGCTGGGCGCGGGCCTGCTCGCGCTGCTGGCGCTGACCGCGGTGGTGGCCCTGCAGGCGGTCGGCGTGGTGCTCGTCGTCGCCATGCTGATCATCCCGGGCGCGACGGCGTACCTGCTCACCGACCGCTTCGGCAGGATGCTCGTGATCGCCCCGGTGGCCTCGGCCCTGTGCGCGATCGCCGGGATCTACCTCAGCTACCACCTCGACACCGCGCCCGGCGGCACGATCGTCGTGGTGCAGGGCGCGCTGTTCACGCTGGTCTACCTGTTCGCGCCGCGCGAGGGCGTGCTGGCCAAGCGGACCGCGGCTCGCCGGCACCGGGGTGCGGCCCCCGTGGCCTGAGCGACCGCGCCGCGCCGGGCTCGCTCCTGGACGACGACGCCGCGGCGCCTGCGGGCCCGGAGGAGTGCCGGCGCCCGGTCGCCGCGCACGGACCGTCGGTGGGCCCTGCCACGATCGGTGCCATGAGCCGCCACGTGCAGGTCACGATCGACGCCCGCGATCCGCGAGCGCTCGCCCGCTTCTGGGCAGAGGTCCTCGGCTACGTCGTGCCCGCGCCGCCCGGCGTCGAGCTCGGCCCGGCCGACGACCCGTTCCGGGCGTGGGAGGAGTTCCTCGCCCGGATCGGCGTGCCCGAGCAGGCGCGCAACTCGCGCGCGGCGATCGAGGACCCGCAGGGCCACGGCCCGCGCGTGTTCTTCCAGCAGGTGCCGCTGGAGAAGGCCGGCAAGAACCGCGTCCACCTCGACGTGCGCGCCGCACCCGGCCTCGCGGACGAGGAGCGGATGGCCGCGCTGGAGGCCGAGTGCGCCCGGCTCGTCGCGCTGGGGGCCACCCGGCTGGCCCGGCACGAGCCGCAGCCACCGCTCGACGCCGGACACATCGTGCTGGCCGATCCGGAGGGCAACGAGTTCTGCCTCGACTGACGCCGAGTCAGAGCAGCCCGGCCTCGCTCGCCTTGCCGATCGCCTCCACGCGGTTGCGGGCGCCGAGCTTGTGCAGCGCACCCTGCAGGTAGGTCTTCACGGTGTTGCGGGCGAGCCCGGTGAACTCGGCGATCTCCGGGTTGGTGCGACCCTGCGCGGCCAGCCGCAGCACCTCGTACTCACGGCGGGTGAGGCCGCTGCGGGCCAGCGCGGCCGGGTCGCCCG
>Ga0065720_1000130_pt1 | contig 13731 bp, 12 predicted proteins | sample Thericmetagenome_FD_59107 | JGI IMG/M metagenome (GOLD analysis project Ga0065720, IMG submission 59107) | Thermophilic microbial communities from the Joint Bioenergy Institute, California, USA of rice/straw/compost enrichment - eDNA_2 v2... | ecosystem: Engineered > Solid waste > Grass >... | reverse complement strand
GGTGTCCGGCCCGCGTGCCGAGCCCGCCTCGGGCGAGGTGGCCGGTACGGCGCCGAAGCTGCGTGTCCCGCCCGGGTCGCCGCCGCGACGGGCACGGACGCCCCGCCGGGCACCCCGGGTGGCCGCCCGGCTGGCCGTCTCCTGGAACGGCCGGGGCCGACCGGACGGGTCGAGCGCGATCGCCTCGCCGTCGAGCACCAGTTCCCGGGCGGGCAGGGCACGCACGGCGGCCACCACCTCCGGAACCCGTGGGGTGATCTCGTCCAGGCTGCGGGTGAAGACCGCGATGTCGTCGCCGGAGCGGTGGACCTGGACACGGATGCCGTCGAGCTTGACGTCGGCCACCGCCGGCAGTCCGACCATCGAGACGGCCTCGTCGACCGAGACGGCGCTCTGGGCGAGCATCGGTGCCAGCGGACGGCCGACCCGCAGCGTGAATCCGGCCAGCGCGGCCGACCCGCCGGTCAGGGCGGCCTGCGCCACCACCGTGAGGTCGCCGGCGAGCAGCAGGGCCCGCCGGACCATCGGTACCGGGACGGTGGCGGCCAGCGCGATCGCCTCGACCATCAGCCCTGCCTGGGCGCCCTGTCGCAGCTCGCCGCCGAACAGGCCGAGCAGCACGCGCCGCTCGTCGACGGTGGCGGCGCCGAACAGGGCGCCGAGCAGGGCGCGGCGACGCGCCTGGGAGCCCGGCCCGCGTACCTCGGCCAGCTCGCCGATGGCGGCGTCGACCGCGGCGACGGTCAGGGTCGGCTGCTCGGCCGGNGGTGGCAGTTCGCGCAGGCTGGCGTAACCGACGCCGGTCTGCCGCTGCCGGATCTCACCGGCNAGGTACGCCGAACCGGGCGCGATCTCGTCGGGGTCCAGCCCACGTAGCGCTCTGGCGAGCAGTTCGACCTTCGCCCGCCGCGAACGGGTCGCGGCGACGGCGGCGGAGGTGGCGGCCAGGTCGACGAAGCGCACGGCCCCATCCTGACAGCCGTCACCGACACACCCCGCCGAGCTGGGCGAAATCCGGCAGGCCAGGCGGAAGGATCCGGCGGACCGATCCGGCGAGCCCGGCGGACGGTCGCCGGGCTAGGCGGACAGTGGTTCCTCGACCCGCAGTCCACGGGCGCGGATGCCGTCGGCGACCCGGGACAGCGCGGCGTCGAGCGCACAGAGAACGGCGGACAGCTCCCCCAGGTGCTCCCGGAGCGCCTCGTCGGACCACGCGGCGACGTCGACGTCCCGCAGCGCAGTGACCGCGGCGTCGAGCCGCGCGATCGCCTCGTTCGTACTCATGTTCGATACAGTACCGGCCCGGCGGGCGGCCGGCGGCGATTTCGCGCTTTTCACCCGGGACGCCGGACGGTGGTGCCGCCGGTCGCCGTGTCCGCGACGCCGGGGTCAGCGTCCGGCCGCCACCTCGGCGACCTTGGCCAGCAGCAGCGCCTCGGCCAGGCAGACCCGGGCGAACTCCCCCAGGTGCAGGCTCTCGTTCGGGCCGTGCGCCCGGGCGTACGGGTCCTCCACGCCGGTGACCAGGATCGCCGCCTCCGGGAACATCTCCTGGAACGTGGCGATGAACGGGATCGAGCCGCCCACCCCGATGTCCACCGGCTCGACGCCGTCCCAGGCGATCCGGAACGCCTCCCGGGCCGCGTCGAACACCGGGCCCGACGCGTCGATGACGCACGGCTCGCCGTCGTGTTCCAGGGTCACGGTCACCGAGGCACCGAACGGGGCGTGTCGCAGCAGGTGCTCGCGCAGCGCGGCGTACGCCCGCGCGGCGCTGTCGCCCGGCGCCAGCCGTACGCTGAGCTTCGCCTTCGCGGCGGGAACCAGCGCGTTCGGTGCCTCGCTGGTCGGCGGCGCGTCCAGACCGATCACCGATATCGCCGGCCGCGTCCAGATCCGGTCGGCGAGCCGGCCGGTGCCGGGGAAGGACACGCCGTCGAGCATGCCGGCCTCGGCGCGCAGCCGGTCCTCCGGGTAGTCGACGGTCGTGCCGGGCGCCCGTACCAGGCCCTCCACCGCGACGTCCCCGGCGGGGTCGTGCAGGGTGGCCAGCAGCCGACAGAGCGTGGTCAGCGCGTCCGGCACCGCGCCGCCGAACATGCCGCTGTGCACCGCCTCGCGAAGGGTGCGGACCTCGACGAAACAGTTGACGATGCCCCGCAGCGACGTGGTCAGGGCCGGTACGCCGACGTCCCAGTTGCTCGAGTCGGCGATCACGATGACGTCGGCGCGGATCTCGTCCCGGTACTCGGTGAGCAGCCGTTTCAGGGATGCCGAGCCGTACTCCTCCTCGCCCTCGACGAAGATCACCACCCCGACCGGCAGCGCGTCCCCGAAGGCGCGCAACGCGGCGACGTGCGCCATGACGCCGGCCTTGTCGTCCGCGGCGCCCCGGCCGTAGAGCCGGCCGTCACGTTCCACCGGCTCGAACGGGTCACTCTGCCACAGGGACAGGTCGCCGACGGGCTGCACGTCGTGGTGGGCGTAGAGCAGCACGGTCGGTGCGCCGGGCGGGGCCGGGCGCGTACCGATCACCGCCGGCTGACCGTTGCCGGACCGCACCACCCGCACGTCCAGGTCACAGCCCCGGAGCAGCTCGGCGACCGCCTCGGCGCTCCGCTCCACCTGGGAGTGGTCGAACCCGTCGAAGGCGATGCCGGGAATCCGGATGAGGCGCTCCAGATCCGCGCGGACGCCGGGCAGCACGCGCTGGATCGCGGCGCGAATCTCGGACTCGGTGCGGACAGCAGTGGCCATGCCATGATCGTAAGCCGGCTGACCAGCGCGTCGGTGGCCGGTGTCGTCCCTGCCGCGTGCCGCGTCGAGACGGGGTCACCGGAGCCGGCGGAACCGACCCGCCGCGTCGTGGCTCGGGCTGGTGGCGCCGTCCACCACCAGGTCGGCCCGGGCCGCGGTCCGGTCGGTGGCGAAATGCCGTCGCTCACCCCGCCACCAGCGCCGAAGCCACGGCAGCAGCTCGACGCCGTCGCGGCTCAGGGCGCGGTCCCGCCGCAGGCGGACCGGGGCGGTCACGAAGACGGCGAAGGTCAACTCGGCCGCGACGGCGGCCCGGGCGCTGGAGACACCCTCCAGGATCACCACCGGCGCCGGCGGGACGGTGATCCACGGGCCGGCGAAGTGCCCGGCCCGCCAGTCGTACCGCCGGTAACGCCCCGGCCGGCCCGCCCGCAGGGGCGCCAACACCCACTCGTCGAGTCGCGGCCAGAAGGTGAACTGGTCCGCCCAACCATCCAGCAGGTCGTCGGTGTGCACCACNGGCACCGGGTCGGGTACGGCCGGGACGGGCCCGGTCGCCACCCCGGCACCGCCGCCCACGCCCGCCGCCGACGCCGGGCCGCCCACCGTGGCGAGGGCGGCGGCGAGCCGCGCGGCGAACGTCGTCTTTCCGGCCCCGCTCGGCCCGTCGACCGCGACCAACCGGGTACGCCCGAGCCGGGCCGGCCGGCCCAGGATCCGTACGGCCAGTTCGGCGTACGACTCGACGGCTCCCGCCACCCCGCCGAGGCTACTGGCCCGGGGCGATCGGCCCGACCGGTGGTCCCGCCGGCGCCGCACGGGTCGGCGCCGCCGGTGCCCCGGGCGGCACGAACGGCAGCCCGGCCGGGGCGCCCTGCTCGATGAGCCGCCACAGCGCACCGGTGTCGAGGTGCTCCTCCACCAGGTCGCCGAGCAGGTCCAGGGTGCGGTTCCGCGCCGCCTCGAAGGAGGTGTCCGCCGCCACCCGGAAGCCGTGCCGGCCGGCCAGCCGGGCGGCCTCGGTGAGGAACCGGCGGCGGAACTCGTCCGAGGAGAAGATGCCGTGCCAGTGGGTGCCGAAGACGCTGCCGGCCCACGCGCCCTCACCGCGGCCGTCCGTGCGCCGGATGAGCGGGGACAGACCCGGGNCGGCGGACCGGACGTACCCGTGGTGGATCTCGTACCCGTGCACCGGCACCGTCCCGAACGCGGTGCCCGCCGACCGGGTCACGGTCTTCCGGGCCGCGAAGGCGATCTCGACGGGGAGCAGTCCGAGACCGGGAACCTCGCCGCGCCCGCTCTCGACCCGGTCGTGGATGGTCCGGGAGAGCATCTGGAACCCGCCGCAGATGCCGACCAGCGGTCGCCCGGCGGAGGCGTGCCGGAGCACGACGTCGGCCAGTCCGGTGCGCCGCAGCCACTCCAGGTCGGCGACCGTCGACTTGCTGCCCGGCAGCACGACGAGATCGGCGGCGGCGATCTCGGCCGGTTCGACGGTCAGCCGGACCCGCACCCCCGGCTCGACGGCGAGAGCCTCGGCGTCGGTGGCGTTGGAGATCCGGGGCAGCCGGACCACCGCCACGTCGAGCCACTCGCCGCCCCTCGGCGGCGCCGGCCGACCGAGCACGCGACCGTAGGCGAGCGCGTCCTCGGCGTCCAGCCACAGGTCGACGTGCCAGGGCAGTACCCCGTACGTCGGCCGCCCGGTGAGCTGGTGCAGCATCTCCAGCCCGGGACGGAGCAGGCCGAGGTCGCCCCGGAACTTGTTGATGACGAATCCGGCGACGAGCGCCTGGTCCTCGGCGTCGAGCAGCGCCAGGGTGCCGAACATCGAGGCGAACACACCGCCCCGGTCGATGTCGCCGACCACGATCACCGGCAGTCGGGCGTGCCGGGCCAGCCCCATGTTGGCATAGTCGGCGTCCCGCAGGTTGATCTCGGCCGGGCTGCCGGCCCCCTCACAGACCACGACGTCGTACTCGGAGCGCAGTTCCGCCAGCACCGCGAAGGCGGTCTCGGCGAGGCGGGGCCGCAGGGTGCGGAAGTCCTCGGCGGTGACCGTGTCGATCGCCTCACCGAGCAGGACGATCTGGCTCGACCGGTCGCTTCCCGGCTTCAGCAGGACCGGGTTGAACCGCAGGTCCGGCGCGAGCCCACAGGCGGCGGCCTGCATGGCCTGCGCCCGTCCCAGCTCACCGCCCCGACCGTCCGGGCCGACCACCACGGCCGAGTTGTTGGACATGTTCTGCGCCTTGAACGGCGCCACCGCCACGCCCTGCCGGTGCAACCAGCGGCAGATCCCGGCGGTCAGCACGCTCTTGCCGGCGTCAGAGGTGGTCCCGGCCACCAGCAGTCCACCGCTCATCCGACTCCGGTCATCCCCTTCCCCTGTCGTCCCGGCCGGGCACCGTCACCGCCGTCAAGGGCCCCGTCAAGGGCCATCGTCGCCGTTCCCGACACCGCCGGCGTCGGCAATCGACCACCGNCACCGCCGTCGGGGCGGTCGNGGCGGGACCGGCCGGACGGGACCGCCTGTGGTCGGGCTCGCGTGATCACCGCCGCCGCTGTCCGGCGAGCCGGTCGCGAAGCCGGCGGGCGACGGCGCGTCGGAACCGGCCCGTCGCCGCGTACGTCGCCGCGATGCCGAGCGCCGCGCACCCGACCACGGCGGAGAGTCGCACCGCCCGGTCGATGTGCCCGGCGTCGGGCCGCGGCCCGTCGCCGAGGAACGGGCGGACCTCCACACGTCCGGAGTAGACGTTGCGTCCGCCGAGCCGGACGCCGAGCGCACCGGCCATCGCCGACTCGCACTGGCCGGCGTTGGGACTGGGATGGTCGTGCCGGTCCCGCCGCCAGATGCGCCAGGCCTCGGCCCGGTCACCGCCGGCCAGCGGGGCCGCGGCGATGGTGAGCAGCCCGGTCAGCCGGGACGGCAGCAGGTTGAGCAGGTCGTCGAGGCGGGCGGCGGGAGTGCCGAAGCGCGCGTAGCGGGGGGAGCGGTGCCCCACCATGGCGTCCAGCGTGTTCACGGCGCGGTAGCCGAGCAGTCCCGGCAGTCCGGCCAACGCCGCCCACAGCAGTGGCGCCACCACCGCGTCCGAGGTGTTCTCCGCGACCGACTCGACGGTGGCGCGGGCGAGCTCGGGCCCGTCCAGCCGCGAGGGGTCCCGGCCGCAGAGACTGCGCAGGCGGTGGCGCGCGGCGGGCAGGTCGTCCGCGCGCAACGCGCGGCTCATCATCGTCGCCTCGCGCCGCAGGGTACGCCCACCGAGTACCGCCCAGGTGCCGGCGGCCACCACCACCGTCCGCGCCAGCGGACGACGCCGGGTCGCCGCCGCGACGGCGGCGCCGACGAGCACGGGGAGGCCCACGGCCAGAGCCGTGTGTCCCGCACCCGCCGACAGCCGGGGCCGGTAGAGTCGCCGCTCCAGGGCGGTCGCGAGCCTCCCGAACCCGGCGACCGGATGGCCCCGGCGCGGGTCGCCGACGAGTGTGTCGAGGACGTACCCCAACACCAGCCCCGCCGCGTCGGCGCCGCCGTCGCCCAGCCAGCCCGCAGGCGTCCTCCACCGACGGAGCCGGTCCCGGACCGGTCGGACCGGCGGGCTGCCCTCCGGGCCGCTCGTACCGACCCGACCTCGCCGGCAGCCGCGCGGTCGGATCACCGCTTCACCCCGACNCGGCGGGCCGACGCGCACCCGCCNGTGGGCCTGGACCGCATCTGGCCACCTCCTCCGGTGCAGGAGCCTAGTGGGGCGGTCCTCCGCCGGCTGCGGTGGTCGGGACCGCGAGCCTCCGGCGGGTCGGGACCGACCCGTCCGCCGCGGCGGGTCCCGTGCGGTGAGCGCCCGTCCACGCCGCGCATCCGTACGGGATAGGGTCGCGGGGTGGAGCGCGGCGACGACGGCAGGTGGTCGAGTTCGCCGCAATAAACGGACATATCACACCAATCCGCTCGACAGGAGGCGCCAGAGTGCTGGTCATCGGGGCGATCCTCGGAGGACGGGGATGACCGACATGTCGCCCGCGGCTCCCGCACCGCCGATGCCGAAACAGCCCTCGTCGCCACACCCGCCGTCGCTGAGCCGGCTGCCGTCACTGACCGGCCTGCGATGGGTCGCCGCGATGCTCGTCTTCGGGTTCCACGTCGGGACCATGCAGCTCGTGGCGGAGCCGGACTACCGCCGGATCGTCGACTGGGTGTTCACGCTCGGGCTCTCCGGGGTGCAGTTCTTCTTCGTGCTCAGTGGGTTCGTTCTCGTCTGGTCGAGCCGCCCCACCGACACGAGGTGGGCGTTCTGGTGGCGCCGGATCGTGAAGATCTTCCCGAACCACCTGGTCACCTGGGCCGTCGTGATCGCCCTCATGCTCTACTGGGCCGACCCGGTCAATCTGGGGGCGGCCCTGGCCAACCTGTTCCTGGTGCAGGCCTGGCTCCCCCTCGACGGCTACTTCTACAGCATCAACAACGTCAGCTGGTCGATCTCCTGCGAGATGGCCTTCTACTTCTGTCTGCCGTTCGCCCTGCCGCTGATCCGCCGGATGCGGCCGTGGATGCTCTACGGCGTCGTGATCGGCATGCCGCTGCTCATCCTGGCGATGTGGCCGACCCAGCAGCTGCTCCCGGAGGACGTCCGCTGGTGGTTCACCCAGATCTTTCCCGTGGTGCGTTCCTTCGAGTTCTGGATGGGCGTGGCCGCCGCCGAACTGATGCTGCGGGGGAAGNGGCGCGGGCCGGGTCTGCTGCTCTCCGGCGGGATCTTCGTGCTGATCTGGGTGGCGTGCATGGAGTGGATCCGCGCCGAGCTCTGGACGACCGTGCTCGCCGCCGGCTACGTCCTGGTCATCNCCGGTGCCGCCAGGGCCGACGTCGAGGGCCGGCGCTCACCGCTGCGGTCCCGGCCGATGATCTGGCTGGGCGAGGTCTCCTTCGCGTTCTACCTGGTCCACGTCTTCCTGATCAAGGCGGTGCTCCGCTTCGCGGGCCACACCGGCGGGTTCACCGGGTGGCGAGGTCCCGCCGCCGCGATCGGCTTCCTCCTGCTCAGCCTGCTCGCCGCCGCGGCACTGTTCCGGTTCGTCGANACACCGGCGATGCGCGTACTCCGGTCACGGCGGCCCACCAACCCGATCCGGATGGTCGCCCGCCTGTGGCGGCGTCCACGCCAGCCGTCGGCCGGCGTGGGCGGGCACGACGCGGCCGGGAAGCCACAGCCGGGTGGCGCGACCCCCGCGGGCGCGACGGCACCGACGGCGGCCGCCGGGGCTGGCACCGAGCCGGCGATCCCTCGGCCACGCTCGTCCGTCGCCACCCGAAGGATCCACGCGTAGCGGCGGCGGCCCGGCACCTGGGCGGGGCGGTGGGAACCGGCTTCCGCCACGACACGCACCGCCGCGCGCCGCGGGAGAGGAGAACAGGCACGGAGACAGGAATCCGGCAGCGGGAAGCCGGTGGGGAGGCGGAGGGGGCCGATCTCCGCCTCCCCACCGTGGTTGGTCGGCCGGAGGCGTGGCAGGGAGGCGAGCCGCCACGCCGCCCGGCCGACCGGTCTGACCGGGTGACACCCACGGATCAGGCCGGAACCGCGACCCGGTTCCGCCGTCCGCGGCCGCCCGTGGCCCGTCCGTCAGCCCGCCCGGCCTCGCCACCGTCACCGGCCCCGTCCCGACCGTTGCCGCGTGCGCCGTCGTCGGCAACGTCCGTCACACCGCCGTCGGGCCGACCGCGGTCACGGAACCCGCCGGGGATCGGCGCCTCGCCCACGGGCAGGCCGTCGCCGGGACGGCCGCCCTCCCCACCGTCGGCTCGGCCGTCGACCCCGGGTGAGGCGGTGAGTTCGTGGTCGGGGCCGCCGGGNGCCGGGTCGCGCGGCACGGGCAGCCCGCGACCCGCGTCGTACCGGGAGTCCTCNCCGCCGTCGTCCTCGTCGNGGAAGGGTCGGTCGTCGGGAAGCGCGGGCGCCTCGTCAGTCGACACNGACTCGGTCGCCTCACCGTGCACCCGGGATTCGGTCTCGGCGTCCGCCGGGGCGGAGGTGGACGGGGTCGGTCGGTTCCGGGCGAACCGCCCCCGTCCCCGCGACAGGTCGTGGCCGACCGCCACCGCCTCCACCTCGTACGTCGTGCGGTGGTTGCCCGCGTCGTCGGTCCAGTCCCGGGTGTACATCCGCCCCACGACGATGACCGGGTCTCCCACCATGACCGACGAGGCGACGCCCTCGGCGAGCCTGCGCCAGCAGGTGACGCGNACCCGCAGGCTGTTGCCGTCGACCCAGCGCCCGCTCTCCCGGTCGAGGCGGCGAGCGGTCGAGGCCNCCCTGAAGCTGGCCACGAGCGTCCCGGTCTGGGTGGTACGTCGCCATTCCGGCGCGGTCAGCACGTTGCCGACGATGGTGACGTTCGTGTCGAACATCGTCCCTCCACAGATCCCAGCGGTCACCGTCCCGAGCCGACTCGACCCACAGACTGGCGGCCGGGTCGGCGCCACCGCCATCGCCGGCGCCGGNNCTGTGGACGACCCGACGCCCTGTGGAGAACGACCTGATCACGGATCGGTGTGGTATGCGGACACGCCCGGTCGCGACCGCCGACGGACCACGACGGAGCAGGTCACGGCAGCCACGGCGGNTCGGCCAGCGGACCGGCGGGTCAGTCCACCGGGTGGCGCCCACCGGGGAGGTCCGACCGCCGCGCCGCCGGGCGCACCGGCCCCGTCCCGGGCCACTCCGGCGACACCCACCCGCCGGTGCCCCAGCCGTCCNCNGCGTCGAAGCCGGTCCCCGGCCGGTNCGTCGCCCAGCCGTCCTGCCAGATCAGCAGCTCCCGACCGAGCAGATTCCGACCGCCGGCGAAGAAGACCCGGTCCACCGCGCGACGGACCCTCGCCAGGCCCGGCCGTGAGCCCGTCCCGGTGAAGATCACGACGTCCCGGGCCGGTACCCCGACCACCAGATCCCCCGGCACCGAACGGCGGAGGTCCGCCCAGACCTCGTCGGCGAGCAGGACGCTGGACTCGAGTCCGCCGAAGAAGAGCATGGGAGCCGGCGGCTGCCCGTCGACCCGCAGCCTCGGCAGCAGCCGGTGCAGGTTGTCCAGGGCCACCCGGCGCAGCATCCGCCGGCCGAGTTGCAGGCGGTCGAGGTCGTCCCAGGTGACGAACCGGCTGCCGTACGGCGGCCCGAACGAGTAGACGACGGCCAGGTCGGGGTGAAGCGGTCGAGCAGGTGCTCCGTGCCGTGGCGGGGGTCGTCGGCCGACACCAAGACGGGCAGGAACATCGTGCTCGTCAACCGCACGCCTGGAAACCTAGTATGTGCAGGCCAGGACGTCACGCCCTCGGCCGGCCGATGGTCGACCAGCGGTAACCTGCTGTGCGCACCACCCTGCCATGCGCCCGTAGCTCAGCGGATAGAGCAGCTGCCTTCTAAGCAGTTGGTCGCAGGTTCGAATCCTGCCGGGCGCGCCAACGGTCTCTGACCTGGGAAAATGTCCCGCAATAACCCTCTCGACCGATTGGTACACCGCTCAGAGATTGGTTTACTGCGCACGTGCCTGAAGCCTTCGATGCCCTCACTCGCTCGTTCGCGCGGTCACTCCGCGCACGCAACCTGGGTGAGAAGACGGTCAAGACCTACCTGTTCCCGTCGACGGCCTAGCCGCGTACGCCGCCGGCCGGGGCCTGCCCGACTGGACCGCTGTCCCCAGGGCCGTCCTCGAAGACCACCTCGCCGAGCTGGCCCACCCGCAAGCCCGGCGGCGTCAGCGTCGTGTACCGGTCGCTCCAGCAGTTCTTCAGGTGGGCCGAAGAAGAAGGCGAGATCGTACCGAGCCCGATGGCACGGATGCGCCCGCCGGTCGTCCCCGAGCCAGTCACGCCGGTGCTGCGGGAGGATCAGATCCGGCACTTGTTTCGGGCATGCGAGGGCACCGACTTCATGTCGCGGCGCGACATGGCGATCATCCGGCTGTTCCTCGACACCGGGATCCGTCTGGAGGAATGCGCCGGCATGCAGGTCGACGACCTCGACGTCGACTTGTGCGAGGCCACGGTCACCGGCAAGGGTAGGCGTACCCGCTCCGTCGCGTTCGGGCAAGCGGGTTGCGGGTGAGTGCGTTGAGGGTGGGCGTTCGGGACCCCAGCATGGTCGAGGCCGGCGCGGTGGATCTGACGGTGCAACGCTGCACGACCCCTCCCCCGGACGTGGCCGTAACGGATAGTGGCCTAGATCGCACAGGTTACAGCGGCATGAATGCCCTGTTCATGGCTCTACTGTGGATCGATCCGTGGTTACAGGTAGATCAGCCGGTCGGTCGTACTGGTGTTCGGAAAACTTATCCGGCGTAGCCGACAAGTCACCTTAGGGGGACGTACCACACGAAGGGCCGGCGGGGTGCAGCCCGCCGGCCCTCAAGCGTCGCGACGTGTCCACCGTAGCAGCAACAGCACCCAGCGGGTACGGTCGATCCACCGGCTGGTCTCGTGCAGGAGACCGGCTCCCAACCCTCGTGCAGGAGGGCACCATGGGTGACTACATCGGCCTACGCATCGCCAGGTGGCGAGACATCNCCCGGATGACCCAACAAGAACTCGCCGACGCGGTCGAAATCAGCCGCGAGTACCTGTCGCGAATCGAANACGGCCACAAGCCGGTAACGGACAGGAGACTCTTATACGCGTTCGCCACTGCTCTCGGGGTAAGCGTCACCGACCTCACCGGACAGCCAACCCCACCACGCACCCGAGACGACCTCGCCATCTACTCTGCCGTCCCCGCGCTGCGCGGAGCCCTCGACGACGACCCCGAGTACACCTCGCCCATCACACCGACCGTCCTGGCCGCCGAGGTCGACCGCGCGATGGTGGCTCGGATGGCATGCGACTACCAGNCCCTCGCCGCCCTGCTGCCCGCGCTGGTGATGGGCACCCGGCGGCTCGCCGGCGAGGGCGGCGACACTGGCCGAATCGGACTGGGGCTCTTCGTCCGCGCCGCCGTCACGAGCGCGCTCACGATCAAGCCGTTCGGTCACATCGACCTCTCGACGAGGTTGGCCGAGCGCGCCCAGCAGGCCGCCAGCCAGCTCGGTGACCCAGCCAGCCTCGCCGCCGCCGACTACGCCCTCGCCCAGACCGCGCTCGCCTCCGGCACCCTCGGCGGCCGTCGCCGTAGCTTCGCCCTCGCTGCCGCAGCAGCCGACCGGATCGGCGACACCGGCGGCGACGAGGCGCTCTCCTGGTATGGGATGCTCCNCCTCCAGGCGGCGCTATCCGCGGCCACGCTGGGCCGCTCCGATGACGCGGTCGCCCATCACACCGAGGCCGCGCAGGTCGCGGCCCGGGTCGGCGCGGACCCATGGCGGATGGAGGTGACCCCGGCCAACGTTGGTGTTTGGCGTGTCGCCATCGCGCTGGAGAACGGGGAGCCGGACCGGGCCCCGGAATACGCGAGGCGGGTCGACCGGGCCGCGCTGCGAACCCGTCAGAGACTGTCTCACCTGCACATCGCGTGCGGGCGTGGCTGGTACCAGGCCGGCCGGCCCGACAAGGCCATCCGACACTTCTTGCAGGCGGACGAGGTCGCCTCATCCGAGTTGCGCAGCCGCCCTGCTGTGCGGGAGATCGTCGGTCAGATGGTCCGCGACGCCCGGCGTCGGGGCGGCCCGGAATTGCGGGAGCTGGCAGTGCGGGTAGGGGTGGATCCGCTCGACCCAGACGTCAACGCCGGGCCGGTGTAGGCCCGGCACGATCGGCAATCGCAAGTCGGTGTGACCGCACGGTCNCACCGACTCTGTGTCTACGCCCGTACGGTCCGTGACAGGACGCGGACGCGACCCATCAGCACCCGAACCTCAGCCGCGCGCGTCCTGTCACCGGCCGGCCCGGGGCGACCCCTCACAGTCCACCGCCCCGGGCCGGCAATGCGCCGGAAGGGAGAGCAATGGGACTGTGGTGGACACGACGTAGACGTGATGAAGCTGAGCGGGCCGCCCGCCAGGCCGACGCCACCGAGGCGGAAGCCGCCCGACAGCGGGTGCTGGATCTGGCCCGTCAGCAGAGCGAACACGAAGAGCACGACCAGGAGTCTGGCGGCCGATGAGGGAGCCCATCTGCGGGCCGTGCGCCCTCGCCGCCTGCGAAGATGAGCCGATCTTCAGCCACGAATGCGTTGGCCGCTTGGACATCCTGCCGCTGGACGACTCTGATGGGCTGGTGACGACCTGGTGTGCATGCGAGTGCCAGGACGAGCGCGAGGCTGGCCAGTGACCTTCTTGACCCGCGTGCCTCGACCAGGCGACGTGCTCCGGGTGACCAGAGCCGCGTCCGTCCAGTTCAGCGGTGACCGGGCACTCCGCTTCCGGGTCATCCGGGTACATGACTGGACCACGTACCGGAGCTGGGTGTGGCTCGACGGCTACGTGCTCGACCGGCATGGTGAGGCGGTGGACCGGCGGACGATCTACGTGCAGCCGGCAGGGCTGTGGCTGCTGGNGCCGCGGCAGGTGCCGGTACAGCGGCGGCCGGTCGGGGCCCGACGGCCGGCCGTGCGGCGCGCCTGACGGGCGCGCGGTGGCCCGGCTGCCGGCACAGCCGGGGCCACCCCACGACGAACGGCCCCGGCCTCCTGTGTGGAGGCCGGGGCCGGTGGCATCCTGAGGACGAGGAGGAGGAACCGTGAGCGCCGGCGAGTTGTACGTGCCGGTCAGCGACGACGGCATCGGCGGCCGATGGGCCGTCTGGACCTACCCGGACGGCCGCGCCGAGCCCGACGCGTTCGACCAGCAGGGTCTCCCACCCCCTAGCCCGGGAGGTGGACCGGCTCCTCGGCAACACGTCGCCGCTTCCCGAGAAGGAGCGGCGACTGCTCGTCGAGATGCTGGAGCGGATCTTNGACACGTACAGTAACGTCCAGCGCATCGCCCAGCCGCGACAAGATCGTTTAGCGATCGGTTTACTGACCTGTCTTCGCTTCACGGCCA